>Ga0075434_100005689_pt1 | contig 11378 bp, 5 predicted proteins | sample RhiMethybrSRZTD3_FD_75298 | JGI IMG/M metagenome (GOLD analysis project Ga0075434, IMG submission 75298) | Populus rhizosphere microbial communities from Tennessee, USA - Rhizosphere MetaG P. TD hybrid SRZTD3 | ecosystem: Host-associated > Plants > Roots > Rhizosphere > Soil | place: USA...
GTCATGGTCCGAGTCACGCTGCCAAGCTCAACGGGACGGGCGGCGGCGGTGACGACGACAGTCTGGCGAAAGTCCTGGGCCTGGGCCGGCGCAAACCATAGGCAGAAGGCGACGACGAATCCTTTTCTCATGACGGGTTGGTAATGGTCGCACGGAGTTTCCTGAAGGCGCGGCTTGCGCGGCTTTGTCCAATTCTTGTCTAGACCACTGGCATGACAGAACGTGCAAATCTGGGACGACTGGAAAAATTCCTAAGGAATTCGATGGATATGCCGGATATAAATAACCATACAGGAATTATCTGAAGTATCAGATACACGTTGATCAGTTTGTGACGCGGACGCAACATTCGCCTCGTCTGAGTACCGGTTCCGGACCCAATCTTAGGAGGTACGAATGAAGCACGTTCTGATCAGAGGCGCCGCGGCGCTTCTGTTGTTGGCCGTGTTGCCAGTTGCCGCATTCGCGCAAGCATCCATCACGGGCATTGTGAAAGACACTTCCGGAGCTGTGCTCCCCGGCGTGACCGTCGAAGCGGCCAGCCCGGTACTCATTGAAAAGACACGAGCGACCGTCACCGACGGGTCCGGTGCCTACCAGATCATCAACTTATTACCAGGCACTTACACCGTCACCTTCACGCTCCCCGGATTCAACACCTTCGTGCGCGACCAGATCGAGTTGAGCGGCTCATTCGTGGCCACAGTGAACGCTGACATGAGGGTGGGTGCGCTGGCCGAGACCATTACGGTCACAGGCCAGACACCACTCGTGGACGTCCGAAGCTCGGCCGTACAAAAGGTCGTAACGAAGGAGGTCGTCGACTCGATCCCGACCGGCCGTCTGGGCATCAACCTCGCCGCTCTTCAGCCAGGGATCATTCTGGGCGCGGGTGGTGGCGTGGGGCAGTCCAACACGAACGCACTGACATCGCAGGACGTCGGTGGGACCGCCGGCGACACCTTCACCGACCTCGCGATTCACGGCGGCAAGCCGGCGGAACAGCGACAAACGATCGGTGGTCTTTCAGCCGCCACCACGATTCGTTTCGGTGAATCGCTGAGCAGCTCTCCAAGCTTCACGGCGATGCAGGAGATGTCGGTCAATACGTCGGGTGCCGACGCGTCGCTCGCCGGCGGCGGCGTGCAGATCAACTACGTGCCGCGTGACGGCGGCAACACCTTCAAGGGCCTCCTGTTCTACTCCTTCGCCAACGGCGCGATGCAGGGCAGCAACTTCTCCACGATACAGGATGACCCTGTGGAGAGCCTCGAGGCTCGCGGCCTGCGAGTTCAACCCGGTGCCTTGAAAACCGTCTACGACTTCAACCCGGGATACGGCGGTCCGATCTTGCGGGACAAACTCTGGTGGTTTGGAACTGCGCGGTGGACGAAGGCAGAGAACTACGTTCCGAACAATTACCCCAACCGGAACTTCGTTGTGGGCCAGACGCCTGCCACTCTGCTCAACACCGCGACGATGACGTACAACCCGGACACCGGGCAGGAGCTCGGGACCACGCTCGGGGGCGGTGGTTATTTCTGGGAACAGACGCTGCGTTTGACGTGGCAGATTAATCAGAAGAACAAGCTCGGGATCTATTACAACAACAAGAAACGCGAGTACACCAACAGCGTCACGACGACGGCCGATGAAGCATTGGCAACGACCTATTTCTTCCCGTTCTCGGACAACCTGGTGCAGTGGTCGATGCCTGCCACCAATCGAATGCTCTTCGAGGCCGGCTTCTGGCGTCACCAGGAGACGTGGGGAAATCGTCGCGCGGACAGCGACCTCGTCGATCCGCTGGCAGTCGGTGTCACCGACAACAACCCGCAGACGCTCGTTCCCGGTTACGTGCAGTTCATTCAGAACTATCACGGCCGCGTGGGCGCAACGGATACCGCGAGTCACAATCCCAACTATCGCGGCAATTTCGCGATGTCGTACGTGACCGGCGCGCACTCATTCAAGACGGGGATCGACATGAATGGCGCGACACGCTGGGCCGATACCAGCTCGGTCGTCCCGTACAGCTACGTCGTCAGCACCCTGGCGAACAACGGCGTGGGAGTCGGTATCCCGGTGCCGCAGAGCATCAGCCTTCGCTCGGACGGATGTACCGACCCACTGCTTCGTCAGGTCAACGGTGGGATCGTTGGCGGCAACACGTCGATTCAGCCATATTGCCCGACGCCCGCCAAGAACAAAGTCAGCAGCGAGGGCGGCATCTTTGTTCAGGACAAATGGACGATCGATCGCGTCACAATCAGCGCCGGTCTTCGTTTCGACTGGTTCAACTCGGAGAATCCGGAGTACCACCTCGGACCGTCCATCCTGACGCCGTCACGAAACTACGACGTTCCAGCCTTCGATACGACTCGGTACAAGGACTGGACGCCAAAGGTGGCGACATCCTGGGACGTGTTCGGCGACGGCAAGACCGCCGTCAAGGTCAACTATGCCAAGTACGTCCTCGGACAGGCGCTCGTCGTCGGCGGTCTCGCCAGCCAGCCCGGATACAACGTGCAGCTCACGTCGTCGCGCACGTGGGTGGATAACGACAGGGACTTCATTCCCGACTGCGATCTCACGAACCCTGCCGCCCAGGGTCCGACACTGACTGGTAACCAGCGGCAGGTCGATACGTGCAACGCGCCAGTCGGCGCCAACCTCAACTTCTACAGCAATACCTTGATTCCGAACCTCGCGGTCCAGGACGACGCACGGTACGGGTGGGGAAAGCGGCCGTACAGTTGGGAATTCTCGTTAAGCGGTCAGCAGGACCTCGGCCGCGGCATCGCCGTTTACGGTGGCACGTTCTGGCGGTGGTTCGGTAACTTCCTCATCACTGACAACACGACTGGCACGGTGGCTGACTACACCCCGTACTCCGTGAGCACGAGCCTGATTCCGCCGGCACCCTCATTCTCAGGCGGTCAGCAGCTGCCGGGCGACATCTACAGCGGAACCTTCTACAACATCAATCCGGGCGTTCAGGTGAACAACCTGCAGGGCCTGTCGAAGACGATGTTCCCGGGCAGCAATGTGTACGACCACTGGTTCGGGTACGACGTCGGGCTCAACGCCAGGCTCCCTCAGGGGATCATCTTCCAGGGTGGCTTGAGCACCGGGCACCAGACGACGGACTACTGCGACGTGCAGGATCCGGCGAAGGCCGGCAACAATGCGCTCGTGGAAATGCTGGCGTCGCCACCCGTGGGCCAGTTCCCGTCGGCACTCGCGTCGTGCCACATGGCGCAGAACTGGCTGACGCAGGTCAAGTTCCTCGGGTCGTACACCATTCCGAAGGTCGACGTGCAAGTCGGCGCCTCGTTCCAAAGCATCCCCGGCGTCGAATACTCGGCACAGTACGCGGCGCCGAATAGCGACCTCGCACGGCCCGCCTCGCAAGGCGGGCTGGGACGTCTTCCAAGCGGTGGCGTGGCAACCGGTACAACGACGGTCAACCTTCTTCCACCCGGTGCGAACTATGGTCCACGGTTGAATCAAATCGATGCCCGATTCGCGAAGGTGCTCCGCCTCGGCCGCACCCGTGGGGTGTTGGGTCTGGATCTGTACAATCTGCTCAACGTCGACACGATCACCAATGCCAGCCCTCTCTACGCGACGTGGCTCGCGCCCCAGAACGTGGTGGCGCCGCGTCTCGCGAAGGTCTCGATCACGTACGACTTCTGAGACACGGACGCCGGGTCCTGGAAAACAGGACCCGGCCTGCACAGCGGAGGGCGGGTCCTGTTCTGAGGACCCGCCTTTTTCTTGTACGCTCATCATGAATGCGCGCGCTATCGGTCCTGCCCGCGGTTTCACTCCTTCTCCTCGGCGGTTGCGGAGGCGATCGGTCTGCCACGGTTAGCTCTGTGACCCCGGTGACTGAGGTCACGTCGGACTGGTTCGTGGATCGCGCCGAAGAGACTGGACTGAAGTTCCACCATCTGAACGGCGCGGAAGGCAAGTTCTACTACGCCGAAATCATCGCGCCCGGCGTGGCCATGTTCGACTTCGATAACGATGGCGATCTGGACATCTATCTTGTTCAGGGTCAACCACTCCGCTCGTCGGCGGGTCGGGAAAACAAGACTCGCCCTACGTCGTCGAGTGAGCTGAAGGGTCGGCTGTTTCGCAACGATTTGCGCGTCAACAGCGACGGCACGCGCACACTGCAGTTCACCGACGTCACCGACGCGAGCGGCATCGTCTCGCACGGCTACGGCATGGGTGTGGCCGCCGGCGACTTCAACAACGACGGCTGCGTCGACCTGTACCTGACCAGCCTCGGGCCCAATCAGCTATTTCGTAACAACTGTGACGGCACGTTCACCGACGTATCGAAGCAAAGCCGCACCGACGATCCGTCATGGACCGTCTCCAGCGCATTCCTCGACTTCGATCGCGATGGATGGCTGGATCTCTTCGTTGGCAACTATCTCAGTTGGCGAGTCGATTCGAGCGCGCCGTGCTTCACTCCGTCAGGACGGCCCGATTACTGTTCGCCGAACGTGTATCAGCCGCAGCCGAGCCGGCTTCTTCGCAACAATCACGACGGCACGTTTACTGACGTCAGCGCATCCTCGGGCATCGCACGCGAGTTCGGCCCGGCACTCGGGGTATCAACTGCTGACTTCAATGGCGATGGCTGGATCGATATTTACGTCGCCAACGACGGTCAGGCGAACCAGCTTTGGATCAACCAGCGCAACGGGACGTTCAGGAATACCGGACTGCTCTCGGGCACGGCGATCAGCGCTCACGGAAAAGCCAAGGCCGGCATGGGCGTCGATGCCGGCGATTTCGACAACGACGGCGACGAAGATCTGTTCGTGACTAACCTCACGGGCGAAGGTGACGACCTTTACGTCAATGATGGGTCTGGGCTCTTTGAAGAACAAGGTGCCCGTGCGGGGCTCGGTCCGGCGAGCCGCGGCTATACAGGTTTCGGGACCGCCTGGTTCGATATCGACAACGACGGCCTGCTCGACTTACTCACGGTCAACGGCGCGGTGCAGACGATTGAAGCGCTCAGACGTGCCAACGATCCGTTTCCGCTGCATCAGCGGAAACAGCTGTTCAAGAACCCAGGACAAGGACGGTTCGAGGACGTCACCGCCCGCGGCGGCGCCGCGTTCGAATTGTCAGAAGTGGGGCGGGGCGCCGCTTTCGGAGACATTGACAACGACGGCGATGAGGATGTGGTCGTTGCCAACAACGGCGGTCAGCCACGGCTGCTGATAAACAACATCGGGAACCGCAACCATTGGATCGGGCTGCGGCTCGTCGGCGCCGCGCAAGTGGGAGCACAGAACATCGTGTCCGGCTCTCCTGGCGCGCCGAAGCTCGGAACGAGCGAAGGCGGCAGCCGGACCCGAGACATGCTCGGCGCGCGCGTGGGAATCATCCGCGAAGGCGGCCCGACTCTCTGGCGGCGCGCTCGATCAGATGGAAGCTACGCCTCCGCGAATGATCCGCGGGTGCTGGTCGGCCTCGGTCAGTTCACCAGCGTCTCTCGAGTTCGGGTCGTCTGGCCAGGCGGAGCCACCGAGGAGTGGAGTTCGATCCCCATCGATCGATACACAACGCTCAAAGAAGGCGAAGGCAAGTGAGCCCCCTTCGCCGTTGGCTTCGGCGCTCAGGCTCTGTTGCTCCACCCGCGGTTTTATGCGTAGCCGTTCTCGTGACGGGCGCCTGTTCGACTGAGACCCCAAGGGAGCGCTCATCAACGGCTCTTCCGCCGATCGAATCAGACATCAACAAGCTGCCACCCGCCGTGCTGCCCGACTTGTCGCAGATGGATAAGGTCGTTCAGCAGCAGATCAACGACAGCTACCGCGCTGTCACATCATCCGCTGCCCCTCGCGCGTACGGTGATACTGGAAAGCTCCTCATGGCCGCCGAGTACTTCGAAGCGGCCGAACCGTTCTACCTCCGTGCGCAGGCGCTCGAACCGGGCGAGATGCGCTGGCCGTACTACCTCGGGCACATGTACCTCGCGAAGGCCGAACCTGCGAAGGCCATCGCCTCGTTCGAGCGCGCGCTGAGCATCAAGCCTGACGATGTGGCGACGCTCGTGTGGCTGGGGGGAATCCACGTCGATCAGGGGCAACCCGAGTTGGCAGAACCGCTTTACACCAAAGCCCTCATGATTCAGCCACGCGTGGTGTCTGCGCTGTTCGGCCTCGGTCAGGTTGCACTGGCAAAGCGCGAGTACGCGCGAGCGGTGGATCAGTTCGAGCAGGCTCTGACAGCGGATTCGCGCGAATCGATCGCACACTACCCTCTCGCCCTTGCGTATCGAGGATTGGGCAACACCGCGCAGGCTGAAGCGCATCTTCGTCAGCAGGGCCGAGTGGAGGTTGGTCCGCCCGATCCGTTGCTGGCGGAGTTGCGAGGACTGCTTCAAGGTCCGGTCGCGGAAGAGAACCGCGGTATTCGCGCAATGGACGGTGGCGACTTCAAGGCGGCGGCCGAACATTTCCGTCGAGGCCTCGAGCTGGCACCAGACAGCGCGTCACTCAGGCACAAGCTTGGTACAGCGTTGTCGCTCATGGGCGATACCAGCGGTGCGTTCGATCAGTTCCAGGAGACCATCAGGCGCTTCCCGGATTTTGCGCAGGCGCACTACAGCCTCGGTGTCCTGCTGGCACTCAATGGCAGGTTTCCGGAAGCGATCGATCGATTCACGGCGGCCGTGCGATATCAACCGGACTATGTCGAAGCGCGGTTGCGCCTCGCCGAGCTGCTGCGACAGACAGGCCGTCCGGACGCTGCCCTGCCCCAATATGAGCGGGTGATGGCCATCGATCCACGGGCAGCGGAGGCCCAGTTCGGATATGCAATGGCGCTCGTTCAACTCAAGCGATATGACGAAGCAAGACGTCGACTGAGCGAGGCGGCGGCGGCGCACCCTGAGAGGAAAGAATTCACCGAGGCGCTCGTGCGCCTGCAAGCCATCGCACCTGGCCCGCGCCGCTGAGAACTACTGCCTACTGCCTGCCGCCGACTGCCACCGGCAGAAGATGTTCCTGCGGATACATACGCCAGACGCATTGCAGGAAGCGTCTGATGACTGGTGAGCTCTCCGCCTTTCTGTGGACGATGCGCACTTCGGTCGTGGCGTCACGATCGCTGACTGGTCGGACGGCGACGCCACTTGGCGGCTGCGGTCCGGTGAGCGGTACTCCATAGCCCAAGTAGACACCCTTGCCGGACGCCACGAGCATCATGCCTGAATGGTTGAAGGGACCCGCACCGGGTGTCGAAATCATGCGCGGCGCCAGCCCTGAGCGTGAGTAGAGATCGAGAATCTGATCGTACAGCGTTGGCGCGATCTGGCGATCCCAGAGCAGCAGCGGCTCGGTAGCCAGTTCGCGGATCGACACCGACTCGCGGGCAGCGAGCGGGCTCACATCAGACACAATCGCCTGAATGCGTTCATGGAGAATCGGTGCCGACACCTCGAAGCCGGCATCAAACGGCGGTCGCGCAAACGCGATGTCGAGTGCGCCACTACGAAGCTGCTCGTCCGAGTCATACCAGCAATAAGCATCGGTTGCCGCAATAGTCACGTCGGGTTCATGCCGCGAAAACTCGACACGGATGCCATTGACGACGTCCCACAGTCCCCAGCCGATGCCGATGCGAATCTCGTTGGCCTCTGCAGAGGAAATCTGGCGGGCGGTCAACGCAAATTCTGATGCCGCTGTCTCCAGCGTCCGCGCCTTCTCGAGAAGTCGCCGTCCTGGCTCGGTTAACGTGACGCCGTGGCGATGGCGCATAAACAACACGACACCGAGCTCTTCTTCCAGCTGATGGATGTAGCGACTGAGAGGTGGCTGGGAGATGTGCAGCCGTTCGGCGGCTTTGGTGACGCTCAGGGTCTCGGCTACTGCAATAAACGCCTTGACTCGTCTGAGATCCATGGGGGTGGATTATATCAATTCGGTATAGCAGCGCAGCGAAAGATGTATTGGACAGCGAATGCTGTGCTAAGCGAGCGTATCGCGCGACACGATTCATCAGAGGGACGCGAGTATTGACAGAACGGTCTCGACGCCTTGACAAGCCCCACCTATGCGGGCACGATGTGGTCACTTTTGTCCCGTCACCGCCCTTACTGGGGGATTGTTCGCCCCCGCTAAGTACATATGGGCTCCTTCCATACACGCACGACTGCTTTGGTTCAAATCTCAGCGCTCTTCGGCCGACTATACGGGAGGTTTTGATGCGTGGAATCGTCAGAGCTCTGGCGGCGTTCATGCTCTTCGTGCTCGCGCCGGGCGTCGTGTACGCGCAGGCCACACTGGCGGGAGTCGCCAGGGATACTTCCGGCGCGGTTCTGCCGGGCGTCACTGTCGAAGCGACAAGTCCGGTTCTGATCGAAAAGGTTCGCACGGCGACCACCGACGATACCGGCCGTTTCAGTATTCCCGATCTCCGCCCCGGCACTTACAAGGTGACCTTCTCGCTGACCGGCTTCAGGACAATCGTGCGCGACGGCGTCGAACTGGCCGGGACGGCCGTCATCACCGTCAATGCAGACATGGCCGTTGGCGGCGTTCAGGAGACGATTACGGTCTCTGGTGACACCCCAGTCGTAGACCTGCAGTCGACGACGCGACAGGCGGTCATGGATCAGGAGATCGTTTCGGCGGTACCAAGTTCGCGGACGCCGTTCACAGTGGGCGTGCTGATCCCGGGCGTGCGTAAAGGTGCGTTCACCGGTCAGGACGTGGGCGGCTCGGTCGTCCAGGAAGTGGCCTCGCTCGAAGCCAACGGTGGCCGGACCTCCGATCAGCGCATGATGGTCAATGGCGTCGCGCTCAGCTCGATGATTGCGGGCGGCTGGGGCGGTGGCGCAGTCCCGAACGCAACCGGCACGGCGGAATTTGCTATCGATGTCTCTGCGGTGGACGCACAGGCGGCGACCGGCGGCGTGCGCATCAATTTCATCCCGCGCGATGGCGGAAACCGCTTCAGCGGCACGATCTTCGGCAGCTATGCCGACGGCAGCTGGGCCAGCGACAACTTCACCGGCACCGACGTGCAGAAGCGCGGGCTTCCCGTGCCGGGAACCATCAAAGCAAACGGGGATTTCAATCCTGGCTTCGGTGGACCGATCAAACGGGACAAGCTGTGGTTCTTCCTTTCCGGGAGATCGCTCTTCGCGGACAACTATGTCGCAAGCACCTTCTTCAACGCGAATGCGAACAAACCGGATCGCTTCGACTATGTGCCAACGACGAACCAGGCGATCCTTCACCAGGAACAGACGATTTATCAGGCCAGGTTGACTTGGCAGGCGTCGCCGAAGCACAAGTTCGGCATGACCTACGACCAGGAGAACTTCTGCGCTTGCACGACCGGCATTGGCCCGGGGATCGGCGGCGTGATCACTTCGCCAGAGGCGGGCAACGATCGACGCTTCCCGCTGCAGCGGTTCGTCACCGTTGACTGGAGCACTCCGGTCAGCAACAAGCTGCTCGTCGAAGCCAGCGGCATCCACCGCGTCGAACGCTGGGGCGGCATGGACCCGCAGGTCGGCAAGGTCGGCAACATCGATCACCTCGAGCCCGGAATGATCTCGGTTACCGACAGTCTCAGCCCGGTTACGGGCACGGGGCTCACCTATCGGGCCGCGCAGACGTACAACAACTCGTGGAACTGGAACATCCACTACCGGGCGGCGGTGTCCTACATCACCGGCTCGCACACGTTCAAGGTGGGCTTCAACAACGCGTACGGCCATCACGAGAACACGACCTACAGCTCTCCGGCGGCGCCGTACAGCTACGGGTTCACGTCGATGGTACCCACCTCGATGACTTACCAGTTGGTTCCTCGAACCGTGGAGGTGAACGTCAATCGCGACATGGGACTTTTCGCACAGGACAAGTGGACGACGGGCCGCTGGACGCTGTCGGGCGCCGTCCGCTGGGATTCGTTTGCGAACAGTTTCCCGCCGCAGGGCATCGCGGGGACGTTCTTCGGCCACAACATCAACGTTCAGTACAACGAGATCGACAATCTCAGTTGGAATGACATCACGCCGCGGCTTGGCGCAACCTACGATGTGTTCGGCAATGGCAAGACGGCCTTCAAGGCGACCTTGAACAAGTACCTCGAGGGGCTGGGCACCACCGGGTTCGGCCCTGCGCAGGTCACAGACGCACCGAACCCGATCCTCAGCCTGTCGACCACGGCAGGACGCACGTGGGCTGACACCGACCGCGATTTCGTGCCTGATTGCGACCTGAACAACTTCGCGCTCAACGGTGAATGCGGCCCTCTCGACAACCCGAACTTCGGCTCGGTCATCCCGACGCGGACCTACGATCCGGACCTGATGAAAGGCTGGGGCAAGCGCTCCTTCAACTGGGAGTTCACCACGAGCGTGCAGCAGGAGATCATCCCGCGTATGTCGATCGAAGTGCAGTACGCGCGGCGGTGGTACGGGAACATCCGCGTGATGGACGACCTCAACGTCACCCCTGCGAACTACACGCCGGTGACGCTGAACGCACCGGCCGATTCAAAGCTGCCAAACGGCGGTGGATACAGTGTGACCGGGATGGCCATCAGTCCATTGGCGGCAGGGCCGAGCTATTTCATCACACTGTCGAACAATTACGGCAAGCAGACCGAGCATTTCGACGGCATCAACACGACCTTCAATGCGCGCCTGCAGAACGGTGTCCTCCTGTCGGGCGGGTTCGGCACGGGGCGGCAGGTCACGAACGACTGCGAGGTCGTCGACAAACTCCCCGAGATGCTGCACAGTTTCTTCGGAGACCCGACGAGACTGTTCTTCTTCGCCGCCCGCCCGCGCGACTTCTGCGAGCAGAACAACGGGTGGCGCACGTCGGTCCAGGGTCTGGCTGCGTACACGATCCCGAAGGTCGATGTGCAGATCAGCGGCACCTTCCAGAATCTCCCCGGGGCCGTCGTGCAGGCCAACGCCAACTACGGCGTGACTGCCGGCATCATCCCGGGCGTCCTCCCCAGCGCGTACCCGTTCGTCCCGTTCCAGGCGTTCCAGATCGTCGACCCGGGCGCGTTGTACGTCGAGCGGCTGAACCAGATCGACTTCCGCGTGTCGAAGATCTTGCGGTTCGGCACGACGCGGACCAACGTGAACTTCGACTTCTACAACGTGACCAACTCCAACTCGGTCCTCGGCGAGAACTTCGCCTACGGTCCGGCATGGAGGGCTCCGACCTCGATCGTGCTGCCGCGCCTCTTCAAATTCAGCGCGCAGTTCGATTTTTGAGTCACGAAGGCCACGAAGACTTGATAAGGCCACGAAGAACACGAAGACCACGATGGTTCTGACCCTCGTGATCTTCGTGACCTTCGTGGCTTGA
>Ga0075434_100005690_pt1 | contig 11377 bp, 13 predicted proteins | sample RhiMethybrSRZTD3_FD_75298 | JGI IMG/M metagenome (GOLD analysis project Ga0075434, IMG submission 75298) | Populus rhizosphere microbial communities from Tennessee, USA - Rhizosphere MetaG P. TD hybrid SRZTD3 | ecosystem: Host-associated > Plants > Roots > Rhizosphere > Soil | place: USA...
GCGGCGCTCGTCGAGCACCCGGACGTCGGCAAGATCGGCTTCACCGGCTCGACCGAGGTCGGTGCCGGCATCGCCCGCCAGGCGGCTGCGACCATCAAGCGTGTGACGCTCGAGCTGGGCGGCAAGTCGGCCTGCATCGTCTTCGCCGACGCCGACCTCGAGAAGGTGGGGCGGATGGCGCCGTACGCCGTCTTCGAGAACTGCGGGCAGGACTGCTGCGCGCGTTCGCGGCTGATCGTCGAGGAGTCGGCAAAGGACGAGCTGCTCGAGCGCTACGCCGCGACGGCCGGCGGGCTGCGGGTTGGCATGCCCGAGGACGAGTCGACCGAGATCGGGCCGCTCATCTCGGCCTCGCAGCGCGAGACTGTCGAGGGCTACGTCCGGTCGGGGATCGACGACGGCGCCACGGTCGTGGCCGGCGGCGAGCGGCCGGGCGGCGACCTGGAGGGCGGCTTCTTCTACCGGCCGACCGTCCTCGACGGTGTGACGAACGACATGCGCGTCGCACGCGAGGAGATCTTCGGCCCCGTCGTCAGCGTCATCACGTTTCGCGACGAGGCCGAGGCGGTCCGCATCGCCAACGACACGCCGTACGGGCTCTCCGGCTCGCTCTGGACGCGCGACGGCGCCCGGCAGCTGCGGGTCGCGCGGGCGATGCGCACGGGCGTCCTCGGCGTCAACTCGAACTCGAGCGTGTTCCCGCAGACGCCGTTCGGCGGCTACAAGCAGTCGGGGGTCGGCAAGGAGCTCGGCATGCACGCGCTCGAGCACAACACCGAGCTGAAGAGCGTCTTCATCTCGACGGAGTGACCCGCGACGAGCCGTCCGCGGCGGCCCTCGCCGGCCGCCTCATCGCCTCGCCCGGCGCCGCGATCGTGCTGGCCGAGTGGGCCGACCCGGGCGGCGGCGACCCGTCTCGCTACATCGCCCCGCTTCACGTCCACCACGAGGACGACGAAGCCTGGTACGTGCTCGCGGGCGCGCTCGTGGTGCGGTCGGGCGACACCGACATCGATGTCCCGGCCGGAGGCGCGGCGATCGTCCCGCGCGGCACCCCGCACACGTACTGGAATCCGCAGGCCGGGCCGACCCGCTACCTGCTCGTGATGACGCCCCGCATCAGGGCACTCATCGACGCGCTCCATGCGCTCGACGCCCGCACGCCCGAGGCGGTGGCCGCGCTCTTCACAGCCCATCGCAGCGAGTTTCTGGGCTGGCCCTGAGATCAGCCGCAGGCTGCCGGCAGGATCCGGAGCGCGGCCGCGTCGAGCGGCTCACCGCCGGGCCCGAACGGCTGCTTGAAGTCGAACGCCCGCGGGCCGGGCCCGTCCCGGCGGATCACCGCGAGCCGCGCCGCCGCCTCGTCCACGCCCGGCGTCGCCCCGGCACGGACCCACCAGAGCGCGAGGTGCGCCTCGGCCGGCCGCTCGAACCAGGTCCGCCGCCGCTGCATCACGCCGACGTGCGCGCTCCCGTAAACGAACGCCCACAGGGCCTCGAGCGACGCCCACACCGACAGGTTCACGATCACCAGCGGGTCGGCCCCGATCCGGACGGCTGTGGCGTCGCCCTCCTCCGTCTGGAGCCGCCAGACGAACCCGGGCGCCGCGTCGGCGAGAGCGTTCACGGGGGCGAGCGCCGCCATGAAGTCGCGAAGGAGCAGCGAGTCGAGCGGTTCCAGGGCGCGGCTGACGTTCACCTGCGCGATGTGCATCTCGGCGCTCACACGCCCGAGGCTACACGCGCGACTACCGAGCGGTGTGCGCCGAGCGGATGGCGTCGATCAGCTCGTCGAGCCCGACGCCCTTCTTGAGACAGCTGGCCGCGCCGGCGTTCAGCGCCGCCTCGATCATCTGCGGCTCGTCGTAGGCCGAGAGCACGACCACCGGCATCGCCCACTCGGCGGCTGCGATCTGCTCGGTCGCCTCGATGCCGTCGACGTTCGGCATGCGCATGTCCATGACGACGACATCGGGCAGCGCCCGCTCGGCCGAGACCACGGCCTCCGCCCCGTCGGATGCCTCGCCGACCACGTCCATCCCGGCCTCCTCCAACGCGTCCCGCAACACGCCCCGGAGAAGGGCGTTGTCCTCGGCGATCAGGATCTTGATGCCCTCGCTGCTCACGTGACCTCGCGCACCCTACAGGTAGAGGTGGTCGGCGTGCCGGGCCGCTGCCCTGGCCGCCACCGCGGGGTGGTCGCCGGCCGCCCGGCGGACGACGTAGGCCGCCGTCCAGGTGTCCCCGGCCCCGGTCGGGTCGGCGTACTCGCCGCCGCCGGTGGGTTGCGAGCGCCAGCTCCCCTCCGCCGTCACGCCGAGTGCCCCGGCGCGGCCGAGCGTGACCGCCACCTCGGGCGCCCCCAGCCCGGCGAGCGCCTCAGCGTCGAGGCCCCCGGCCGCCGCCTCGGCTTCGGCCCGGTTCAGCTTGAGCACCGAGACGCCGTGGATCGCCTCGGCCGGGAACGGCCGCAGCCGCACCGGCCCCGCCTCCGAGCCGCGGCACAGCCCCTGGCCGTCGATCGCGACGCGGTGACCGGCGCCCGCGAGGGCGGCGATCGTCTCGGGCGGGAAGTCGCCTGCGGTCTGGCCGCCGAGGATGATCCACTCGCAGCCGGCGACGGCCGCCAGCACGTCGCCCGGCCCGAACGGCTCCCCGACCGCCTCCACCCACTGCTCGACCACGCCGTCGTGGTGGTGAAGCCGGCTCCCGAAGCCGCCCCGCTCGACGACGACCCACGCGACGCCGAGCGCGTCGAGCGACCGGCGCGCGTAGATGGGTGTCCCGCCGGGGCGGCGCTCCGTGCCGGCGTCGGTCGTGACGACGTCGGCCGCCTCGTGGCCGACCACGCCGACCATCACCCGGCGGGGACGTGCAGGGATACGACCGTCCGGGTGCCCGGGGCGGACTCCAGCGTGAGCTCGGCGCCGATCCGGGCCGCCCGCTCGCGCATCATGCGGATCCCGACCCCCTCGCGCGGTACGTGACCGTTGGCCGCCAGGCCGCCGCCGCGGTCCTCGACGGAGAGGTGGATGTCGGCGATGGACCGCTGGAGGCTGATAAGCACCGGCGGCCGCCCGTGGCGGGCCGCGTTCACCGCCGCCTCGCGGGCGATCTGGAAGATGGCCGTGTCGCGGTCGTCCTCGGCCTCCCAGCCTCCGGGCGGACGGGTGAACGACGTCGCGACCCCGTACTCCTCGTGCACCGTCTCGGCGAGCGATCCCAGCGCCTGCACGAGGCCCTGCTGCTGCATCACGACGGGATGCAGGCGGGCCACCGTCCTGCGCAGGTCGTCGGCCGCATCCGACGCGAGCCGTTCGAGCCGCCCCAGCACCTCCTCGGCGTGGTGGACGTCGCCCTTCGAGATCGCGTCGCGGACGACGTCGCACATGAGCCGCACGGCGGTGAGCGTCTGCTGCGGTCCGTCGTGGAGGCAGTGGGCGAGCGTCTCGCGCTCGGCGTCGATGGCGTCGAGCATGTGATCGAAGAGCTCGCTCTGCTCGCGCGGGCCGCGGCGCGGCTCCGGAACCGGCCACGCCACCACGCAGACGCCCGCGACGGCGACGGCGACGATCGCCGCCTGGAGCGCGGCGGGCGCCCCGGCCAGGGCGCCGACTGCAGCGGCCGCGGCGCCGCCGGCCGCCACCAGGGCGATGCGCAGCGGGCGTCGCTCAGTCGATGAACTCATACCGCAGCGCCAGCGCGACGGCCTGGGTTCGAGTATCGGCCTCGAGCTTCGTCATCGCGTTTCGGACGTGCGTGCGCACCGTCTCCGGGCTGATGAAGAGCCGCTGGGCGATGTCGGGGTTCGAGAAGCCGTTCGCGAGCAGGGCCAGGATCTCGCGCTCGCGGCCCGAGAGCGCGGGCAATCGCTCAGTTGCCTTCGGGGTCACGAGCTCGGAGGCCAGGGTCGGGTCGACGTAGGCGCCGCCCTCCGCGACCCGCTTGACCGCGCGCACGATGTCGTCCGGCGGCGCCTCCTTCAGCACGTAGCCGCGGGCGCCGCAGTCGAGTCCCTCGGCGAGCAGTCCGCGCTCGCCGTGGGCCGTGTAGAGGATCACGGCCATCTCCGGATGGGCGGCCGTGATCTGCCGGGTCGCCTCGAACCCGTCCATGCCCTCCATGCGGACGTCCATCACGATGACGTCGGGCCGGCGCTTCTCGGCCATGTCGACGGCACCGTCTCCCGACGAGCTCTCGCCGATGACCGAGATCTCGCGGTCGCGGGTGAGGATCATCTTCACGCCCTCCCGAACGGCAGCGTGATCATCCACCACCAGGCAACGAACCTGGGTGCGGACCTCGCCGTCCCCCCCGCTGGCTTGCGATGCCGCCATGGGTCCCCGAATCATTGCACTTCGCACAGCGAATTGGAAACCGCGCCTCCGTACAATGCGCGGATGTCAACCGCGCGGCGCACCGCGGCGGCGTCGCTGGTGGCGGCGATCGGCCTCGCGCTCCTGAAGGTGGTGGTCGGGTTTGCGAGCGGCAGCCTCGGCGTTCTGGCCGAGGCCGTGCACTCGGGGATCGACGCGGCGGCCGCCGGGCTCACGCTCTACGCGGTGGGCGTCGCAGAACGGCCGGCCGACTCCGAGCACCCGTTCGGCCACGGAAAGGCCCAGCACCTGGCCGCATTGGGCGAGGCGGCCTTCCTGGCCGCGGCGGCGACGTGGATCGCGATCGAGGCGGCTGTGCGGTTGGCTCACGGCTCGTCGCCCGTCGAGGCTCGCTGGTACGCGTTCGCAGCCCTCCTCGTGGTGCTGGCGGTCGACGCCGCCCGGACGGCGATCTCGCTGCGCCAGGGCAGGATCGACCGAAACGCCGCGCTCCTTGCGAACGCCTGGCACTTCGGCTCGGACTTCGCGGGCACGCTGGCCGTGCTCGTCGGACTCGGGCTCGTCGCGGCCGGCGTGCCCGCCGGCGACTCCCTGGCCGCCATCTTCGTCGCCGTCATCGTGCTCTTCGGCGCCTACCGGCTGGCCCGCCAGAACATCGACGCGCTGATGGATCGGACGCCCTCGGGGGTGGCGGGCCGAGTCGAGCTGGCGGCGCGCTCGGTGCCCGGCGTGAGCGAGGTGCGGTCGGTGCGCGTGCGCGAAGCGGGCGGCGAGAGCTTCGCCGAGGTCGTCATCGGCGTCCCCCGGCTGGCCGGCGTCGAGCGAAGCCACGAGACCACCGACCGGGTCGAGGGCGCGGTGCGCGACTCGCTCGGCCGCGCCCAGGTCACGGTCCACGTCGAGCCGGCATCCGCGGACGAAACACTGAACGACCGCGTCGCGGCAGCGGCGCTGCGCGTCCCCGGCGTGGTCGAGGCCCACAACATCTCGGTGCTCGACGACGCCACGGGCCGGGCCGTGACGCTCCACGTCCGCCTGCCCGAGAACGAGACGCTGCGCTCCGCGGGCGACGTCGTCGAACGGCTGAAGGACGAGATCCGCCGCGAGGTGGGGATCGCGCGCGTCTACGCACACGTCGAGCCCTCCGCCCCGGGCGCCCGGCCGGCCCGCGATATCGGAGCCGAGCAGCCGTCGCTTCATCGCCTGGCCGCCGACGCTGTGCGCTCAGTGGCCGGGGAGGCGGACGAGCTCGTGGTCTACCGGCAGGGGACGCGTCTGCTCGTCGTCACGTCCGTGCGGGCCAACCCGTCGCTCTCGGTGGGCGAGGCGCATGCGCTCGCGAGCCGGGTGGAGGAGGCCGTGCGCGACGCCGTCGCGTCGGTCGACGACGTCATCGTCGAGATCTGCTAGTCGCGGGAGAGTGGTGCCGGGGCCCCGTGGCAGGTGGGCGGGGCCCCGGCGGTTCGCGCCTGCAGGCGGCGCGAGCTCTCGTCAGTTCGGATTGTTGGCGAGCGTCACGGTGATGGTCTGGCTCTTGCCGTCGCGCAGGATCCCGAGGGTCACCTGATCGCCGGCCTTCTTCGATGCGATGGACACGGCGAGGTTCGCGAACGACGTGATCTTGTGGCCGTCGATCGAGGTGATGATGTCGCCGCCCAGCATCAGCGTCTGCCCCCCGATCGTGGCGGTGGTCGAGCCGCCGCGGATCCCGGCCATGTCGGCGGGCGAGCCCGGGTCGACGCGGCCGACGAGGACGCCGGCTCCCACAGGCAGGTTGACGGCCTGCTGCAGGTCTGGCGTGATCTCGGTGCCCCTGATGCCGAGGTAGGTGTGCTCCGCGTGGCCGCTCGTGATGAGCTGGCGGGCGATCTGGCTCACCTTGTCGATCGGGATCGCGAAGCCGATGCCGATGTTGCCGGCGGTCGGGTCGCTCTCGTTCCCGGTCAGGATCTGGCTCGTGATGCCGATCACTCGCCCGAAGCGGTCGATCAGCGGGCCGCCCGAGTTGCCGTGGTTGATCGCGGCGTCGGTCTGGATCGCGTTGTAGATCTGCTGGCCCGGCTCGAGCGACTGGATGGTGCGCTGCTTGGCCGAGACGATGCCCGCGGTGATCGTGCTCTGCTCGTTCAGCGGGTTTCCGATCGCGACGACCGGGTCGCCGACGTGCACCGAGCTCAGGCTGCCGAGCGGCAGCGGATGGAGAGCGCTCGGCGGGGCGCCCTGCACCTGGAGCACGGCGACGTCGGTCGCCTTGTCGGCGCCGAGCACCTTGGCGTTGTACGTCGCACCCGGGCTGTTGTCGGTCTTCTTGAAGGTCACCTTGACCGACGAGGCGCCGAGCACCACGTGGGCGTTGGTGTAGATGTGGCCGGCGGCATCGGTGACGAAACCCGAGCCGATCGCGACCGATTTCCCGGTCTGCGGCGGTGCGAACGGGTCGACCGGGTCGGCCTGCTGCTGCTGGGTCGTGGCGGTGATGAGGACGACGCCCGGAGCGTCGTTGTTGTAGATCTGGGTTGGGCTGATCCCGTCTGCGGTCTGGCTGACGTTGGCGGCGGGGATCGGTGCAGCGGCCTGGATGGTCGTGCTGGAGCTGGACGTGGTTGCGGCGCCGATGGCGACGGCCGCCCCGCCTCCGGCGAGAGCGGCGGCGGTGACGACGAGTGACTGGCGAATGGACGGCTTCATGCCCTTAGTGATAGGCGCGGGCCATTGGCCGGGAATTGAATTTGCGTCGTCTTTAGGTGGGTGTGCGCCGGTTTTCGAACGCCCGCACGAGGTTGGCGGCGACGGCCACCGCTCCGAGCGCGAACGCGTGGACGGCGAGGACGCCGAGATCGCCGACGCCCTCGTCACGCCAGGCGGTCGCCAGGTGCGCGAGGACCGCGATCGCGCCGACCACGGCGACGGTATCGGCCCACACATGCCGCGCCCGACCCTCGAGCCACAGGGCGACCCGGCCGGCCGACAGCGTCGCCGCGAGGATGACCGCGAGCGCGAGGCCGTGGTCGAACGCCGCCGACTGCCGGTCGGCGCTCGCCGGGTGGGCGTGCCACGCCCACGCCAGGTGGCCCACGATGACGAGCGCCGCGGGCACGGCCGCGGCGGCCGCGTACGTGCGCAGGGAACGGGCGTCCACGGGCCGGGTATCGTAGTCGTGCATGCGCGTTCGCCTGATCGTGAACCCCACGGCAACCGCCGTTCGCGGGCCCGTGATGGACGCGGTGGTGGCGCAGCTCGAGCGGGTGTGCGAGCTGGAGGTGGCCCGGACCGAGCGGGCCGGGCACGCCGTCGAGCTGGCGCGGGAGGTCGACTCCGGCGCCGTCGTCGGGGTCGGCGGCGACGGCACCGCCAACGAGGTCGCAAACGGCGTCGGCCCCGGCGTCGTCATGGGCGTGCTGCCGGCCGGGGCGTCGTCGGTCTTCGCCCGCCACCTGGGGTTCCCCCGCGACATCGTGGCCGCCGGCGGCATGATGGCCGACGCGATCCGGAACGAGCGCACGAAGCCCGTCGGGGTCGGAGTCGCTGACGAGCGCCGCTTTACCTTCGCCGCCGGCCTCGGGCTGGACGCCGAGGCGACCGCGGCCGTCGACCGGCTCCGGGCGGAGCGGGTCGAGCGCGACCGGCCCGGCGACCTGAAGGTGGTGCAGGCGGCGCTCGGCATCCTGCGCGAGGAGGGCTTCGCGCTGCACGAGCGGATGACGATCCGGACAGGCCGTGGCAGCGTCCATCGGGCCTCCTACGTGGCGGTGGCGAACCAGCACCCGTACACGTTCTTCGGCCGGGTGCCGGTGCAGATGGCGCCGCGGGCCGACTTCGAGCACGGCCTGGACGTGGTCTTCGCGCGGGAGCTGCGCCGGCGGGACATGTGGCGCCTCCCCGTCTACGGGCTCCTGTGGCCGCGCCACGCCCGGCACGGGTCGCGGCGGGTCGGCTATCTCCACGACCTCGACGATTTCGTGGTGGCCTGCGACGTGCCGACCGCGGTCCAGATCGACGGCGAGTACCTGGGCCAGGTGGACCGCGTCCACTTCCGCTACGAGCGCGCCGCGATCCGCGTGTTCGTACCGGCAAGCCGCGACGAGTAGCACCGCCGTATGATTCGGCGCCGATTGGCGCGGGGGAACCCAGGGTTCCCCCGCGAGCCCCCTCCTTAAGGGACTGGTGGCTTGGGGTGGGAGCTCCGACGAAGAGCGCGGTCTTCGTCGGAGCCGATAACCACGGTGCAGTTCTGAGGGCCCGGACGAATGCTCTTTCGCAGTGGCCGTATGATTCGGCGCCGATGGACGTCGTGATCGCGCTCGGCCAGGGGCTCGGCCTGGCGGCCGCCGCCGGGCTGCTCGCCTCGGCGCCGCTCGCCTCTGCGGCGACCGCCGCATCGCTCGGCTGGCTGCGCGGCCCGCTCGGGATCGCCGACGACGCGATCGTGGTGGCCGCCACCTGGGTGCTGGTGGTGCTCGAGTTGGCCGCCGACGCCGTCTGGCCGGGAGCCCAGGCCGGAATGCGGCTTGGGCGGCGGATCGTTGCGGGCGGCCTCGCGTTCGAGCTCGGTGCGGGCGACAAGATCCCGTATATCGGGCTCGCGCTCGGCGCGCTTGTCGCGGCAGCCGCCGGGATCGCGATGCGCAGCCTGCGGGCCGGGGCCGTGAAGGGCGGCGGCGACATCCGTGGAACCGCCATGATCGAGGACGGCGCGGGCCTCGCCGGCTCGGCGCTCGCCGTGATCCCCGTCGTCGGCTATTTCCTCGCCGCGGCCGCCGTCGGCCTGCTCCAGCGCGTGCGGGCCCGCGAGGGCCGCCGCTACGAGGGCCTGCGCGTTCTCCGGTAGCTGCGTGGGGTCAGACCCCGGTGGTCCCCGGCGGTTCGGTGCGGCCTACGATTCGGGCGTGAAGAAGAAGGTCGTCCTGGCCGTCGTCGACGGCCTCGGTCCCGAGCTGCTCGACCGCGCGGTCGCGGCGGGCAAGGCGCCGACCATCGCCGCGCTGGCGGAGGCCGGGTCGCGCAGCGACGCCTGCGTCTCGACCTTTCCCTCGCTGACGCCGGTGTGCCTCTCGGCGATCGTGACGGGTGAGCACCCGGTCGGGTCGCGCATCCCGGGCATGACCTGGTACCACCGCGGCGAGGGCCGGTTCGTCGAGTACGGCTCGTCCTTCGCGGCCACCCTGGCGGAGGGCACGCGCCAGATGATCGACGACATCCTGGTGAACCTGAACCTGCTCCACATGTCGCCGCGGGCCACGACGGTGTTCGAGGCCCTCGAGGACGCCGGGCTCGTCACCGCGGCCGTGAACCTGTACGTCTGCCGCGGCCGTGTGCGCCACCAGATCACGCGGCCCGCCGCCCGCCGCTTCGCCCGCACGGTCGGGATCGTCGACGCCGTCTACGGGCCGCGGCGGTACTTCCTGGGCGACCTCTTCTTCTCCGACCTGACCGGCGCGCCGCGGAACTTCGGCACCGGCATCGACCGCCACGGCGGAGCGGTCGCGCGCTGGCTCGTCACCCGCGACGGCTTCGACTTCCTGTTCCTGTACCTGTACGAGACGGATGCCGCCGGGCACCGCGGAGGCGACGTGCTCGGCGCGGTCGAGCGCGCCGACAGCGGACTTGGGCTGATGGTGGAGGCCGCGGGCGGGCTCGACCGCTTCCTCGACCGCTACGGCGTGATCGTGCTGGCCGATCACTCGCAGAGCTCGATCGAGCAGATCGCCGACGCCTCCGAGCCGCTCTCCGACCTGCGCCTCTTCCGCTCCAGCCGCCGATCGGATCCCGACCGCTGCGACGTGGCGGTCGCGGCCTCGAACCGGGCGGCCATGGCGTATCTGCTGCCGGGCGCGCGGGCGGGCGCAGCCGAGGTGGCCGACCGGCTGGGGGCGCTCGCCGCCGCCGATGTCGTGGCCCACCGCGACGGCGACTGGTTCGCCGTGCGCCGGGGCGAGGGCCGGCTGCGGTTCCGGCGCGGCCCGGGGACGGTCGACGAGCGCGGAAACGGCTGGGACGTCGAGGGCGATGCGGGCCTGCTCGACCCCGCCCTCTACCCGAACGCGCTGGAGCGCATCGAGGGCGCGCTCCTGTGTGCGACCGCCGGCGACGTGATCGTCTCGGCCGCACCGGGCTGGGAGTTCGCCGACTCCGGCGGCATCCACCACCTGGGCGGCGGCAGCCACGGCTCGCTGCGGGCGGAGGACTCGCTCGTCCCGCTCGTCGTCGCGGGGTTCCCCTCCGGCGAGGCGTTTCCCTCCCAGCCGTCGATCACGGACGTCCAGCCGTTCGTCTGCCGCCACTTCGGCGCTCCGCGTGTGAGCCGACCGCACGCCCTCGTGGGCACGGTCGGATAGCATCGAGCCGATGGACGAAGCCCGCGCCGAAGCCGCGTCGGCCGTCATGCGGCGCCACGCGCAGCGCGTCCGGGTGGCCGCCGGACGACCGGCGAACTGGATGGAGCTCGTCCGGTATTGCTGCGTCGGCGGCTCGGGATACCTGATCAACCTCGGCGTGTTCCTGGTCGCCGACCCGAGCATGCCCTACACGCTCGCCTTCACGGTGGCGTTCATCTGCGCCGCGACGAGCAACTTCGTCTGGAACCGGCTGTGGACGTTCCGGGTCGAGCACGGCCGCCCCCATCATCAGTATGCCCGCTTCCTTTGCGTGAGCACGGCCGCGCTTCTCCTCGACCTCATCGTGCTGCGCGCGCTCGTCGAGCTGGCCGGCATGGCGAAGCCGCCGGCGGCGGCCATCGCGATCCTCGTGGCCCTGCCGGTGAGCTTCCTTGGCAACAAGGTCTGGACGTTCAAGTAGCGCACTGATCGCAGCGGCGGCCGTGCTGCTTCTGGCAGCGCCGGGCGCCGGTGCGGCGGTGCGCCACCTCACGTCGGTGCAGGTGATCAAGCTCGCCGAGCACGACCCCCGGCTCGCCGTGCTCCTGGTCCAGAACCCGGGGTCGCACTGGGAGACGTTCTATGACCGCCACAAGCGGTCCTGGACGGTGTTCCTCGAGCCGAAGGGCGCCCAGAACATCCTCGCCCAGGTCACCGTCTCGGAGC
>Ga0075434_100005692_pt1 | contig 11377 bp, 7 predicted proteins | sample RhiMethybrSRZTD3_FD_75298 | JGI IMG/M metagenome (GOLD analysis project Ga0075434, IMG submission 75298) | Populus rhizosphere microbial communities from Tennessee, USA - Rhizosphere MetaG P. TD hybrid SRZTD3 | ecosystem: Host-associated > Plants > Roots > Rhizosphere > Soil | place: USA...
ATAGCCTGCTCTTCCAGCGCCAGGGCAACTCCTGGCACGGCGTGCGCGAAATCCGCTGCCCGCAAGGGCGCTACCGCAAGATCTTTATCGTGGTCATCAACGACCGCCTCCGCATAATGGTGCGGCGCGCCAAGGCATATCTCAAAGGCAAAGAGTTTCGCGACTATTAGGCGAAGACGCCCCGTTCAAACGTTCAAATCCTCGCCCAAAAACCTCCCCCCGCGACGCTGGGGAGGACAGAGGTGGGGGCTTGAACCGTTTGAACTGCGCATTAGCGCCGCCACGATCCTGGAATTAGACGTGCGGTTCACGGGACTAGAGTTTCGCATTTGCACTGCGCCACAATCTCATCGCATCATCTGCCCGGTCGCCCTCGCAATCTCCTCGCCCACCTCGGCCGCGACCACAGCGTGACCAGCCGGAGTTAGATGAACATTGCTCCGAAAGTAGAGCGGCCGGGTTGACGGTAACTCCGCAGCAACGCGTTGCAGCGCCGACGTGAGATCGCGATACACGAAGCCGACTTCCGCCGCCTTGCGCGCGAAGTAGCTACGCTGCCGATCGCTGAACTCGGTCACCGTCCGCTCGACAACGGGGTCGTGGAAATGCGTTTGGTGCCGGTATGCCGTGTAAGCCGACGGGATGTAGACGACGATCGGCGTGAAGCCGTGCTCGCGGCCGAGAGCGACGAGCTTTTGTAGCGGCCCTTCGAAGAGGTCGACGCCGAACTCGTCGCGCACCAGCCAGCGGGCATAGGTGACTTCGTCGAGATCGCCGTTGCGCGAGTTGAAAGTTATCGTGTTGCCGTCTGGAAAGCGGATGTCGTAGCGGAAGTTGATCTCCTTCTTACCGATATTGTATGCCAACCGCCACGTGCCGGAGAGCGCCAGATTAAAGACATAGCTGTGGCGTCCGAGGAACCCGCGCTTCAGTCGCTCATGCCAGGCGCAGAACCTGTCCGACGCGAACGGGCAAGGCCGCTGAGCCTTCGGTGCGGCGCTCGCGCGGCCTTCATAGAAGCGCACCGCATCGCGCAGGTCGTTGCCTTCGTACACGCCGACGACGACCAAGCGCGGACGTTTGGCGAGAGCAAAGGCTTTCAGGGTCTGCACGTACTCGTACAACCCCCGTCCCGGCAAGCCGAAGTTGTAGACACGCAGCCCCGTGCGCTCGGCCAGCACCGCCGGCCATGCGTCGGCGGGGACGACATTGGTGCAGAATGTAAACGAGTCGCCGATGGCGGCGACGTCGAGGCGCTCGAGGTTTTTATAGGCGGCGGCATCGGCGTTGCAAAAACCGGCGTCATCCATGCGCATGGTATCGACGATGCCGGCCTCGTCGAACGGCTCGCTGATCTCGATGCCGGGCTTGTAGATCCACATGCGGTCCGCCGGACCGCCGTCGTCGCGCGGCACGAGGACCGTGTCTTCAAAGCGCTGGAGCTTGCGCTGCTTGGCGATTGCTGAACGCAGCGTGGGCTCGAACTCGACGAGCAGATTCAGCGGGATAGCGCTCGAGACGAGCCGAAACGCCAGCTCGAGAGGGGCAACAAACGCGAAGATGGCGACCGCCGCGAGGACGATGAAGCGCATCAGGCGCATTTCACGTCCAATCCGAACCGCCTCCTGAGAATCCCTCCTTGGCGACGACGAGAAATGCAGCGCGTGACCTCGGTTGCATTCGTTTTGTCTTTGGGAATGTCGGCGCCTTTGGCGCTATATTTTGGCATTTGCACTGCGCCACAATCGCATCGGATCATCACCCCGCTTTTCCGCGAGGCGAGCGCCGCGCAAGAGATCGCGGACTGCAGTAAAAAATCCCGGACAGCAGGTCCTTCGGTAGGGGGACTCTTCGGGAAACGCATTCATGAGACGCCGATGGGCTTTTCCCAGGGCATGATAAGGTAGTGAAGGGAACAGATGATGCAGGGCGTGGTAGCGTAACCCCACCGGGAACAGCAGCAGCGTGGTGAACGAGGTACGACCAATGTTAATGGACTGTTCAAATTGCTCTGCAAAAGTCATCTCGCCTCCCACATTCGCGTACCGGTGCGCCGCCAGGTTCCGGATCCAGTTCAGACCAAGCGAATAAGTCGACAAGCAATAAAAGAGTCCGACCATCGTCCATGTAAGGAACCCCTTTAGCAACAAAAGAAGAATTACGGCCGACCACAGGAAGCAGACTCCGTCCAGTGCATTCCAGAGACGGTGAGGTTCCGTAGGCGGGACGGCACGGCGGTAGTATGGGTTGATTGCATACGAAGACCACCGCTCGAGCAGCCATCGCCTGAGGCGGGGGTGGACAAAAGACAGCGGTACCAGGACGAGGAAGCGCACGATTGCCAGGAGAGGCAGTACGGGAACCTGCACAAAATACAGCAGAGTTTCTCGGCGAGGCGACGATGCCAGGGGCAGATATTCTCCATCAGCCGGAGTTCCGTGCTTGCGCGGGTTATGATGATCAAGATGGTTGCTGTAAAGGAGTGAATGCATAAGCAAAGGCACCCCGCAAGCAACATTCCAGGCGGCCCGAAAGCCTAGCATCGTTCGTCCCGACATGTGAACGATCTCGTGGATGAAGGTGCCCACACGGAAGAGGGCAGCTCCGGATACTAAAAATGCGGCGAGCTGAATCAGCGAAAAGGGCGCCGCCATGATGTACAGTGCGGCGAACCCATAGGCGACGGATAACGTGATCAAGAAGTCAGTCCAGTAAAGCAAGGGATTGGGTGCGAAAAGATCCTGAATAAGCTCCTTCGTCTCGCGGAGTGAAAAATTCCGGGACGCGGGCTGAGTGGCAGTCGATCGGCTACGTTTAAGTGCTGAATTCACTGAGCTTATTTCCTAGATCGATTGAATTGAGAATGTAAAAAAGGTTTGCCTTCAAACAAAAATCATACTGCACGCGTCAACAACTCAAAAGGAAAAAATACCAGAGGTAACATATACGTACTACACTCAGGGCTTCATAGTCAAAATCCCGCCGGGAAAAATGTGCATGCTTCAACTGGAAGCTTCTGTTCTAGAGAAAACCCGCGCATAACCATGAAATTTTCTCGAAAGCGAAACAGCCATCATGCGAGTGACGGCGCTTCCGAAATCTTGTCTCGTTGGCCCCGTGGTTTTAGGGCAACGGGCAAATCTTTTACGATTATTCGATGGAGAATTCAGTTGATCTAGGATTAACGTGCGGTTTGGTTCAAATAATCATAGCAGCGGACAACATAAAAACGGCGCACGATTTTACCTCGTCTCACAATCGGCACCTCCCATACTTGCTCATCCACTCGCATGAAATGTTGCTGCAGCAGCGCGATATCAGGAGGAAATTCCGCGTACACTGCGAGGGCGTTGGAGCGCGGCAGAGGAACCCTTGAATCCCAGAACTCAAAGCCTAAGGCGTTCTTTCCCAGAAGCTTGCGGGAGAGGGAGAAAACGTCCTCATGATTTGGCATGTAAAAGGTCAGCTCCGACGTAATATTGTACCGGTCCATGCCGAACACAAAGGTTGTCTTATTCGTCTCGGTCTCGATGGTCGCTTTCTCTCGCTCTAGCGTCTTGCCCAATTCTCGCCACCCAGTGAACGAAGTGTTTACCGGAACAAAGGGTAGCACCAGCGTCAAATGGCAGATTGCCAACACATAGAGGACCGGAGGGCCATAAAGCGAAAAGAGTAACATCTTGCGCAGAGCAATTTTGAACCTTCGCCCGCTTTTGAAGCGCAGGTACCGATAACACGCATAGGCGGCAATAAGCAGCGCCAGATAACCCGGCAGGGGCCAGTTGGCGTTTACCTTCGAGCCGATGCTGTAGATGGCAAAAAACACCAGAAATGGCAATGAAAAGAACAGACAAAATTTCCACTTGGAGCCTCGGCCTTTTAGCGTAAGATAAAGCGCAACGGCAAAACTGAGCACTAGAAGTCCTAGATAGGTAATAAAAAACTCTCCTACTTGAATGCCCAAGGACTCTAGGAAGGGGTGGCGAGCATGGCTGATTAGTAGCTCTGGGTCGAATGCGGGGCCTTTGTATTCTTCTCCCAAAAGCCGCCTGCTGAACTGGAAGGCGAAAGAAACCCACTGGTGTTGATAGTTCCAGAGAATTACGGGGCTAAACATCACCAGGGACAGAAAAAAAGCGAGATAGGGTTCCTTCCTGAGCAGCCACTTGCGGTGCGCGCGATCCGCAATAAGAAAGAGCAGCACCGAGGGAACGAGGAACAACGCCGTATACTTCGAAAGCATAGCCAAGCCCAGAGCGGCGCCCGCGCAGTACCATACGGATGGCCGGTCCTTGAGGACCGCGACCGAGACCAGGTACATAGTGAGAAGCCAGAAGCAGATCAGCGGAGCGTCCGGGGTGATGATCATCCCGTAAATAAAATAGGCGGGAATCACCTGAAACAAGAGCGCCGCCCAAAGCCCCGCCCGACGGCTAAACCACAACCGCCCCAGAGCGTTGATGAGCCAAGTCGAAACCACAACCAGCGCTAAGCCGCCGATTCTTACCCCGATCTCGGATTTTCCCAACAACAGCGTGCCGGCTCGAACCACCCAGGCCACCATCGGTGGATGATCCAGGTAGCTCAGATCCGGGTGAATCGAATAATTCCAGTAGTAGGTCTCTTGGGGAGAGAGATTGATCGTGGCTGCAGAGACGAAGCGCAAAACTAAAAGCAGCACGATGCCCCAAAAAACGCGGCGGTCTTGATCGCACCGGAGAAACTGCCCCATGCGCTTATCTCCGAACCACGACGAAGGGGGCAGATTTCTCTGCAGGGACCGAAGGATCGGCGGCAGCGTGCGGCGTGGCGGACCGAGGCCAGTTTGTTCGCGCCATTCTAGGCAGCAACCCTCAGCACTCGGTCAACACGGGTAATTGAAGACGGACTTGAGAAAATAGTCGAGTGCCTCATAACGTCTCCTCAAGCGTTTCGTAGCGACGAAGAGTCCCTGGACGGTTTGAGCTTTTTGTCAGCTCTCGTAGACAGTCATATGCCGTCATCTCTTCGGTACAGCGCCAGCTCCAGTTGCCTTTCGCGCGGGCCAGGGACGTTCATCCGCGCCCTCGGCCGTCACTCGAAACGTAAGCAACACCACTGCAATGCGGCTTCATCACAGCCGCCGATACAGCCAAATCGCGATTCCAAGCATCACTGCCACAGGCGTCAGAGTCACCAGCGGTGCAGGTAGATGAACCAGCGATCCAAGCTGAATCGTAAGCTGCCTGCCGGCGTGAAAACTGGTGCCGATTAAGCCTCCATACAGCATGCGCTTACCGGCGCTTACCTGGCGAATGGGGCCGAGCACGTACGGAATGGCGAGAATCACCATCGCCAGGGTCGACAGCGGCATGCTGATAGATTGCCAAAGTGTAAGTTCAGGGCGCTCAGCGGCAAGACCCGCCCGCTGGAGATATTGTATGTATCCGTACAACTCCGAAGGCGAAAGCATTTCCACCGGCAACATGATTTTAGTGATTTGGTCCGGCGTAAACGGAGAGTCCCACGCCAACCGGGCAAAATGCTCAGTAAGGGTCTTGTTTTCCGTAATGATTTGCTGACGCACGTCGTGAAGCACCCATTGTTTTGAGTCCTGAATAACGGCCTCCCTCGCCCATGCGACGAAACGAAGACCTCCCTTGTCGTCGAATTGATAAATTTCGATTTCGGAGGGGATTCGGCCATGAATCAGGCGGCGTACATGCACCACACTTTGGCCATTGCGCGACCAGAATCCCCGCCGGCCGCTCGTGGATTCCATGCCGGAAATCGCCTGACTACGGAGCTCAAGGGCCAATTGGTCCAACTTCGGAGCCACGAACTCCTGCAAGCCCATAACTGCGAGCATCACTACCAGCCCGGTTTTCAGCACCGACCAGGCGATGCGCGCCCGGGAGATGCCGAGGGCTTGCATGGCAATAAGCTCCTCGCCGCCTGCTAATTCTCCCAACCCGACGAGCGCCCCCAAGAGCGCCATCGCTGGTGACAGCTCCACCATCCATCCCGGCAACGTCAACAGCACATACAACGCCGCATCGGAAGTCCGGTACGTGCCCTTCCCCACACTATCCAGCTCGTGTACGAGTGCGATCAGGCTGAACGCGGAGACGAGGATCACCATGATCAGCGCATAACCTCTAAAAACCCTTCTCGCGATATATCGATCAAGTAAACGCATGCTTGTAACTAGCCCCGAGATACGGGCGCTGTGGCTCTTTGCTGCGCTGGCCCGGCCCAGTTCCAAACCAGTCCGACAATCAGCAGCGCCAGCAGGAGATTCGGCCACCAGAGACCCGGGATTGGCTTCACGACGCCCTGTTCAACCCAGGTTTTGGCGAGTAGCTGCAGATTGTAAAAGGCCCCATAGCCCAGAGCCGAAATGAATAACTTGGCGTATTTGCCTTCGCGCGGCCTCGCGCGGCTGAGCGGAAAACCTAGCAATCCCATAAGAAACGCGAAGACCGGCGTTGATAGACGCCATTGCAGCTCTGCGATATCCCCGGACGCGAGCGAATGCGCCAACTGCCAGGTGGGCGCCGCTTTGCGTTGATAGCCGATCGGCACATCATCGGGATTGTCCAACTTGACGCGAAGCTCTGCGCTGACGGTTCGGGACACGCCGTCCTGAGTCTGTGAAAAGTCGTAAGTGCGCGCCCGAATACATACCAAAAATCCCCCGCCACGCCCTTCGTCCCGCGGCTGATAAAAGGCTTCGTCCGCAGAGATGATCGTTACAGTGTCGTCCGAAATCGTTTGAATAAACACCCGCTGCATGCGACCGGAGTCCGGATCAATAGCCTGAAAAAACAGAACGCGATTTCCAGCCGGGTTTTCATAGAAATGCCCCGGTTTCAGATCGTTGAAGTTGAACTCGGCGATGGCTTGATTTTCAAGCAAATAGCGCAAACCGTTTGCCCAAGGACGCACGTACAATGTAAGGCAAGCCATAAGAACCGCGACCAGCAGCGATACCACAGCTACCGCGCGAAAAATCCGCATGGGAGTTATGCCGCAGGCAAAAAACGCCGTCATTTCCGAGTCGGTATAGAGCCGGCTCAGACCGACGACAACCGAGATATGAAAGCCGATAGGCAGGAGGATCTCCAAGGCGATGGCCAAGCCGAGCAGGAGCAACGGGAGGACAGCATCAGGCGAGAGGAAACCGGTGGCAACCCGGTCCAAGTAACGGATCGCCGTAAAGTTGGCGTAGAGAAATAAGAGAGCGGGGCAGAAAATCAGCAGGGGTTTGGATATTTCTGCCGCGACGTATCGGTCGAGTATCGATATAAAACTGCCGCCGAACGTCGGGCTGGGTTTTGGCCGTGCTGATTTTCCATCGTGCCGTGACCTTGGCTTGACCGCTCCGGAATGTCGCTTGCTGCGTGCCAGTATTTCAATCACGGTGATTCGTGCACAGAAATGCCTATTCTATCTAGCTTGTTTCGGACGATTGCGCGCGATTACAGCCGAATATAACGCTAGCTCCGGGCGTTGCCAAATCATGGCTCAAGCCAGTGTCAGCTTTGCTTTAAAACGCCCACTGAGCCCGGATTCCGCAATTCGAAATAAGTGAGGAGTAGACCTGGAATAGCGAAGGCACCCAACCGCGCAGCTTCAAAGTCTTTTTGCTCTTGGCATGTTGCTTCAATTGCCGACGTACAGAGACATAGGACCTGCTATTGCTGCTATGCTCAGAAGCAGAATGCATTATGTCTTCGCTATGGAAGGTTGCGCCTCGCGTTAACTTCCATTCCATCGCGGAATCCAGGCTGAGGAGAGAAGGAGTTTTCGCTATCGCCAGAACCTCTTTTCTAGCCTAACGGGCGTTTTTTTCTTGATTCCGTCGTGTTTTTCCCTTATTACTTAATTACCTAGAAGTCTTCGTACACCCCTATCGCGAAACGTCCCACACAGAAGCAAGGGAAGCGCTTATGCCAATTGGAATAAAACGATGGTGATCGGTCTGAGCTCGGTATGAAAGCGATCGTCCTGAACGCAGGCTATGGGCGGCGTTTGCGACCCGCCACCGACGAGCTTCCCAAATGCCTTCTGCCGGTAGACGCAGACCATCCGCTGCTTGAGACGCAATTGCGTACGCTTGCGCGATGTGGGATTCGAGACGTCACTATCATGGTCGGCTATGGGGCCGAGAAGATTGAACACTTTCTCACCACGCACCCCATCATGCCTCTGACAGTTCAAACTCGCTATAACCCTTTCTTTGCCACGACGAATACGGCCGTGACCTGCTGGCTGGCAATTCGCGATATGACCGAGGATTTTATCCTGGTCAATGGTGATACACTGTTTGACACAGAAATTTTACGGCGGCTATTAGCTGCGCCGCAGGCTCCACTCGTCATCGCGATCGACCAAAAAGCCAGTTACGACGCTGACGATATGAAGGTAACGCTCACCGATGGCGGACGACTCAAAGCGGTCGGAAAGTCCCTTCCAGAGTCGAAAATCGACGGTGAATCGATCGGCCTAATGGCATTTCGCGCTGAGGGCGTGTCTGCTTTTCGTTCCGCGCTCGAGATTGCGGTCCGTGACCCTGATACTTTGCGCTTGTGGTATCACGATATCATTAGCGTGATGGCCTCTACGCTGCCGGTGAACACCGTTCTTATCAAAGGCCTTTGGTGGAGAGAAATTGATACTCCGCGGGATCTTGCGGAAATTCGTACCTCGTTTGCTCGCCAAGAGTTGACCGGCGGGTTCCGTCACTCACCTGGGATCAATCCTATTCGGGCCAAAGCTTGAATGTGCTCGGCTCGCGCGAGCGGATTTCTTTGCCTGGCTTTGCCGCTCAAACTATAGCTTTGAATGTTTTAGGCAATCCAGTCACAGCAAGGACCCTGCATTTGCAGCGTTGACGACACTCTCGGTCCGAGTGACCGCGCCCGCTTCTTGAGGCATTCCCATGAGCATGCGCACGCGCCGGGCAACATCATCGACTTCTCGCAACCCCGCACTAGCAGTTGGGCTCAAGCTCGAGCCGAAGAACTGGGCGATTCCGTTTTCCACCAGTGTTTGATGCAGCATGTGTAAATCCGGTTGTGGCAGGATGATCCCTCGTTCAACAAGTCGCGCGCAGAGATACTGCAAACCCCTTTGAGGCTTTATAGTTCCCCGCTGTCCTAACCGCTGTTTCTCACCGCGAGCCACGATCCATTCTTTCAGACGGGTCCAAGGATCGAGTTCTTGTTTGAGGAGGGGGTAAATATAGACTGGTTTCCCAGTGGCTGCCGCTTCCGCCAGCATCGATTCACTCTCCCCCGTCACAATCAGGATATCTGCTAAGGCTAGATAGGCGAGATAGGGATTCTCCCAGTGGTCCGGTTGCCACTCGTGCAGATAACCAGAATCGCCAAGCCCTTTCTTCAATGCCACCGTGGCTTCTGATCCAGTGCGGCGGCTCGTCGTGGCAAACACCGTGCCTCCCATCGCTACGGCGAAGCTGCGTACCTCCGCGCCCAAACGATACGCCGTTTCCTCATCGAAACGGCAAGCGTAGGATGTTCCGCCAACCAACAGAGCAATACGCGGACGCGGCGCAGTAGCGAATACGTTTTGCCAATGTTCGGCAGCCTGCGTCAGTTGCTCTGAAGAAATTCCAGTAAGTGGAACGAGGGTTTCGATCCGCCGAGGATTAGGCGGCAAGCGAAAGTACTGGCAACTAATCGCAAGGTCGTATAGACGCGCGACATGAGTGCCTTTCCGCCCCATTTGGACGAGCCGGGTATTATCGTGGCTTTGTTTTTTGATCCAGCGAGCGATGTGGGCGGCACGCCAGCCGGTGGTAATAACCAAATCGGGCCAGGGTTGAGTGAGTACAGCCGACTGCGTTCGTCGCAGACCGAGGCGCGTTGCGCCAAACATTCCGAACAGGAAATCGTGGAGATGAACAAGCCAGGTGAATTTCAGTGCTTTCACTTGGTATGGCCAACCCAAGGCTTTCGCGAGGCCGAGAGATTGTGTGGTGTTTCCCGGGTGATCGTCAATCAGTACCCACACAGTGGGATTGCTGTTAAAGCGACCGCCGCCGTCGCACAACCGAGCAACTTGTCGACCCCAGTCATCCCGCGTATGCACGATTAGCTGCCAGTGTATTTCTGGGTAACGGCGACTGGCAGCTTCAAGTTGTGTCGCCCACCAGGACTGAGGGCGCGGGCGATGAAGGCTTTGTATTCCGTTACCTATTACGCTCGGTCTTCTAGCCATGGTGACGGTTACTGCTATCTTGCGGCGAGCAGAGCGGAACAACTCATCCAGCACCCACGGTACATCCTCGTCCGGCAAATAATCTAAGACGTCGGTCGAGACAACTTCGGCAACCGGATTCTCGAGAGGGCCGGCCTCCGAAAGCGAGATAAGCTCACGCCAGGAAACCCGTTGCTGCTGCTCCGCGGAGAGATGCTCGCTGGCCGGGAGTTTCTCTGGCGCGTACGTGGATTTACAGGCGTGACGGATCTGCCTGCATAGAGTTTTGTACTGTTGGCTTGGATGCGCGGCACTAAAGACTTGATAGGCCGCGCCATCTGCAGCACGCTCCAGGGCACACCATACCTCGCCGACCGGATTGTGCTGGTAAGCATAAAGCTCCGGCGTTGGTTGCCAGGGTTGCATATGGATCGCCGTGTAATGCAGGAGCTTTGAGTGATTAGGGACATATTCCGTATCACGTGCATGCCACACTGGGTCGAGTGGGCCCCAGAAGCCGGGTTTTGTTCGTGCCTTCGCCTCCATGAAGCTTCTGCGGCGGCGTTGCGATTCCGCTAAAGTCCAGACGGAAGCCATTCGTGCGCAATCGATCAACATGACTGATGTATCTTCATCGGAGAGCGCCAAAAAGCCATGCTCTCCAAGATCAACATCAAACAATTCTCCCGGGTCGCCAAGATACACCTGGTCAACATCGTTATAGATGGCTTTCCCACAACCCGCAGCAAAATGGGGAATTGCGAACCGATAGTTAGTGAAACCCGTGAGCCAGCCGCGGCGGTCAAATCCGATTAATTCTTTCATCAGATGGATCTCATAGATCCGGCCTGGGTCGCGGACCTGTTCGATCGACCAGAAGAAAACCCGCTCGGCGCGATATTGGTCCGGTTCGGTTCCAAGAAAGATACGGACCGGCGGTTTTGGGCTCGGCGATACACCCTCCCGTACGCCCAACACGACACACTCAGGCTGCACACGTGTGCCGGTGGCCGCGCCGCCGATTACCGGCAGAAGGCGTGCCAGTTTATGACGTCTGTCGAGCAAGGCCATAGTGTGTACGGTCGACAACAGTCGCTTCAGGCGAGGGTGGCTGGCGCGCTGGCCGATGGGTGACGAAAGTTTAGAATGGTAAAAAAATACGACGCGCCCAACG
>Ga0075434_100005693_pt1 | contig 11376 bp, 11 predicted proteins | sample RhiMethybrSRZTD3_FD_75298 | JGI IMG/M metagenome (GOLD analysis project Ga0075434, IMG submission 75298) | Populus rhizosphere microbial communities from Tennessee, USA - Rhizosphere MetaG P. TD hybrid SRZTD3 | ecosystem: Host-associated > Plants > Roots > Rhizosphere > Soil | place: USA...
AAGCACGAGCTGACCCGCGAGCGCACGCCCGCGGAGATCGACTTCGAGAGGAGAGCATGAGCACGAGCGACTGGCTACGCACCGACATCGGCTCGACCACCGCCGACTCGATCACCGTCCGCGGGCACGACCTCGCGGGCGAGCTGATGGGCAAGGTGACCTTCACCGAGCTTGCGTTCCTGCTCGTCCAGGGGCGAATGCCCGAGCCCGGCGAGACCGTGCTCCTCGACGCGGTGCTCGTCTCGCTGGCAGATCACGGCTTGACGCCGACCGTGCTGGCGGCGCGGCTCACCCACACGGGTGCGCCCGAATCGCTCCAGGGAGCGGTGGCGGCGGGCCTCCTGGGGGCGGGCTCGGTGTTCCTCGGCGTCGTCGAGGACGCGGCCGTCTTCCTGGCGGCCATCGTCGCGCAGGCGAACGACGAGGCCGGTCTGCGGGCCGCGGCGGACGCGGCGGTGACCGCCCGGCTGGCCGCCGGCCGGCGCGTCCCCGGGCTGGGCCATCCCATCCACAAGGTCGAGGATCCGCGCACGCCGCGCATGTACGCGATCGCGGCGGAGGCGACCGCGCTCGGGCCGCATCTGCGCGCGCTCGAGTTCGTGGCGGAGTCCGCCGCCGGCCGGGCCGGTCGCAGGCTTCCGATCAACGGCGCCGGGGCGGCCGGCGCGGCGCTCGCAGACCTCGGCTTCGCGCCCGGGATCGTGCGCGGGTTCGCCCTGCTCGCGCGCACGGCCGGGGTCGTGGCGCACCTGGCCGAGGAGATGGAGCGGCCGCTGGGGATGCCGCTCTTCCGGGACATCGACGCGCGGCTGGCGGAGGGACGCGGATGAACGGCAGGGTGCAGGGCAAGACGATCGCGATCACCGGCGCGTCCTCCGGCCTCGGCCGGGCGATGGCGCTGCGCTTCGCCGCGGAGGGCGCCCACGTCGTCTGCGCCGACGTGCGCACCGACCCGCGCGAGGGCGGCGCGGCCACCGTCGACGTGATCGCCAGGGCCGGCGGCAGCGCCCAGTACGTCCACGCCGATGCCTCCCGCTGGGACGACATCGACCGGCTCGTGACGACGGCGGCGGCGCAGACGGGGCGGCTCGACGTGATGGTGAACAACGCCATCGTCGCCGGGCCGCACTCGAAGGGGCTGCTCGAGACGGAGGAGGACGACTGGGACGCGATCATGGCGGTCGGCCTGCGCGGCGTGTTCCTGTGCTGCAAGCGGGCCGTCCAGCAGATGCTGACCCAGGAGCCGGTCGCCGAGGCCCGCGGCCGCATCATCAACATCTCGTCGCAGCACGGCATGGTCGGCGCCCCCGGGCACGTCGCGTACTGCACCGCCAAGGGCGGCGTCGTCAACCTGACGCGACAGGTGGCCGTCGACTTCGCAAGGCGCGGGATCATCGTGAACGCGATCGCGCCCGGCAAGATCCTCACCCGGCCGGCCGACGAGCCGGACTCGCCCGAGGTGCTCGCCTACTCGCACTCGCGCACGCCCTTCTCGCGCCTGGGCCGGCCGGACGACGTCGCCGCCGCCGCGCTCTACCTGGCCTCGGACGAGTGCACCTACGTCAGCGGCACGAACCTGCTGGTCGACGGCGGCTGGATGGCGTACTGAGGCCTCGCGTCCTCTGGATCAATCCGGCGGGCACGGAGCCGGTGGAGGCCTTCGCCGAGCGGATCCGAGGCGACGTCGACGTGACGCTGCTCGGCCTGCGGGTCTGGGGCCTGGCCCCGGGTGACGGCTACGACATGGGCGTGGAGGTCGCCTGGGATCCGGCCGAGGCGAAGTGGCGAAGCGCGATCGGCTCGCTCCGGGCCGCGGCCGGGCCGGAGCAGGCCGAGACGTTCCGCGAGATGCTGATGGCCCCCGGCGAGCCGGCGCCGCCGTCTCCCCGGCCGGTCGCCTGGGACTTCCGCGATGACGTGCTGGGGACGATGCTCTCGGGTCACACGGGCTTCGAGAGCTCACACCTGGCCCGGATCGGCGTCCCGGTCCTCCTCGTCCGAGGCGGGCGAAGCGCCGTGCGCTTCGGTCTCGCCGGGCGGCGGCTGGGCGAGGTATGCCCGGACTTCAGGGAATCCGTGTTCCCGGCGCTCCACCACTTCGCTCCGCCGTTTCGCGAGGATCCGGAGGGGCTCGCGGACGTCCTGCGCAGCTTCTGGCTCGCGGCGTGAGCGGGTGTCCCCGCTCTGCACCAAATCCTCGCCGCCGCGAAACGATTCGATAACAGGCTGCCGGTACCGTGGTTCGTGTCACGGCATCCGCGAGCTCGGCGGGGTGCTCGTTCCGTTCTGGCTCGTGGTGGGTACCGGCCGGTAACGCCCGGAGCGGCCGCTGCGCTGTTATCTGGGGGCTCCGCGCCTCGACATCTGCAGACTGGAGGGAACCCATGCCTCGTGCGCGTCTCCTGCTCGGCGCCGCCTTCGCGGCGGTGGCCCTCACCGTCGCGCCGGCGAGTGCGACGGCCGCCCCGCCGACGCTGCGAAACGTCGTCGTGAACGGCGGCTTCGAGCGCCCCCGGGTCACGCCGCGAAGCACGCACCCGTTCCCCGCGATCCCCGGCTGGCGGCTGGCGTTCGGCCCGGACATCGAGATCCAGAACCACGCCGCCGGCGATCCGTTCGGCGGCCGTCAGTTCGTGGAGCTCGATTCCGACGCCTCGAGCGGGATCTGGCAGAAGGTGCCGACGACGCCCGGACGCCTGTACCGGCTGCAGCTCTACTTCTCGCCTCGCCCCGGCACCTCCGCGGCCGAGAACATCCTCGTCGTCCACTGGCGCCGGTTCGTGATAGGCACGATCAGCGCGAACGGGATCGGCCTCCGGAACACGAGCTGGAGGATGTACGCGTTCAAGGTGCGCGCGATCCGCACGAGCACGCGGATCGAGCTCGCCGACGCGGGCATCTCCGACTCGGTCGGCACCTATGTCGACGCGGTCAGCCTGACCCGGTGGCGCGGCCATCCGTGGCCATGATCCGGAGGTAGCCGGACCGGTCCCGTCGCGGTAACCTGTCAACGTCCGTGGCATCTCGCGGACCGGGCGACGGGTTGGAGGTGGGCAGTGCACGTGAGTCCGACGCGACTTGCATTCGTGGTCTCCGCATGTCTTGCGTGTCTCGCCGGCGGCCTGCTCGCCGGAGTGGCCACCGGCGGCTTACGCTCCGAGCACGTGTTCCGGGTCGAGACCGTGACCACGACAGTCCGCGGGCAGGTGCTGCCGGCGCAGACCGTCACCGCCACGGTGCCGCAGGTCGTCACGTCGAGCGAGACCGTGACCGCAACGGCGGCGCGCGTGATCGAGGTGGCCGTGCACCATCGCGGCGCGGCCACGACGCACGGCTCGACGGGGGCGCGCCCGGTGGGACCCAATCAGCCGCCGAAGCAGCCGAAGCCTGCGCCGAAACCTCCCGCGCCTGCGCCTGCACCCGCCCCGAAGCCGCCGCCACCACCGAAGCAGCCGAAGCCGCCGAAGCCCCCGCCCAAGCCGAAGCCACCCAAGCCACCGGCGCCGAAGTAGGCAGCCGCCCTCCGGTCTCCGGTCACGGAACCGTCACAGCTTCCGCACGCTCACCGTTCGGGGTCTGACCCCGGTTTGAGGAGCACGCGGCCGTAGTGGTCGCGGGACGCGAGCAGGGCCTGGGCGTCGACGGCGCGCTCGAGCGGGAGCTCGGCGGTGATCGGCGGCGGGGCGACGCGACCCTCCGCCAGCAGCCGGAACACCTCGTGGAGCTCGCGGCGGGAGCCGTCGCTCGAGCCGATGATCGAGATCTGACGGGCGAAGACGTCCACCAGGTCGATCGTCGCCTGCGAGCCCGACGACGCACCGCAGAGGACGATGCGGCCGCGGTTTGCCAGCGCGGCCAGCGCGCCCGGGAACGCCGAGCGGCCGACGTGGTCGACGGCGACCTCGACGCCGCCCCCGCCGGTGAGCGCGCGCACCTCGTCCGACCAGCCCTCGGCGGTGTAATCGACCGCGTGGTCGGCGCCGGCGGCGAGCAGGCGCTCGCGCTTCGCCGCCGTCGAGGCGGTCGCGATCACACGGGCACCCGCCATCCCGGCGAGCGCGATGGCGGCGCCGCCGACGCCCGACCCGCCGGCGGTGACGAGCACGGTCTCGCCCGGGCGCAGGCCGGCCCGGGCGAAGAGCATGTGGTACGCCGTCAGGTAGACCGACCCGGCGGCGGCGGCCGTGCGCGCGTCCAGGCCGTCCGGCAGCTGGAAGATGTTCCGCGCCGGGGCGAGCACGAGCTCGGCGTAGCCGCCGTCGCGCTGGACGCCCATGACCTCGTAGGCGGCGCAGGCCGCCTCGTCGCCCTCCAGGCAGAAGGCGCACCGGCCGCACGAGTAGTCGTAGTGGACGTAGACGGTCTCGCCCACTGCGACGTCGTCAACGCCGGGGCCGACCGCGGCCACCTCGCCGCCGACGTCGTATCCGGGGATGACGGGCAGCCGGGCGGCGTACGCGTGGCCGACGTCCTCGCGCACCCAGATGTCCAGCCGGTTCACCGCCACCGCATGCACGCGGACGACCACCTCGCCGGCGCCGGGCTGCGGGTCGGGCCGCTCGGCGAGCTCGAGCACCTCCGGCCCGCCGGGCCGGGTCATCACGACCGCCCGCATGCGCTAGTAGGCCATCCAGCCGCCGTCGACCATCAGGTTCGCGCCGCTGGTGTAGGTGGCCTCGGAGGCCAGGTAGGCCACGGCGGCGGCGACGTCCTCGGCCCTGCCCAGGCGCGAGAAGGGCGTGCGCGACTGGACGTAGGCGAGGCCGGCCTCGTCGGCGCTCAGGTCACCCGGCGTGCCGGTGACGATCTTGCCCGGCGACACGGAGTTGCACAGGATCCCGTCCTTCCCGTGCTCGACCGCGATCTGGCGGGTCATCTGAAGCAGGCCGCCCTTGGACACGGCGTAGGAGAAGTGCCCCGGCGCCCCCACCAGGCCGTGCTGGGACGTGATGTTCACGATCCGGCCGCGCACCTCGTCGCGCAAGGGCTGGGCCAGCATCTGCCGCACCGCCGCGCGGGACAGCACGAACGGCCCGCGCAGGTTGACGGCCATGACCGCGTCGAAGTCGGCGACCTCGGTCTCGACGAGCGGCTTCGAGTGGCGGCCGGCGATGGCGGCGTTGTTCACGAGCACGTCGAGCGCCCCCGTCCGGTCGACGGCGATCGCGACGAGCCGCTCGCAGTCCTCGGGCAGCGAGACGTCCGCGTCGACGTGCAGCGCCTTCCCGCCGGCCGCCGCGATCACGGCGTCGGTGGGATCGCCGCCCGTGATCGGATCGCGGCGGACGTCGGCGCAGGTGACGTCGAACCCGTCGGCCGCAAGCCGAACCGCGATCGCGCGGCCGATTCCCGACGCCGCGCCGGTGACGATCGCACCGCCGCTCATCCGCCCACCGCCAGGAAGCCGCCGCGGTGCTCCTCGCCGACGAAGCGGCTGTCCTCGACGACGTGGTCGCCCCGCGCCAGCACGTGGCGGATCCGGCCGGGCACCTCGTACCCGTCGTAGGGCGTCCAGTCGAGCTCGTCGCCGAGGCCGGCGAGCGTGATCCGGCTCGACACCGACGGATCCCAGACGACGACGTCGGCGTCGTATCCGGGTAGGAGCGCGCCCTTGCCGGGCAGTCCGAAGATCCGGGCCGGCGCGGCGCACGCGACCTCGACGAGCCGCTCCGGAGTGAGCCCGTCCTCGCCCGTGAGCGCGAGCCCGATCGGCAGCCGCGCGCCCACGCCGGGAAGCCCCGTCGGCACCTGCGTGAAGTCGTCCGCCACGGGCACCTTGTCGCGGTCGAGCCGCAGGTGGCAGTGGTCGGAGGCGAACGTGTCCAGCCCGCCGCCGGCGAGGCCGGAGCGCAGCGCCTCGAGGTCGGCGGGCGTGCGCAGGGGCGGCGTCATCACGTAGCGCAGCGCGTCGTCGCCGTGGTGGTGGGACTCGTCGAAGAGCAGGTGGTGAACGCAGGCCTCGCCGTACACGGCCTGGCCGCGGTCGCGGGCCGCGGCGATCTCCTCCATCGGCCGCCGCCCGGTCACGTGCACCACGTAGGCGGTCGCGCCGGCCACCTCGGCCATGACGAGGAACCGGTGGACGCACTCCGCCTCGAGAGCGATCGGCCGGCTGCGCGGGAGCGACCCCAGCCCGAGCTCGCCGGCGGCGACCAGCTCGCGGGTGAGCACGTCGACGACGCGGCCGTTCTCGCAGTGCGCGAGCACGACCATCCCGAGCTCGGCCGCCTCCTGCATCACCGCGAAGGCGACGTCGTCGTCGGCCTGGATGCCGAGCTCGATGTAGGCCAGCCACAGCTTGACGCTGCCGACGCCGAGCGTGTGGACGTCGCGCATGTCGCCGCGGCGGTAGCCCTGCGGCTCCCAGATCACCGTGTGCAGGGCGACGTCGGCGTAGGCCGCGGGCAGCTCGTCGGCGATCGTGCGCCGGGCCGCCTCGACGGGGCGCTCGCCCGGCTCGGCGTCGACGAAGGCGAGCATCGACGTCGTGCCGCCGAGCAGCGCCGAGCGCGTGTCCGCGGCGACGGCGCCGAAGATGTGGGTGTGGACGTCGATCGCCCCCGGCAGCACGAGGCAGCCGGACGCGTCGACGATCTCGGCCCCGGAGCGGTCGACGGCGCCCACGGCGACGATCGCCCCGTCGCGGACGAGGACATCGCCCGCGGCCTGACCCGAGGGGGACACGATCGTCCCCCCGACGACGGCGGTGTCTGCACTCACAGGACGCCGTCGGGGAGGCAGGGGGCGGCGGCCAGCAGGCGCCGGGTGTAGTCGTGGCTCGGGCTGGCCAGCACCTCCGCCACGGTGCCGGTCTCGCACAGCGTGCCGCGGTCCATGACGAGGACGGTGTCGGCGATGCATGCGACGACGCCGAGGTTGTGGGTGATGAAGAGCATCGACAGCCGCAGCTCGCGCTGCAGCTCCTGCAGCAGCTCGAGGACGGCCGCCTGCACCGAGACGTCGAGCGCCGAGGTGACCTCGTCGCAGATCAGGAGGTCGGGCCGGGCGGCCAGGGCGCGGGCGATGGCGACGCGCTGGCGCTCGCCGCCGGAGAGCTCGACCGGGAAGCGGTTGCCGAGGCGGGTCGGCAGCTTCACCCGCTCGAGCAGGTCGCCGACCTCCTTCTCTGCATCCGCCCTCGACAGGCGGCGCAGGACGCGTAGCGGCCGGATGATCGACGAGCGCACGCGCTGGCGCGGGTTCAGCGACTGGTACGGGTTCTGGAACACGATCTGGATGCGCCGCCGCACCTCGAGCGGGCGCTTGCGGGCGGCGCCCGCGATGGGGACGCCGTCGAAGCTGATCGTGCCGGCCGACGGTACGTGCAGGCCGGCCAGGCAGCGGCCGATCGTCGTCTTGCCGCTGCCGGACTCGCCGACGAGGGCGACGCAGCGGCCCTGCTCGACGGTGAACGACACCGCATCGACGGCGGGGCTCGCCGACCGGCTCGACCGGTAGCGCGCCTCGAGTCCCGACACCTCGAGCAGCGGCGCCGGCTCGACGGCGGCGCCGGCCGCGCGGCCGTTGCCGCGCTCGCCGGCCTGGAGGTCGAGCTCCATCCAGCGCATGCAGCGGACGTGATGGCCGGGCACCGCCTCTTCGAGCACCGGCACCGTCTCGTGGCAGCGCGCCTCCTGGTGGGGGCAGCGGGGCGCGAAGGCGCAGCCGCCGGGCCACTCGCCGACGCCGACCGAGACGCCGGCGATGCCGCGCAGCGCGCGCGGGTTCTTGAAGTCCGGGATGGCCTCGACCAGCGCGCGTGTGTACGGGTGCCGCGGCCGCTCGATCACCTCGGCCGCCGGGCCGTTCTCGACGATCCGGCCGGCGTACATGACGACGATCCGGTCGGCCATCTGCGAGACGACGGCCAGGTCGTGCGTGACGTAGACCATCGCCATGCCGTCCTCGTCGCGGAGGCGGCGCAGCTCGGCCAGGATGCGGTCCTGGGTGAGCACGTCGAGTCCGGTCGTCGGCTCGTCGAGGACGGCCACCGGCGGATCGCACACGCACGCCATCGCGATCGTCACCCGCTGCTGCTGGCCGCCCGAGAGCTGGTGCGGGTAGCGGCCGGCGAAGCGGGGATCGCTGCCGAGCTCGACCCGCTCGAGGGCCGAGCGCACCGGGTCGTCGCCGCCGCCGGCGCGGTGCGCACGCAGGACGTCGAGGATCGCGTCGCCCACCCGCAGCGACGGGTTGAGCGCGCCGCCGGGATCCTGGGGCACGTACGACACCGTCTTCCCGCGCAGGCTGCGCAACGCCCGGCGGTCACGGCCGAGGATGCTCTCGCCGCCGACCTCGACCGTCCCACCCTTGATGACGACGCCCGGCCGCGTGTAGCCGAGCAGCGAGAGCGCCGTCGTCGTCTTGCCGCTGCCGGACTCGCCGACGAGGCCCACGATCTCGCCGGGCGCGACGCTGAACGTGACGCCGTCGACCACCGGCTCGCCGGTCGTGAGGTGCAGGCACAGGTCTTCGACCCGGACGACGGGCTCCGTGGCGACCGCGCTCACGAGACGACGCTCCGGGTGGCGCGGGGGACGTACGAGCGGCCCAGGCTGCGGGCGATGGCGTCGCCGGTCAGGTTGATGCCGATCGTGAGCAGCCCGATCATCGCCGCCGGCACCAGCACCGACCACGGGTTCAGCTGGATGTAGGTGCGGTTCTCGCTGATCATGAGCGCCCAGTCGGAGTTGGGCGGCTGCAGGCCGAGGCCGAGGAAGTTGACCGAGGCGATGATCAGGATCGAGTAGGTGAACCGCAGGCCGGCGTCCACGAGCAGGGGCGCCATGATGTTCGGGAGCACCTCACGGCCGATGACCGCGAACGCGCGCTCGCCCCGGGCGATGCCCGCCTCGACGTAGCCGCGGGTCGACACCTCGAGCGTCGCCGTGCGGACGATGCGGCTGATCGCGGGCGCCTGGATCGCCGCCACGCCGATGATCAGCACGGCGACGCTCGTCCCCGCGCCGGCGATCAGGACGAGCAGGAAGAGCAGCGGCGGGAAGGCCAGCATCACGTCGACCGAGCGCATCAGCACGGGGTCGACCAGGGAACGGGCATACCCGGCCGTGAGGCCGATCGCCATGCCGACCATGTAGGCCAGCACGGTGGCCGCGGCGGCGTAGCCGATCACCGACCGCCCGCCGTAGAGCACGCGGCTGAGCACGTCGCGGCCGAGAAAGTCGGTGCCGAGCCAGGCATGGCTGGACGAGCCGGAGAGCGGGATCCCGACCGGCGCGGCGGGGTCATGCGGCGCCAGGTACGGCCCGAAGATCGCGACGAGCACGACGAAGAGGACGATGCCTGCACCGATCGCGCCGGACGTCGTACGCAGGAACCGGAACCGATCGCTCATACGGGCTCCCGCAGCTTCGGGACGAGCAGCATGACCACGAGGTCGGCGAGCAGGTTCAGCACCACGTAGACGACGGCGATCAGCATCGCCACCGACTGCACCACAGTCACGTCGCGGTTCTGGACGGCATTCACGAGCGTCGTGCCGATCCCCGGGTACGCGAAGACGCTCTCGGTGATGATGATGCCGCCGATCAGCCACTGCAGGTTCTGGGCCAGCACCTGCACGCTCGGCGCGAGCGCGTTTCGCAGCGCGTAGCGTGAGAGCACCCGCCGCTCCGCAACGCCGTTCAGCCGGGCGGTCTGGACGTACTCGGTCTGGAGCACCTCGGTCATGCCCGCGCGCACCATGCGCACGCCGGCGGCGAGCGAGGCGAAGAGCAGCGTCAGCACCGGCAGGACGAGCTGGGAGGGGTTGTCGAGCGGGTTCCCGCCCGGCGGGACGATCGCGACGGGCGGCAGCCAGTCGAGCGCCACGAAGAAGACGCCGATCAGGAGCGACCCGGTGACGAACTCGGGCAGCGCGATCGCGCCGAGCGACAGGACCGAGATGGCGTGATCGATCGGCTTGCCCGGGTAGATCGGCCCGATCACCCCCAGCCCGATCGAGAGCGGGATCATGAAGAACGCCGCGATCGCCGCCAGGATGGCCGAGTTCTTGAGCGGCCCGGAGATCTGCTGCCAGACCGTGTCGTGCTGCCCCTGGGCCAGGCTCACCGCGGACACGCCGAGGTCGCCGTGCACGAAGCCGGTCAGCCAGTCGACATAGCGCGTGGTCGCCGGCCGGTCGAGCTGCATCCGCTTCGTCAGCACCGCGTGGGCCTGCGGGGTCGCGTTGCGGCCCAGGATGACGCTGGCCGGGTCGCCCGGCAGGATGTTCAGCGCGGCGAAGATGACGATCGACGCCACGAACAGCGCGACGAACGCGCCGAGGAGGCGGCGGCCGAGGAACGCCAGCACCGGCGACATCTCACGCCGGACGGTCCGCGGCTCCGCAGCCGCGGTCACGGGCCGACTACGGTCGTCGTCACGCCGAGAGCCACGCGTCCATGAAGAGGTAGTTGCCGAGCGCGCCGGCGGCGTGCGGCTTGAGACCCTGCACCTTCTTCGACACCGCGTCCACCCAGTCGGCGTTCGTCCACTGCAGGTAGCCGCCCTGGTCGTACTGGATCTGCTGCACCTGGTTCCAGTAGTCCTGCGCCTTCGTCTTGTCGAGCTCGCCGATCGCGTTCGCGAGCGCGGTGTTGAACGCCGCCGACTTGAAGTGCGTCTCGTTGTACGGCGCGCCCGTCGAGAGTGCCTGCAGGTAGAAGTACTTCAGCGAGAGCATCGGCCACTGGGTCTCGGCGAAGGCCATCTTCAGGTAGAGCAGGCTCGGGTTGTAGTAGGAGTTGGCCGGCTCCTGCTTCAGGTTCACCGTCACGCCGGCGGCCTTCGCCTGCTGGGCGAAGAGCGTGGCCGACTCGACGAAGCCGGGGAAGATGTCCGAGGTCTGGAACTCGACCTTCAGGTTCGACTGGCCGGCGGCCTTGAGCAGGCTCTTGGCCTTGTCGATGTCCTGCACCCGCTGCGGCAGCGAGGTGTCGTAATAGGGCAGCCCCTTGCCGACGGTGTCGTTGCCGACGGTGCCGAAGCCGGAGATCGCGCCCTCGACGAGGGCCGGGCGGTCGGCGATCAGGCGGAAGGCCTGCCGCACCCGGTTATCCGAGAACGGGGCCTTCTGGGTGTCCATGTAGAACATCATGGCCTGCGGCGAGGGCGCCACGAGGACGTTGATGTCGCCGGTCGCCTGGTGGGCCTTGGCCTCCTGGAACGGCAGCTGGGCCATGCCGTCGATCGTGCCGGCGAGGAGCGCGTTCAGGCGCGCCGTCGGGTCGGTGATCGACGTGATCATGAGCGAGTCGACGTACGGCTTGCCCGTCTGCCAGTAGTTCGGGTTCTTCTTGAAGACGCTCTGCTGGCCGGGGGTGAACGACTCGAACGCGAACGGCCCGGTCCCGATCGGATGCTTGAAGTCGGTCA
>Ga0075434_100005695_pt1 | contig 11374 bp, 10 predicted proteins | sample RhiMethybrSRZTD3_FD_75298 | JGI IMG/M metagenome (GOLD analysis project Ga0075434, IMG submission 75298) | Populus rhizosphere microbial communities from Tennessee, USA - Rhizosphere MetaG P. TD hybrid SRZTD3 | ecosystem: Host-associated > Plants > Roots > Rhizosphere > Soil | place: USA...
AGCGCCTCGACCCAGCGGCTCGCCTCCTCGTCGGTGGCGGCGTACTCGTGGCGCCGCTCCTCGGGGAGGTAGCGCCACATGAATCGCTCCGCATCGTGGTTGCGCAGGATGCCGCCCTCGCCGCGCACCGCCTCGGTCACGAGCAGGCCGCGGACCCCGGGCGGCCAGACCATCCCGGTCGGGTGGAACTGGACGAACTCCATGTCGATCAGCTCTGCTCCGGCGCGATAGGCGAGCGCATGACCGTCGCCGGAGTACTCCCAGGAATTCGAGGTGATCTCCCAGGCGCGCCCGATGCCGCCGGTGGCGAGGATCACCGCCTTCGCGGCAAAGGCGACCGGCTCGCCGGAGGTGCGCCAGTACCCAAAGGCGCCGGTCACCCGGTCGCCATCGGTCAGCAGATTGGTCGTGGTGCATTCCATGTAGACCGTCACGCCCGACTGCACGGTCCGGTCCTGGAGGGTCCGGATCATCTCGAGCCCGGTCCGGTCGCCGACGTGGGCGAGGCGGGGATGCGAGTGGCCGCCGAAGGGCCGCTGGAGGATGCGCCCGTCGCGGGTCCGGTCGAAGACCGCGCCCCAGCGCTCGAGCTCGCGGACGCGATCTGGCGCCTCCTGGGCATGCAGCTGCGCCATGCGCCAGTTGTTCAGCATCTTGCCGCCGACCATGGTGTCGCGGAAGTGCGTCTGCCAGCTGTCGCTCGCAGCGACGTTGGCGAGGGCGGCGGCGACGCCCCCCTCGGCCATGACGGTGTGCGCCTTGCCGAGGAGGGACTTGCAGACCAGACCGACGTTCGCTCCCGCGTCCGACGCGGCGATCGCGGCGCGCAGTCCGGCTCCCCCCGCGCCGATCACCAGGACGTCGTGCGGATGCGTCTCCCAGCGCGAGGAGGCGTCGGTCACAGCCTGATCGCCAGGTCCGGTATCACGCCCGCGGCCAGGAGGCGGATATAGAGATCGGCCAGCGCGACGGAGACGAGGCTGAACCAGGCCCACTGCATGTGCCGCTCGTTCAGCCCGGTGAGGCGTTGCCAGGAGCGGTAGCGGACGCGGGCAGCCACGCCACACGAGAAGCAGTCGAGCCGTCCGCCGACAAGGTGGCGCAACGAGTGGCAGGAGAGCGAGTAGCCCGTCAGCAGCGTGACGTTCCCGAGCAGGATCAGGCTCCCCAGCCCGATGCGCGGCCCCGTGTTCACGAACGAGGCGAAGGCGTCGTACCACAGGAAGGCGAGCGGGACGAAGGCCAGGTACAAGAAGTAGCGGTGGATGTTCTGGAGGATGAAGGGGAAGGCGCGCTCCATCGCGTAGCGACGGTGGATCCGCGGCTCCCCGACGCCGCAGGCGGGTGGATCGGCGAAGTAGGAGCGGTAATAGGACTTGCGGTAGTAGTAGCAGGTCGTCCGGAAGCCGAGCGGGATCCAGAGGATCAGGATCGCCGGGGAGAACCACGGCGGCAGCCAATCGGGCCGAATGAGCGGCGAGAAGAATGGCGAGAGGTAGCCATCGACTTCGTAGCCGACATGGAAGAGAGGCTCCCAGATGAGGGCGGAGAAGAGCGAATAGAGGATGAACGCGCCGAAGCCGGTGGCGATGATGCCCGGGACCAGCCACCAGGGATCCTTGCGGCTGGTGGCCCCCAGGCCCTGGCGGGCAGTGCCCTGCGGCCTCGTCACCTCCGTCGCGGTCACTGAGCTCATCGCCTCCTGTGTCGGTCTCGGAGTCGGGATCGGGCGACCGGAGGCTGGAGCCCTTCCGCGGTTCGGCCCTTCGGCATTCTACCCATCGGCCTCACCTGTCGCGTGCGATGCGACAGCGGCGCGAAGCCGGGTTCAGCCGCCCTTCACCCGCTCGGCGACGGCACCCGCGAAGGCCCGCGTCCCGGCGTTGCCGCCGAGGTCGTGCGTCGTCACCTTGCCCTCCGCGATCACCTCGCGGACTGCCGTCTCGACGCGATCGGCCGCGGCCGTCTCGCCCAGGTGACGGAGCATGAGCGCGCCTGACAGGATGAGGGCCGTCGGGTTGGCCCTGTCCTGGCCCGCGTACTTTGGTGCCGACCCATGCACCGCCTCGAAGACGGCCGCGGTGTCGCCGATGTTCGATCCGGGCGCCACGCCCAGGCCGCCGACGAGTCCGGCGGCGAGGTCGCTCACGATGTCGCCATACAGGTTGGGTAGCACCAGGACGTCGTACAGGTCCGGCTTCTGGACGAGCTGCATGCACATGTTGTCGACGATCCGGTCCTCGAACTCGACCCGTCCGGTGTACTCCGCCGCAACTTGTCCACAGCTCTCGAGGAAGAGCCCATCGGAGAGCTTCATGATGTTCGCCTTGTGCACCGCGGTCACCTTGCGGCGGCCGTTGCGCAGCGCGTACTCGAAGGCGTAGCGCGCGATCCGCTGCGATGCGGCGCGGGTGATGATCTTGATGCTCTCGGCGGCGTCGGGGCCGACCCGGTGCTCGATCCCGCCGTACAGGTCCTCGGTGTTCTCGCGCACGACGATCAGGTCCACGTCGGAATAGCGGCTCTCGACGCCGACCATGCTGCGGGCAGGGCGCACGTTGGCGTAGAGCTCCAGGCTCAGCCGCAGACCCACGTTGACGCTGCGGAAGCCGGTGCCAACCGGCGTCGTGATCGGGCCCTTGATCGCCACCCCGTTGCGCCGGATGCTCTCGATCACCCTGTCGGGAAGCGGTGTCCCCTCGCTGGCGATCGTCGACTCGCCGGCCTGCTGGACCTCCCACGCGAAGCCGATGCCGGTTGCTTCGAGGACGCCGACCGTGGCCTCGCTGAGCTCCGGGCCGATCCCATCGCCGGGGATCAGGGTGACGGTGTAGGTCACGAAGGCGTGCTCCGCTGCGCGCCGGTCACAGCGCCGGCGGTACGGACGGCAAGTGTAGGCTTCTAGGCCTTGTGAAGCTCCAGGAGTACCGCAGCAAAGAGGTGCTGGCGCGCCATGGCGTGCCGGTCGCCCCAGGGCAGACCGCCACGACCGCGGAAGCCGCGCGTGCCGCGGCAGAGCGGATCGGTGGCCCGGTGGTCGTCAAGGCGCAGGTCCTCGTGGGCGGTCGCGGGAAGGCGGGCGGCGTCAAGCTCGCGGCGACGCCGGAGGAGGCCGCCGCGCGGGCCGGGGAGATCCTGGGGATGGAGATCAAGGGCGTCACCGTGCGCACGGTTCTCGTCGCCCCGGCCGCCCGCATCGCTCGCGAGCACTACCTCGGGCTCGTCCTCGACCGCGCGGCCGGAACCGTGACGATCATCGCCAGCGCTGATGGTGGCGTCGAGATCGAGGAGACGGCACGGACCAATCCCGACGCGATCCTGCGCCTGCCGCTCCACCCGCTCCTCGGCCTGGAGGAGCACCAGGTTCGCCGCGTCTCCTTCTTCCTCGGCATCCCCGCCGAGCTGCGCCCGGCGTTCGCCACCACCCTGAAAGGGATGCACGCCGCCTTCATCGCGTCCGATGCCGACCTGGTCGAGGTCAACCCGCTGGCCATCACCGAGGAGGGTGAGCTGCTGGCGCTCGACGCAAAGATCGTCCTCGACGACTCTGCCCTCTTCCGGCATCCGGATCTCGCCGAGATGCGCGACCTCGCCGAGGAGGAGCCGTCGGAGATCGCGGCGCGCGAGGCAGGGATCAACTTCATCAAGCTCGACGGCAGCATCGGCTGCATGGTGAACGGTGCTGGCCTGGCGATGACGACGATGGACCTCGTCAAGCTCGCCGGCGGGGAGCCGGCCAACTTCCTCGACATCGGCGGCGGCGCCAAGGCGGATCGGGTGGCGGCCGCGTTCCGGATCATCCTCGAAGACCCGAACGTCCGGGCGATCCTGATCAACATCTTCGGCGGCATCACCCGCGGCGATGAGGTCGCTCGCGGCATCGTCGAGGCGCGGGAGACGCTCGGGCGGCAGGTGCCAATGGTGGTGCGGATCGTCGGGACGAACGCGGCCGAGGCGGCCGAGATCCTGCGCGCGGCCAACCTGATCACCGCGGAGAGCCTGGACGACGCCGCCAGCAAGGCGGTCGCCGCCGCAAGCGGCTCCGCATGAGCATCCTGGTCGGAGCGCAGACCCGCCTCCTGGTCCAGGGGATCACCGGCCGCGAGGGGGAGTTCCACTCGCGGGCGATGCTCGACTACGGAACCAACATCGTGGCCGGAGTCACCCCTGGCAAAGGCGGCCAGGCGGCGGTCGACGGGCGCGTCCCGGTCTTTGACACGGTCTCCGACGCGGTGGCGCAGACCGGAGCCGATGCGGCCTGCATCTTCGTCCCCGCTCCCTTCGCTCCCGACGCCATCCTCGAGGCGGCCGAGGCGGGCCTGCCGCTCATCGTCTGCATCACCGAGGGCGTCCCCGTCCTCGACATGCTCCGCGTCCACGCGGTCGTCGCCGAAAAGGGGTCGCGGCTCATCGGACCGAACTGCCCTGGGCTCACGACCGTGGGCGGGGCCAAGGTCGGGATCATCCCCGGCGATATCCACCGCCCGGGGCCGGCCGGCCTCGTGAGCCGATCTGGGACGCTCACCTACGAGGTGGTGCAGGCGATGACCGATGCGGGGCTCGGTCAGACGACCTGCGTCGGCATTGGCGGCGACCCGATCGTGGGCACGAGCTTCATCGACGTGCTCGAGCTGCTCAACGACGACCCGGAGACCGAGGCGATCGTGCTCATCGGTGAGATCGGCGGCGAGGAGGAGGAGCGCGCGGCGGCGTTCTGCGCAGCCCGCGTTCGGAAGCCGGTGGCGGCCTTCATCGCGGGACGGACCGCGCCGCCTGGCCGTCGGATGGGCCACGCCGGCGCGATCATCTCGGGAGGCGGCGGCACGGCGGAGTCGAAGCGCCGGGCGCTCACCGAGGCTGGGGTGCGGGTCGCGGACTCCCCATCCCAGATCCCGGCGCTGCTTCGGGAAGCTGGGGTCGGCTAGCGGCGGCCCGCCTCAGCGGCTTCCCACTCGTCGCGCAGGATCGCCATCAGCACCGAGTCCTCGAGCCCGTTGGGGCCGCGCCATGACTGGCGCATGAGGCCCTCATGCTTGAAGCCGAGCTTCTCGTAGGAGCGTATCGCCCGCGGGTTCGAGGCGTAGGCGGTGAGCCAGACGCGCTGCAGCCCGACCGCATTGAAGGCAAACCTCAGCAGGACTCGCTGCGCATCGGTCCCATATCCGACGCCGATATGGTCGCGATCCATGAAGATCGCCAGCTCGGCGTTGCTGTGCCAGTAGTCGACCTCCTTCAGCCAGGTCGTGCCGATGAAGCGATCATCGCCGAGCTCGCAGACCGCGAAGAAGAAGCCCATCCCGTTCTTCGCCTTCTCGTTCACGTGCTCGAGCCAGCCCTTCGCCTGATCCAGGCTGAAGGGGGCCTTGTAGCCCGCAAGCCCGCCGACCTCGGTGTCGTCGATCCCCGCCACGTATGCCGGCAGGTCGCGCTCCTCAAGCGGGCGCAGCCAGACCCTCTCCCCGCGCAAGAGCGGGCGATCCGGGATCGGGGCGCGGGCCGGCTCGGCTTTCACGTCGCTCATCGGCTCTCCTCGGTGCTCGGTGCCAGGAGCTCCCACAGTACCCCGTTCAGCGTCCGCGGGTGGATGAAGGCGACCTCGCCGTGGGCACCCGGTCGAGGCTCCTCATCGATCAGCTCGGCCTCCGCTGCAGCGAGCGCGGAAAGGTCGGACGCCAGGTCGCCACTCCGCAGGCAGACGTGGTGGAGCCCCTCGCCGCGCGTCGCCAGGAATCGCGCAACACCGCTCTCCTCGTCGATCGGCTCAACCAGCTCGATCCTTGCCGAAGGCTCGGGACCGGTCGGCAGGAAGCAGAGGCGGACGCGCTGCGAGGCGAAGATGCGCGGCTCCTCGAGCGGCTCCCAACCGAACAGCTGACGGTAGCGAGGGAGCGCCTCGTCGATCGAGCGGACGACGACGGCGACGTGGTCCATCGGGCCGATCGTCACGGGCGATGCTCCCCCCAGGTTCGCCTGAGCGCATTGCTGATCTCGCCGAGCGTGATCTGCGCTTCGACGCAGGACCGGATGCGTGGCAGGACGTTCTCGGTGCCGGCGGCCGCGGTCTCGAGCGCACGCACCGCTTCGTCGGCCACCCCTGCGTCCCGCGCGGCGCGGACGGCCTTCGTGCGGGCGGCCTGCTCGGCCTCCGCGTCGGGGTCGATCGCCTGGGCCTGGGGCCGCTGCTCGTCGCCACTCTCGACGAAGGCGTTCACCCCGACCACGACCTGCTCCCCTGTCTCGACGGCGCGTTGTGCCACGTACGCAGCCTCGGCGATCGCGCCTTGCTGGTAGCCGTCAGCGATCGCCGCCAGGGTGCCGCCGCGCCGGTCGATCTCCTCGAGCTCAGCTGCGACGCGCTCGACGATCTCGTTCGTGAGCGACTCGACGTAGTACGAGCCGCCCAGCGGGTCGACCGGGGAGCTGACCCCCGATTCCGCGGCCAGGACCTGCTGGGTGCGGAGCGCCACCCGTGCCGTCGCGGGGGTCGGCAGGCCGAGCGCCTCATCCGACGCATTCGTGTGGAGGCTCTGCGCCCCGCCCAGGATGGCGGCAAGGGCCTGGACCGTCGTGCGGACCACGTTCGTCTCCGGCTGCTGGGCGGTCAGCGTGCTGCCGCCCGTCTGGACGTGGAAGCGCATGGCCAGGCTCCGTGGCTGCTTCGCCCCGAAGCGGTCGCGGGCAACCGTCGCCCAGGCTCGCCGGGCGGCGCGGAACTTGGCCACCTCCTCGAAGAGATCGTTGTGAGCGGCGAAGAAGAAGGAGAGGCGGGGCGCGAACTCGTCGAAGGCCATCCCCGCGTCGATGGCCGCCTGGCTGTAGGCGATCGCATCGGCGATCGTGAACGCGACCTCATGGACTGCAGTCGCTCCTGCCTCGCGCATGTGATAGCCGCTGATGCTGATCGTGTTCCACTCGGGAAGCTCGTTGCGGCAGTACGCGAACGTGTCGGTGACGAGCCGCATCGACGGCCCCGGCGGGAAGATATAGGTACCGCGCGCGATGTACTCCTTGAGGATGTCGTTCTGGATCGTCCCGCGCAGCCGGCGCGGATCGACGCCCTGGCGCCGCGCCACGGTCTCGTACAGGGCGAGCAGGATCGCCGCGGTGGCGTTGATCGTCATGCTGGTGCTGACCGCATCGAGCCGGATCCCGGCGAAGAGCGCCTCCATGTCGGCGACCGAGTCGATCGGCACCCCGACCCGACCGACCTCGCCGACCGCCATCGGGTCGTCGCTGTCATAGCCCATCTGCGTCGGCAGGTCGAAGGCGACTGAGAGGCCGGTCTGCCCGCTCGCCAGCAGGTATTGGAATCGCCGATTCGTCTCCGCTGCGGAGCCGAATCCAGCGTATTGGCGCATCGTCCATGGGCGCCCGAGGTAGCCATCGGCATGGATCCCGCGGGTGAAGGGGAAGGCGCCCGGCTCGCCGATCTCGGCGGGGTCCAGGTCCGCGAGGTCTGCTGGCCGATACGTCGGCCGGATCTCGATCCCCGAGGTGGACCGATGCGGAGGCCGGGAGGCGCCCTCGGGGTCGCTCATCGCGGCCGATTGTACCGAGGCGCTGCCGCGCCCCGTCCCTACTCGATCCGCAGCAGCTCCGCCCCGGCAGCGACCGGGCGCCCCACCTCCGCGGTGATCGTGGCAATTCGCCCGGCGCGCGGCGAACGCACCTCGTTCTGCATCTTCATCGCCTCGATCGTCAGCAACGTGGCCCCCTCCTCGACCTCGTCGCCCTCCGCGACCGCGACGGCGACCACCAGGCCAGGGAGCGTCGCCCGAACGTCGACCGGGCCACTCCGCTCCCCGACCGCAGATTCGGCCTCGGCGAGGACCCGCTCGCGCCAGGTCTGCACCGTGACGTGGATCCGGCGGCCACGCAGGGTGACGATCCAGTCGCTCCCCGAACCCTCGACCAGCGCCAGCTCAGACCGATGCCGGTTGGCTAGCCGCACGAGGCCGGCATCCCCCTCCCGCCAGGAGGCCGTCCAGTCGCTGGCCGCCTCTGCCCGCTGACCGCCGATCGTCGCCGTTACGTCGCTCATCGGCTCCGGGGCCGGTCGACCGCCTCGCGTCGGGCGAGAGCTCCCCAAGCTGACCCCTCGGTCCGCAGGCTTGCGGCGCCGACCGTCGCCCTCGCGGCCCCTTCGCGGGCTCGCGCCTCGAGCGCCACGAAGGCCGCCAGGGATCGGGCCTGTGCATCGAGCTCCGGTCCGGTACCCCACTCCCGAGGGATGAGCCCGGTGTCGTACCCGCCAGAGGCGAACGACTCCTGGTCGACGAGCCAGCGCAGGAAGCCGAGGTCGGTATCGAGGCCGCCGATCGCCGTCTCCTCGAGCGCGCGGCGGAGGCGCGCCACGGCCGCGGGCCGGTCGTCGGCGTGGACCATGAGCTTGGCCAGCAGCGGGTCGTACTCGACCGGCAGCGGGGTCCCGCCCGCGATGCCCGCGTCGACCCGGACGCCGGGGCCATCGGGCATCGTCCAGGCGCCGATCCGGCCGCTGACCGGCGCGAAGCCACGGTAGGGGTCCTCTGCATAGACTCGTGCCTCAATGGCGTGGCCCCGTGGCGTCGCCGCCAGGACCCGCTCGGAGAGCTGCTCCCCCGCCGCGATGCGCAGCTGCCACGCGACGAGGTCAAGCCCGGTCACCAGCTCAGTCACGCCGTGCTCCACCTGGAGGCGGGTGTTCATCTCCAGGAAGTAGTGGTTGCCGTCGGCGTCGAGCAGGAACTCGACGGTCGCGGCGTTGTGGAAGTCGACGGTGCCGGCGACCCGGCGGGCCCCCTCGAAGAGGCGCTCCCTGATCGTGGGCGTGACGGCCGGCGACGGCGTCTCCTCAACGAGCTTTTGATGACGCCGCTGGACGCTGCACTCGCGCTCGCCGAGGACGGCAAGATGCCCATGCCGGTCCCCGAGGAGCTGTACTTCGATGTGCCTCGCCGGATCGACCAGCTCCTCCAGGTAGAGGGTCCCATCGCCAAACGCGGCCAGCGCCTCTCGCGCGGCACTCGCCGCGGCGACCTCCAGCTGGTCCGGCCGCTCGACCCGTCGCATTCCGCGACCGCCGCCGCCAGCAGCTGCCTTCAGCATCGCCGGGAAGGTGACCCCTTCGCGGTCGGCCATCGCGGCGGCGCCGCTCCCCGACTGGAGCGGCACGAGGAGTCCGGGGACGATCGGCACGCCGGCTTCCTTCGCGGATCGACGGGCCGCCAGCTTGTCGCCCAGCGCCTCGAGCGTCTCGGGCGGTGGCCCGACGAAGACGATCCCCGCGTCCAAGACGGCGCGCGCGAAGCCCGCGTTCTCGGAGAGGAAACCGTAGCCGGGGTGGATCGCCTCTGCCCCGGAGCGGCGGGCTGCCTCGACCACGGCATCGGACTCCAGGTAGGAGTCGCCGGCCGGTGCCGGGCCAATCCGCTCTGCGCGGTCGGCCATCCGGACGTGCAGCGCATCGGCGTCAGCATCGCTGAAGACGGCGACCGATTCGATCCCCATCTCTCGGCAGGTACGGATGATGCGGACTGCGATCTCGCCCCGATTGGCGATCAGGACGCGGCCGAACGGTCTGTCTTTGCGCAAAGACGACGCGTCAGAGCGGGATGTTGCCATGCTTCCTGGCTGGCACCGCCTGGCGCTTCCCCTCCAGCATGGCAAGGGCGTCGACGATCCGGGCCCGCGTCTCGGACGGGAGGATGACCTCGTCGACGTAGCCGCGGGCAGCGGCGATATAGGGGTTGGCAAATCGCTCTTCGTATTCCGCCACCAGGCTCGCCCGCTCGGCATCTGGATCGGCGGCGTCGGCGATGCGCTCGCGAAAGATGATGTTCACCGCTCCCTCGACACCCATCACCGCGATCTCCGCAGTCGGCCATGCAAAGTTCAGGTCGCCGCGGACATGCTTGCTGCTCATGACGTCATAGGCGCCGCCGTATGCCTTGCGGGTGATGACGGTCACCTTCGGAACCGTCGCCTCGCAATATGCATAGAGCAGCTTGGCGCCGTGACGAATGATCCCGCGATGCTCCTGGTCGACGCCAGGCAGGAACCCCGGCACGTCGACGAGCGTCAGCAGCGGGATGTTGAAGCAGTCGCAGAAGCGCACGAATCTCGCCGCCTTGTCGGAGGCATCGATGTCGAGCACGCCGGCCAGCACCTCTGGCTGCTGCGCGACGATGCCAACGCTGCGACCTTCGACCCGCCCGAACCCGCAGATGATGTTCCGCGCGAACAGTGCATGCACCTCGGTGAACGACTCCGCGTCCAGGACGCCGGCGATGACGCGGTGCATGTCGTAGGCGCTCTGCGCCGAATCCGGCACGAGCGTATCCAGCTCGTCGCCGGTCACCGCGGGCGGTTGCCATTCGGGCATCCTCGTCGGCGCATCGACATTGTTCTGCGGCACGTAGCTGATGATCCGTCGCGCGAGTGCCATCGCCTGCGGCTCCCCCTCCGCCAGGAAATGCGCGACGCCACTCGTCTCGTTGTGAATGCGTGCGCCGCCCAGTCCCTCGAAGTCGATCTCCTCGTGGGTCACGGTCTTCACCACCGTCGGGCCGGTAACAAACATGTAGCTGCTGCCGTCGACCATCACGGTGAAGTCGGTGATCGCTGGCGAGTAGACCGCTCCCCCGGCGCACGGGCCCATGACCACCGAGATCTGCGGCACGACGCCGGATGCGAGCGTGTTGCGCAGGAAGATTTCGGCATAGCCACCGAGTGACGCGACCCCTTCCTGGATTCGCGCGCCGCCAGAGTCCGAGAGGCCGATGATCGGTGCTCCGGTCTCGAGCGCCAGGTCCATCACCTTGCAGATCTTCTCGGCATGCGCCTCCGACAGCGAGCCGCCGAAGACGGTGAAGTCCTGCGCGTAGACGAAGACGAGGCGGCCGTCGATCAGGCCGTGCCCCGTTACCACGCCGTCGCCCAGGTACTTCTCGTCATCAAGGCCGAAGTCTGTGGCTCGATGCGTGACGAACGCGTCGAGCTCGACGAAGGAGCCCTCATCGAGGAGCAGCTCGAGGCGCTCCCGCGCGGTCAGCTTGTTGCGATCGTGCTGCTGCGCAATCCGGCGCTCTCCGCCACCCAGCTTCGCCTCATCGCGCAGCTTCTGCAGGCGAGCGATCTTGTCGGCCGTCGACACCGTCGTCCTCCGCAGCGGTGGTGGGCCCAGCAGGGATCGAACCTGCGACCCGCCGGTTATGAGCCGGATGCTCTGACCACTGAGCTATGGGCCCGATGGATGGTGGACAAGTCCGAGTATAGGGGCTCGTCTTTGCACAAAGACATCGACATCGGGGTAGCTTGTGGATAAGTCGGATGGTCGCGGAGCGATGCCCGCGACTATCATCGACGAGTCGCCATCGCGACCCTCCCAACCCCG
>Ga0075434_100005699_pt1 | contig 11373 bp, 13 predicted proteins | sample RhiMethybrSRZTD3_FD_75298 | JGI IMG/M metagenome (GOLD analysis project Ga0075434, IMG submission 75298) | Populus rhizosphere microbial communities from Tennessee, USA - Rhizosphere MetaG P. TD hybrid SRZTD3 | ecosystem: Host-associated > Plants > Roots > Rhizosphere > Soil | place: USA...
GACCTGGCCGTCCCGGCGACCATCGCCGCGCTGCTGGCGGCGCGGCTGGATCAGCTCGCGCCCGCCGAGCGCACCGTGCTCGAATGCGGGTCGGTCGAGGGCCAGTCGTTCCACCGGGGCCCGGTGCAGGTGATGGCGCCGCAGGAGCCGGACGTTGCCGGGCGGCTGATGGCCTTGGTCCGCAAGGATCTGGTGCGCCCGGACCGGCCCGTGCTGGCGGGGGAGGACGCGTTCCGGTTCCGGCATCTGCTGATCCGCGACGCCGCCTACCAGGCGCTGGCCAAGACCGACCGCGCGCAGCTGCACGAGCGGTTCGCCCGGTGGCTGGAAGACCGCGGCGCCGAACTGGTGGAGCTGGATGAGATCACCGGCTACCACCTGGAGCAGGCATTCGGCTACCGGAGCGAGCTCGGCCCAGCCGACGAACAGGCCCGGCAGCTGGCAGCGGCCGCGGCCGCCCACCTCGATAAGGCGGGCCGGCGCGCCCTGGACCGCGGCGACACCGGCGCCGCGGTCAACCTGCTCGAACGCGCCGAAGCGCTGCTGCCAGAGCAGATGAACCTGGCGGGTCAGCAGAGCCTGATCTGGGGCCTCGCCCAGTCCGGCAGGCTGGACGATGCGATCTCGCGGGCGGCGCGGATCGCCGATACGTGTGCCGCTGCGGGTGACCACGTTGGCGAGCTGCGGGCGCAGCTAGCGGGCGCGACCTGGCGGCTCCAAGTCGACCCAGGCCGCTGGGCCGCCGGGCTGCGCGCCCTGGTGGAGGAGGCGCGGCCAGCCATCGAGCAAGACGGAGACGCAGCCGCCTTGGCCGTCCTGGAGGTCGCGGCTGGTTACGGCGACTTCATCCGCTGCCAGAACAGCGCCGCACTAGCGGCGTTCACCCGCGCGATGCAGCACGCCAGGCAGGCGGGCGAGCTGTGGCTCGAGGCCAGCATTCGCGTGATCGCGGCAGCAACCATGGCCATGGGGCCCACCCCTCGCGCCGAGGCGCTGCGGTGGCTGGAAGACGCGGAAGCGCACAGCGCGACCTATCAGCCCCGGCTCGTGGGGTGGAGGGCCTACATCCTGGCAGAACTCGGGCGCTTCGATGAGGCGCGGCCGTTGCTAACCGAAGCTCTGGCTCAGATGAAGGAGCGGGGGATGCACCTACAGGTTGCCATATGGATGCAACAGGCGTGGGACATCGAGATGCTCGCCGGCAACCATGCGGCCGCGGAGCGCGCAGCCAGGCAGGGCTGCGAGCAGCTGGAGCGGCTCGGTGAACGCAGCTTCCTGTCCACGCAGGCATGCTCTCTTGCCGAGGCACTCTACGCGCTGGGCCGTTATGACGAAGCCGAGCAGTGGGCACTGCGCGGCCTGGAACTCGGCGGCAGGGACGACCTCCTAACGCAGGTGATGGGCCTGGGCGTGCGATCCCGGATCCTCGCCCGCAAGGGCCAGGCCAGCGCGGCGCTTGCGCTCGCTGAAGAGGCCGGCAGCCTGGCCAGAACCTCAGACTCCCCCTGGATACAAGGTGACGCCGCGCTCGATCTCGCCGAAGTCATGCACCTGACCGGCGACCGCACGCGAGCCGCGGAGATGACGCAGCGGGCCATCGAGTGCTATCAGCGCTACGGAGCGACCGCCCGCGTCGCGCGCGCTCAGCGCCTCGCGGCAGCCTGGGCCTCTGGCAGTTCCCCAGCATCCGGGTAGAGCGAACCAGGCGCCGGCTTTCGTCCCTTCACTAGCGCCAACGGGCATGCGCGGGCGGCCAGGCTGTCATGCGCTGGCCCACTTCAGTCGTAGCCGAGCCAAATGGAGCGGCCAGGATCCTTGCAACGGCCCCTGTAGATGCGCGACCTGGCCACTTCCCGCCTGACCAGCCGTCAGATGCGCTGCGCATCCGCGCAGTCCATCGGCTGGGCGTGTCACCGTGTCTCACACGCTCAGCCGGGCCGCCGATCCGCGTGGAGCGCAGGCAGAAGGCGAAGATGATCACCGACGTGAGCCAGGGAGCCTGCACCTTGGCGCAGACTCCCTGGTCAGGAGCGGAGGCTCGGGGATTTGAACCCCGGAAGGGCGCGAACCCTAACCGCATTAGCAGTCCCGTCAGCGGACCTGAATCGAGTGTAAGCGGGGAGAAGGCGTTGCAATCTGCGCAGGTCAGCGAGGGTCCGGCATACAAGGCGGCAGAAGCCGGCTCAAATCCGGCGGAAACGGCTTGTGCCAGCAATGTGCCAGCACGGCGGACGCTCGCCGCCATGACCGGGGACCCGGCACATCCGTGCCGCCACCGCGGTCGGCGCTGGTGGCTGTTGCGGGTCACCATGCACGTTCTCGAACGTGAAGCCGCCCGAGCGCGAGCAGTTGGGGGCCCTGCTGAACGGAGGGAGCTGCTGACGCCCCACCGCAGCGCGGGCCGGATCGAGAGCGAGCTGTGAGAGGCGTTCCTGGCTGAGTGCAAGCGCGGCGTGTCCAACCCCGACGGCATGCGGATGATGATCCGGGCCTGGACCGGCATGGCGGAGCCCGTGTCTCTCAGCGAGGACGCGGGCTCCGCGGCCGATGTGCTGTCCGTGACTTAGCCGATGGCCTGGCTGGCCTGGCCGGCGACGTCGGCGGGATCTGGGACCGGCGTGCCCGCGGGATCCGGCGCTGACGTATCCGTCGGCTCAGGAGCCGGTGGTGGCGTCGGCTCAGGGACCGGCGGCGGGGTTGGCGTCGGGACCGGCGGCGTAGGAGTGGGGACCGGTGGCGGCGTCGGGACCGGCGGTGGTGTGGGCGCAGGCGGCGTCGGCACCGGGACCGGCCTCGTGGGGTCTGGGACCGGGACCGGGGTGGCCACGGCCGGTGTCCCGGGCCCCAGCTGCGCCAGGGCGCTGGGCGGCGGCTGGGCGGGTAGCGGGCTCGCCTCAGCGGTGCCCGGGGCCAGCGGGTGGCCCACGGCGGCCGGGATCTTGCTCAGAGCGTTGCCGATCGCCGAATGGACTGGGGCGGTGCCAGGGGCGAAGGCGAGCACGACCAGGGCCAGGCCACTGGCCGAGCCCACCGCGGTGGCGGCCATCTTGGTGCGGCCGAACCGTGCGAGGGGCTTGCGACCGGCGAACGGGATCCTGACTTTGGCCAGCAGCCGGGCGAAGAAGAACATGCCCACCCCGAAGACCAGGGCCCCGATCACGAACATCGGGATCCACACCAGGTGGATGATCGTCTGCGTGGTCATCACACCCACCGCCGCTCGGCCTTGCGGATCCGCTGCCAGGTTCCGGTGAGCACCGTCGCCTGCCAGTAGGTGAGCATCGCCACCTCGGCCAGCGTGAACGCGAACAGCAGATCGAGCGGCTTGAACGACGGGAAGAACCGCAGCCGGTTCACCCGGTCGAAGTAGACCGCCACCAGCGGCAGCAGGAACCACCAGCGGAAGACGCCCGCCTGGATAGCCAGCACGTCGTACGGGATGGCGAGGGCCACCCAGACCAGCACGAGCCACTGGTACTTGTGCAGCAGCTTGCCCTTCCAGGTGGCGGCTGACCACGGGCGCTTGGCGTAGTCCTCGACGCCACGGCTCCAGCGCACCCGCTGGCTCCACAGCTCGCCGAGGTTCAGCGGGCTGTCCGACCAGACGAAGCACTCCGTGCCGAGGACGGTGCGCCAGCCGTGCTCGCGCAGGTCGAGCGACAGCGCGTTGTCCTCGGTCAGCGAGCTATTGTCCCATCCGCCGACGTCGTTCAGCGCGGCGGTGCGGATCATCGCGCCCGGCCCCACCACCACCATGCAGTCGCCGGGGTTCTCCATGCGGAGGGTGTCCCACAGGTAGCGCTGGTAGCGGACTGCGCGGTAGATGAGCCGCCGCCCGAGCGTCATGTCCGGGTAGTCCTTGATCCCCTCGCGGGCGGACATCGCCCCTATGCGGGGTCGGCCTCCATCTCCGCAACAGCCCGCTCGCTGAAGCGGCTGTCGAGGATCGCGTCGGCGTCGGTGTCCAGCACGTAGTCATAGCCCTGGCAAAACGGGATCGCCTGGTTGAGCGCACCCGCCTTCTTGTGCGGGTTGCCCACGGTGGCGAAGTAGTCAACCGCAGGGTGCTCCCGGCTGTAGCGGGCTGCGATGGCCTCGGTGCCGTCGGTGCAGTTGTCCAAGATCACGAGGATCGCATCGAGGGGCAGCGTCTGGGCCAGCAGCGCGTCCAGCGTGGCCGGTAGCTGCTCCTGCTCGTTGTGCGCGGGCACCAGTGCGATGGTGGTGGGGCGTGCTGTTTTGAGCATGGCGTTGAGATCACGGGCGTCCTGCTCAGTCCACGCCTCACTGGTCGGCGGCCCGCTGTCAGCTGGGACCGTCAGATCCCAGGTCCGGGGCCGGTGGGCGGTGGGTGGCCGGTAGAACGGCGAGGGTTGCGGGTGCGCGGTGTGCGGGGCGGGTGCCTGCCAGCCGGTCTGCGGGCCGGGGTCCCCGATCACGGCCGGCGGGCCGGAACCGTCCGGGGCAGAGACCCCGGTCGGCAGTTCCCAGGCGCGGATGATCTCGGTGCTCATTGCTGCTTCGCTTCTCTCGTGCGGGGTCTCGCGGTCAGTCAGCCCTGCGGGCCGGCATGATCAGGGCGCGGATCCGCTCGCCCGATGACCGCGAGCGCGGGCTTGCTGGATGCGGTGAACCGGAACTCGGCCAGCGAGCCACGCTCCCCCGGTGTCCACCTTGGTCAGCACGGCTAGGTAGCCGGGGCTGAACAGGTAGTGGCGCTCCCACACGCCCGGCACCGGGGCCGGAGTGCTGGTTGTGGTGTTCATGCTGGGCGCTGCCCCCTTCAGCACTGGTTTGGGCCCGGTCAGGTTCTGGCGAGCCCCCGCGGTGCGCACACCCATGCGCTGCGGCCCGAGCGCCCCGTTCGGCCGTGCGCGCTGCCCCGGCGGCCTGCGCCGCCCTAGGCGTTGCTTCGTCGGCTTCCTAGCAGCCAGGATCGCCTCGGCCGGTTCCGGCCGCTCGGCGGCCGTGGCCACGTTCAGCCTCGCCAGCACGTGGCACAGGCCGGTGATCCGCAGCCGCAGCGCGGCAAGTACGGACCGACCGGCCTGGTCTTTTTCTATACTCGCTGTGATATCTGGGAGAAAGCTGAAAGTACGCCGACCTTTACCTGGGTCTTTCCTGACGGCCGGGCGGGCCTGCCCAGCTCACTCCTAAATCCGCCTCTTATGCCAGGAACGTTCCCCACCGGGGCACCACCCGCACCAGCCCCTCACCTGCGAGGATGCGCATTGCCCGGGTGACCGTGGACCGGCTGACGCCGTAGTAAGCGGCCAGCTCGCCCACGGGTGGCAGAGCCTCGTCCGGCTGCCATTCTCCGGCCGCGATCCGCCGCCGGAGGTCGGCAGTGACCACCTCGGATGGGCGTTCTGGTCCACGTGGCACATCGTGATCATTCCCGCCCAGATCGCCCAGTGCGACCTGTCCGTGTTGGGTCAACTGCGTTAGCTGATCTACCGTGTCTGTTATATAGATGCAGACGGCGCTCGACGGTGGGCGAACACCGCTACCCGGGGCCTGACCGGAATCGGGGTCCGGCTGTGGGAAACCCGACTGATGCGATCGTGGCTGAGCTGGAGCGCGACTGGCCGGACTGGCAGATATGAGTCGTCCACAAGGCGGTCGGCGGCATCACCTGGTGTGCCCGGCGCTGGGATGACGAAAGTAACGTCTTGAACGCCGACAGCGTTATGAGCTAACGGAGCTGCTCGAAGAGGAGGCCGGGCAATGAGTCGGACCCCGGCCGCGCATCTGGCCCGGCTGAAAGTGACCTACCGGAGCTGGGACATCCGCCATGCTGAAGGCGATGGAGCCGGGTTCGCGGCGCTGCGCCGCGATGAGCGCGGTGGGCTCCGCAGCATGTACGTGCCGACACTGCCCGAGCTGGAAGCCGCTCTCGCCGCGGCTGAGGCGGAGGCGTCCCGGTGAGCCGTACCGGGACCGGCGCTGCCGCGTATCACGACTGCACCGGCCAGCGCCTATCAGACGTGCCCCGGCCTGGGTCTGATGCATCCCGCTCACCGGCCGGGGCACCTCACCCCCAGCCTGCCACGACACCCCGGGGCCGCCGTGGCCGGGTACCACTCGGTCGGCAGCCCCGCGGTGGCCGGACTCGTTTACGCGCTTTGAGCGCTGTAGCCGCGAGGGCAGGTGCCGCCGTTGGGGCTGGCCGTTCGGGCCAGGGCCTGCGTCATATGGCGGCGGCACCGCACGACCGCCCAGGCGCGGCCCGCACCGGGCGTCACCTCTATGCGGTGCGGGCCGCCCAGCCGCTCCTGCAGCCGCGTCCCGCGATCGAACGCCCGCAGGAGGTTCACCTGCACCTGCACGGCGTCACGGCCGAGGACATCGCCGCCATCATCGCCCGAGACAACCATCCTCGCGACCCATCCTGACCGGCTCGCCGGAGCCGGGCCGGATCGTTGAGTCCGGGCCGCACCAAATGGCGGCAGTTCCCAGTGCCCGCTGGGCAGCATGTGCTGCGTGGCGCAGCGCCCGGGCCGCGCAGCGCCGATCAGTGATGGCCCGCGGCTATGCGTGACGCGGAACGGGCACCTGGTCGCCTACTGCGCAAACCCGAATGACTTGCCCGCGCTCGGCGCGGACATGTCCCGGATGGCCGTGGTCGCCCGCTGGTAGCTCAGTAACCCCGCCGCTCGCGCCGCGGCGGTACCACCCGCATCGATCGTTGCCGTCAGGGGCGATCGCCCTCTCTAACTACGGACGACAAACCCCGTGTCCGTTGCAGTCGCGGTGTTGCCGTTGATGCTGCCGGTGTCTACGCCATGCCCATTGAGATTGGTGAAGGCACCGGTGACTTCCACCAGCCGGTGCTCAATGTCCACCAGTTCGATGCGGCTCCATTGCTTGTTCTCCACCACCACACACGACGGGCCGCCGCGAGGGTGCTGGCCGATCAGCACCACATCGGCCCGCTTCGACGACAGCGGCAGCCGGTATTCAATCAGCACTTCAATCTCGCCCAGCCCGGCATCGGCCACCTGGCCCAGCAGCGCCGGGACGCTCCGCTCCCAGCTGCGCACCTCCGCACGCGGCGGGCTATAGCCGTACTGGTACCGGAACTGCTCAGCCAGATGAGGAACCAGGCTGGTTGATGCGGCCTGGCGCGTCAGCGCCGCAACTGACCCGCGGAGCAAGAACATCAGAACCCCTCGCCTCACATTGCTGCGGGCGACACTACCGCTCGCTCCCCACACCGACCCCCGTGTGGCGGCCTGTCCAGGCCAACTCCATTCCCTGCCTGATTCGGTCCGTCGATGGCGACCCGCTCAGCCGCCCTGGCCGTGTGGGTGGGTTTGCTGTACCTGTCCCCGTTCGGCCGCTGCCGATCGTGATCGTGCTCCTCGCCGCGGCGGTCGCCGGGCCGGTCGTAGCCGCCGCCGCGGAACTGGTGCACATCCTGCTCATCATCGCCGCCGTGATTGGCGGCCTCGGCGCGGCGAGCCTGGCGGTCTTGCTTACCTGGTGGTGGCGCCGCGTACTGGCAGGCGCGGCCCGTATCGCGCACCCACCGGGTCCGGCCGTCTACGCCGAGCACCGCGGCCGGTGCCACACCGACCGGCGGCCCGGGGCCGCGCGCGGCTGTCAGGCAGATAGCCGATCATCGTCCGCCGGCCGGGAAAGCTATGCGCCGGGAGGCCCGGCAGGCCTCCCGGCGCACTTGGAGCGAAACCTGTCAGCAGCCTGTGGCCGGCATCTTGAAGCCGGGGTAGGGGTTGAGGCTGCCCATCAAGGTGTAGCGGCCGGTAGTGCCGCCCTGCAGGGCCTGTGAGGTGCTCGGGCTCAGCCGCATGAACCACGGCATGAACACCTCGTCTTCGGGACGGTAGTACCCGTCGGCGACGTGGGTGCCGTCGGGTGTCGGGCCTTGCTCGAAGGTGTTAGTGCCCTTGGCGAAGCCGATTCCCACGACCGGATCACCGGTCTCCAGATAGGGGCTGCAGCCGTATTGCGGCGCCGTGGGGGTCAGCCATGGCTCGACGGTGTTGTTGATGAACGGGTCATCGGCCCATTCGGCGATCTCGTGGCTCACGGCATGGATGTCCTGCGTTGCCCAGTCCGTCACCGGGCTGAAGAAACCCGGCGTGATGTACGAAGCCCAGGAGAAGGTCTGCACAGGCTGGTTGCCGCTGCCGTTGGCCGACGCGCCCGCGCCGTGGAAGCCGATCACGCAGCCCCCGATCGGATGTGTCCGCTCGCGCTGCTCGCACCACCAGGGGCGCCTGAGCATCTCCCGGCAGAACTATCCGGCCGTCATCTTGCGGAACTCTTCTAGCTGGGTGAGCCACCACGGGGGGCGCAGTCCCTCTGCGTCGCTCATGCCATCGCATGGGCCGGGGGAGAGCGTGCGGGCGCCGCTGGTCACATCCGGCTGTATCTGATCGGCGGTCAGGCGGCCAGCGTCCGCTTGCCGGGCCTCCGGGTTAAGCTGCACTCAGACCTCCATCGAGCATGGGCGGTCAGGCGTTGGGGTGGCTGGGGCTCAGTGGGACCCGGCCACCTCGCCGTCTTCGAGGACCCGGATCAGCGAAGCGGTCAGCACCCGCAAGCGCCTGTTGACCGTGATCGTCTTGGCCGGGAAGTCGCCACGCCGGATCGCCTCATAGGCGCTACTGCGGCCGACGCCGAGCCATCCAGCCGCCTCGGTCACATCCAAGGTCGGAGGCCGCATTCGGAGTTGGGCAAGCGTCCGGGCAACGGATGGCGAGTGGGGGGCGGTCACGAGGCCACCGCCTGGTCCTGCTCGTGCATCAGCTTCCGCAGGCGCGAGACGGAAATTCCCAGTGCCCTGGCGACCCTGACGATAGTGGAAGGGTTCGGCCGCACGATGCCGCGCTCGATCCTGCTAATGGTGGCTGGGTCGCGGCCACTCAGGACGCCCACGGCGTCGAGCGTCAGTCCTTGCTCGCGCCGATGCTGCCTGAGCCCGCTTGCAGCATGCGGCTCTGTCAGGTCGGTCATGATACTTAGTCTTGCAGCCTGAAAATCTATCGTCAATAAGTCCAGCTTGCATCGTGTAAGATAGATATGCAAGATGGTGCGTGTGCCGAAGACTCCGAAGCAGGCCGGGCGCCCGGCCAAGGCGGGCAGCCGGTTCATCTCCGAGGTAGTCGGGGACCACGTGCGGGCATTCCGGCAGCTACGCCGGATGACACAGGGAGGCTTGGCCGCAGGGATGCGGAACCTCGGGCACGGCACCTGGAGCCATACGACCGTCAGCACCGTTGAGCGTCGGGTGCGCTCGGTGAGTGTCGATGAACTGGCGAGCCTTGCTGTCCTGCTGCGCGTCCCTCCACCGCGTCTCCTCGACCCCTTTAGCCTTGCGCCTGGTACAGGCGACTGGCTGTCGGAGATCGACTTTGGCGGTCCAGCGACTATCCCCACTGGCCTCGTTCAGTTCTGGCTGACTGGCGAACTCACGATCGGCTTGGACACGTCCGGCGGGCTCTGGTTCGACTGGCATACGCCAGCCGCAGAGAAGGCGGCAAGGGAGGCCATCGAGGCGCAGCAGAAAACGATCAAGACGTCGCCCAAGAGCAGAGGTGGGGATGGCTAATTGCCGAAAATCAGACCGGTCCCGCAGAAGGACGGGACCACGCACTACAGATTCACATGCGACATCGGCCGCGACCCAGATAGCGGGAAGCGGCAGCAGATCACGCGCACATTCCGGCTGCTGCGGGAGGCGAAGGCCGAACTGGCCCGGATCTGCCACGAGACTCGCACCGGGGCCTACGTGCGGCCGTGGGACGGCACCGTCAATGAACTGCTGGACGACTACCTGCGGTCGGCCACGTTCGAGCGGGAGGCCAACACGGCGGCGTCCTACCGGCACGCCTTCCTGCCCGTGAGAGAACGGCTCGGGCAGCGGCGGGCGCAGTCCATCACCCGCAAGGACATCGAGGGCCTGCGGGACTGGATGCTCACCAGCGGGCGCAGGCGCGGCGGCAAGCCCGGCACCGGGCTCGGAGCACGCAGCGTGCGGCTCACGCTCGGACGTCTCAAGGCCGCGTTCGAGCAGGCGTGCGACGACGGGAAGCTGCACCGCAACCCGTGCCGGGGCGTGAAGCTCCCGGCCCAGGAAAAGCGCGAGCACGCCACCTGGAATGAGGCCGAGGTCCGCGCATTCCTCAAGGTAGCCAGCGAGGACCGGCTGCACGCCTGCTGGCGGCTATCGCTGTACGGGATGCGCCGAGCCGAGGTCTGCGGGCTCCGCTGGGACGACGTGGACCTGGAGGCCCGCACGGTCACCGTCACCACCACCCGCGTCCTGGTGGACAGCGAGGTCATCGTCAAGGCCCCGAAGTCGAAGCGGAGCGGTCGGACGCTGCCACTAGATGACACGCTCGTGGCCGCGCTCAAGGACCTGCGCAAGCTCCAGGCTGCCGAGCGGCTCGCCGCTGGCGAGGCGTACAAGCCGTCCGGGTATGTGGCCGTGGACGAACTGGGCGCACCGGCCGGGCTGGAGTGGTACTCCGACGAGTTTGGCCGCCTCGCCACCCGCGGCGGGGTGCCGAAGATCCGGCTACACGACGGGCGGCACTCGTGCCTGTCGCTGCTGGAGAAGGCGGGCGTGCCGATCAGCATCGTGTCGGCCTGGGCGGGCCACTATGACCCGTCGTTCACCTACTCGAACTACGTCCACGCGGGCACGCCGGACCTGTCGGCTGCGGCCGGTGCGCTCGCCCGCATCTGCAAGATCGATTAGCTCGCGTGACAGTTTGTGAGAGAAACCGGCCCCAGGTAGCTGCCAGGGCCACGCACCACAACTGAATACGCGGCCCTGACCTGCGGTAACAACTGTCGGGACGGCCGGATTTGAACCGGCGACCCCTTGACCCCCAGTCAAGTGCGCTACCAAACTGCGCCACGTCCCGTCCGCCCGTGACGGACCCTATGACGATAGCGCAACGCGCTGCCTCCCGGCGTCCAGGACCGTGCCCGGGGAGCGCCGGGGACCCGGGCACTTCCAGCGATGTCACGATCGTTGGATCATCGGAAGGGCGGGGTATGAACCCCCCGCTGCATCCGGTTCACCGGTGCTGATGACGGGGTGAGCATGGCAGGTCGTGGATCCCCGTGGGACGGTGCGCCGACGGCGCCCTTGCCCGCCGGCCCGTACCTGGGGGATACCGGGCAGTCTCCGGGCGGTCAGGCGCGCCCTGCGGGCCCCGGGGCGGAGCGGCCCGGCGCACGCGGCGGGCCACGGGGCCGGGCCAGGCGCCGCCACCACTGGCTTCCCCGCATCGTGACCATTGCGTTCGGGCTGGTACTGGTCGGCGCCCTGGCGCTGGGCGGGCTGTTCCTGGTTACCCCGTCGGTCGGCGACGCGCAGGCCCGCGCCCAGCAACT
>Ga0075434_100005701_pt1 | contig 11372 bp, 9 predicted proteins | sample RhiMethybrSRZTD3_FD_75298 | JGI IMG/M metagenome (GOLD analysis project Ga0075434, IMG submission 75298) | Populus rhizosphere microbial communities from Tennessee, USA - Rhizosphere MetaG P. TD hybrid SRZTD3 | ecosystem: Host-associated > Plants > Roots > Rhizosphere > Soil | place: USA...
GCGACGATTCGGAAGGCGGACCGGAGGCGAACGCTGTTGCCACGTTCACGTTCGATCATCCGGCAGGGCCCGTCGAGGGATCGGCGCGGTTCTCGAAGACCGTCGCGCTCGAGGCCGGGATCGTGCTGGACACCGATGCCGGCACCGTCCTGCTCCGCGACAAGCCTGGGGCGGAGGTCGTGATCCGATCGCAGGCGACCCCAAACATCGAGACGACCGTCAGAGGGCGAACAGCCGGACGTCGAACCGCGCGTGCGGGCGAGTTCGTGCTGCAGCTGCAGGATTTCATCGCGGCGATCCAGACGGGCGCGCAGCCAATGGTGTCAGGACAGAGCGCGCTTGCGTCGCTGCGGCTGCTCGAGGAGCTTTACCAGCACCGGCAGCGTCTGTACGAGGACCACTACGCGCAGCAGGTGGTGGCGGAAGGGGTGGCTCGATAATGCGGATCGCCGTATTCGGAGCGTCCGGATTCGTCGGCGCGACGCTCGTGGAGCGCTTGTGGTTCGACCCCACGGTGGAGGTCGTCCCGGTTATCCACAGCAGCGGCAACGCCGCCCGCCTTGCCCGATTCGGACGGAAGCTCGTCATCGCCGACGCCTTGCGGCCGCGCAGCATCGACGCCGCGCTCGATGGGTGCTCGCATGTCGTGAATTGTTCACGGGGACCCGCCGAGGTCATGCTTCGCGGGCTTGACAACCTGCTGGAGGCGAGCCATCGCGCGGGCGTCCAGCGCTTCGTGCACCTGAGCAGTGTCGCGGCGTACGGGAACACCGCCGTCCCCGTACTGGATGAATCCGCAAAGCCGAGCCCGTCACGGAACACCTACGGCTGGACGAAACTCTCGCAGGACGAGCTCGTCGAACGGGCCGCCGATCGGGGGCTGTCGTGCGCGGTTCTGTGTCCTCCGAATATCTCCGGCACCTACTCTCCGTTCCTGCTCGACGTCGTGGACACGATGCGTCGTGGAGAGTTCGCGCTCGTGGACGCCGGGCGATATCCCTGCGAGCTCGTGGACGTTCACAACCTCGCCCATGCGATTCGTCTCGCGCTGAGTGCGCCGCGGATTGACGCGGGGAGAATCTTCGTCACCGATGGAACCGAAACCACCTGGGCGGATGTGGCGAACGCGCTTGCTCCGCTGGTGCAGCACGAGGGTCCATTTCCTTCGATCGATTTGAATGCTGCGCAAGCGATAGGCGCTGCCTCGGCGCCTCCTCGTCCGACAGTCGGACGGACCCTGAAGCACCTCGGCTCACAAGATCTTCTGGGCGCTCTTCGAAAAGATCCGCTGCTCGCGTCCGCGGAGAAGTCTGCGAAAGCCGCGATCCGGCGCCTGCCCGCGCTGGAGGCCGCGCTGCGCCGGCGTTTCGAGAAGCAGCCGATGGCGGCGACCCGCACGAGGGCTGCGGCGTGGTCCGAACGTCTGATCGGCCAGCAGCTTCGAAACGTCCGCTACTCGCAGTCCCGGGCGCGCACGGTGCTCGAGTATCAACCGGTCGTCTCGGCCGCCGAAAGCATGCAGGCATTTCGATCGTGGTACGGCGACCTGTATGGACGGAACCACGCCGCGTGGTCGCTGACGCAGCACCTGTACCAGAGTTAGGCCATGACGACCGAAACACGAGCGTCGCTGATGAAGCTGCCGGGCATGTCGAAGGCCGCGCGAATGAAGGACCGCCTCCAGTGGAGGTATCGCCTGATGCGGCTGACGCACGCAGGGCAGGATCGCGTGGCGCTCGCGAGCTTTCCACGCAGCGGGAACACGTGGCTCCGGTTCGTGCTCGAGGCGGCGACTGGTGAGCTCACCGGCAACGCGAGTGAGCAGACCGCAAGGGTTCTGCCGCGGGGTAAAGACGGCATAGTCATCAAGACGCATCGCCGCGACGCCTATCGATACATGCGCGCCATTCACCTCGTGCGCAGCCCCTTCGACGTCGTCGACTCGTTCTACGACTGGCGGTGTTCCCTCGGGTGGCGCGGCAAGCGCGGCGAGGAATCGTGGGACGACTTCGTGCGGAGGATCGTTCCGCTGTGGACGCTCCACACGCGCCACTGGCTCGAGAGCGGGACGCCCACGGTTCTGATCCGCTACGAAGACTGCCTGAGCGAGCCCGCGCAGCAATTCGATTCGCTTCTGCGGTGGCTCAACCGGCCAGTCTCCGGCGAAACGCTGGAGGCGGCGATTGCGGCGACCTCTTTCAAGGAGTTGAAGCGGAAGCAGGCGGCCGAATCGGCGGTGGCAGGCACGTTCTTCCGCCGCGGGACTTCCGCAAAAGGCATTGAACGTTTCTCGCCGGAACAGCGGCGTTGGGTCCTGAATCACGCGCGGCGTGAGCTCCAGCGCTGCGGATACGGACAGCTTTTCGAGGAGGGGATCGGCTGATGTGCGGCATTGCCGGTCGGGTGAACTTCAAGTCGGGGGCGCCGGTGCCCGCGTCGATGATCGCGGGCATGTGCGACCTCATCGCCCACCGCGGTCCGGACGGCGACGGCTGCTGGGTCGACGGCCCGGTCGGCTTCGGTCATCGCCGCCTCGCGATCATCGATCTCAGCCCGGCCGGACGTCAGCCGATGGCCACGGCCGACGGCCGCGTCCACATCACGTTCAACGGGGAGATCTACAATTTCCAGGCGCTCCGCGGCGAGCTGGAGTCGAAGGGTCACCGGTTCCGCACCAGAACGGACACTGAAGTCCTGCTCGCCGCGTATCTCGAATACGGCGTCGACTGCCTGTCGAAGCTGCGCGGCATGTTTGCGTTTGCGATCTGGGACTCGGCGGCACGTCGCCTGTTCATCGCGCGCGATCGGGCCGGAAAGAAGCCGCTCCACTATCTCGTCGACAAGGACGGCATCGCGTTCGCGTCCGAGCCGAAGGCGTTCCTCGCCGATCCGTCGTTCGAGCCTGTTCCGTGCCTTCCGGCGCTGGCCGAGTACATGACGTATCAGTACGTCCCGCGCCCGCTCTCCGCCTTCGAGGGTGTGTCGAAGCTGCCTCCGGCGCACTACCTGCTCGTCGAGGACGGTAAGGTCTCCGTGAACCGGTACTGGAAGCTGTCGTACGGACAGAAGGCAAGGATGTCCGATGACGAGGCGTGCGAGGCGCTGATCAGCGAGCTCCGCGAAGCGGTGCGGCTGCGCCTCATCAGCGACGTCCCGCTCGGCGCGTTCCTGAGCGGCGGCGTCGATTCGAGCCTGATCGTCGCCCTGATGGCGGAGCAGACCAGCCGCGTCAAAACGTTCTCGATCGGCTTCGAGGAATCGAAGTTCGACGAGCTGCCCTACGCGCGCCTGGTCGCCGAACGGTATGACACGGCGCACTGCGAATTCGTCGTGCGTCCCGATGCGACGGAGATCATCCCGAAGCTGGTCTGGCATTACAACGAGCCGTACGCCGACGCGTCGGCGATCCCGACCTATTACGTCTCGCAGATGACGCGGCAGCACGTCACCGTCGCGCTGAACGGCGACGCCGGAGACGAGAACTTCGGCGGCTATAGCCGGTATCTGCTGGACGCCGCGACCGAGCGCTTCGATCGGCTGCCGCAGGCGCTCCGCCGCGGAATTTCTGCGGTCGCCGAGCAGATCCCCGTCGGACTGCGGACGCAGTCGCTGCCGAACCGGACGGCCAGGTGGGTCAAGCGCATCTCCGAGGATCCGTCTCGCCGGTACGCACGGCGCACCATGCACTTTCAGCCGGAGGTGCGCGCAGAAGTCAGCACCCCCGCGTTCGCGGAGGCGGCGGCGCGCCGCGGCCCCTTCGATGCCGTGCTCGAGTCGTGCCGCGTCTCCGATGCGACGGACGCTGTCGACGCCATGCTCGACATGGACGTGAATCACTACCTGCCCGACTGCCTGCTCGTCAAGGTCGACATCGCGTCGATGGCGCACGGCCTGGAAGCCAGGTCGCCGATGCTCGATCACGTGTTCATGGAGTTTGCCGCCAGCCTGCCGTCGCACATGAAGATCCGCGGCCGGGTGACGAAGTACATCCTCAAACGCGCGGCCGAGCCGTTTCTGCCTCACGACAACATCTATCGCGCCAAGCGCGGGTTCAGCATTCCGCTTGCGCCCTGGTTCCAGCGCGAGTTCGGCGTCTACGCATCGGACATCCTGCTCGACGGACGATTGGCGCGGCGCGGGTATTTCCGGATGGACGTCATCGCGCGGCTGCTCGACGAGCATCGGCGCGGCGTGAACATGTGGCAGAAGGAATTGTGGAACCTGCTGATACTCGAGTGGTGGCACCGGATGTTCATCGACGATCGCCCGCGTGAGGCAGCGGCCCGTATGCCGGTCGTCGTGGCTGCACAGGAGGCCGTGCGGTGAGTAAGGTCCTGCTCGTCTGGCTGGTGACGTACTTCGGAGGGCTGCTGCTCGCGCTGGTGCACCCGATCTACCCGTTTCTCTCGTACCTGATTTTCTACTACGCGCCTCCCGAGAAGAACTGGTGGGGCGAGCACCTGCCGAATCTCCGCTGGAGCCTCGTCGCGTCCGTGGTCATGCTCTTGTCGGTCCTGATGAAGAACGGGAGCCTCGAACGCCTCAAGCCGACGAAGAATCCCGCGTTCGCCTGGCTGCTCGCGTTCGGCGCCAACATCGTCGTCGTCACGTTGTGGGCCGAGAACCGCGCGCGCAGCTGGTACTGGACCGTCGCGCTGCTGAAGATCATCGTGCTGTACACGCTGATGCCGGTCGTCATCCGCACGCCGGCGCAGTTCGACATGTTCGCCGCCGCTCACATCGGCGGCGCGACGTATTGGGGATATAAGGCGTGGGACGAGCCGAAGATATCCGCCGGGCGGCTGAAGGATCCAGGCGGACCGGATACGCAGAATGAGAACGCCGCTGCGGCGCACGTGCTGACGGTGCTTCCGTTCGTCGCCGTGTATGCCTTCTCCGTGAAGCGCCGCTGGCTGCAGGGCGCGATCGTCCTTTCAGGGGCGTTCATCGTCAACATGCTCATCCTGTGCAACAGCCGTGGATCGATCGTCGCGCTTCTGGCGATGGTCTGTGCGGCAGTCGCGCTCGTGGGCAGAGGCAGACGATTGCGCCTTGTCGCCGTCGGCCTCGGCGCTGCCGCCATGCTGTTCGCGCTATCCAACCACCGGTTCATCGAGCGTCAGCAGACGACTGTCGAGGCCAAGGATGGATCGTCCCAGGGACGGCTCGAGGCGTGGGCTGCCGGCCTGAAGTTCATGCGGGATCATCCGCTCGGCACCGGCGGGCGCGGCTTCCACATTCTGAGCGCGGAGTACATCCCGGACATCGTCCAGGACCACGGCGGAGAGGAACGCTCGGTCCACGACACGTACCTGCAGCTCGCCGCCGAATGGGGCGTCCAGGGTCTGATCACCTGGGGCGGGTTCATCGCGACGACGCTGCTGATGCTGCGCCGGGGACGGAAAGACACAGCCTCGGATGCCAACCCGTGGTTCTTCTACAGGTTCTTTGCCATCGAGCTTGCACTGATAGGGACGTTGATCGCGGGTGTCTTTACGAGCCGCCTGTACGGCGAATCCCTGTACTGGATGTGCTCGCTGGCGTTCGTGATGCGTCGTCTGCACGCCACCGCGATGACTGAAAAGGAACCCGCGGTGGTCACCGTTCCGGCTCCGACGCGCCGGCTGGGCGCCCGGATTCCGGCGACGATCAGCAGAACGGCAGTCGTACACCGTCAATCGAGCTTCTAAACCATGGACGCACGAGTCATCGAAAGTCAGAAGCACCGTGACGTGCTCGCCGCCTTCTGGCCGCGGAAACTGTCGCGACACGTCACGGCGCTGCTGCTGAAAACGCCGATTACGGCGAATCAGACGACGGTGCTCTGGGGCGCGATCAGCGCGATGAACAGCTATGTGGTCTACCGGGTACTCCTCGGCGACCTGGTGCTGCTTCCCGTCATTCCGATCGTGTACGTCCTGACATACGTCCTCGACTGCGTGGATGGCGAGATCGCCCGCGCGCGCAAGATGGCCAATCCCGTCGGCGGAAAACTGCTCGACGGCGTCTGCCACCGGACGACGGAATACTCGCTTCTGGCCGCCTACGTGTGCGGAGCCGCGCAACTCGTGAACTCGCCGTGGGTCCTGCCGATAGGGCTGCTCCTGATCTCCGGCGAAGCGATGTACACCTACGCGTACGAGCGGCGGCTCACCACGCTGCGGGTCAACATCGGCTTCACCGGCCTCGTCGCGTCGACCACAGCCAACATGTACGAGCGCGGCGAAAAATGGAGCGATCTGTCATGGCGCCGCAGAATCGCGACGTTCAAGGGCCAGGTCCACTACAAATCGATCTACGCCGTCATCGCCGTGGCGTACGTGTCCGGCATCGCACTGGTCGCCGGACTCGCGCTCCTGGCCGTCTACAAGCATGTGGCGTGGATCAGACTCATCGTGCGGACGCTTGCGGCCAGCCGGCAGCAGCCTGCTGCGACGCAGCCGGCCGAGGCCGCCGCAGCGGCGCATCCCGCGGAGGTTCTGTGACCGCTCGAGCGACAGGAGTTCCCGCGCGCCCGGACGTGCAAAGCGAGTTCGAGAAGTTTCTCGACACGACACGCGACCAGCCTGTCTACGTGATTCTCGGCGTGCAGGGCGCCGGCACCAACTTTCTTGGACGGCTTCTCACGCGTCTCTTCAACTTTTCGATCATGCGCGACCGCTCGGCCGTCTTCAAGGCCGCGGCACGCCTCGGGAGCAATCCGACACGGGACGATGTGGAACGCGAGATTCGGCACTTCAAGAATCTGGTCTGGCCGTCGACCGTGCGCCGGAAGACGAGCAAGAACGTCATTCGCAAGAGCAAGCCGCTGCAGGGTCTGGACGCCGTGCTGCAGCCCTCGGCGATCCGCAGCGGGGCAGACTTCGCGCGGCTCATCTACACCTATCGCGCGTTCTCGCTCGGCGCCGCGCACATCGGGATCAAGTCGGACGATCTGTGGGAATCGATTCACGCGATCGACGACGTCATCCCGAATCGAAGGGTCATCCTGCTGACCCGGGACTTCAGGGACAACCTCGTCTCGGTGAGCGGGAAGCGGTTCGGCCCCATCGAGCCGCTGTGTGCGGCCGCGTACGTCAAGCAGCAGTTGTCGCATTACGTCGGCGAGTATCGGCGCGCCGGCCGTGACGGATATCACGTCAAGTACGAGACGCTTCTCGGCGCGACCGCGCAGTTCGTCGAGGAGTTCGCCGCGTACTTCGGCATCCAGCGTCCGGATCCGGCCGCGGTTGCCGCGCTGAAGATCAGGCCGAACAAAGTCGGGAAATGGAAGGCGCTGCCGCCTCAGGAGCTCGCCTGGTGCGAGGGAATCCTCCAGGAGGAGTTGCGCGAGTTTGGCTATCCGCTGGCCTCTGCGGCACCCGAGGTCCCGGGGCCGCGGCAGCTGCTGGTCGCGAACGCGCGCGATCGCATCCGGCGGGTGCCGCAGAAATTCCGGCGGGTCGTCGCGCGGGTGCGGAGCTGACATGCAGCTGCCGATCCCCGGCTCCTATTCGGTGCGCTCGGCGGCGACTCGCGGGTCCCGCAGCGTCCTGAATCCGTTGCTGGGCAACCTCACCGCTGATCCGGACTACGACATTCGAAACACCATCGTCGTCATGGGCTGGGCCCGGAGCGGGACGACGTGGCTGGCGGAAGTCCTCAGCGCGATCCCGAAGTCCGCGATATTGTTCGAGCCCCTTCATACCGAGCGGGTGCCGGAGGCGGCGGCGGCAGGGTTTCCCGTGACGGATCTCCTGAACCCCGGTGAAGGATCCGAGGAGCAGAAACGGTTCATGGAGCGGGTGCTCCGCGGCCAGGTGCTCAACTGGTGGACTTGCAGCTGCAATCCGGTCGGCCGCGCCATCCGGCCGAAGGTCTGGATCGTCAAAGAGATACAGGCCAACTACATGATCGAGTGGATCCTGGGCACGTTTCCAATCCGGCGCGCCGTCCTGATCGTGCGGCATCCGTGCGCGACAATCGCGTCGCGGATGGCGCAGGGCTGGGCGCCAAAGGACGCGCAGGCCAAGGTCAAGCAGGGGGCCGCGCGCCGCAAGTTCCCGCACCTCGACGAGCTGTGCCAGGGCCTCACGGATCCGTTCGAGGTGATGGCCGCGCGGTGGTGCGTCATGAATTACGTGCCGATGAGCCTGCGTCCGCGACCCTTTCACGTGATCGCATACGAATCGCTCGCGACGCGCGGCGCCGCGGATCTCGTGCCGGTGTTCGCCGATTGGGGCATTCAGGTGCCGGCGTCGATTGAAGCGTCGCTCGGCCGCGCCAGTGCGACGACGAAGACCAGCGCGATCGCCGGGCCCTCGCACCGGCAGTCGATCGAGCGGTGGCGGAAGGTGCTCACGGCCGCGCAAATCGACAGAATCCTGCGGGTCGTCCGCGACTTCGGCATGGATTTCTATACGGACGACCCGGAGCCGGATTACGACCGATTGAATCGCGTGGTCGGGAGCTGAAAGAACAAGCGTCATGAGAATCATTCATAGAACGGCCGTCGCGTCCCTGTTCGCGGCGTTGACGGGCGCCGCCATGTTCGGCGCCATTGCGTCGGCGGACAAGCACGGGTGCGCTCCGGGACCCGCGCCCGCGGCGGGCACTTCGAAGACCGCGCACGACTACTTCAACGCCTTGATCAAGCGATCGGACTGCATGTCGGCGTTCAGCCTCCGCGACAACGCGCAGCTCGAGAAGTACAAGCATTCGCCGAAGGCGACGCAGCTCGTCACCTACGATCCCGCCGGCGATCGCGATCCCCGCAAGCAGGACGCGGCAAAGCTCGTGGTGCCGGCGGGCCAGGTCAGTTTGCACAGCACGGAGCGGCTGCCCATCGGGACCGAGGATGGCACCGCGACGCTCGTGACCTGGGACGCCTGGTTCGGGTCGGAATTCCGCTACGAGAAGACCGGCATCGCCAACTACAAGACATTTCAGTTCGCCTCGCCGGCGAAGCGGATCTGGTTCGAAGTGAGGACCAAGTTCAAGGATGCCGAAAACGAACGCGGCTCGGGCAAGGCCGCGCGAACCGGCAAGGCGAACAGGCGCGCTGCGGCTGCTGGAGAGGAGACTGGCGCGGCGGCCCGCGGGAAAGAGTCAGGCCGCAAACGCGCGCAGAAGGGGAACGCCGAGCCCCCGGCTGCGGCTCCCGCTCCGTCCACGCCGATCAAGAGCGCTCACGTCGATCTTGGCGTGGTCGATGCGCGCGCGTACGGAGCGAAGGGCACCGCGCTCGGCCCGAACGTGCAGAGCGGCGGGTCGCTGACGCCCAAGGCGGGAAACTTCACCGTGCGGTCAGAGGTGTGGACGCGCTACTGGGTGCTCATCGAGCAGCGCGCCAACGACTGGGATCTGGTGAGCCTCTGGGTGGCGGACGAAGACCACGATCCCGTGCAGATCATCGATCGCCGTCAGCTCAGCGTGAATGGCAGCGTCGACGCCTTCTGGCTGGAGTACAACACCTCCAGCCATGGGGGCGCGGACCTCGGCGAGCGCGTCGGCTACGTCCGCAATGTGGTGATGTTGAGAAACCCGAAGGACGTGCCGGCCCTGCTGCAGCGGCCGGCACGATAGAAGACGCCGCGTCGATCAGTCCACCGGCCGCTGCAGCAGCGTCTGGACCGTCGACGGGCTGAGGCCGCGAAGCATGACGACGTTGCGCGCGTAGCCCACGCGCGCCGGAAACCCCGTGTCCCAGCCGTGGCTCGACGTGTTGTATTCGAGCCAGAACGTCTGCCACCCGCTCGCGCCCGACGGGTAATTCGGCTTGATCTGCAGCCGGTCCAGGATCAGGACCGGACCGCGTGCGGCATCCGCCAGCCAGAGGCTGAACTCATACCACTCGCCGACCGGATTGAAGAACGCCCAGTAGCGCGTCCACTTCTCTGGCATGATCGCGAACTGCGACGACATCGGCGAGAGCGGCTGCTCCTTGGTGACATTCGGCCCGAGCAGACCGCTGCCCAACTGCGCGTACGACCTCACCTCGACCATCGAGACCGCGCCCGGGGAATCGGTCACCGCCTGATCGAAGTCGGACTTGACCTCCGTCCAGATGCGATCGGGGCTGGTGAACTGGAAATGCTTGTAGTTGCCGATGCCGGTGTACTGGTACGAGAACTCGCGTCCCATCCACGAATCCCACGTCACGAACAGGCTGTTGGACCCGACGTCGGGAATCGGCAGGCGGACGTTATTCGGCAGACTCGGAATGTCCTGGGGGACCACGACCTTGGCGCCGTCCTGGCGCCGCGAATCCGGATCGTGCAGGGGATCGTAGGTGATGTCCCAGGGCTTGACGTCCGGATTGGGCTGGTCCATGAACGCGAGGAGCATGTTCATGTCGCGCAGGCTGTAGGCGACCATGCACTCGCTCCGCAGCGACAGCGTATCGAAATACGCGTTCGGATCCACGAGCATCGGCGCGGGGCTCTCCGGTGCGGCGTGCGGGCCCGAGACGTAGTCGTCGTCGGCCGTCGCCGGGGCGATCCAGACTTTCGGAAGCCGCAGCATCTCACCGATGATCCGCAATCCGCTCGGCGCCGTGGGCCGCTTCAGATAGACAGGGGCGCAAGGAACGGTGGGTTCGACGGGGGTCACGTCGGGGGCAGTTCCAAGCAGCGAGGCGGACGCGCACGCGGTGAGGGCGCCCATGATCAGTCTGTTGAACACAGTTATCCTCTGAGACTGGGGGCCCCCCGGTTCGAGCAATCAGGGTGCCACCCGGTAAACCCAATGGGACCAATAAAATGACGGTGTTTGCGGGCCGTGAAGAAATGCAGAAACGGCCGCCGGATCTAAAATCCGTCAGAGCAAAATCAGCAGGCTTTCAGCAGGGTGCGAAGAGAGTGTAGCAATGTGCGCGTCACCACGCAATGCCGCGATAGTCGATTCCCTCGCACGCGTTCAGTCCGGGAATCCGGACCAGATCGATGACGATCTGCCCCGCCCGGCAATAGCGCGGCAGCGTACGGAAGACGGGCGCGCCATTTCCGACGATCAGTACCTCGCCGTGGTCGACCACCGCTGCGAGGTCGTTGAGCAGGAGCGAGGCGATGTGGGGGATCTCCCGCTCGATGTACTCCTTGTTGGCGCCGACGAGTCGCGCGAGCGACACCTCGCTGTCGTAGATGCGCACGTCGAGCCCCTTGCCGATGAGCGCCTCGGCCAGCGTCACCAGGGGGCTTTCGCGCAGATCGTCGGTGCCGGCCTTGAAGCTGATCCCGAGCAGCGAAATGCGGCGCTTCTTCAGGCCCACGACCATGTCGATCGCGCGGTCGATCTGGTGCCGGTTGCTCGCCAGAATCGCCCGCGTCATCGGAAGCTCGACGTCCGCCTCGCGCGCGCGATACAGGAGCGCCCGGAGATCCTTCGGAAGGCAC
>Ga0075434_100005704_pt1 | contig 11368 bp, 10 predicted proteins | sample RhiMethybrSRZTD3_FD_75298 | JGI IMG/M metagenome (GOLD analysis project Ga0075434, IMG submission 75298) | Populus rhizosphere microbial communities from Tennessee, USA - Rhizosphere MetaG P. TD hybrid SRZTD3 | ecosystem: Host-associated > Plants > Roots > Rhizosphere > Soil | place: USA...
GGGCTGCGCGTTCGCGTGCGCGGCGCGTATTCCGCCGGCGAGGCGTACGTCGCGGGAGTCGGACGCCTGTCACTCCAGGATCAGAGCGCCGGGGCCGGCGTCACAGAATTCTCGATTCCTCGCCTCACGACATATGCCGTCGTCGATCTTCGTCCGTAGGGAACGACCTTCCGGCCGCTTCGCGGCGCACCGGAACAAGCGTCCACCCGCGCGACGAATCGGGCACCAGGAACATCGCCTCGGTCTCGCGCAGCCGAGCGGCGTACGCACGGCTCCGCTCAGGACCGAGCACGAAGAACGCATCGTCGAGCGCATCGCCGTCGGTGCCCGTAGGCGCGAGCACGACGACGGCGAGCACGCCCTGCGCGGGCCGGCCGGTGCGCGGGTCCATGATGTGCGAGTAGACGACGCCGTGCTCCTCGAACGATTTCTCGGAGCGGCCGGCGACCGACACCGCGCGATCCGCGACGTGAAGCGTGAACGCGGTCTTGCGTGAATCGATCGGATCCTGAATCGCGATCGGCCACGCGCCGCGACCCGGCGGCGCGCCGAGCGCGTAGATCGTGCTGCCTCCGGCGCTGACGAGCGCGGCGGGAATCCGGCGGCGCCTGAAGATGTCGACGATGCGATCGACGGCGTAGCCCTTTGCGATGCCGCCGAGATCGAGCTCGACGCCGGCGGCGTCGAACGCGATCGTGCGGCGAGCGGGATCCAGGATCACGTGGGCGGCGCCGACGCGGCGGACGACGTCCGCGATCTCGCGCTCGGACGGGACACGTCCCTCGCCGCCGAAGAAGCCCCACGTTTTCATCAGCGGGCCGACGGTGACGTCGAACGCGCCGTCCGAGTCGCGCGAATACCGCAGCGCGGCGGCGATGAAGTCGAACAGCTCCTGATCGACGGCGACGGGACGGCTGGCCGCCTCGCGGTTGACGCGCGAGAGCGGGCTGTCCGCCTTGTAGTGGCTCATCAGCCGATCGATGCGATCGGCTTCGTCGAGCGCCTCGTCGAGCACGCGCGGCAGATCGTCGGCGTCGCGGCCGTACGCGTCGATCGCGTACTCGCACGCCATCGAGATGCGGCTGGCCGAGTAGTGGGCGAGCGGCTGATCGTCGCGCGGCGGCCTCCCGGCGAAGCCGCAGAGCAGCAGCATCGCCGCGAGAAGGCGCGCGCCGGCGGGAACACGCACGATCAGCTGCGGCTCTGCAGCACGTCGCGCAGGCGCCGCGCGACGATCTTCTCCTCGCCCGGCTGCATCATCCAGACGCCGATCACGAGCGCGTTGCCTTCCGATCGCGTGCCAATCGACGGGTCTCCGGCGCGCAGCCGCGTGACGGCGTCGGCGGCCGTGAGGCCCTTCGACGCGGCGTCCCATGCGATCCGCACGTGCGGCACGTGGTTGGCGACCTCGGGGACGAAGATCTCGGCCGTGACGCCGGTGATGGGCGCGACGGCGGCGCGAATCATTTCGGCGCGCGCGTCGAACTCGCGCCGTTCCGCGGCGTGATCCTTCGCGAGATAGAGCTCCAGCGCCGCGAGCATCCCGACCATCTCTTCCTTGTTGACCTTCATCCCGCGCCCGACGGTGTTGCCGTTCGGCGGCGCGTTGAGCCGCGCGGCCGCGATCAGGTCCTTGCGGCCGATCAGGAGGCCAGCGCTCTGCGGACCGCGAAGCCCCTTGCCGCCGGAGAACGCGACGAGATCGAATCCCATCTTCGTGTACTTCCAGAGATTCTCGACCGGCGGGACGTCGGCGGCGGCGTCGTTCAACGTCGGGATCCCGCGGCGCCTGCCGATCTCGGCGAACTCCTCGTCGCGGATCCGGCCCTCCGTGTTGTTGTTGTTGTAGAAAAGCATCATCGCCGTCTGCGAGGTGATGGCGCGCTCCATCTCCTCGCGCGTTTCCACCTCGACGAGCCGCACGCCGCAGTTGCGGACCGCGTGGTCGTAGCCGAAGCGGTGCGCTTTCTGGATGATCGCTTCCGTCTTCATCCCGGTCAGATCGGGCAGCGTGGCGATCCGGCGCGGATCGGTGCCGGTGAGGACGCCGGCAGTGCCCAGCGTGAGCGCCGACGCCGCGCCGCACGTGACCATCGCCGCTTCAGCGTGGACGAGTTCCGCGATCCGCGCCCCGACGCGATCGTGCAGCTCGTCGAGCATGACGTAGTGCTTCGACGCGTACGTGATCGCGTCGATTACTTCGGGCGGCATCAGCGACGCCGTCATCGCCGTGTAGGTGCCGGCGGCGTTGATGAAGGGTCGGACGCCGAGCTCGCGAAAATAATCGCGCGCGGCGCGCTGCGGCGCGGCGATCGCCGCCGCCCGGTCGGCGCCGACGAGGCCTCCGACGAGCGGCAGCCCCGAGACGATTTCAAGAAAGCGTCGTCGACTCCACGTGGGCAGTGTCTTCATGCGATCGACTCCTCGCGGCAAGATAGGGAATCGTTTGCGGCCCCTGCGGGAGGACGCACATCGTGGCCTGCGGCCCTGCGGCCGCCAGCGCGTCTCTGACGGCGGCGGCGACGTCGTGGATCGGATCGAGATGCGCGGCGCGGATCTCGCGGTCCGCGAGGCCGCTCGTCTTCACCAGGACTCTCGCCCTGGTCTGGATCTGCGCCTGAATCTGCACCTGCCACTGATCGGGCATCGAATAGCCCGGCGCCGTGATCATCGCGAGCAGCTCGCGCGCGCCCGGCCGCGACGCGAGCACCTCGCCGTACGATCCGTGCGCCGGCAGGCCGTCGCGGCACTCGGCGGCGCACACGATCGTGCCGCCGCGCTTCACCACCTGCGCCGCGGCCGACATCCCTTTGACCGCCTGATACAGGTTCTGATCGAGCGGATAGCCGGAGTTGGTCGTGAGCACGACGTCGAACGGGAACTCGACTTCGCGCATCGCGTCGCGCTTCGCGGCCGTGCACGCCGCGCGATGCTCGGCGAACAGCTCGCCCGCGAACACGGCGGTGATCTGCTGCGCGCGGTTGAGCGTCACGTCGAGGGCGAAGTGGACGCCCGTCATCCGCGCGATCTCGCGGACATCGTCGTGAATCGGGTTGCCCTCGGTGATGCCCCACGCCGCCATCGGATGCCCGATCCGTCGGGCGTCGTGCAGCGTCAGCGTGGTCTGGAGCCCCGCGAGTCCCGGCGCGACCATCTTCGGACCGCCGCTGAAGCCGGCAAAGAAGTGCGGCTCGACGAACCCTGTCGTAATCCGCACGTCGGCGTCGAGCCACAGCCGATTGAGGTGCACCTGGACGCCGGTCGAGGTCTCGCCGACGTGGACGAGCGACCCGGGGTCGCGGCTGTCGTGGTTGATCACGCGGCAGCGCCGCACGATGTCGGCGCCGAGCATCGTTTCGAGCTCGGCCGGCGTGTTGCGGCGATGCGTGCCAGTGGCGACGAGGATCGTGACGTCGCGCGCGCGGACGGCCGGCATCTCCTCGAAGAGCGCCTCGAGCATCTCGCGGCGCGGCTGCGCGCGCGTGATGTCGCACACCGAAATCGCGACGCGAGGCCCGCGGGCCGTGACCTCGCGGAGCGGCGGACTGTCGACGGGCGCGCGGAGCGCGGCGAGGAGCGCGGCGCGGGGATCCTGCAGCGACGGCCGGAACCGCGGCTCGATCACCGTCACCCGCTCGTCGGGGAGATCGACCTCGAGCCCGTCGGCGCCGTAATCGAGGCGGACGCGCATGCGCGATTATACTCACCGCATGAAGGCCTTACTCCTCCCGGCGGCGATGGCTTTGGTGCTCGTCTGTGAGCCCGCCGCGCACACGCAGCGCGACGAGCGGCCGCGCCTCTCAGTGCGGCCGGTCGGCGATTTCGACGTCACGGGAGACGGCGCCCACGCGGCGTGGCGCCAGGCCGACTGGGTGCCGCTGCGCCGGCGTGAACCGGACGGACACGCCTACGACACGCGATTCAAGACGGTGTACTCGAGCACCGGCTTGTACTTTCTGATCGAGGGAACCGATCGCACGCTCACCGCGACGATGCGCGAAGACTTCATGGATCTGTGGAACGAGGACGTGTTCGAGGTCTTTCTCTGGCCCGACGAGCGCTATTCGGCGTACTTCGAGTACGAGATCTCGCCGCTCGACCACGAGCTGCCGATCCTGGTTCCCAATTTCGGCGGCCAGTCCCTGGGCTGGCGGCCGTGGCACTACGAGCGCGATCGGCTGACGCGGAAAGCGACAGCGATCGTCGGAGGGCCGAAAGAGCCGCGCGCTTCGATTCAGGGATGGCGCGCCGAGATCTTCATTCCGTACGTGCTGCTGCGCCCGCTGCAGAACGTGCCGCCGAAGCCGGGCACGACGTGGCGCGCCAACGTCTACCGCATGGACTACGACGAGGGTACGCGCTCGCAGTGGGAATGGGCGCACGTGGACAAGAGCTTCCACGAGTACGAGCGGTTCGGCGAACTCGTCTTCGCCGATCGCTGAGCTCAGAATCCCTCGAGCTCCGCGTCGGCGTCGCCGAAGCGATCGAGGGCCGCGCCCATCTTTGCCGCAATCGACAGAAACACGGCGCACAGCCGGCGGTTCTCGTCTCCCGCGTACAGATACTCGAGCGCGCGTCCGGTCTCCAGGGCGCCGCCGAGCCCGCCGATCGTGACCACCGGCAGCTTCCGGTTGTCGTGCTTCCATCCCGACCACATGTTCGAGAGCCACAACAGGCAGCAGTTGTCGAGCACGGTGCCCTCGCCCTCGGGCATCGCGTCGAGCGCGCCGGCGAGGTACGCGAGCTGCCTCACGTGGAAGCGGACGATGCGTTCGTAGCCGTCCGAGAGGTCGTCGTGCGACACCGAGTGGTGATCGCCGTTCACGCGGAGGAACGGGTAGCCGAGCGACGAGAGATCGCGCGCGAGCAGGAGCGACGCGACGCGCGTGCGGTCGGCCTGGAACGCGAGCGCGACGATGTCGCACATCAGACGAATGCGATCACGAAGATCGGTCGCGCCGAATTCGACGCGTCTCTCGACGTCGCGCACGCGCGTCAGGTAGCCGTCGAGCCTGGCGGCGTCCGAGGCGCTCACGGATCGGACGGCGTGCCGCACGCGGTCGCGCACGCAATCGACGACGCTCGCGCGCCGGCCGCGCGCGCGAACCTCGAACACGCGATCGAACGCGGCGCGGGGATCGATCTCGGCCGGCACCGGCGCGCCGGCGCGATCCCACGACAAGTACGAGCTGTACGCGAGCGAGAATCCCGTCTCGTGCGAGCCGCGAGCCGGCCTCTCGCACGCGAGCGTGAGGCTCGGGATCGGCGCCGCATCTCCTGCGCGCGCGGCGATGGCCTGGTCGATCGTGATTGCCGATCGCACGGCCGGGCCGCCGGCGAGCGGCACGCCCGAGAGGAGAGCGCCCGTCTGCGCCGGATGAATCCCGTTCCCGACGGCAGGCTCGCAGAACAGGCCGTTGATCACGTTGATCTTCCGCTTCACCGGTTCGAGCGGCGCGAGCGATCGACCGAGCTGCATCGCCGCGCCGCGGCCGCGCGCCCACCAGTGGTTGCCGTTGACGCCGTTCCCCATGAACAGCACGGCGAATCGCTTCGGTGCCGCGGCGCGCTGGCCGCGTGCGGACGCGAGCGCCGGCAGCGATTCGAGCCACGGCAGCGCGATCGCCGCGCCGGCCGCGCGCAGCACCACGCGCCTGGAAATTCCATTCGTCGTCATCGCGCCTGTTCCCACTCGAGGAATTTCACGCACACCGGCGACACCGCGTACGACAGCACGCCGGACGGCTTGAGCCGTCCCGTTCCAGCGTCTATGCGCGCGAGGAGGATCGTGTTCGAGCCCTGGTTGCCGACGGCGAGCAGCGCGCCCGACGGATCGAGGCCGAAGTGCCGCGGCGTGAAGCCGCCCGTTCCCTGATCCTCGACCCACGCGAGCGTGCCGTTCTGCCCGTCGATGCGAAACAGCGCGACGCTGTTGTGGCCGCGGTTCGACGCGTACAGCCACCGGCCCGACGGGTGCACGTCCACTTCGGCGCCGGTGTTCGCGCCGTCGAAGTGCTCCGGCAGCGTCGACACCGTCTGCACCTCGTGCAGCGCGCCGGCGTCCGCGTCGTACCGGAAAGCGGTGATCGTCGAGTGCATCTCGTTGAGGACGTACGCGAAGCGGCCGTCGGGCCGAAAGACCATGTGCCGCGGCCCGGCGCCCGCTTTGACCTGCGCGAACGGCGGATCGTGCGGCGTGAGCCGGCCGCGTCGTTCGTCCCAGCGGTATGCCATCACCTTGTCGAGCCCGAGATCGCAGACGAACACGAACCGGTTCGCGCGATCGATCGTCACGCAGTGCGCGTGCGGACCTTTCTGGCGCTCGGGATTCACGCTGCTGCCCGTATGCTGCACCACGTCGCTCGCCGCGCCGAGCGTGCCGTCGGCCGCGACCGGCAGCACGGACACGCTGCCGCTGCTGTAGTTGGCGACGAGCAGATGCCGGCCTGCCGCGTCGAGGACCAGATGACACGGGCCGGCGCCCATCGATGGACGCTGATTGATCAGCGCGAGCGTGCCCTTCGAGCGATCGATCGCAAAGGCGCTGACCGCGCCGCCCTCCTTCCCGTCGAACCTGTTGGTCTCGTTGACGGCGAACAGCAGGCGCCGCTTCGGATCGAGCGCGAGAAACGAAGGGCTCGGCGTCGCGGCCGCGAGGCCGAGCGGCGTCAGCGTGATGTTCTGCGAGACGGCGGGGTTTTCGACGCGCAGCCGGAAGGCGTAGATACCTTCGCTCTTCGGGCCGGTATACGTGCCCACGTAGACGAGCGTCGGAGTCATCGGCACCGTTCCACGCCTAGCATACGGCCTCTACGATTCGCGAACCCCTCGTTCCGGCGCGGTCGGTCGAGTCGCGCGCACCGGTTCGGTCGCCGGCGCGGTCGCGTCCGACCACGCGCGAAACACCGTCCGCTCGGAACCAAACGCCACCGCGTCTCCGTCTACGAGAGCGTGGCGGGAACCGGTTCGGGCGCCGTTGACGAACGTACCGTTCGTGCTGCCCCGATCTTCGACGGCGGCGCGGCCATCCGCGATCACGATATCGGCATGCGCGCGCGAGACGCTGCCCGCGTCGATCCACACGTCGCACTCGGGATGCCGTCCGACGACGTTCGTCCCGTCCGAGAGCGGCAGGATCGCGTCTCTCCAGACGAGCCACCAGCGCATGGCGGCGTGGGGCCGTGCGGCCTCCGCCGGGCCGGACGTCTCCACGCTCGCCGAGAAACGGTAGCCGCGGCGGGAGACGGTCGCAATGTATTTCGGCGATCTCGGATCGTCCCCGAGCGCCTTTCGAATCTCCGCGACGGCGTTGCCGAGGTTGGCCTCGAGCACCACCGCGTCGGGCCACAGCCGATCCTGGAGCTCCGCCTTGGTCACGAGCGCCGGCCGCTCCTCGACGAGGATCTGCAGCAGATCGAACGACTTCGGCGACAGGTGGACGCGCTGCCCGCCGCGCAGGAGCTCGCGCGTCGCCGGGTCGAACTCGAACGGGCCGAACCGCACCCTCATCGGCCCCCTGCGAAACGCTTGCGGTTTCCCTGTGACTCCCGCCCGGACACCTCGTCATAGTAACGGACGGCCGACGTGGAGGAGCGCGCGATGACGCAGACGGCGAAGGCGCCCACCGGCGTGAGCATCTGGAACGCGATGCGCGAAGAGCTCACGTTGAATCTGTATCCGCTGCCGTATACCACGCTGCCGCCGTCGGTCTTCTACGTCTACCTCCACCCGGCGGACTTCGATCGCATCGAAGGCATCGTGCCGCGCCTCGTCGCGGAGCTGCAGCAGGCGCTCTCCGACGAGGTGCGCCGCATCAACGAAGGGCGGCAGAAATCGCGCGGCGTGCTGTCGCGCCTCATCGCGCGCGACGAGGCGCCGCGGATCGAGGTGCCCGCCGCGGGCTGGGACGTCCACGTCACCGCGGATCGCAACGGCGCGCTCCAGCCGGGCGAGCTCGGCATCGATTCGATGCTGCCGCTGCCGCCGCCGCTCGAGTTCGGCGGACCGGCGACGACGCGGATCGTGAAGTCGGTGCTGACCGACGCCGGCCGCCGCAGCACGACGATCGAGGTCGCGTCCAACGGCGCGTCGAGCGCCGACGCGCCGCCACCCCCCGATCTCCGCGAGCGCGCGACGCTCGTCTACGACGACGAGCAGGGCCACCACGAATTCAGCATGTGCAAGGACCAGCTCTCCGTCGGCCGCGGCGGGAGCGCGGTGTGGGTCGACGTGCAGCTGTTCGCGTCGCCGCGCATCTCGCGCGAGCACTTCCGGCTCCGCCGCGATCGCTCCGGCCGCTTCTTCATCCAGGACGCGAGCAGCTGGGGCACCGCCGTCGACGGCGTGGCCGTGCCGCGCGCGGTGAACGGCGGCGACGGCGTGCTGCGGCCCGGCGCCGAGCACGAGATCGCGCCCGCGTGCCGCATCGAGCTCGCCGGCGCGCTGGTGATGCACTTCGCCGCGAAGCCGCTCCGATGACGACGCTCTACTTCCTGCATTACGTGCTGCTCGCGGCGCTCGCCGCCGCCGTCGCGTGGCTGTTCTGGCTCGCGCGCGCGTATGACCGTGGCTGACGTCCGCACCCTCGCAGGCGTCCCGCTGAGCGCCGCGGCGCGCACCGATCCGGGCCGCATGCGCGCGAACAACGAGGATCTGCCGCTGCTCGACGCGGCGCGCGGCGTGTTCGGCGTGATCGACGGCATCGGCGGCCTCGCCGGCGGCGAAGTCGCGGCGGCGACGGCGCGCGACGTCATCCTGCAGCGGCTCGCCCGCCCCTCCGGCACGCACGCCGACCGCGTGCGCGAGGCGATCGCGATCGCGAACAACGAGATCTACAAGCGCGCCGCCGGATCGGCCGAGCTCGACGGCATGGGCTGCGTGATCACGCTCGCGATCGCCGCCGACGGCCGCCTCACGATCGGCCACGTCGGCGACACGCGGCTCTACAAGATTCGTCCCGAAGGGATCCGCAAGGTCACGCGCGATCACTCGCCGGTCGGCGAGCGCGAAGACGCGGGCGAGCTCGCCGAACCCGACGCGATGCGACACCCGCGGCGCCACGAAGTGTTTCGCGACGTCGGCACGATCTTCCGCGACAAGGACGAGCAGGGCTTCGTCGACGTGATCGAGGAGCCGCTCGAGCCCGATGCCGCGATCCTCGTCTGCTCCGACGGCCTCAGCGACATGCTGCCCGCGGCCGCGATCGCGCGCATCGTGCGGCAGCACGCGGGCGCGCCGGCGCGCGTGGTCGACGCGCTCGTCGCGGCGGCGAACGACGCTGGCGGCCGCGACAACATCACCGTCGTCTATGCAGAGATGCCGCTGTTCGCGGAGCGCATGGGGCGCATGCTCGCGGATACGCTGGCGCCGACCGAAGCGATCGAGACCGCGCAGGTCGAGCAGCCGGCGGGGCCGAGTGCGCCTCCCGCTGCGAGCGCCGGCCGCGTGCGGCGAGCGGTGCGCGCCGTCGTGTCGAGCCGCGCGACGTGGTTCGCCGTCGGCACGCTCGCCGGCGTGATCGGCGCCCTCGGTCTCACCGCGTACGTCGCGACGACGCAGGTGCGCGGAGCGAGAACGCTCGTGGTGTCGGCAGACGGCGGAGCGCCGTTTGCCACGATCGCCGCGGCGCTCGCCGCCAGCCGGCCCGGCGACGTGGTCCGCGTCGAGCCGGGCGCCTACCGCGAGCGCGTCGCGCTGACGACGGGCGCGGACCTCGTCGCGCGCGTCCCCGGCACCGTCTCGATCGTTCCGGAGGGCGACGCGGCGACGCCCGCGCTGTCGATCGCCGGCGCCGCGAACGTGCGCATTGCGGGCATAAAGATTGACGTCGATGCGCCGCTCGAGGTGGCGATCCGCATTGCGGCGCCGGCCGCCACGCTGGAGCTGGTCGAGATCGCGGGCGCCGTTCGCCGGGCGATCGAGCTCGCGCCGGGCTCGTCGGTCACCGTCCGTGGCAGCCGGATTGCCGTCGCGGGGCTCGTCCTCGCCCTCCCGAACGACGGGCGCGCCGCGTTCGTCAATTCCGTACTAGTGCGTACAGGCGCGGCGGCTCGCCCGGCGATTGCGGCAGATGCGGCGGCGCACCTCGTCCTGCAAGGGAACGTGTTCGCCGGGTTCACGGGGGACATCGTCGACGGTATGACCCCGGCGCGCCGGTCGGAGCTGCTGGCCGGCAACATCATCGTGCGCAGCGCGGAAGGCGGGCGGTGATGGCGCGCGAGGCCTTCGAGGTCACCGATTCGAAGCCGATCGGCCGGGGGCAGTTCGGCACGGTCTTTCGCGCGCGCCGCCGGAGCGACGGGCGTATCGTCGCGCTCAAGCTGATCCTGCACGACGGCGAGAACGGCGCGAGCACGATCGCGGCCGAGCGGCACGGCGCGATCCTGCAGCAGGAGTTCGCGTCGCGGCACGGCATGGTGCCCGCCGTCTACGAGATCGGGCCCGACGGCGACGATCTCTACATCGCGATGGAGCTCGTCGAGGGGCCGTCGCTCGAGGAGCGGCTGCGCGCCGGCGCGCTGCCGTACGACGAGGCGGTCGGCCACGCGCTGTGGCTGTGCGAGTTCCTCGATCGCGCGCACGCTTTCTCCGTGACGGTGGAGCAGCGGCCGTACCGTCTGCTGCACAACGATCTGAAGCCGGCGCACGTGAAGATTCCGCGCGGCGGCGAGCGCAAGGTGCTCGACTTCGGCATGGCGAAGGTGCTCGAGGAAGCGCGCGAGCTCGCCACCGACGTCGGCCGCACGATCGCGTACGCCGCGCCGGAGCGCCTGCGATCGGAGCGCGTCAACGTGCACGCGGACTTCTGGTCGCTCGGCGTGATGCTCTACGAGATGGTGTCGGGTCATCGCCCGTATCCCTCGCTCGAGGATCCGCGGCTGCGCCGCGAGCTCTACAGCGCGATCACGAACAACGCGCCGCGCGGGCCGCTGCCGCCCGACTGCCCGCTGCCGCTGCAGGCGATCATCCACCGGCTGCTCGCGTTCCAGCCGGCGCATCGCTATCAGAGCGCGGCGGACATTCGCGCGGATCTCGAACGCTACGTCCGCCGTGACGTGCCGATCGCGCTTCAGTATTACGACACGCCGGCGACCGTGCCGGTCGCGCGAGGGGCCGGCGTCGCGCTCGCCGGCGCGCAGATGGTCGCGCTCACCGACCTTCCAGCAATCCCTGCAGTGCCGCCGACCGAGCCGATGCCGCCGCCTGCAACGCGTCCGGCGGCGACTGCGCCGACGCAGGCGACCGTCCCGCTCACCGCCGCGGCGCCTCGCCATCGGCGCTCGTTCACCCGTCGTCTCTTCAGCGCGGCCGCGGCGCTCTGGCTCGTCGGCGCCGTGATGACCGAAGGCGTCGCGTGGCTCTTCGCCGA
>Ga0075434_100005710_pt1 | contig 11362 bp, 7 predicted proteins | sample RhiMethybrSRZTD3_FD_75298 | JGI IMG/M metagenome (GOLD analysis project Ga0075434, IMG submission 75298) | Populus rhizosphere microbial communities from Tennessee, USA - Rhizosphere MetaG P. TD hybrid SRZTD3 | ecosystem: Host-associated > Plants > Roots > Rhizosphere > Soil | place: USA...
GAGTCACCGGAAAATTGTCGGCGAAACGAAGGGCTGCGCAACTCCGTCATTCGGGTTGCATCTACGGTGGCGCACATCGCGACCAACAGCGGAAACCCTCGGGCTGCTCATCTCAACCGCGAGATGCATCCCGAGGCTTTCGCCTTTTACCCTCATCGCTCATCACTCATCCTTCTTCCCTCATCACTCCGCCTTGAGCGCCGTGAGCGGGTCCACTCGCGAGGCCGCTCGCGCCGGCACTCCGCACGCGAGCGCCGCAGCCACGAGCAGCGCAAGCGACGCGGCGCTCATCGTGAGCGGGTCCGCCGGATGCACCCCGTAGAGCTCCGCGCCTAACACGCGGGTCGCCGCCAGCGAGGCCGCGAGCCCCGCCACCACACCGGCACCGGCGAGTGCGAGCCCGCTCCGCATCACCATCCATCGCACCTCACCAGGCTGCGCACCGAGGGCGAGCCGAATGCCGATCTCCGGCGTGCGTTGCCGGACGAGGGCGGCGATCACGCCGTACACGCCCACCGCCGCGAGGACGAAGGCAACGGCGGCGAAGACGCCGAGCACCATGGCGTCGAAGCGCGGGCGCGCGAGTGACGTCGTTAGGCGCTGCCGCATCGTCGCCACACTGGTCACGAGCACTCGAGGCTCGAGCTCGCGCACGAGACGATCCGCATCGCGCGCGGTGAGCGCGTGGCCCGCGGCCCCGCGCGCCACGACCAACGAGAGCGGCGGCTTGTCCGTCTGCTGCGCCCACGCGACGTACACCACCGGCCGGGGATACGTGAGCTCGCGATAGCGCACGTCATCGACCACGCCGACCACGCTCGTCCATGGCGACGGCGCGTCCGCATGCCCGAACTTGAACCGCTTGCCGATCGGATCCTGGCGTGGCCACGCACGCTCGGCGAACGACCGGCTGACGACGGCCACGAGCGCCGTCCCCTCGCGGTCCGTCGCCGCGATGCCCCGGCCGCGCCTGATCGGGATGCCCATCGTCGAGAAGTAGCTCGGCAGCACCGGCTGGAAATCGAGCGCGGGGTTCGCGGCCGCGTCGCGGGCTGTCTGACCTTCCGCAGTGAAGAACGCATCCCACCCGTTCCGACCGGAGAACGGCGGCACCAGCACGACCGTCGCCGAGGACATCCCGGGCATGGTCGCAAGCCGCTCGGTAACCGCGCCATAGAACGCGTCCAATCGCGGTCGGCTCGACGTGATCGACTCCGGCAGCGACAGCTCCACCGTGCTCAGCTCATCGCTGGCGAACCCCATGTCGAGATGCTGGAGTACCGACAGCGTGCGCCCGAGAAGCCCGGCACCCACGAGCACGACAATCGCGAGCGCGACCTGGGCAACCACGAGAAAACTTCGCGCGCGCCGCGATCCCGCAGCGGCCGCGCCCGTCGTCGCGCCGGACCGCAGCACGTTATGCAGGTCGCGCTGCCGCGACACCGCGATTGCGGGCCACAGGCTGAACGCGAGGGCGCTCACCACGACCATCACGCCCGTCGCGGCGGCTACGGCCAGGTCGACGCGAATGGCATCCGTCCGCGGGAGCTCCGCCGGTGCGAGCGATACCACCAGCCGCAGCAACCAGGCGGCGACGACAAGACCGGCCAGGCCGCCTAACGTCGCGAGCACCACGGCTTCCGTTGCCATCAGCCGCGCGATTCGCCAGCCGCCCGCGCCGATCGCCGCGCGAACGGCGAGCTCACGCCGGCGCCCGAGCCCCCGTACCAGGAAGAGGTTCGCCACGTTCACGTTCGCGAGGCCGAGCAGCAGCGCGACCGCACCAGCAAGCGCCAGGAGCGCAGGCTTCACGTCACCGACAATGAGCGACTCGAGCGATCGCACCGAGGCACGAACGTCACGAGGCTCGCCAGGCACATAGGCTTTCCGGGCCAGAAATGCCGCAAGCTCCGCCCGCACCTGTTCTGCCGAAACGCCGGCACGCATCCGGCCAACGAGATTGTACGGCCACTGCCCTTCATTCGAGGCAGCGCCAGGGATGACTGTGACGGCCGGAACCCACACCTCCGCCTTTCCGGGAAACGCGAACCCACGCGGCATCACGCCGACGATTCGGATCGCGTTGCCGCGTCCCGCGCCGTGGATCACGCGCCCGACCACCGTCGAATCGCCACCGAACGCGCGAAGCCACAGCGCATGGCTGATGACGATCGCATCCCCGCCCACGACGTCATCGGTCTCCATCAACGTGCGACCGAACGTCGCCCGCATGCCTAACGTCGTGAAGAAGTTGCCGGATACGACGGCCGTGTTCGGCGACAGGACCCGATCGCCGTCGCGCATGGTCGCCGGCCATGCGCCATCGTACTGAGCACCCGCCACGGTCTCGAGCGTCCTCGTCTGGGCCGCAAAATTCCGAAGGTCGCCGACGGAAAACGGCACCAGCGTCTCGTTGCCGACGAGCTGCTCCTTGCGCAGCACCATCACGCGACCCTGGTCGTGAATCGGCAATCGCGTCACCAGTACGCCATTCACGACCCCGAACACCGCCGTCGCGGCCCCGATCCCGACCGCAAGCGTGACCACCACCGACGCCGCGAACGTCGCGTTTCTGCGAAGCACGCGAAGCGCCAACGTCAAATCATTTATCAGAGTGTCCATAAGGCGCAGGTTGAACTGATGTCTGATAACGAATGACTGTCGACTCAGGACGCATGACTGGCCAAAATTGGTCGCGGTGTCCTGGCCAGTTTCTGAGCCGGTGAGGCGTCAGCCATTCGTTGTCAGGTATCAGTTTTCCGACGGGTAGGTGCAGACTGGATAGACTGTCGGTGGGCCCTAAGTTTCATCTCACGTTCGAGTTCCACCAGACGACCCGACACCGATGCCTTCTGATACCGCTCCGTCCGCTGCTCGAAAGGACTTCATTAGAGAGATGGTCGCCGAGGACGTCGCGGCCAACCGCTTCGGCCGGCCGGTAGCCACGCGATTCCCGCCAGAGCCCAACGGGTTCCCGCACATCGGGCATGTGAAGTCCGTCTGCCTCAACTTCGGGATCGCACAGCAGTTCGGCGGGCGCTGCAACCTCCGCTTCGACGACACGAACCCCTTCACCGAGGACATCAAGTACGTCGAGGCCATCAAGCGAGATGTGGAATGGCTCGGGTTCACCTGGGATGCCGAGCTCTACGCCAGCGACTACTTCGAGAAGCTCTACGAGATCGCCGAAGACCTCGTGAAGCGCGGAAAGGCGTACGTCGATTCGCAGAGCGAGGAGGAGATTCGCGTGAATCGCGGGACGGTCACCACGCCCGGAAACCCCGGGCCGTATCGCGACCGTACACCCGAGGAGAACCTCGATCTCCTTCGCCGGATGAAGGCGGGAGAGTTCCCGGATGGTGCCCACGTGCTGCGTGCGAAGATCGACCTCGCGCACCCCAACATGATCATGCGCGACCCGCTGCTGCTGCGGATCCGTCATGCGGCCCATTACCGTCGCGGCAACGCGTGGTGTCTGTACCCGTTGTACGATTTTGCCCACGGCTTGTCCGATGCGATCGAGGGGATCACGCACTCGCTCTGCACTCTCGAGTTCAAGGACAACCGCGACATCTATGACTGGCTCGTGCACGAGGCAGGTTTCGAACGTCCGCCCGAGCAGACGGAGTTCGCCAGGCTCGAGCTGGACTACACGGTTCTCAGCAAGAGGAAGTTGCTCAAGCTCGTCAACGAGGGACGCGTGAGCGGCTGGGACGATCCGCGCATGCCGACGATAAGCGGAATGCGTCGCCGCGGTGTCACACCGGAGGGCCTTCGCAACTTCGCCGAGGCCATCGGGGTGGCGCGGAAGCCGGCGCGCACGGAGCTCGCCACGTTCGAGCATTACATCCGCGACGACCTCAACACGCGCGTTCCGCGGGTCATGGCAGTGCTCAACCCGCTCAAGGTGGTGCTGACGAATTACCCCGAGGATCAGGTCGACGAGCTGGACGCGTCGTATTACCCGCACGACGTCCCGCTCACGGGGTCGCGCAAGGTACCGTTTTCGCGGGAGCTGTGGATCGAGCGGGAAGACTTCATGGAAGACCCACCAAAGAAGTTCTTCCGGCTCGCGCCTGGCAGGGAGGTTCGGCTGCGGTATGGGTACTTCATCACGTGCACCGACGTGGTGAAGGACGCCTCGGGCAACGTCGTCGAGCTCCGCTGCACGTACGACCCGGCCACACGGGGCGGGGACGCTCCCGACGGCCGTAAGGTGCAGGGAACGATTCATTGGGTGTCGGCCCGGCACGCCCTCGATGCCGAGGTGCGGCTGTACGACAAGCTGTTCACGGTGCCCGACCCGGATGCGGTGGGTGAAGGCCAGGAGTTTACCGGTACGCTCAACCCGGACTCGCTGGTTGTTGTCCCCGGTGCTAAGATCGAACCGAGTGTCGCCAAGGACCCGATCGGGACGCGGTACCAGTTCGAGCGCACGGGGTACTTCATCAGCGACACCGTGGATTCCAGGCCGGATCACCTCGTTTTCAACCGAACCGTGACGCTCAGAGACAGCTGGGCGAAGGTGAAGGGCGGAGGCGGGGGAGGGCGAGGGGGACAGTAAGTCGGCCGATGAGTGCGAGTACATTGACCGCTGCTTCGGTGGGGCTCGCATGTGGCTCTGGAGTTGTAACCGTGCGAAGGTTGCCGCTCTCGCGTTAGGTAGTACCATCGCGCTCGCGTCGAGCGAACGCGTCGCGGCGCAGGTCGTGCGTGGTGTGGTGACGGAGAAGACCACGAACGCTCCGCTGGACGGCGTCGTGCTGTCGGTGCTCGACCCACGCGACTCGGTCGTCGTTCAGGCCCTGAGCAACGATGGGGGCGGCTTCGAGATCCGCCTCCCGTCGCCAGGCATGTACACGATCGACGTCAAGCGGATCGGCGTGAAGCGCGTTCGGCTCACACCGTTCGGAGTGGGGGACGGCGAAACGAAGCGGCTCGACATTTCGCTCGAGCCGGTCCCGGCGGTCCTGAGCTCCGTGAACATCACCGGCCGCACGTCGTGCGTGCGGAATCCACAGACGAACGCCAGGACTGCCGCGCTGTGGGAGGACGCGCGTGCGGCGCTCACGGCCTCCGTCATCACGCGCAGCCTAACGGTCGGCGACGATTCCGTCACGCGCTTCCAGCGCAAGCTCGACGTCAACACGTGGAAGGTGCTGTCCGAGAGCCGCCAAAAGTTGTCGGCGTCCATCGACCACCCCTTCAAGAGCCTTCCAGCCGAGGTCCTCTCGGTGGGCGGCTACATCACGGTGAACCAGGACAGCAGCGTCGACTACTATGCCCCCGACGCCGACGTCCTCCTGTCCGACACGTTCCTGGCTGACCATTGCTTCAAGATCGAGCCGGGCACCTTCGAGCACACCGGCTATGTGGGGCTCGCGTTCCAGCCCGTGAAGGAGCGCAAGAAACCGGACATCAAGGGCGTGCTGTGGATGGATGCCAAGACGAACGAGCTGCGCACGCTGGAGTTCACGTACAACTGGCTGCCTAACGACCTACGTCCGGGCGAATACGGCGGCACGGTGTCGTTCTTCCGGCTGCCGGGTGGCCGCTGGATCGTCCGGAGCTGGCGCATCCGCATGCCCGAATTCGGCTACAACCGTTCCGGCTTTGGCCGACTGGTGCTGGGCGTGGTCCGCATCGCGGAAGAGGGAGGTGCCGTCCCGCTCAACTCACTGCTCAATCAGTCAGGCAATTTGCAGGGCACCGTCGTCATGGACACCGTCTCGAACCGGCCGATCGTGGGCATTACCGTCGCGCTCGATGGGACCGAGGACTCCACGCGGACGGTGGCCGACGGAACCTTCGAGCTGGCGTTCGTCGCGCCGGGGTCCTACACCCTCGTGCTGCGCCACCCGGCGCTCGATTCGCTCGGCATCCAGCACCTCGTAAAGACGGTGGACGTCGAGGCCGGCAAGATCGCGAGGATGAAGATTGTCTTCCCGTCGAACGAGGAGCTCGCCGCGCGCATGTGCAACGGCGTGCAGGTCGATTTCAAACGGCAGTCGATAATCCGGTTCATCGTGCTTGACCAGGGCGGCCAACCATTGAGCAAGACCCCTGCGGTGTTCTCCCGCATCCCGCTCAACGACGAGGGGAAACCCGTGCTCGACAGCGCATCCTCCTATGACGTCACGCTCGACGCGACCGGCGGTTTCCTCGGCTGTGCGCTGGGCGAAAACGAGATCGTGCGCATCGAGGGCCTGTCCGATGAGACCAACACCAACACCAAGCCGCCGTGGGCAGAAAACCTTCGGGCGCGGTCAGGGGCGATCGGGTGGCACGTCGTCAGAATAGGGAAGAAGCGTTAGGTATACGCCGTTGGTGTCATCCTGAGCGAAGCGAAGGATCGCGGCCGTCCCGAAAGAGGGCCCTCTACCGGGAGGATTGCGATCCCTCGTCTGACGGCTCGGGATGACACCAGGATCACTCCGAGCGAAGTGCGACGTTCGGATCCACCCGTGCCGCGCGCACTGCCGGGATCGCGCTCGCGAGTAGCGCCGCCGCGAGCAGCACGACCGCGACCGTGCCGTAGATGACGGGATCCTTCGGCGAGACCGAGAACAGAAGCGGACCCACCCACTTGCTCGCCCACCATGCTCCGGCACCGCCGACCACGATCCCGAGAGCCGCGAACCGCAGTCCCTGCCCAAGCACGAGCCTGATGATGTCGCTCACGCCCGCACCGAGCGCGATGCGGACGCCGATCTCCTGGGTGCGTTGCGCCACACCGTAGGCGATCACGCTGTACAGACCGATGGCTGCGAGCACGAGCGCGAGCGCGCCGAACACAAGAAACATCGTGGCTCCGATCTGCCACGACCGCTGTCTCGGATCGATGATCTCGCGCATCGGCGTCGCCGTCACGTACGACGCGCCCGGCATGACCTTCTGCAGTTCTCGTCGCACCGTTTCGGCGTGCGCGCTGGCATCGCCGCGCGTGCGAACGAACACGTCGGCTTCATTCGGTCGCATCTGGTCGATCGGCAGGTAGTACTGCAGCTTCTGGCTCTCGGTCAGGCTGTTCTGATGGATGTTCTCGACCACGCCGACCACGATCCGGCATGGGTCGGTGGGGCGGTCGATCTTGATGCACTGACCGATCGCATCCCTGCCGGGCCACACGGCCTCCGCCATCCCCTGACTTACCGCTGCGACGAGCGCCCCGTCGGCACGATCGGCTGCGGTGAACCCGCGTCCCTTCAGGATTCGAGTGCCCGTGGTCGTGAAGTAGTCGGCAGATGCCATCTGGACCGTGAAATGTCCGAGTCGGCGAACCGAATCGACGCCAGGGACGGTGAAGCCCAGCCCTTCGGTGCTCCAGAAGGGCACGCTGATGCCGCGAGCTGCGGACTCCACTTCGGGAATTGCGCGCGCGGCGTCGACGAGACGTCGCGCAAGCTCCGCTCGCTGATCGACCGGTAGCCGCAGGCCTCGCAGGTTGAGATGCACGTACAGCACGGGGTCGACGTCGTAGCCGAGCCGCATGGAGCGCACGTTGTGCAGGCTGCGGACGAACAACCCGGCACCAACGAGGAGCAGCACCGACAACGCGCCCTGCAGCACGAGCAGCATCGTGCGCATACGCGAGCGCTGGTATGTTCCGTCGCGACTGCCGGTCTTGAGCGCTGGCGCGAGCGCAGCGCGTCCCGCCTGCACCGCTGGTACGAGCCCCGTCATGAGGCCGGCAATGAGGGCGGCCGCTCCGGCAAACGCGAGCGTCCGCTCGTCGCGCACGACGTCGGCCGATGCGACATCGCTCAGGAAGAGTGATCGCAGGATCGCACCGCCCCATTGTGCTGCCGCGATGCCGGCCACCCCGCCTAACGTGCCGAGCAGCAGGCTCTCGGTGAGGAGTTGTGCCAGGAGGCGGCGTCGGGTGGCGCCCAGTGTCAGGCGCAGCGCGATCTCGCGGCGGCGGAAGAGCGCTCGTGCCAGCAGCAGGTTGGCAACGTTCGCGCAGGCGATGAGCAGGACGATGGTCGCGACGCCGGCGATCCAGAGTGCGATTCTCGCGACCGGCGTGGCGTTCGGTCCGCGCTCGAACACGACGGGTCCGGCCGCGGCCCGTGGGCGCGCAATCTCGACCGGCGGAATATTGGGGCTGATCGCGCGCTCCGCCGCCCAGCTCAGACGGTATGCGTTCGTGAGGTCCGCGTTCGTTGCCTCGAGGCTGACGTTAGGCTTGCGACGCACGATGACCGAAAGCCAGCCCCAGTTGTACGTGTTGTAGTAGTCGATTCGGCCGCGTGCGGAGGACACGCCATAGCCGTACACCGTTGCTGGAATGAACGCCGCCGGCACGCCTTCGTCCGGAATACCGATGAAGCCTGGTGCCGCAACGCCGATAATGGTGCAAGGCACGGGGCCGATCTGCACGGACTTCCCCAGGACATCAGGCGAACCGCCGTACCGTGCCTGCCAGAAGGCGTAGCTGAGGACCGCGACCGGTGAGCCCGTTGGGATACTGTCTTCACTCGCGGTGAAGTATCGGCCGAGTGCTGGCCTGGCGTCGAAGAAACTCCAGAAGCTGGCGCTGACGATGCCGATCGGCATCTCCTTCGCGTCCTCGCCCACGCCGACCGCGAATTGATTCCAGGCCAGCACGGCGGTGGCGTCGAGCGTCTTCGTGAGTCGCGCGAAGTCGCGGTAGCGCGCGTACTCGGTGAATCCGTCGGTGACGTCGCGACGATCGCTCACCGACGTGAGGTAGATCCGATGCACTCGACCCGGATCGCGAAGGTAGGCCGGGGGTCGGATCAGCAGTTGGTCGACGATCCCGAACATCGCGACGTTGGCGCCGATCCCCAGTCCGAGCGTCAGGGTCACCGACGCGGTGAATGCGGGACGCGCGCGGAGTCCACGCGCCGCGTAGCGAAGATCCTGGAGGAGGACTTCGAGCCACGACACACCGCTAACGTCGCGGGTGTCCTCCTTGATGCGTTCGACGCCGCCGAATGCGATGCGGGCTTGGCGATGCGCTTCGTGGGGAGGAAGTCCCGAGGCTTCGAGTTTCTTCGCCTCCTTGTCTATGTGGAAGCGAATCTCGTCGTCCAGGTCATGCTCGACTGACCGCTTCCGGAACACTGCGCGAACGCGGTATCGCATTTCACTCAGGAAGTCGCTCAACCAGTTGGGCATCGATGCCTCGATCGATCGAGATGCACAGTTCCCTGTTCCCAGTTCCTGCCCTAGCCCATGTCCAGCACGAGAGAGACAGCGGCCGTCAAACTCCTCCACGCATCGGCTTCGGCCTGAAGCTGACTGCGTCCGCTGCGGGTGAGCTGGTAGTACTTGGCTCGTCGGTTGTTGTCGGACGCACCCCACTCGGCGCTGATCCAGCCGCGGCGCTCGAGTCGGTGGAGTGCAGGGTAGAGCGAGCCCTGGGGAATCTGGAGTGTGGCTTTGGAGACGTCGCGGATGCGCTCCGAGATGGCCCAGCCGTGCATGGGCCCGAGCGACACCGCCTTGAGGATGAGCAGGTCGAGTGTGCCCTGCGGTAAGTCGAGCTTTTCGTCGTTCACGGCCTGTTCCCCTTTCGCTTCTACAAGACGATGCGTCGTTTCATGTAGAAGCGCAAGGGGTACTGGCGACTGTCGCCAGTCGCCGCTGTCGTAAGCACCTGTAAGCCCCATCCGCCGATGCCGATAAGCATCGAGTAAGAGCCGCCTCGCAGTTTGGTGCGCGTCGCCGGGACGGTCCCGGCGATCCTGACACAACCGGAGGCATTCGTGCTGGCGACTCGCGACGACGTGTACCAGAACTACCCGTCCACGGCTCCCACCCGCTACGAGAACCTCGAGGCGGCGCAGTCACTCGCATCGCTGGAACGCGCCCTCCATACCCTTCTTTCTCCCTTCGATTACTCGAGCGCGGGCGACTGGCTGCACGCAGCCTTTGGCGCCATGTCCGAGGTCACCGGAGCCGACTTCCACATGCCAACCGTGATGGCGGGAGAAACGGCCTGGGACGCGATCGAGCGGGTGCTCGATAGATATGCATCGCCTGTAGGCGCCGACATCGCCGACACTGGAGAAGTGCGACGAGCCGCAATGGCGCGCGTGCTCGTCCCGCCCTTCAAGGCCGGCGTGTCGGAGTGGCGTCGTCTCGCGGCTCGGAGATCCGAGCTCACCGCGTTGCTCGACGCCTTACCCGAAGCAGTACTGATCTATGACGGTGCCGGCGCCCTCGTTCACGCGAACCCGCGCGCCGCTGAATTGTTTGGAATGCCCGGCGCGGCCGGCGCTGGCTCTCAGGTGCGGACCGAAGCGCAGCGACTGGCCTGGACCATGGCTGCCGCGGCCCAGCGATCGATCGCCGACTCGAACGCCGATGGTCAGCGGACGTCCGAAGTGCAGCGCGAGGTACGCGCCGATGGGCGACTGTATCGTCTGCGCGGCATGCTGACGTCCGGCTGGATGCCCGGAGGTGAAGCCGGCGTGTTGGTGACCGCCGCGTTCGAGCTCGTGAGCCCGCTGACCGACATCGAGCTGCGCAGCCGGTACGGCCTGAGCGCCCGCGAAGTCGAGGTCGCGCGCCTGGTGGCCAGCGGTCTCTCGAACAACGAAGTCGCGGAAAAGCTTGGCGTCAGCTACTTCACCGCCCGTAACCACGTCGAGCGCGTCCTCGCGAAGCTCGGTGTCGGGAATCGATCGCGGGTTGGTGCGGTCTTGCGCAACGAAGCAGCCTAATGGGGACTGGGGACTGGGGACTAGGGACTAGGGACTAGGGACTGGGGACTCGGCCGGGAAGCTATTAGCGCCGAGGAGGCTTGGCAGACGGTAGAAAGCTCCCGGCCGAGTCCCAGTCCCCAGTCCCTAGTCCCCAGTCCCCAGTCCCCGCTTTATCTCCTGCAGCAGGTCCTGAGTGTCGTCTTCCGGCTCCGCGTCCAGCTCCTTCCTCAGCTTCTCACTGAAGCGCTGGTAGAGCCGTAGCGCCTGTGCACGCTCGCCGGCCTTCGCGTAGCAGCGCATCAGCTCCCTCGTCGCGTCCTCGTTCAGATCGTCGCGTGCGAGAACCCGACGGTATGCGTCCGCCGCCTTTGCGTTACGCCCCTCGTCTGCGTGCCGGTCGCCCAAGTCCATCAATGCATCCACGAATTGGCGCTGCAGGCGGTCCCGGTGCTCGAGGTGCCAGTCGCCCGCGGGCTCTCCATCGAGAAAGTCCCCACGGAACCGCGTGAGCGCACGTTCGAGCGCGGCAGTTGCGCCGTCTTCCTTTCGCTTCACCGCACGCCGCGCCGCGCTGATGGCACGCTCGAATTCTGCCACATCAAACTCGGCGACCGCCTTCGGATCAACCCGATATCGGTCGTTCGAGAGCACGATCCAATCCGGATTCCGCAGCGCCTTCCGCAGGC
>Ga0075434_100005714_pt1 | contig 11360 bp, 10 predicted proteins | sample RhiMethybrSRZTD3_FD_75298 | JGI IMG/M metagenome (GOLD analysis project Ga0075434, IMG submission 75298) | Populus rhizosphere microbial communities from Tennessee, USA - Rhizosphere MetaG P. TD hybrid SRZTD3 | ecosystem: Host-associated > Plants > Roots > Rhizosphere > Soil | place: USA...
CGATCCGCAGTGGATCGACCGCGTCGTCGATACGCTGAACGGGCCGGTCTACATCACGATCGATGTCGACGGAATGGACCCCGCGATCATGCCGGCCACCGGCACGCCGGAACCAGGCGGGTTGTCGTGGTATGAGATCCTCGCGGTGCTGCGCGCGACGATTACACGGAAGACCGTTGTCGCCTGCGACGTCGTCGAGCTCAGCCCGCTCCCCGGGGTCATGGCGCCCAATTTCCTGTGCGCCAAACTGGTCTACAAGATCCTGACTTATCGGTTCGCGCCCGCAACAAAAGGGGTCTAACCCTGGCCTGACCCTCGTCTGACCCTGTTGCGGCACCTGTATACCTGCTATACTGCCGCGCGTGCCGGGTGACCTCTACGCCCAGGCGGTGCAGGCGCTGGAACGCGGGTTCGGCGCCGATGCGGCCGGCTTCCTGGTCCGCGCGTTGAAGCAGCCGGGCCTCGGCCGCGACGAGCAGGCCCGCATCCGCTGCGCGCTCTCCGAGGCCTGGCTCCTTCAGGACGACGTCCGGCAGGCGACGGAGGCGCTCGGGGATCCGCCCGAAGGGCGCGAACGCCTCGATCCGGCACGGCTGTCCGACGTCTGGCGGCTGCACGGCCGGCTCGCCTCGGCCCGCGGCGAGCCGTCCCGCGGCATCGCCTTTCTGACCAAGGCCCTCAAATACGCGGAACGCGCGCACGACTCGCGCGCGATCGGCCTCGCCCACTATGAGCTTGGACTCTGTTACCGCCAGGTCGGCGACATCGCGATCGTCCGCGACCACATCACCAACGCCGCGTCCGCCCTGCACGCCGCCGGGGATCGCCGGCACCTCGCGATGGTCCATTGCCTCTCGGGCGTGACGCTCGCGCAGGAAGGGCGGCTCGACGAGTCGCTGGCGGCGTTTCGGCAGGCCGAGCGGCTCGCGGTCCTGGCGGAGGCCGACGACGTCCTGGCGACGGTGTGCGGGAACGAGGCCAACGTCGCCTCGATGCAGCACCGGCACGATCAGGCGCTGGCGCTGGCCGAGCGCAGCGTCGAGCTGCAGGAACAGGCCGGCACGCCGCACGGACTCGGCATGGCGCTCGCCTCGCTCGGCCAGATCTGCGTCCGCGTGGGCGACCTGACGCGCGCGGAAGGCGCCCTCAACCGCGCGCTCGACGTCCGTAGCCCGCTGCACTTCATGCGCGAGACGACGGGCGCGGTCTTCGATACGCTCGCGCAGATTCACCTGATTCGCGGCGAGCACGAACAGGCCAGCCGCTGCCTGCAGAAGGCGCGCGAAGCGTACGGCGAGACCGCCGCGAACCGCTGGTATCAGTGGTCGGTGCGAGCGCTCGAGGCGCGTCTGGCGCTCCGGCGCGGCGATGCGCAGACGGCCCTGACAATCTCGAACGAAGTCGCCGCAGCCTCCGACGTGCCGATTGGCTACGCGATTCAGGCGGAGCTGACGGCGGTCGAATCGCTGCTCCTCCTCGACAAGACCGACCTCGCGCAGCGCAGGCTCGATGCGATCGCGAGTCGCGTGCTGCCAGGGAAAATGAGCGGAACGTGGGGGGAATTCCTGCGGCTTCGCGGACGGCTGCACGGCGCCGCGGGACGCGCGACCGAGGCGTACCACGATTTTGGGCAGAGCGTGAGCGTCTTCGATCTGCTCGGCGAAGGCTATCAGACCGGTCTGAGTTATCTCGAGCTGGGGCGGCTCGCCGCCAGCGTGGGCGCCCGTTCGCGCGCGACGCGGTATCTGACCGATGCCGCCGCGATCTTCGAGTCTCTCGGCGCCGCTCCGGATCTTGTCGAAGCACGCGTGGCATTGGACCGGATACCGGCGATTGCGACGGGAGGCTACGTCGGCGTCCAGATGGACGGCGATGACACCCTGGTCCGGAGGATTGTCGATGCGTCCGTCATGCCGGCCCTGCTGGCGCGCGACGGCGCGACGGCGCTGCTCGAAGCGTCTGACGGCACCGCAGCCGTGCTCTACGTGCAGCCGCAGAACGGCCAGATCCAGCTGCTCGGAACGGCTGGCTGCGACGCCGCGACCGCGCGTGCGCTGGCGGCCGCGGCCGCGCGGGGTACGCCCGGTCCGCCGCTCGTGGCCGTCGAGGCGATCGGCCACGCGCCCGAGGGTGCCCGCTTCGCGCTGATCGCCGCCGGGCGCGCGCTCGGCGGCCCGGCGCTGCAGCGCTTCCGGATGTTGTGCGCCGTCCTGCGGCAGGGATTCGATCTCTGTCTGGCGCGCGATCGTCAGGTCGAGCCGGCGCCCGGCACGCTCGAGCGTCCGCTCGAGCCGCTGCTGCCCGGGTTCGTCTGTGCGAGCGCGGCGATGCAGCGCGTCGCCGAGCAGATCCAGCGGATGCAGGGGAACGATCTCACGGTGCTCATCACCGGCGAGAGCGGCACGGGTAAGGATCTCGTCGCGCGTGCCATCCACGCCGGATCACTGCGGCGCGCCAACATGTTTCTTCCCTACAACTGCACGAGCGCAACCCGCGAGCTGGCGGACAGCCAGCTGTTCGGCCACCGCCGCGGCTCGTTCACCGGGGCGATCGCGGACCAGGCCGGCGTGCTGCGCACTGCGGTCGGCGGAACGCTATTCCTCGACGAAGTCGGGGACCTTCCGATCGACGTCCAACCGAAGCTGCTGCGGTTTCTCGAGCAGGGAGAAGTGCTTCCGGTGGGCGACACGCGGCCGCAGCGGGTCGACGTCAGGGTTGTCGCCGCGACGAACGCCGACCTCGAGAGCCGCGTCAGCGAAGGCAAGTTCCGCGAAGATCTCTTCTATCGGCTGAGCGTCATCCGCATTCACGTGCCTCCCCTGCGCGAGCGGCGCGAGGAGATTCCGCATCTGAGCACGTTCTTCCTGCGAGAAGCGTGCGAGCGCCTGGGAAAGCCTGGCGTCCATCTGAGCGCGGAAACACTCGATCTGTTCGACACGTTCCTCTGGCCCGGCAACGTGCGCCAGCTGCGAAACGAGGTGCAGCGCGCGGTGGCGATGGCCTCTCCGGAGGGAACGATCACGCCGGACCTGCTGTCGACGGCGTTCGCGGGGGAAAAAGTCCCGACGGACCAGGTGCCGCGCCAGCGCCTTCGAAAGACGACGCTCGCGGCGGCGGTCGAGAAGCTGGAACGCGAGATGATCGAGGCCGCGCTCGAACGCTCCGCGGGAAATGTATCGGAGACCGCGCGGCTCCTCGGCCTGACACGGAGAGGTCTCTACTTGAAGATGGACCGCCTGCGGGTCGGTCCGCATCTCGCCAACTGATTATTTGGTATCCAGCTCACGCATTGCCTGTATAGCAGGTATCCTCGCGAGAACCTCGTTTCGAATTCTGGTTGACTACCCTAACCTGTTCAGCAACATAACTTTGTACGATTTGGCCTGACTCCTTGGACAAAGCCTCGTAACGGGCGTGCGACTTGATATAGCACGAGGCGTCGAATTTCCTAATCCCCAGAGGCCGACATGGAGCAGCGACTTCGTCTGGTGCAGGGCGGCAGCCGGTATGAGAAGCGGACCGAGGATCGCCTCAAGATCGAGGTGCCCGGCCAGATTCTCTGGAAGGACGCGCGTGGCAGCACGCGGATGGCATCGGTGGTCACTCGCGACGTCAGCACGCACGGCGTCAGCGTGGAGTGCCAGGGTGGCACGCCGATTCCGCTCTACCGTCTGGTCTACTTCCAGGTCGATCGTGGCGCTCGCACCCGGAACGACCTCCCCGCCCCCCTACGGAAAGCCACGGTCCTCTCGGCCGTGTTCCGCGTCGGTGCCTGCAGCGACCACACCGGCGCCCCTACGGAGTACGCGCTTCGCCTGCTCGTCGAACCCGAACGCCATACGGCACCTCAGAACCTGACCTGGCAGGCCGCGGCGAATGAGACGAGGAGCGCATGACGGGTGCGGCCGCACCTGTTGCCCGGACGCGGAATCTGCGAACGGCCGGGAAGGTCAGGACCTGCGCGATGCTGCTGATGCGGATTGAGCGGTGGGATGTGCGCCGCGACGGGCCGCTGACGCAGGCTGCCCTGGAGCAGAAGCTTCGCGCACTCGGCTACGAGCCTTCCCCGCGCACCTACCCCGCCGGCGCGATCCTCGCGCCGCAGGCCGACGCGCGCGAGCGGATTGACGCGGTCGTCTCCGGGTTGATCAAAGTGACGATCGAAGGGGAATCGGCGATCCTCACGGCGGGAGACATGGTGTTCGTCCCCTACGGAGCGTCCCGGCGGCTCGAGGTCGTCGGCGCGTCGCCGGCGCACTGCATCGAAGCCGTTTTCAAGAGCGGGCGGGCCTAGCTCTTTTTCGCCTCTTCCATCTCGCGGCGCGCGTCCGCTGCGTACACCGACTGCGGAAATTCCTCGACGACTCGCGTGAAGGCGTGCGCGGCCTCCGCCTTCTTGCCGGCCTTCATGCACGCGCGCCCGAGCTGCATCAGCACCCCGTCGATCGGAAGCTGGGAGTTCTTGTCGGTCGACAGCTCCTGATAAATCTTGATCGCTTCGTCGAACTTGCCTTCCGCGACCAGCGTGTCCGCCAGCCCGAGGCGCGCGGTGCGCCCATACACCTTGCTGCCCGCCTTGTCGACGACCTCCTTGTAGCGCTGTTCCGCTTCCGCGTGGCGGCCGAGCTGCGCGAGGACGGCAGCGAGGTGATAGCGCGCCGTGATACCGGCATCGGTTCCCGGATACTTGTCGGCCGCGTCCTGCAGCTGCGGGAGCGCCGCCTGAAGCTTCGCCTGCTCCGTCGGATACGTGCCCGCCTGCTGCACCGGCATCGGGCTTCCGGGCGCCGGTGCTGCCGGCGTGACGACGGGCGCCTCTTCGACCGCCAGCGCCCGGGCCAGCAGCGCGGTCGCCTTGTCGTTGCGGGACTGCCGCCACCACGCATAGCCGCCGGCCAGCGCGAGCGCGACGATCACGGCGGTGACCAGCAGACCGATGTCCTTCCCGCGCGCCGCCATCGCCTGCTGCGTCCGCGCAACCGTCCGCGCGAATTCGTTTTCCTTGAGCTTGTGTCTTTCAGTTGCTTTCATGTTTTACAGCTTGCAGCACCCTTGGCACCTTCGGCACCCTCGCACCTTTGGCACCCTACGCACCCTCGCACCCCAGGCACCCTTAGCACCTATATGTTTTGCGCCCGGCAGGTCTCGAACCTGCGACCCCCGGTTTAGGAAACCGATGCTCTATCCTGCTGAGCTACGGGCGCGGGAAACAGACATTTTATCGTATAGTGCGGCACGCGGCATGATCCGAGGTCCCTTCGCCTGGGAAATCCTGGTGCGGCGCGAAGTGCTCGAGGACGAGATTGCCCGTCTGCGAGAGCTTCCCTATTCGCTCTGGCGCGACGTCGTGGGGCGCGAGGTCGTCAAGACCGCACGCGGCCGCGACGAGCGCGACTACCGGCTGCGCGTCACGGCGGCCTGGGCGCAGCCCGAGCTCGAGGACATCCGCATCGTCGTCGTCCTCGAAACCCCGGCCCTGCATCGAGCGCTCATGCGTCAGAGTTTCGTGGTTACCCCTGACAATCAGTTTCGCGAGTAGTTGCGAACCGCGAACCGCGAACCGCGTCAGTACTTCAACACCGCGTGAATGCGCTCGCCGGCGAGCTTCGTCCGGCCGTTCAGCGCGGCCAGTTCGATCAGAAACGCAATCCCTTCGACGACGCCTCCCCCTTCTTTCACCAGATCGACCGTCGCGCGCGCCGTACCGCCCGTCGCGAGCAGGTCGTCGACGATGAGCACGCGCTGACCTTTGTCGATCGCGTCGCGGTGCATCTCGAGGCTGTCGGTCCCGTACTCGAGCTCATAGGTTGCGCGAATGCACGCCGCCGGGAGCTTCCCGACTTTACGGACGGGGATGAACCCGGCGCCGATCCGATCCGCGACCGCGGATCCGAGGATGAAGCCGCGGCTCTCGACCCCGACGACGGCGGTGATGCCGCGGTCGCGATACGGGGCTGCGAGGCTGTCGATCGCCATCCGGAAACCCTCCGGATCGCGCAGCAGCGTCGTCACGTCGTAAAAAAGGATGCCCGGCTTGGGGAAGTCGGGTACGTGGCGGATCTTCTCTTTGAGTGCTTCCAAACGATCTCCTTTAGCGAACCGCGAACCGCGAACCGCGAATCGCGAATCGCGAACCGCGAGCTTCAGCGCGTCGAAAAGCCGAAGTGCCGCCGGGTCGGCTCGACGATCTCGGCGTCGAACGATTCGACCTGCGCGTGCGACGGGCCCCGCCGCAGCGCCAGTTCCATGCGATCGACCGACTCCTGGTCCCCTTCCACCAGCGCTTCGACGCGCCCATCCGGCAGATTGCGCGCGTAGCCGGTCACCCCTTCGCGCGCGGCGCGATCCGCCGCGAACATCCGGAACCCGACGCCCTGTACGCGCCCGCCGATCAGAAAGCGCCTTGCGACGACAGCCACGGGAAAACGTCAATTATAGTCCGGGCTTTTGATACAGTCGGCCGCATGCCACGCATCGGTTCGAGCAGCCATGGCGAATCGAGGCTCCGGGTGCTGCGCGTCGTGCGGCGCGGCGACCGGCACGACCCGAAGGAGCTCGCCGTCTCGTTCCGCTTCGAAGGGGAGTTCGCCGCGGCGTTTCGGGAAGGGCGGGCCGAAGGACTGCTGCCCGGTGAAGCGCTGAAGAACATCGTGCACCGCGCCGCGCGCGATTACGGCGCCGGCGAGATCGAGGAGTTCGGCCTCGCGCTCACCGAGCGCGTGCTCGCGCAGCACGCCGCGATTACGCGGGCGCGTGTGGACATCACCGAATCGCCGTGGGTGCGGCTCGACGTCTCCGGCCGTCCTCAGGGGCAGGCTTTCGTCGCCGGCCCTCCCGAGATGAAGACCGCCGCCATCACGAGCAACGGGCGGCAACGTTCGGTCGTGTCCGGGGTCGCCGGGTTGTCGATGATGCGCACCGCGGGCTTCGTTCCACGGCAGCGCGACGCATTGGATGATGGCGCCGAGGACGGCTTGCAGCGTCTGCTCGTCGCGGAGCTGACGGCGAAGTGGAGCTACACCAGCACGGACGTCACCTTCCGGACGTATCGTGAAGGCGTGCGTGCGCTCATCGTCGACGCGTTCGCGCGGCACGCCAGCCGGTCGGTCGAGCACACGCTCTACGCGATGGCGGATCTGGTGCTCGCGAGCTACCAGGAGATCGGAGACGTGACGTTCGCGCTGCAGGAGCGTCCGTATCGATCGGCCGACCCGTTCAGCGCCGGCGTCGACAATCCCGACGATTTGTTCGTCGCGGTCGAGGAGCCGGTCGGCCTCGTGGAGGTCACGGTCGAGCGGGATTCGTGACCGGTTCGAGCTTCTTGGCCCCGAGCAGGCGGTTGAACGGCGCCAGCTCGATCTTCAGAAGCGCGTCGAGCGCGGCAAGCTGTTTGTCGAGGCGCTCCGACAGATCCTTGAAGACCGCGTAGGCCTGATCGGTCGGCCGGTTGTCCCCGTACTCGACGATTCCCTGCAGCGCGGCCAGCTTGTTGTTCAAGCGGATTGGGAAGTTGAGCGGATCCTGGCTGCTGCGGTTGCGGTACTGATAGATCTCTCCTTCGATCGCCGTCAGCTTCGACGCCAGCACGTCACCCGCCGTCTTGATCTTCACGTCGGCTGTCTTCGCCAGCCGCGCCGAAATCTGGTCCTTGATCGCGCGGATGCGAATGACGGCTTCGTCGGCGGCCGAGAGCTTGTCGCTAATCTGCCTGGCCAGCGCGAACTGTGCCTGAAGGTCCGCGTCCGACACCGTGGTGACCGCCTCGTTCCGCTTGATCACGAGCTCCTGCGTCTTCGTAATGCCGTCGGGCGCGGTGAGCTTCACCGTGTAATGTCCCGGCGGCGCGATCGGCCCGCGTGTGCTGCCCGCCCACATGATCAGGCCCGGGAAGTCGCGCGCGCCGGCGTACCGCATGTCCCACGTGAACCGGTTCATGCCGGCCTTGACGTCGACGCGCGGCGCAGGCGGCCGGAACCCCTCGTCGCCTTCTTCGGCCGCCGGGCGGTCGGCCGAAGGCTCCTTCGCTGCCTCCGCCGATCCGGTGAACGTGCGGACCGACCGACCCTGCGCATCGAGGAATTCGATCGTGATCTTGTCGGCGGGCGCCTTCAGGTAATAGTCGATTGCGACGCCTCGCGTGATCGATCGCGTCGCGTCGGCGGGGCGGAACAGCACGACCGGCTCGTCGGTCATCTCGCGCGTCAACTGTCGAAGCACGGAGATGTTGTCCATGATGTAGAACGACCGGCCGTGCGTTGCGATCACGAGGTCATCTCCCCGGACCTCGATGCCGTGCACCGGCGTGACAGGCAGCTCGAGACGCAGCGACTGCCAGTTCGCGCCGTCATCGAATGAGACGTAGATCCCGTTCTCCGTTCCGAGGAACAGCAGCCCCTTGCGCCGCTTGTCTTCGCGAATGACCCGTGCGTAGTCGTTGCCCGGCAGGCCGTTGACGATCTTCGTCCACGTCTTGCCGTAGTCCGACGTCTTGTAGACGTACGGCGCGCGGTCCGCGCGCTGGTACCGGTTTCCTGCGAGGTACGCGGTGCCCGCGTCGTGCGGCGACGCCTCGATCAGGCTGATGCGCATGAAATCAGGGAGGTCCGGCGGCGTCACGCGTTCCCAGTTCCTGCCGTCGTCGCGCGTCACGTGAACGTAGCCGTCGTCGGATCCCGCCCAGATGACGCGCCCGTCTACAGCGCTTGGCGCGAGCGTGAAGACGACCGCGTACGTCTCGACGCCGGTCTGGTCGAGCGTGATCGGGCCACCGGACGGCCCCATTGTCGAGGGATCGTGCCTCGTCAGATCGGGGCTGATTCGCTCCCAGGTCTGTCCTTCGTTCCGCGTTCGCCAGACGTGCTGCGAGGTCGTGTAAAGCGTCTTCGGATCCGCAGGGGAAAAGACGATCGGATACGTCCACTGGAACCGCTCGGCGATATCGATCGACGAGAATCCCATGGGGTTGTCGGGCCAGACATTGACGGCGCGCTGCTCGCCGGTGCGGCGATTGATGCGCGTCAGCAGTCCGCCGTAGCTGCCCGCGTAGAAGACGTCGGTGTCGCGCGGATCTGGCGCGATGTATCCGCTCTCGCCGCCGCCGACGTCGTAGAGCGTGCCGTCGCCCGTGCTCGGCACGCATGCAGTGCTGTTGTCCTGCTGCGCGCCGCACACGTGATACGGGACGTGCGCGGTCGTGATGACGTTGTAGAACTGCGCCGTCGGGAAATCCTGATCGGTCCAACTCTCGCCGGCGTTGGTCGAAACATTGGCGCCGCCGTCGTTGCTGTTGATCATCCGCTTCGGATCGTTCGACGCAATCCACAGGTCGTGGTTATCGCCGTGCGGCACGCGTATCGCGCGGATCGTTTTGCCTGCATCGGTCGATCGATAGATTCCGGTGTTCAGGATGTAGACGGTGTCCTTCGACTGCGGATCCGCGTAGATCCGCGTGTAGTAGAACGCACGCTGACGCAGGCGGCGATCTTCGTTGATCTTCTTCCACGTCTTCCCCGCATCGTCCGAGAGGAACGCGCCCCCCTCGGCGGCCTCGACGATCGCGTAAACGCGGTTCGAGTCCGCGCCCGACACCGACACGCCGACTTTTCCCCACACACCTTTGGGCAGCCCTTCGTTCCTGGTCAGCTCGGTCCACGTCGCCCCGCCGTCGGTGGTCCTGAACAATCCGCTGCCCGGTCCCCCGCTGGAGAGCGAGTGCGGCGTGCGATACACCTCCCACAGCGCCGCATACAGCACTTCCGGATTCCTGGGATCCATCGAAAGGTCGACAGCGCCGCTCTTCGCGTCGCGGAACAGCGATTTGATCCACGTCTTCCCGCCGTCCGTCGTCTTGAAGACGCCGCGGTCGTCATTCGGCCCATACGGATCGCCGAGCGCTGCGACGTAGACGATGTCGGCGTTCGTCGGATGGACGCGGATGCGCGCGATCGCGAGGGTTTTCTCGAGGCCGATGTGCGTGAACGTCTTTCCGCCGTCGATCGTCTTGTAGATTCCGTCGCCCTGCAGGATGTTGCCGCGGAGCTCCGTCTCCCCCATTCCGGCGTACACCACATCGGGATTCGATTCCGACACCGCGACCGCCCCGACCGACGATGACGTGAAGAACTTGTCTGATACCGGCCGCCAGGTCACGCCGCCGTCGGAGGTCTTCCACAAACCTCCGCCCGTCGCGCCGAAGTAGTACTCCAACGGCCGCGATGGGCTGCCGGCGACCGCCTGCGATCGACCGCCGCGCGCCGGTCCAATCGATCGCCACTTCAAGCCGCGCAACATCGCGGGATCGATCTGCGCGTTCGCGTGAGCGTCCTGCGGTGTGCGAGCCGCGATGTGATCAGGAGAGGCAGCGACGAAACCGATCACGAGCGCCGCCGCGAGGTGAGCTGCGAGCCGCGTCTTCATGCCGGGGATGCTAATCGATGGTACAGGCGCGGCACAACACGGCCGAGCTCAGGCCAAATGAGGGTAGCGCGTGACACACAGATCGCCGCTAAGTGCTTGTAATTGCATCTGCTGAGCCGGCGGCGACGGGCACGCGTTGTGCTCAATCCCCTGCCGGGAGGGCAAGATGCTTTTTACGATCGCGGTGATTCTGCTGGTGCTGTGGCTCCTCGGGATTGTCAGCGGCTACACCCTGGGCAACTTCATCTACGTCCTGCTGGTGATCGCGCTGGTGCTCTTTGTGGTTGGCCTGGTCAGCGGCCGCCGTACAGTTTGAAGAGCCTGATTCGGACTGTCTCGTCGTAGGTCACAGGGGCCGGGCGGCTAAGGGATTGGCCGGTAGCCAATCGCTTGGCCGTCCGCGCAGCGGTTTCCGCCGCTGAATCCCCATTTTTCCTAGGAATTCCCGCTATCAGGGGTAGCTACCCCCCGGGTACGGCTGTTGCTGATTATTCAGCGGAGCCGAGATGCCCAGAGCCCACGCCCATCCCCTCAGTGTCGATGGAATCGCCGCAGGTTTGCAGCCGACTGTCCAGTTGCACAGCCCGCACCTGACTTGCTCGCATTGCAATCACACGCTGGAATGTGTTGAACAGAACCGGCGAGCCGGCACATGGCTGGGTTCCCTCATCTGTCCGAACTGCCGAAGCGAGTACCTTTACGCGTACCGTTGGGGCCGGCTGATGCGGAAGATCTGAAGCTCCATTTTTTTCGCTCGCGTCAGTTAGTAGACAGCAGGCGCCAGGCGGAATTCCGGTCTCCTCCGGGCCGGGATGCCGTTCAGCTTGCAGCGCTGGCCTGGTGAACATCCTCCGCCCTGCTGTCTACTAACTGACGCGGGCGCTGGCACCCCTAAGCACCTTGAGCACCCTCGTACCTTTAGCACCCTAGGCACCCTCGGCACC
>Ga0075434_100005717_pt1 | contig 11358 bp, 6 predicted proteins | sample RhiMethybrSRZTD3_FD_75298 | JGI IMG/M metagenome (GOLD analysis project Ga0075434, IMG submission 75298) | Populus rhizosphere microbial communities from Tennessee, USA - Rhizosphere MetaG P. TD hybrid SRZTD3 | ecosystem: Host-associated > Plants > Roots > Rhizosphere > Soil | place: USA...
GGCCCCAGCCTGCAGCTTCGTGCCGCACATCGCGGTTGCGCGTTCGGGGATCTGAACAACGATGGGAAGATTGATGTTGTCGTCTCGGCGATTGCCGGTCCAGCGGAGCTGCTGTACAACACGTCCACAGACAAAAATCATTGGATTCTGATCAGAACTGTGGGTGTCAGGAGCAATCGTGATGGAATTGGAACACGAATCAAGCTTACCGGGGCGTCCGGACTGGTCCAGTACAACCACGTCACCACCGCGGGAAGCTATGCGAGTTCCAACGATCCGCGCGTGCATTTCGGCCTCGGCGCGGACACGGTGATCAAAGAGATTGAACTCAAGTGGCCGAGTGGGACCGTACAGGTCCTGCACAACGTGAAGGCCGACCAGATTCTTACGCTGACCGAGGAGCCCACTCAATGAGGGCTGTAGTGTTGACGATTCTGCTTGTGTTCGCCGGCGCCTGTGCAGCCTTTGCAGGGCCGTGTACGGGAGCTGAAACCCAGCTTGCGAGTGTCTCCGCGAAACTGACGCTCAACGATGTCCACAGCGCGGAAAGCATGCTCGCCCCGATTCGCGCCTCCCACCCAGGCTGTCCGGAAATACTTCTCGCCGAGGGTCGCATCGAAGCGGCAAAAGGAAATGCGCAAGCCGCGGCCAATTTCTATGTACAGTACACAGACCTCGAGTCGCAAGATGCCAGAGGATTCGCTTACTTTGGCCGGCTGTTTCTAGATCAGCGCGATTATCCCAAAGCAGATGCGCTGTCAGCGGCGGCGTTGGAGCGCAATGCAAATGATCCTGCCTCGCTAGCGTTGCGCGGCCAGATTCTCGCCATTAAGGGCGAATCGAGTGAGGGCAAGAAATTGTTGGAGAAGGCCTCCCAACTCGATCCCACCGATCCGGAAGTGCAATATCAACTGGGGAAAATTTACGACAGCGAGAAGAACTCGATCACGGCAGTAAAGCACTTTCGCCAAGCTACTACATTGAACCCGGCAGATGCCCGTGCCTGGGACTACCTGGGATTAAATCTGGAGCCGCAGGAACAACTCGAGACAGCCGAACAGGCATATCGCAAAGCCTTGAGTGTCAACCATCGTGGACGCTTCTATGATGCATTCGTGGATTACAACTATGGGCGCTTTCTGGCCAAGCGCAATCAATTGGCGGCTGCCAAGGAGCATCTGGATCGGGCCATTGCGCTCCTGCCTCAGATACGCGCCGTGTGGTATGAACGCGCCAAGCTCAATATGCGAATGAAGAATTACCAGCAGGCCCGTACGGATGCAGAAACGGCGGCTGCCACGGACGATCCAGAGCAGATCATCATTGATCTACAAATCTATTCCTTGTTGGGACAGGTGTATGCCCGTCTCGGAAAAACGGACTTGGCGAAAAAGTATGCCGAATTGACCCGTAACACTCCCCCTCCTGTGCGCAAGGAAAACTGATTGTTGTGCTTTGGAAAATCACTCGCCGGTCATTTCTGCAGAGTGCGCTTGCCGCGATTGCCGCCCGCGACTTGTTCGGGTACACGTTGCCGCAGGCCGCGCCCTCGCCGCTATTCGAAGACGTTACCGCAAAATCCGGCATTGGTTTTAAACACGACTCCAGCTATACGAGTCAGAAATATCTTCCGGAATCCATGGGTGCCGGAGTTGCCATGCTCGACTATGACAACGATGGCTGGCTCGATTTATTCTTCGTAAACGGAGCGCGGATCCAGGATCCGATGCCGCGTGGAGCATCGCCGGACAAATCCGATCGACGCTTTTGGAACCGTCTTTATCGCAACAATCGCGATGGCACCTTCACCGACGTTACCCAGGACGCCGGGCTGCAAGGACACTCTTATGGAATGGGTGTGGCTACCGGCGACTATGACAACGACGGCAACATTGATCTGCTGGTGACCAACCTGGACGGGAATGTTCTTTATCAGAATAATGGCGATGGCACCTTCACCGACGTTACAGCGAAAGCCGGCTTGGGCGGTAGCGGATGGTGCACGGGCGCCTGTTTCGTCGACTACGATCGCGATGGCCGCCTCGACCTGATTGTCAGCCGTTACGTGGAGTGGGACTTCAGCTTGAACGTTTATTGCGGGGAGCACAAGCCCGGCTACCGCTCCTACTGCCATCCCGACCAGTTCCACGCAACTTCTTATTTTGTGTTTCACAACAATGGGGATGGGACTTTTACCGATGTTTCGAAGCAATGCGGGATCGCGAGATCTCCCGGAAAAGGACTTGGAATCGCCATCGACGATTTTGACGGCGACGGTTGGGCAGATATTTTTGTCGCCAACGACTCCATGCCCGAGCAACTCTTCCGCAACAAACACGACGGTACATTCGACGAGGTGGCTTTGCTTTCAGGCGTCGCTTACGACGGTATGGGACACGTATTCGCCGGCATGGGCGCTGACTTCGGCGACTATGAAAACAGCGGTTGGCCGGGCATGTTTGTGAATGCGCTGGCCAATCAGAAATACAAATTGTTCCGCAATGAAAAGGGAAAATTTGAGGATGTAACGGATTCCATCGGAATGGGAGCATTAACGATTGCTCATTCCGGCTGGGGGACGAAATGGATTGATTTCGACAATGACGGATGGCTCGATCTGTTCGTGGCGCAGGGCCACGTCATGGACAACATTGAAATCACAGAGCCGAGGTTGCGCTACCGCGAATCGCCGCTATTGCTGAAAAATGTACGCAATCGTTTTCGCGATGTGTCAGCGCTTTGCGGGCCGGCTTTTATGAATCCGGTCGCGGCCCGGGGCGCAGCATTCGGAGATCTCAATAACGATGGTCTTGTGGACATCGTCATCAATTGCAACAACGCGCCTGCGCTCATTTTGCGCAATCGGGCGAACCATGACAATCACTGGCTCTTGCTGAACCTCATCGGCACGAGGAGTAACCGTGATGCCATGGGCGCAAAAATCCGGTTGGTTTCCGACGGCATGCAACAAACGCGGTTTGTCAGCACTGCGGGTAGCTACATTTCAGCCAGCGACAAGCGTGTGCACTTTGGCCTCGGGGCATCGAAGAGAGCACAGTCTATTGAAATCATTTGGCCCAGCGGAACCGTACAACATCTTGAGTCTGTTCTGGCGGACCAGATACTTACCGTCCGCGAGCCATCACGCTAAGAGAAGTCCGTCCCCAACTTCTACCGTTGTGTGACCACGGTTGTTTTCCATCCTGACACTTGCTTCTGCACCCAATCCGCATTCTCGCCTTGATGGCAAAGCAAGCATGCGTTCGGGCTTTCTTCCTGACCGAATCGTTTTGTCAGCTCGGCATTGGGGATGTCGTCGATCTGGTGATAACGGGCGCGGAACAGTAGCGCATCCATGATGCGGGGCATGTGGCAGGAAACGCAACGGCTGCCTTCGGATCCCACCGAGTGATGAGAATGCTGAGAGGCCCGTACTCTGTCCTGAAACTGGGTGTGACATCCGGTGCACATCCGGTCAGACTGATCGCGAAGTTTTAGCGACGTACGATTGCTTGCGGCATCGTGACCATGGGGGTCATGACAAGTGGCGCAGCTCACCGCTGCCTTCTTGAAGCATTTTGATCGTTCAAGCGCCTCTACCATGAAGGTCGTTTGACGGAACCGGCCGTCTTTGTAAAAGCCTTTGCGCGAGAACTCGCCAAAGGGCTGGCGCAACATGTCACTGAAGAAGGATCCACGGGAGGAATAGTTCAACTCTCCCGATGCGCCGGGCCTGCGGATGGCGGACTGCATGTGACATTGGCCGCATACGGCTACGGACTGCCGCTTATCGATCGCATGGAAGTTGATGGGCGGAGTCTCTGGCGATTTCGGCTGATACTCATTGGCGGTTGTTTCCAGTACGTGCTCAGCGGAAGGGCCGTGACACATTTCGCAATTGATACCTGGCTCCTGAAACTCCAGATTCTTCACGTCAAAACCTGGGCCTTGCACATTTTTTAGCTGGCTGGTGTGACAGATGGCGCAGATCGCCTGATAACTGGTGGAGCTATCCAGCCTTTCCCATGTCCGTGGGTCGGCCCGCTCACTCTCCGGCCCGTCGATTACCTTCCAGAAATTCACCCACTGTTTCAGGAGCACGTTGTACTGAATGGGAAAAACGTGAATCTCTCCATTTGGCAATTTTGTCGCATAAGCCTGCTCAAATTTCGATCCGATGGTGTAATCGACCGGATAAGCATGCCAGCTGCCATCGGAGTGCAGCATGTCGAAATAGTGACGGTTGTCGCGAATGACCATTCGCGCAAACAGAGTTCGCTTGGCAGCGCGGGTAATCTCCCCTTTACCGTCGCGGTAGCCTGCGTCATCGCCCAGATAAAACCGGTTGTTGTCTTTGAAATCACCGATCACGTTTTGCGGTGCGTATGCACGAAACATCTTTGCCATCCCGGTATTGGACCACTGTGTGTAGATTGCAGAATGGCAACCGCGGCAGGATTCTGAACCGGCGTAGCTGGATGCAGTTTGCGCTGCTATGTTTCCCACTGAGTCGTCCGAAGGGTTCTGCAGTGAAATCGCTTTGCGATTCTCGGTCTGCTGCACAAATGTTTCAAAGGTCAGGTCAGTGCCGGACGAGACAAGTTTGTAAATCGCCCGTAGACTATCCAGCGCCTGCGAGGCAATTTCCCCTCCGTTGCGGTAAACCACGAGGAAGTTACCGGCGGCGGACTCAGGGCTTCCGGACGTAAGTTGAACCAGGCCCAGTGTGTATGTGATTTCAATGTCTGCGGGATTCAGGTGTTGGGCCTGGGTCAGGGAAGCTTGTGAACTTCTCAGTAACTGGGTGCGATTGTTCCCAGGGAGCAATTCCAGGGCCTGCTGGAGCAAAGCGCGGCCTTTGGAGAAATTGGCGGAGGCCTTTAGCCCGCGCTTTGCATCCGGCCAGTCTTCCTCTCGCACGGAAGAAGGGCCCGCGAAGTTGTCCAAATCCCGAAGCGCTTCCTCGGCATCCGCGATCGCAGCGTGGTTAAGATGCCGGTGCGCTTCCACATCAGCCACTGCCACCAACAACAGAGGGTTTTCGGGAAGCAGAGCGAGAGAGAGACGTGCGTAATCCAAACCGGCCTCGTAGTTCTGCAAGTCAAAACTGGCGCGACACGCGACTTCGTAAGCTTGCGCGAGAAATGAAGACTGCGGAAAGCGGTTTAGGAATGTCTGGGCATTCGCCAGCAGTCGTTCAGCGGGAGCGTGCAGGAACAGTTGGAGAAAAGCGGCGCGCTCCGCAGGCTCAGTGATTTGGTCTGCAATACCGGAAACGCTGCGCTTCTGGACTAAAGGATTGGAATCGATATCTTGCGCGGTGACCGGTATGAGCTGGCAAACCAGGACAACAGCTAACCAAACCCATTTCCGCATGGCTCTACACTCTACAAAACTTGCGCATGATGCGCTATGAGTTGGGCCCGGGACGTGGTCACGGTTGAGCACTTTGCGCGATGCGGATCGCCTTGTCGATATCGGGGTCCTGCGGGGTCAGCTTTTTCGCTTCCAGCAGCTCGGCTAGCCCGTTTTTCATATCGCCGGAATGGCAGTAAATCAAGCCCAGGTCTTTGTGCAACTGTGCTTTTGCTCGGCAGTTCCCGCAGAGCTTCAGACCCTCTTTAAGTTGAGATATAGCTTGAGGCCAGTCGTGTGCCGCGGCAGATGTCAGCGCGAAATTTCCCAGTGTCTCCGATTGGTCGCTGATTTGTTTTTGCTGGTTTAAAGCCTCAAAGCGGGACTGAAAATCCTTTGCCTCTTCTGGATCCGACTGGGCCAATTGCCGTGAGAGATTGTAAAGAGCTTGGCCGTGGTCGGGATTGAATTTGATCACCTTTCGCCATTGCGCGATTGCTGCCGCGCGATCTCCGGTGTGAAGAAGTTCCTGGCCCAGCACGAACAGAGTGTCGACATCTTCGGGAAATATGGCGGCAGCTTTTTGCAGCATCTGCACAGATTCAGGGGCGTGTCCTGCAGCCTTCTCGATCAGGCCCAGCAGATACCACGCTTCTCCATATTTCGGTTCGAGATGCACTGCTGTCTCGAGTTCAGGTTTCGCCTCTTCATTACGCCGCAGATCGAGCAGCACTCGGCCTTTGTTGTAATGCGCTGGCGCCGAGTTTGGCTCAAGGCGAAGGGCTTCCGAGAATTCAGTCAACGCGCCCACCAGGTTGAACTGGTCGGCCAGGGCAATCCCCAGGTTAAGATGCGCCCCCGCTGATTGCTGGTTGAGTTCGACGACCTTGCGGAAATAGCCGACGGCCTCCTCCGTACGGTTCATGCGCGCGAGGATCATGGCAAGTACGCTAAGTGCCTGCGGATCATCTTCGCGGATTTTCAACGCTTGCCGAACAGTTTGTTCAGCCTCGGGAAACCGCGATTCACTCGCCAGAATCAGACCAAGATTCACAAAAGCCCGCTGGTAACTAGGGTCGTTTTCCGTGGCCTGGCGGAAGAGTTGCTCGGCCTCCTGGTTCTTACCTTGCTGACCGTAGAGCACTCCCAGGTTGCTTTGTGCCTCGGCGTAACCAGGATCCAGCGAAACTGCGGTTTTCAATTCTTTTTCCGCCTCCACCAACTGGCCAGCCTGCAAACTCAGGAAGCCCAGCTGATGATGGGCGCGGGCAAGAGCGGCGTCGAGGCTGATGGCCTTCTGTAGGGCCTCGCGTTCTTCGGCAACCTTTCCCATTCCGTCTAATGCAATCGCGAGATCGTAATAGGTGCGCGCGTTGTTAGGGTCCTGAGCAATGGCCTCGCGGTAGAGATCAACTGCACGTGCAAATTGACCCGATTGCAGATAGTCGTTCGCCTGATTGGCCTTGGTGCCGGCGACGTTCCCTTTGATGCTCGCCTCTTTCTGCTGCTGGAAGGTGTGCAATTCTTCCAGTGCCTTCTGCTCCTGACCCAGGCTGCGTAGCACTGCCGCGAGTTGAAAGCGGGCTTCGCTGGAATCCGGTCTTAATTGCACGGCTTTTTCCAGGTGGACATAGGCTTCCTGCGGCTTCCCTAATTTGGCGAGCACGAAGCCAAGGTTGTAGCGAACGTCGTAGTGTTCCCGGTCCAGGGCCACCGCTTGCTTCAACAAGAGTTCTGCCGCTGCATACTTTCCCAATCCGCGGTCCACTACCCCCATCAGGTAAAGTGCGTCAAAGTCGTGTGGTTTGCGCTGGTAATAATTTTCGATTTCAGGCAGTGCAGTGTTGAACTCGGCGAGAACAATAAGCGCCTTCACATAGGAAAGCCTGACCACGTCGTTCTTTGGATCCAGCTTCAGAGCTTCGTGAAACTCTTCGACTGCCTGGCGGAACTGCCGTTGCTGCGTGAACGCGATGCCCAGATTAGCGCGATATTCCGCCGAGGCCGGGTCCTGCTTGACTAAGTCGGAGAGCAATTCAACGGTGTGATCGATATCTCCGCTTTGTGAGTACGCGAGCGCCAGATCGCTTTGCAGCTTGGGGTTTTTTGGCGCGTCTTTAAGGTAGGCGATCGCTGCCGAATAACGCTTTTTCGCAATCAACGATTTCGCTAATCCATCCAGAGCGGGAACAGATTGGGGGTCAGCTTTCAGGGAAAGCTTGAACTCCTCGATAGCCTCGTCATCCTGGTTCAACTCGCCGAGCGCCATGCCCAACGCGGTATGTGCCAACGGATCTTCAGGTTTTGCGCGGACCGCGATACGCAACTCGCGAACAGCGCGCTCAGTTTTGTGGCCCTGGAGCAGAGCAAGAGCGAGATTGAAGTGGGCCTCCCAGGAGTTAGGTTCTAGGCGGATGGCAGATTCGAAAGCAGAAATGGCGCAGGATAATTTCTGTTGCTGTCCGAAGTACGCGCCCAACGCATCGTATGCACCCGCTGATGGATGAGAGCGGATGACGCTCTCGAGGGCTGCCGGTCCTCTGCAGGTGGGGGCAGTCTGCCCAGTTCGGGTCCACCCGAAAATGCAGGCGAGGACCGTGAAAAATGCAACCCACACAAGTCCACGTAGATGGCCCCAGACCATCATTTCGATTCCTACAGAATAGTTTTCTACAACGTGGTCATGGTAGCAGACAACATCTCTTGCGGCAGGACAAGTTGACGGAAGGCGCCACCCTTAGACGTCTACTCGAATGTTATGATCGGCAAATCGATCATGAGTCATGCAGCAGTGCAATGGGGCGACAGGGTGTTTCCCGCAATTCTTCTGCTTTCCGTTCTTATGTCAGTTATGGTTGGCGGACAACAGGATGCGTGCGCGCAAGGTGTGGCAACCGGAGGAACTGCGGTTCCACCCCGGCCTCTTCCCCCGGGCATGAAAGCGCCAATCGTCGATTACGAGGACATCGCCTCCGCGGCTGGTCTCACGGGTGTGAATGTTTCCGGGCCAGACAGCTCCAAGCAATACATTGTCGAAACCACAGGGAATGGCGTGGCAATTTTTGATTACGACAATGATGGCCTCCCCGACATCTTTCTCGTCAACGCTGGACGATTGGGCAAAGACACTCCCCAACCAACGCATTTTCTTTATCACAACCTGGGCGGTCTCAAGTTTGAAGATGTCACGGAAAAAGCAGGCATTCGCCATACCGGGTGGGGGCAAGGAGTCTGCGTTGGCGACATTGATAACCACGGATTTCCGGATTTGTTCGTGACCCAGTGGGGGCAAAACGTTCTTTTCCGCAATCTGGGGGATGGCACATTTCGCGATGAGACCAAAGGACGTGGCTTGCTTTCACCGAAGCCCCGCTGGAGCACGGGCTGCGCGTTCATTGATTTCAATCGTGACGGATACCTGGATTTGGTGGTGGTCCACTACGTGGATTTCGATATAGAGCACACTCCACAACCTGGAGAGCAGAATCAATGCCGTTGGAAAGGGCGTCCGGTCATGTGTGGTCCGCGTGGATTGCCCCCGGAGACATTATCGTTCTATGAGAACGACGAACATGGGCATTTCAGCGATGTTTCCGATCGCGTCCATATCGCAGGGCCTAAAAACTACTATGGGTTCACCGCGTTGACCGGAGATTTCGACAACGATGGGTGGCCGGACATTTTTGTGGCCTGCGACTCCACTGCCAGCTTGTATTACCACAACTTGAGCGGGAAAGCCTTTGAGGAAATTGGTATCCGCGCCGGTCTCGCCTACAACGAAGACGGACGCGAACAAGCGGGTATGGGCGTAGCCGCGGGCGATTACAATGACGACGGTTTGTTGGACATCTTCAAGACAAATTTCGCCGACGACACGCATACCTTCTACAGAAATATGGGCGGGAACAATTTTGAGGACACCACAATTGCATCGGGCCTCGCGGTGAATACGAAATATCTTGGATGGGGGACTGCTTTCATTGACTTTGACAACGACGGCTGGAAAGACCTGATCGCAGCCAATGGCCACGTGTATCCCGAAGTCGATGTGGCAAATACCGCGGAGAAATTCAAGCAGCCCCGCCTGCTCTATTGGAACCGCGGCGACAACCAGTTTTTTGATCTTTCCTCCCAAGCGGGGCCGGGTATCTCGGCTGAGCATTCCTCGCGCGGTCTGGCGGTCGGCGACCTCGATAACGAGGGACATGAAGAAATCGTCATCGTAAATATGGGGGAAGGCCCGTCTCTGCTCAAAAATGCCCGCCCACGCGGCGGCAACTCGCTGTTGCTGCGGGCTGTTACCGCCGGACGCGACGCCATCGGAGCGCGTGTCACTGTTACCGCCGGCGGACGTAAGCAAGTCGATGAAGTACGCAGCGGCGGCTCGTTCATTTCGCAAAATGATTTCCGCCTGCATTTTGGGCTTGGCCAAAGTAAAACGGCCGATGTGTCAATTCGCTGGCAGGATGGCAGGGTCGAAACGTTTCCTGGAATTGCAGCTGGTCAACTGGTAACTGTTGAGGAAAGCAAAGGCGTGACCCGCCAACAGCCCTACTCTTCTGAGAAAAAGTAATCCGCCATTTTTTCCGCAAACTACCGGGAAGTTGAGCCGTCAGTCGCCGGAGCGGTGGGCGGAAGGAACTTAGCGTCGTCGAGCGCTGCGTTGATACTTGCCTCATCTATCTGGATAGCAAGACGCGATCGGAAGCGGGAAATGGTTTGCTGGAAAGGCATTCTCACCCCATCTTGCTCGCGGTAGTCCGCGTAATCGACCTGTGTAGGATTCAGGCCAATTGGAGAATTTACATAACGCAACATGCGCACCAGTAACCCCGAATGCTCATCGAAATAAAATTTGACCGCCAACTCTCCTGCATTGAATGCGGAAATCACGTACACCTCGCGCTCGCCAATCTTCTCCGGCTTCTCCGAGTTTATTTCGCTGAATAGCAGCTTGAAATGAATTGGCAGTTGCAGATCGGCTTCTAAGCGCGCTGACGTCATCTCTGCGGTCGAAATGTAGCCCAACGGGCGATTTGGGCCTAAGCTCCAGCCAGAAACTCCATCGTACGCGGTGACACTGTCTCCATTGGGGAGATGGATGACTGACATTTGCTTGCCTGGTATTTTGCTGAAGATTTCGATGGGAAATTGTTTTCCGGCAAGGGTGACATGGCCCTTGGCGACGCGGCTGGTTAGTTTTTCGATTGCCGATGGTCCGCCGGTAGCCTCAACATACCTCGCCAAAATCTGATCGACTTGCGGCACGACACGGTCCACCGCCGACGGAGTTTCTTGTTCAGTGATCAGCGGAATGCTTGCGGGGCGAGTGGAGCCGCGATGGCACGAATAACAGGTGACCTTCCGCTTGCCGTCGAAGTTTGCCTGATTGATCACGGCCACCATCTGCATCATTTTGCGTGCCGTCTGCTTCGTTTTCTTATCGTCCTTTTCCAGCGCTCCTTCCACGTGGCAGAAGCTGCATTCGACTCCCAGTGAGGAACTAATAAATTGCATCGCGGGAATCAACTGCTCCGATGGAGTGCCCTTGAGAATCTGAATGTTCTTGAACACCTGTTCACTCAACTTTGGCTCGTCGGGCGAAGTTTTGGCTCGCCCAGTCTGGCCGGCCATTATACCGGCCAGTGAGAATACAATCAGATTCAAACCCGCGCCGCGCCTGCAAAAAAGAGTGAGCTCCATCCTTAACTCTCCACGACGGGGAGTATAGCAAGGTCCTGCAGGGCGGTTTTGATGGACTCCTCACTTTAGTTTGTTGTTCGTAGGAATGTTTGATCCTTGCAGTCGTGGATTTCTGCTTTGTGAATTTTCCATGAAGCGTTGTAGGATGGCGGCTTTGGAAACAGTGCAGGGACTCTCCCGGATCGGAATAGAAAAATGTTACTTCCCCAAATGAATCGAACCATGCTGGTGATCATGTTGCTGCTTGCGAGCTTTCTTGCAGCGGGGTTGCTTTATGCTCAGGCGCCTTCGAAGTATGAG
>Ga0075434_100005718_pt1 | contig 11357 bp, 21 predicted proteins | sample RhiMethybrSRZTD3_FD_75298 | JGI IMG/M metagenome (GOLD analysis project Ga0075434, IMG submission 75298) | Populus rhizosphere microbial communities from Tennessee, USA - Rhizosphere MetaG P. TD hybrid SRZTD3 | ecosystem: Host-associated > Plants > Roots > Rhizosphere > Soil | place: USA...
GAGCAAGGGCCACTTCGACAAGGCGGGCTCCGAACCGATGCGGCATCTCGTCGAGCTCCGGACCGACGACGCATCCACGTATACGCCCGGACAGCAGGTGACGGCGGAGATCTTCTCCGCCGGCGACCTCGTGGACGTCGTCGGCGTGTCCAAGGGCAAGGGGTTCAGCGGCGTGATGAAACGCCACGGGTTCGCGGGGCTCCGCGCCTCGCACGGTGTGGAACGCAAGCACCGTGCTCCCGGCTCGATCGGCGCGTGCGCCACGCCCTCCCGCGTCTTCAAGGGCATGCCGATGGCCGGTCAGACCGGCAACCAGCGGGTGACGGTCCTGAACCTCGAGGTCGTGCGGTCGGATCCGGAGCGCGGTCTCCTGCTCGTGCGCGGCGCCGTACCGGGCCCGAACGGCGGGCTCGTGATGGTGCGATCGGCGGTCAAGACCCCCGCCGCGAGGGGGGCGTGATCCACGTGGCGACGATCGACGTCCTCGATATCAGCGGGAAGAAGACGGGATCGCGCGATCTCGTGGCCGAGGTCTTCGAGGCGCCCGTGAACGTCCCGTTGATGCATCAGGTGGTGGTCGCGGGGCTCGCGAGCCTCCGGTCCGGGACGCACAAGGCCAAGACGCGCGGCGACGTCCGGGGTGGTGGGAAGAAGCCCTGGCGGCAGAAGGGCACCGGTCGGGCACGTCAGGGTTCGATCCGGGCGCCGCAGTGGTCGGGAGGTGGGGTGGCCCACGGTCCCGTCGTGCGCGACCACGATCTCCGCGTGAACAGGAAGATGCGGCGCGGAGCGCTCCGCTCGGCGCTGACCGACGCGTTCGCGTCCGGCAAGCTCGCGCTCGTCGACGAGCTCGTCTTCGAGGAACCGAAGACGAAGCGGGCGCTGGAGATCCTCGATGCCCTCGGCGTGGGCGGACGCATCCTGCTCGTCCTCGCGGAGCCGACCGACTCCGGCGCGGTCGAGAAGTCGTTCCGGAACCTCGAAGGTGTCCGGGTGGTCTACGCGGGAGGCGTCGGCACGTACGACGTGTTGCTCGCCGACCGCGTGGTCATCACCGCCGCCGCCGTCGACACCCTCGAGGGCGCACGGTCGGCGACGTCCGAACCCGCGGAGGAGGGCGAGGGATCGTGAGATCGTCGCGTGACGTGATCATCCGCCCCGTGGTGTCGGAGAAGTCCTACGCCGGGCTGGAGCAGAACTCCTACACGTTCCTCGTGGACCGAAGGGCGAACAAGACCGAGATCAAGGAGGCCGTCCAGGCGATCTGGAACGTGCGGGTGACCTCCGTGAACACGCTGAACCGGCCCGGGAAGGTGAAGCGTCGCGGGTACACGAAGGGCAAGCGGAGCGACGAGAAGCGCGCGATCGTGACGCTGGCCGAGGGTGACGCGATCGAGATCTTCGAGACGGGGAAGTAGACGGATGGCCGTTCGTAAATACAAGCCGATGACGCCGGGGCGCCGTGGCGCCAGCGTGTCCACCTTCGACGAGCTGACGCGCTCCACCCCCGAGAAGTCGCTCGTCGCGAAGGGCCGCAACAAGGCCGGGCGCAACACCCACGGCCGGATCACGGCCCGCCACCAGGGCGGTGGCGCGAAGCGCCGGTACCGGATCGTCGATTTCCGGCGGAACAAGGACGGGGTCCCCGCGAAGGTCGCGCACATCGAGTACGACCCCAACCGCAGCGCCCGGCTGGCGCTGCTCCATTACGCGGACGGCGAGAAGCGATACATCCTGGCGCCGGAGGGGATCGCGCAGGGCGACGCGCTGATGTCCGGCTCCGACGCAGACATCCGTCCCGGGAACGCGCTGCCCCTTCGCAACATCCCCGTCGGCACCGTGGTGCACGCGATCGAGCTGAAGCCGGGTGCGGGCGCCAAGATGGCCCGCTCCGCCGGCACGAGCGTGCAGCTGATGGCCAAGGAGGGATCGATGGCGACCCTTCGCCTCCCCTCGGGGGAGACGCGGATGGTTCCCGCCGCGTGCAAGGCGACGGTCGGGGCGGTCGGGAACCCCGAGCACGAGCTCATCGCGCTCGGGAAGGCGGGGCGGTCCCGGTGGAAGCGGAAGCGTCCGTCCGTCCGCGGCGTGGCGATGAACCCGGTCGACCACCCGCTGGGAGGCGGCGAGGGCAAGTCGTCGGGTGGGCGTCACCCGAGCTCCCCGTGGGGCAAGAAGGAAGGACGCACGCGCAGGAAGAACAAGGCGTCGTCGAAGAACATCGTCCGGCGGCGTGGGAAGGGTCGGAGCTGATGCCACGCTCGGTGAAGAAAGGTCCGTTCGTCGACGAGCACCTGATGAAGAAGATCGACGACATGAACAAGAAGGGCGACAAGCGCGTCGTGAAGACGTGGTCGCGGCGCTCCACGATCGTGCCCGAGATGCTCGGGCACACGATCGCGGTGCACGACGGCCGCAAGCACGTGCCCGTCTTCGTCTCGGAGTCGATGGTCGGGCACAAGCTCGGTGAGTTCGCCCCGACGCGGACGTTCCGCTCCCACGCCCGCGACGAGCGCAGGACGGGGGTGCGGTAGGTGCCGCCGACCCGCGCCACCATGAAGTACGTCCGCACGTCGCCGCGGAAGATGCGCCGCGTCGTCGATCTGATCCGCGGGCAGCACGTCGACGAGGCTCGGCGGATCCTCCGCTTCTCCGGGCTCGGCGCGTCCCGCGACGTCGAGAAGCTGCTGAACTCCGCGATCGCGAACGCAGAGCAGAACCCTGGCGTGATCGCGGAGAACCTCGTCGTGGAGCGCGGCTGGGTGGACGACGGCCCGACGCTGAAGCGGTACCGCCCGCGCGCGTACGGTCGGGCCACACGCATCCGTCGGCGCACGTCGCACGTGACGCTGGTGGTCGGAACGATGGGAGACGAGTAGCCCGTGGGACACAAGGTGCATCCGTACGGATTCCGGCTGGGGGTGATCTACCCCTGGAAGAGCAACTGGTACGCGAAGCGCGACTACGCCGAGCACCTGCACGAGGACATCTGGATCCGCAGGCACATCCGCTCGAGGCTGACGCGCGCCGGCATCTCGTCGATCGATATCGAGCGCAAGGGCGATCAGATCTGGGTGTTCATCCGCACGGCGAGGCCCGGCATCGTGATCGGCCGCAAGGGCGCCGAGGTCGACCGCCTCCGCAAGGACATCGAGCGCTACACGAAGAAGCGGGTCGACGTGAAGGTCGAGGACATGAACCAGGCGTCGAGCGAGGTTCGGCCCGAGACGGACGCGGCGTTGCTGGCACAAGGCGTGGCCGAGCAGCTCGTCGGTCGCGTGGCGTTCCGCCGCGCGATGCGACGAGCGGTTCAGACCGCGATGCGGTCGGGAGCCCTCGGCGTCCGCGTGGCGACTGCGGGACGCCTCGGCGGCACGGAGATGGGCCGCAAGGAGTGGTATCGCGAGGGCCGCGTCCCGCTGCACACGCTGCGGGCGAAGGTGGACTTCGGGACCGCCGAGGCCCGCACCACGATGGGCGCGATCGGCGTGAAGGTCTGGGTGTATCACGGCGACGAGGTCCCCTACCGCGAGCAGGAGACCGAGCGGGCGCGGGCGCGCGCGACGGCGCGCGCCCGTGGCGCGGGCCGCGCGGCCCCGAGGGCCGCCGCGCCCGAGCCGACGCCACCGGCAGAGCCGCCACCGGCGCTGGAGCAGGCGCCCACGGTTACCGAGGCGACGGACACGTCCGCGGCCGACGCTCCGGAGTCGCAGCCGACCGAGGGTGGTGAGTCCTGATGCTTGCCCCCAAGCGTGTGAAGCACCGGAAGGTCCACCGCGGACGGATGAAGGGCAAGGCGACCGGCCACACCGAGATCCAGTACGGCGATTACGCGATCGTCGCGATGGAGCCCGGCTGGATCACGAACCGCCAGATCGAGGCAGGGCGCGTGGCCATGACGCGCCACATCAAGCGTGGCGGCAAGGTCTGGATCACGATCTTCCCGGACAAGCCCGTGACGAAGAAGCCCGCCGAGACGCGGATGGGATCCGGCAAGGGCAACCCGGAGGGGTGGGTCGCCGTCGTGAAGCCGGGACGGGTGATGTTCGAGCTGTCGGGCGTGAACGAATCCCTCGCGCGCGAGGCGATGCTCCGTGCCCAGCACAAGCTGCCGATCAAGACGAAGTTCATCACGCGGGTGGGTGAGTAGCGGTGGCGAACAAGACCGTCGAACTCCGCGAGCTGCCGGACGACGAGCTCTACGTCCGGATCGAGAGCGCGAAGGAGGAGCTGTTCAACCTACGGTTCCAGCTGGCCACAGGCCAGCTGGACAACACCGCTCGGCTGAAGGAGCTCCGCCACGACGTCGCTCGGCTCGCGACCGTGCTCCGGGAGCGCGAGATCGAGCTGGAGCTCGACACGATCGCGGCCGCCGAGGCCGTCGAGCCCGACGAGTCGATGGATGAGGAGGACGCATCGTGACCGATCAGGCCACGACCCGGACGGCCGACCGCGGCCGGCGCAAGGTCCGCGTCGGCGTCGTCGTGTCGGACGCCATGGACAAGACGGTGGTGGTGCGGATCGACCGACAGGTCCGACATCCCTTGTACGGCAAGACGATTCGTCGTTCGTCGAAGCTCACGGCGCACGACGAGGCGAACGATGCGCACGTGGGAGACACCGTGCGGGTGACGGAGACGCGGCCGATCAGCAAGACGAAGCGCTGGCGGCTGGTCGAGGTCGTGGAGAGGGCGAAGTAGGTCGTGATCCAGCAGGAGACACGTTGCAAGGTCGCCGACAACACCGGTGCCAAGGAGGTCCTGTGCATCCGTGTGTTGGGCGGCTCCGCCCGGCGCTATGCCGGTGTGGGCGACGTGATCGTGGGCACGGTGAAGGACGCGCTGCCGAACGGAGCCGTGAAGAAGGGCGAGGTCGTCAAGGCGGTCGTCGTTCGCACGGCCAAGGAACGGCGCCGGTCGGACGGCTCGTACATCCGCTTCGACGACAACGCGGTCGTGATCCTGACCACGGACGCCAGGAACCCGCGTGGGACGCGCATCTTCGGCCCCGTCGCTCGCGAGCTCCGCGAGAAGCGCTTCATGAAGATCATCTCGCTCGCCCCGGAGGTGTTGTGACGATGCCCGGCGTGGACATCAAGAAGGACGACAACGTTCGCGTGATCTCCGGCAAGGATCGCGGCAAGGAAGGCCGGGTCGTGCGGGTCTTCCCCCTCGAGGGCCGGGTCATGGTCGACGGGGTCGCGATGGCGAAGAAGCACACGCGGACGGGCGCCCAGCGCACCCGGACGGGCCAGCAGCTCCAGCAGGGCGGGATCATCGACGTCGAGATGTCCGTCGACATCTCCAACGTCCAGCTGATCTGCCCGAACTGCCACGAGGCCTCGCGCGTCGGGCACGGCCGCAACGCGGACGGTGTCAAGATCCGCATCTGCCGCAACTGTGGATCGGAGATCGCCTGATGGCCACCGACGGATACGCGCCGCGGCTCAAGGTCCGCTACCGGGATGAGCTCGTCCCACAGCTGCGGGAGCAGCTCGGCTTCGTGAACGTCAACCAGGTGCCGCGGCTCGAGAAGGTCGTGGTGAACATGGGCGTTGGTGACGCGATCAAGGACGGCCGTATGCTGGATGCTGCCCTCGACGACCTGGCGACGATCACGGGACAGAAGCCCGTGGTCACGAAGGCGAGGAAGTCGATCGCCGGGTTCAAGGTTCGCGAGGGGATGTCGATCGGCGCGAAGGTCACGCTGCGCGGCGACCGCATGTGGGAGTTCTTCGACCGGCTCGTGTCCCTGGCGCTGCCTCGGATCCGGGACTTCCGCGGGTTGGACCCGCGGTCGTTCGACGGGCACGGGAACTACACGTTCGGCGTCACGGAGCAGCTGATCTTCCCGGAGGTCGACTACGACAAGGTGCTGAAGATCCGTGGGATGGACATCACGATCGTCACCACGGCGCGGACCGACGACGAGGGACGCGCGCTGCTGGCGGCGTTCGGGTTCCCGTTCGCGGTCGAGTCGCTCGAGCGGGCGGGGTGAGGGAGCGCATGGCGAAGAAGGCGTTGATCAACAAGCAGCAGAAACAGCCCAAGTTCCGGGTGCGCGCGTACACGCGGTGCCGCCGGTGCGGGCGCGCGCGGGCCGTGTACAAGCGCTACCTGCTCTGCCGGATCTGCTTCCGTGAGCTCGCGCACCTGGGTGAGCTGCCGGGGGTGACGAAGGCCTCATGGTGAGCGCGACGTTCTCGTCGAACGTGACCGATCCGGTCGCGGACCTCCTGACGAGGATCCGCAACGCCAACACGGCGTACAAGGACGACCTGCTGGCGCCGGCGTCGAAGCTGTCGGTCGCGATCCTCGACATCCTCGCGGGCGAGGGATTCATCGAGGGATACGAGCGCGAGGGAGACGGCGTCCACCAGCGTCTCCGGATCCGTCTGAAGTACGGGCCGCGGAAGCAACGGACGATCTCAGGTCTTCGCAGGATCTCTCGGCCCGGGCGTCGCTCCTACCGGGGGCGCTCCGAGCTTCCGCGTGTCATGGGCGGGCTCGGGATCGCGATCGTCAGCACCTCGCAGGGCGTGATGACGGACCGGGATGCCTCGCGGAAGGGGATCGGCGGCGAGGTGCTCGCCTACGTGTGGTGAGGATGCGATGAGCAGGATCGGGAGACAACCCATCGAGTTGCCGAGCGGCGTGGACGTCGTGGTCGGACAGGACAACGTGGTCAGCGTCAGCGGACCACGGGGATCGCTGTCGCAGCCCATGCACGCCAACATGCGGATCCTCGTCGAGGACGGCACGGCCCGCGTCGAGCGGCCCGACGACGAGGGGTTCAACCGCGGCTTGCACGGACTGACGCGGTCGCTCCTGGCGAACATGGTCGTCGGGGTGACGCAGGGCTTCGAGAAGCGTCTCGCGATCGTGGGCGTCGGCTACCGCGCCGCACTGAAGGGGAAGGACTTGGAGCTCCAGGTCGGCTACTCGCACCCGGTCCTGGTCCCGGCGCCCGAGGGCATCGAGTTCGAGGTGCCGACCGCGACCCAGATCGTGGTGCGGGGCAACGACAAGCAGCTGGTGGGCGAGATCGCCGCGAACATCCGGAAGATCCGCAAGCCCGAGCCGTACAAGGGCAAGGGGATCCGGTACGAGGGCGAGTACGTCCGGAAGAAGGCCGGCAAGGCTGCGAAGGGAGCCGTCGCCTGATGGACGCCAAAACGAAGCGGGCGGCGCGGCTGCGCCGCCACGCGCGGCTCCGCCGGTCGATCGACGGTTCCGCCGATCGACCGCGACTCGCCGTGTACCGCTCGAACCGGCACATCTACGCGCAGCTGATCGACGACGCGACCGCGGCGACGATCGCGGCCGCCTCCGACGCGGAGGTCGGTGGCGACTCGCCGATCGCGAAGGCGAAGGCGGTCGGGCAGCTGATCGCGGATCGCGCCAAGGACGCCGGGATCCGCGCCGTCGTGTTCGACCGCGGCGGGCGCCTGTACCACGGGCGGGTGGCCGCGGTCGCGGACGGCGCGCGTGAGGGAGGATTGCAGATCTGATGCGACGCTATGACGCCCGCAATGAGGAGAAGAGCCCGTTCGAGGAGCGGGTGATCTCGATCAACCGGGTCGCCAAGGTCCACCGAGGCGGCCGCCGGTTCTCGTTCGCCGCGCTCGTCGTCGTCGGCGACGGCGCCGGCCGCGTCGGCTTCGGCTACGGCAAGGCCAAGGAGGTCCCCTCCGCGATCGCGAAGGGTGTCGAGGAGGCGCGCCGGAAGATGTTCGAGGTCCCGATGATGGGCACGACGATCCCGCACGAGATCATCGGCGAGGCCGGCGCGGGGGTCGTCCTGCTGAAGCCCGCCGCGCCGGGTACCGGCGTGATCGCCGGCGGTCCGGTGCGGGCCCTCGTGGAGTGCGCCGGCATCAAGGACGTGCTGTCGAAGTCGCTCGGCTCGTCGAACCAGATCAACATCCTCAAGGCGGCGGTCGCCGGGCTCCAGGGCCTGCGCAAGCCCGCCGACGTCGCATCCCGGCGCGGGCGCGACGTCAACGACGTCGCGCCCAAGCCGATGGTCGACGCGATCGCAGCTGCGGAGGAGCGCACGAACGCGGCCCGCGCCGCCGCACTGCAGGAGCAGTACGGCGTCGCCGAGGAGGGCTCGGGATGACGCAGCTGAGGATCACCCAGGTCCGAAGCGTCATCGGACGTCCCGGCGACCAGAAGGACACGGTCCGGCGGCTCGGCCTCCGCCGGATGCACGACACCGTGGTGAAGGAGGACCGCCCCGAGATCCGCGGCATGGTCGCGAAGGTCCGCCACCTGATCACGGTCGAAGAGGTGCAGGCGCCGAGCCCGCGACGCCGGAGCGGAGGTGCGACGGCATGAAGGTCCATCACCTGCGTCCGGCGGAGGGCGCGACCACGGACCGCACCCGGGTCGGCCGAGGCCGGGCGGGCGCCCGCGGCAAGACGGCCGGCCGAGGCACGAAGGGCACGGGCGCTCGAACGAACGTCCCCGCGTCCTTCGAGGGCGGCCAGATGCCGATCCAGCGGCAGGTCCCGAAGCTGAAGGGGTTCCACAACCCCAACCGGACCGAATTCGCGCCGGTGAACGTCGAGGTGCTCGGCGCCTACTTCGACGGCGAGGTGACCCCGGAGGCGCTCTACGCCCACGGGCTCGCGCACAAGGGACGTCCGGTGAAGATCCTGGGTCGCGGCGAGCTCGGGAAGGCGCTCACGGTCTCCGCGCACGCGTTCTCGGCCTCGGCGAAGGCCAAGATCGAGGCCGCGGGCGGTCGTGCGCAGACCGTCGGCGCCAAGAGACTCGGTGGATGACCTTCCGGTGATCCGGGGTACCCTTAAGCGGCCGTGCTGAAGGCGTTCCTCAACTCGTTCAGGGTCCCGGACCTGCGGAACAAGATCCTGTTCACGCTGTTCATCATCACGATCTACCGCTTCGGCTCCCACATCCCGGTTCCGGTCGTCGACACGAGCGTCCTGCAGAACCAGGCGAACACCGGCGGCTTCCTCGACTTCATCAACCTGTTCTCCGGCGGCGGGCTGAACCGGTTCTCGGTGTTCTCGCTCGGGATCATGCCGTACATCACCAGCTCGATCATCATGCAGCTGCTCACGGTCGTGATCCCGAAGCTGCAGCAGTGGCAGGACCAGGGCGAGGCGGGCGTCAAGCGGATCAACCAGTGGACCCGCTACGTCACCGTGGTGCTCGCGCTGCTCCAGTCGACCGGTCTCGTGTTCCTGTTCCACTCGGGCCAGAACAACCTTCCGGACCTCTTCCCGCCGAACACCTTCAAGCCGCCGAACGTGCTGCTGATCGTCCTGACCATGACCGCCGGGACGGCCCTCATCATGTGGCTCGGTGAGCTCATCACCCAGCGCGGCGTCGGCAACGGGATGTCGATCCTGATCTTCACGAGCGTGATCAGCCGGCTGCCGTCCGAGGGCCTCGCCATCTTCCGCGCCGGCGGATGGGGCAAGTTCATCGTCGTGTTCCTGATCGGGATCGCGATCATCGTTGCGGTCGTGTACATGGATCAAGGTCAGCGCAAGGTCCCGGTCCAGTACGCGAAGCGGGTCGTCGGGCGGAAGCAAACCATGGGCGGCAGCACGTATCTTCCGCTGAAGGTCAACCAGGCCGGCGTGATCCCGATCATCTTCGCGACGTCGGTCCTGTACTTCCCGGTGCTGATCGCGAGCGTGTATCACGGCCAATGGCTGCAGAACTTCGTGAACAACTACGTCAACAACCAGCGCAGCATCCTCTACATGTTCATGCTCGCGGCGCTCATCGTGTTCTTCAGCTACTTCTACACGGCGATCCAGTTCGATCCCGTCCGGACGGCTGACAACCTCCGTCAGCAGGGCGGCTTCATCCCGGGGATCCGACCCGGGCGACCGACCGCCGACTACCTCAACGACATCCTCGTCCGTATCACCTTGCCGGGATCGCTGTTCCTGGCGACGATCGCGTTGATCCCCACGATCGTGCTCGCCACATGGAACTTCCAACAGTTCCCCTTCGGGGGCACCTCGATCCTGATCGCCGTCGGCGTCGCGCTCGAGACGATGAAACAGATCGAGTCCCAGCTGATGATGCGGCACTACGAGGGTTTCCTCCGGTAGCGAGGGAGCCCTCGGATGCGCTTCGTCTTCCTCGGTCTCCCCGGCGCCGGAAAGGGCACGCAGGCGAGGGTCCTCTCGGAGCGTCTCGACATCCCGCAGGTCTCGACGGGCGACATCCTGCGGGAGCACGTCCAAGAGGGGACGCGCCTCGGGATCGACGCACGGCGGTTCATGGACCGGGGGGAGTACGTCCCCGACGCCCTCGTGGTGCGGATGGTCGAGGAGCGCTTGAGCGAGCCGGACGCGTCGAAGGGCTTCATCCTGGATGGATTCCCGCGCACCGTGCGTCAGGCGGAGGAGCTCGACCGGGTGTTGGAGGAGCATCAGACGCCCCTCGCGGCCGTGGTCAAGTTCACGATCTCCGATGCCACCGGGATCCGTCGGATCACGGGGCGCTACACGTGTCCAACCTGCAAACGCACGTACCACCAAGAGTTCCGTCCGCCGGCCAACGATCTCCTCTGTGACATCGACGGGACGCCGCTCGAGAAGCGGAGCGACGAGGACGAGCTCACCGTGAAGCGCAGGCTCGCCATCTATCGGGAGCAGACCCAGCCCCTCGAGCAGTACTACGCTGACAGGGGACTCCTCCACGAGATCGATGCGGAGGGGCCGCTCGACGAGGTGACCGAGCGTATGCTCGCCGCGATCGAGGAGGTCGAGCGGACGTGATCATCCTCAAATCGGCCGAGGAGCTCGACAAGATGCGCACGGCCGGCCGGATCGTGGCCGGCACGATCGACCGCGTCCTCAAGGCCGTCGATCCCGGCGCGACCACGGCGGATCTCGATCGCGTCGCGGAGGCGTTCATCGGGGAGCAGGGCGCCACGCCGTCGTTCAAGGGGTATCGCGGGGCCTCCCGGACACCGTTCCCCGCCACGATCTGCGCCTCCCTCAACGAGGAGATCGTGCACGGCATCCCGTCACGCGAGCGGCGGCTCGAGGAAGGCGACCTCCTGTCGCTCGACTTCGGGGCGATCTGGCAGGGGTTCCACGCGGACGCGGCGGTGACGGCGTTCGTCGGGATGGCGCCGAGCGCGGACGCAGAGCGTCTCGTGAAGACGACCGAGGCGGCGTTGGACGCGGCCATCGCCGAGGTCGTACCGGGCCGCAGGCTCTCCGACATCGGTCACGCGATCGAGACCGTCGCCGACCGGGAGGGCCTCGGCATCGTGCGCGAGTACGGCGGCCACGGGATCGGCCGGTCGCTCCACGAGGATCCGTTCATCCAGAACTGGGGCAAGCCGGATCGAGGGCCCGA
>Ga0075434_100005719_pt1 | contig 11353 bp, 9 predicted proteins | sample RhiMethybrSRZTD3_FD_75298 | JGI IMG/M metagenome (GOLD analysis project Ga0075434, IMG submission 75298) | Populus rhizosphere microbial communities from Tennessee, USA - Rhizosphere MetaG P. TD hybrid SRZTD3 | ecosystem: Host-associated > Plants > Roots > Rhizosphere > Soil | place: USA...
TCGGCCTCATCCAGCCGAACACGGTCTACGGAGATCGGCTGAACGAATTCGATCTCCGGTTCACGAAGATCGTGCCGCTCGGCCGCGGACGCGTCGACTTCAACATCGATCTGTTCAACGCCTTCAATTCCGACGCGATTCTCGTGCAGAACAACACGTTCGGCGCCGCCTGGCAGCGGCCGCTGACGGTCATCCAGCCGCGGTTCGTCAAGGTCGCCGCGCGTTGGGATTTTTGAACCTCGGTCGTCAGTTGAGGGAGACCCACCCATGATCGCCACTGCGTTGCTGGTCTTCGCCGCTGCAACAAATTGTGAGAATCTGGCGAGCCTCAGGCTTGCCGACGCCACGATCACCAGCGCGGTTGTCGTCCCCGAAGGTCCGCCGCCTGCGCGCGGATCGGGCGCGGGTGGACCGCCTGCGCGCGGCGGCGCACCGCCTGCGAATGTCGCCCCGCCGCCGAACATCCCCGCGCACTGTCGCGTGCAGGTGACGCTGAAGCCGACGTCCGACTCGTTGATCAACATGGAGCTGTGGCTGCCCGTCCAGAACTGGAACGGCAAGTTCATGGGCGTGGGCAATGGCGGCTTCGCCGGATCGATCCAGGGCCGGACGAACGAGATGCCTGACGCGCTGCGGCGCGGATACGCGACGGCCGGCACGGATACGGGCCACCAGGATCCGGGCGGCGACTGGGCGATCGGGCACCCCGAAAAGATGATCGATTTCGCGTATCGCTCGACGCACGAGATGACGCTGAAAGCCAAGGAGATCGTCAAGCGTTTCTACGAACAGCCCGCGAAGTACTCGTACTTCAAGGGGTGTTCGACCGGCGGCCGCATGGCGCTGATGGAGGCCCAGAGGTATCCGGCCGACTACAACGGCATCATCGCGGGGTCTCTGGCGAACCGCCACGTCCACATGTGGACCGCAGGCGTGGCGCGAAGCATCGATCTGTCACGGCATCCCGAAGGAAACCTCACGGCCGGAAAAGCGGCGCTCGTGAATCAGATGGTGACCGGCGCGTGCGACACGCTCAAAGAGGGGTTCCTGAACGATCCGCGACAGTGCACGGTGAACTTCTCGAAGCTGCTGTGTGCCGCGGGCAAAGACGACGACACGTGCCTGACGGCGGCGCAACTGCGAACGGTCGACACGTTCTATCGCGGCGTGAGGAACGCGAAGGGCGAATTGATCTTTTCGGGTCAGGCGCTCGGCAATCCGGTACCGCCGCTGCGCGGCACGAACCAGGCGCCGGGCGGAGTGTTCGACATCGTGCGCATCGCGTTCAACGATCCGAATCTCGACTGGCAGAAGTTCGACCTCGATCGAGACATGCCGATCATCGACAAGGCCGTCGGGTACGTCGATTCGGTGAACCCGGATCTCGGTGCGTTCAAGCAGAGCGGCGGAAAGCTGCTCCTGACGCATGGATGGGCCGACACGGGCATCACGCCGGAAAACACGATCTGGTACTACGACTCGGTTCTCGAGACGATGGGCAGGAACCAGAGCGACTGGGTGCGTCTGTTCATGGCGCCCGGCATGGGCCACTGCGGCGGCGGCCCGGGCGTCAACACGTTCGACTCCATCGGTACGCTGGAGAACTGGGTGGAAAAAGGGATGGCGCCCGATCAGATGATGGGAAGGGGAGCAGAAGGCCTCACACGCCCGCTCTGCCCGTACCCGCAGTATGCGGAATACAAGGGGACCGGCAGCCTGAAAGACGCAGCGAATTGGGCTTGCACCGCGCCCGCTCGGAAAGGGACAGGGAGATAACCGCCCCCTATTGCGTGTTCTTCCGCGTCGCCTTCCACGTGAAATCGCCGACATTGGAAGTCATCACGCCGGCCAGGGTGCCGTCGGCGCGCAGGATGCCCCTGGCGACGAGCTCGAGGGCGTGCGGCCCAGCATCCGTTTTGCCCGAGAACTCGAACCATTGGCCATCGAATTCGCCCTTCACGGCCGCCGGACCGTGAGGCGTCTGCAGGGTTCCCGCGATGGTGTGGCCATTCTGCTCGAGCACCAATTCCATGTCGTACCCCTCCATCGAGACGGCCCATCGGCCGGCGATGCGCCGCTCTTCCGCCGAGATCGCGGAAGCAAGCGCCACGATGGCGAGCAATACCCATACAGATTTGAACGCTTTCACGAATCGCCTCCCGTGTGTGACAGCCGAACCGATTGTAGACCCGCGCGGCTGAACGCCTGCTGAACGTCTCAGAACGAACACGTTCGCGGAGTCAATATATAGTGTTCGCGCTGCCGAAGCATGAGCGTCATCCGACCTTCCGTTCGCGCTGCCGCGCTGCTGATCGCCGCGCTCGCCGTCGCCGGACGCGCCCAGAGGCCCGCCGCGACAGCTTCCCAGGAATGGCGGACCTACGATCACGATCTCGCCGGCACGCGGTTTTCGCCGCTGACGGAGATCACCACCGGCAACGTCGCACGCCTGGCGAAGGCGTGGACCTTCACGCTTCCGTCTCCGCCCGGCCGCGGCGGACCGCTTGGACTCTTCGCCTCCGAAGCCGTGCCGCTCGTCGTCGCGGGCGTGATGTTCCTCCCGGCCGGCGGCAGCGTCGTCGCCCTCGAGGCCGACACCGGGAGAGAAATCTGGCGGCGTGAGATCGGCAGCGGGCCACAGGCCGGCGTGTCGCGCCGCGGCGTCGGCTACTGGCCCGGCGACGGCACGAGGCCCGCGCGCGTGTTCGTCACCGCCGGACGGCGGCTCGTGTCGCTCGATGCAGCGTCCGGCGCCCGCGCCGAAGGATTCGGCACGAACGGCGAAGTCGACATGATCGTCGGCTACAACGGGACGCCGACGATCTCCGGGAGCATCGTCGTCGTCGGCGCGAGCGTGAACGAAGTGCCGCTCGGACCGCCGGGAGACACGCGCGCGTTCGACGCGATCACGGGCAAGCTGCTGTGGACGTTCCACACCGTGCCGCGCCCCGGAGAAGTCGGACACGAGACGTGGCTCGACAACGGCTGGGAGCGCCGCTCGGGCACGAACGTCTGGGCGTTCTCGATGACCGTCGACGACGCGCGCGGCCTCCTCTACATGCCGGTCGCCGGGCCGGCCGCGAACTACTGGGGCGGCGATCGTCCGGGCAGCAACCTGTTCGGCAACTCGATCGTCGCCGTCGACATCGCGACCGGCGCGTACCGGTGGCATTTCCAGACCGTGCATCACGACATCTGGGACATCGATCAGTCGGCCGCGCCGGGTCTCGTCGACATCCGGCAGGGCGGCCGGACGATCCCCGCGCTCGCGACGGTGGGCAAGGGCGGCTACATGTTCATCCTCGATCGCACGAACGGGAAGCCGGTGTTCGGCGTCGAGGAGCGGCCGGTGCCGAAGGGCAACGTGCCCGGCGAGTGGTATTCGCCGACGCAGCCGTTCCCGCTGAAGCCGCCGGCGCTGGCGAAGACGCGTTTCCGGAAGGAAGACATGGTGATGGGGGCGGACACGACGGCCGATCACGCCGCCGCGTGTCAGGCGCTGTGGGATCGCAGCGGAGGATTCACGAACGAGGGTCCGTTCACTCCGTTCACGTTCCACGAGGACGGCGCGCCGCCGAAGTCGACGATTTCCTTTCCCGGCGGCACCGGAGGCATCAATTGGGGCGGCACGGCGATCGATCCGCGCACCGGCTACATCTACGTGAACGCGCACGACACGTCGCTCGTCGGGTGGGTGGAGAAGAAGAAGGCGGGCGTGACCTATTCGTTCGACGCGGTCGGCTCGGAGCAGCCGTACGATCGCGCGTCGGTCGACGGCGTCGGCCCGTTCCACACGTTCGCGGCGTCGATGGGCCGCGACGCCGCCGGGCGCGAGATGGTCCTCCCGTGTCAGCGGCCGCCGTGGTCGCGGCTCGTCGCCATCAACGCCGCCACCGGCGACATCGCGTGGGAGACGACGCTGGGGATCAACGAGAGCCTGCCGCCGGGAAAGCAGAACGCCGGCGGCAGCGGCAGCGCCGGCGCGATGGTCACGGCAGGCGGACTCGTCTTCATCGGCGCGACCGACGATCGCCGCTTCCGCGCGTTCGATTCGAAGAGCGGCAAGGAGCTCTGGGCCGCGAAGCTCGACGCGCCCGGCAACGCCAACCCGATCTCGTACCAGGCGAGGAACGGGAAGCAGTACGTCGCGATCGTCGCGACCAACGAGCTCGTGGTCTTCGCCCTGCCGTAAGGTCGCGCGCTACGTCGACTGCTTCTCTGCGTCGAACGTCGCCTTGAACCGCGACACCTGCACCGCCGGCTCGCTGCCCGCAGCGGCGGCGGCCGCGGCGGCAGGCTTCGTCGCCTTCGTCGCCCCCGGCTTCGGCCGGTTGGCTTCCGGCACGGTGATCGGCTCCAGCTGCGAGACGATCGCCGCCCTCTGCTCCTCGAACCACGGCGGCAGCAGGAGCGTCGTCCCGAGCTCGTCGGGCGCCTCGTCCTTGAAGAAACCGCCCGGGACGTTCGCGGTGCACTCGACGAGGATGCCGCCGGGCGAGCGGACGTACATCGAGTGGAAGTAGAAGCGATCCTTGACCTCGGATGCGTCGGTGTATCCCAGTTCCTCGTACACGGCCTTCTGCTTCACGAGCGCTTCGTCGCTCTCGACGTTGAACGCGATGTGATGCGCCGTGCCGGCGCCGAATCCCCAGCTGCCGGGCGCGCGCTCGGGCTCGACGTGCAGGTCGACGATCCGGCCCGGACCCGTGCCCGGCGCTTCGAACCGATGATACGGACCGTCGACGCCGACCTTCTGCAGCCCGAGCGCGTCGACGAAGAACGATTCCTGCTCGCGCGCGTCGCGGACCGACAGCACCGCGCCGAAGAAGCCGCGCGTCCCCGCGTCGCGCGGGATCTCGGCCGTCGTCCACGGATTGCGCGTGTCGCTGCGCTCTTCGATCATCTCGAAGAGCAGCCCCGCGGGATGCCGCACGCGCAGGTACTTGGTGCCGAAGCGCTCCTGCACGCCGCTGTGTTCGGCGCCGTGGCGATCGAAGTGCTGCGTCCAGAACGCGATCGCTCCTTCCGGCACGGTGTAGCTGGTGCACGACAGCTGGCCCGATCCGGCGCGCCCCGGCTTCCGCGAGTACGGAAAACAGGTCGCGATCGAGCCGATGTCGGCGTCGGCGTTGCCGTAATAGAAGTGATAGATGGGGATGTTCCCATCCATCAGGACGGTCTGCTTCACGAGGCGCTGGCCGAGTACCTGGGTGAAGAAGTCGATATCCTGCTGCGCGCCGCCGGGGCACAGCGTGAGATGGTGAACGCCCTGCACGAGGCTCTTCATGGGATCCCTCCAGACAGCGTGACAGTAGCGCAAAACGCTTCGGTAGGGCCGGGCGTTCCGCCTTCGCTGAAGCTACGGCGGACCACCGTAGCCTTGGCGGAGGTGGTCAGGCGCGGCCGCGCTGGACGGCCTGACGGCCGTCCCCTACCGGAGCGGAAAATTCGGCCCGCATGAGCTCCGCGCCGCGGACCATGGCGGCGAGCTTCGCGAACGCGGCCGCGCGCGGCAGATACTTCATGCCGCAGTCCGGCGCCACGATGAGCCGCTCGGCCGGGACGTACGGCAGCGCGCGGCGGATTCGTTCGGCAACCAGATCCGCGGGCTCGACTTCGTCCGTCGACAGATCGAGCACGCCGAGCAGCACCGTCTTGCCGGCGAGGCCGGCGAGCGAGGAACAATCGAGCCCGGACTGCGCCGTCTCGACCGAGACCTGCTGCACGCTGGTCTCCGCGAGCTCGGGCAGCAGGTCGTAGCGCGCCGGTTTTCCCTTCACCATCGCCCCGTAGCCGAAGCAGATGTGAACGACCGTCGTCCCGGTGACGCCGTCGAGCGCGCGCTGGAGCGCCTGGATGCCGAACGACCTCGCCTCCCCCGGGTGCGCCTGCATGTACGGCTCGTCGATCTGCACGACGTCCGCGCCGGCGGCGAACAGATCGGCGATCTCGTCGTGCACCGCCGCGGCGTAGTCCATCGCCAGGTCCTCGGCGGAGGCGTAGGCGTCGTTCTGCGCGAGCATCGTCATCGTGAACGGGCCGGGCACGGTGATCTTGATCTCACGATCCGTGTTCGCGCGCAGGAACTGCACGTCGCGCACGTTGACCGGCCGCAGGCGCCGAACGCGTCCGACGACCCTCGGCACGAGCGCCGGCTTGCCGGTGCGGCTGATCACCGTCCCCGGGCGATCGAGATCGATGCCGTCGAGCGCGGTGGCGAACAGGTTGAAGTAGCTCTCGCGCCGCATCTCGCCGTCGGAGACGATGTCGATGCCGGCGCGCTCCTGATCGCGAATCGCAATCAGCGTCGCATCGTCCTGCGCCTGCTCGAGGAGCTCCGGCGCGACCCGCCACAGCTGCTGCATCCGCACGCGCGGCGGCGTATTCGCCGCGAGCAGCGATCGATCGATCAGCCACTCCGGCTGCGGATACGAACCGACGACCGTCGTCGGAAACAGTTTTCGCGGCATCATCGATCCAGCATGCGGTAAGGGACGGTCTTCAGGCCGTCCCGCCCGCCCGGGCCGCCGTAGCTTCAGCGAAGGCGGAAGGCCCGACCCTGCCGACACGGACTTTCAGGCCTGCCCGACGCCTGCCATCACGCGCTCGGCAATTTGGCGAAATTCTTCGAGCGGGACGAGCGCCCGTGTCGCGATGCTCCGCTCCTTGACGATCCGCAGCATCTCGTCGACGGCGCTTTCGTCCGCGCCGGCGATCCCGAGCTGTTCCAGCGCCCATGCAATCGACGCTTTGCCGCTCTTCTTTCCCAGGACGATGTCGCCGGAACGGCCGGTGAGCGCCGGGTGCGTGCCGAACATCGCCAGCGGCTTCTTCACGACGAGATCGACGCCGATGCCGGACTCGCGCGTGAAGTTGTGCGCGCCGAGGACGGGCTTGTTGATCGCGATGGGGCGGCCGCTGAGGCGGCTGACCAGCGCGCCGAGCTCCGGCAGCCGCTCCAGCCGATACTGCGTCTCGTATCCGTAGAGAACATGAAGCGCGACGATGAGCTCCTCGAGCGCCGCGTTGCCGGTGCGCTCGCCGAGCCCGTTGGCGCAGCTGTGCACGACCTCGGCGCCGGCTTCGACCCCGGCGAGCTCCGTCGCGACCGCCATCCCGAAGTCGTTGTGCGTGTGGACTTCGACGGGCAGCCCGTTCGTCACGCGCTTCACCAGCTTCACGAGATACTTCATCGCGCCGGGCAGCACGCATCCCATCGTGTCGACGATGCCCACCGAGTCGGGCGGCGCGTCCTGGACGAGGCGCGTGAGCAGGTTCGTGAGATCCTCCTCGCGCGCGCGCGTGGTGTCGTACGGGAAGTAGACGACCTCGAGATCGTGCGCCTTCGCGTAGCGCACGATCTCGACGCTCTTCCGCAGCACGTCTTCCCACGTCCACTTGAACTGCCAGAGCAGCTTGGGGTAGCCGATCGGAATCTCGAGGATCACGCCGCGCGCGCCGCACTTCAGCGACTGATCGATGTCGGCCTGCATCGCGCGGACGAACGTGTAGATTTTCGAGGTGAGTCCGAGCCGCGCGATCTCCTGGATGGCCGTGAAGTCGTCGCGCGAGACGGCGGGCATGCCCGCCTCGATGCGATCGACGCCGACGCCGGCGAGCGCCTCCGCGATCGCAATCTTGTCGGCGACGCTGAACACGACGCCCGGCGTCTGTTCGCCGTCGCGGAGCGTGGCGTCGTGAATCTGCACGCGTGGAGGCAGAGCGAACGGGCGCCGCACCTCGTCGGTGACGTTGAACGGGCTCACCCACCACTGATCGTCGCGGTGATACTCCGGCGTCATGGCTCCCTCCGACCGCCGACGTCAGGCCCGTAGCTTACAGCGAGTACGGCCACGGGCGCGGCAGCAACAACATCATCAGCGCTGCGCCCATCAGCGCTGCGTTCTTCGTGAAATTGACGAATTCGCCCATGCGCTGTGCCGGATCGGCGACCGTCCAGAAGTCGTGTATCACGGGCGTGACGACGAGCAGAAACAGCACGATCAGCGCCAGCCCGGCTTCCGGCCGGAATCCGGCGACGACGCTCACGCCCGAGGCGAGCAGCCAGACTCCCGAGGCGATCGCGCTCGGCCCCGGCATCGGCACGCCTTTGTACGCGCAGTACCCGCGGATCGCCGCGTAGTTCCGGAAATGATTCACGCCGTTGTAGACGAACAGCCCGCCGAAGAGCACGCGGCCGGCGAGGAAGAGGATCTCGATCAAGCGGCGAGAGTCTCACGCAGACGCGAGCGACATGTCAAACCGCAATCGGCTCCCGCGCCCCGGCGACCGGACGTGCTCGCTCTGCGAGTTCGGCGCCGAACGTCGTCGGTCGCAGGGCGAATGAAGCGCGCCGGGACGGGATCATTTCTGCAAAGGGATTCGATCGAGTAGTCTTGCGCACCGATGGCGACCAGCGGCCGTTTTCTCACCACGCACGTCGGCAGTCTGCCGCGCCCGGACGATCTCGTCGCGATGATGTGGGCGAGGGAAGACGGCATTCCCGTGGATGCCGCCGCGCTCGACGCGCGAGTGCGCGGCGCGGTCGACGAAGCGGTCGCGCGGCAGACGATGGCGGGGATCGACGTCGTCAACGACGGCGAGTGGGGGAAGCCGAGCTACGCGACCTACATCAAGGATCGGCTCAACGGGTTCGGCGGCGCGGGCAACACGTACGTGTTCCAGGACGTCGAGGCGTTCCCGCGGACGAAGGCTCGCGTGCTGGCCGATCCCGGACGCACGCACCGCAAGGCGCCGGCGTGCGACGCGCCGATCACCGTGCGCGATATGGAAGCGCCGCGCGTCGACGCCGAGCGGCTGAAGGCGGCCGTCGAGGCCCACGGCGCCGCGGGCGCGTTCCTGACGGCGGCGTCGCCCGGCGTGACGGCGTTCTTCTTCCGCAACGAGTACTACAAGACGCACGAGGACTACGTGTTCGCGATCGCCGAGGCGATGCGGCACGAGTACGAGACGATCGCCGCCGCCGGCGTCACGCTGCAGGTGGACTGTCCGGACCTGGCGATGGGACGGCACACCCAGTTCAGGGAGCTCGACCTCGCGGGTTTTCGCGAGCGCATGGAGCTGAACGTCGAGGCGCTCAACCGCGCGCTCGTGAACATTCCCGCCGCGCAGGTCCGGATGCACTTGTGCTGGGGCAACTATCCCGGTCCTCACCACTACGACGTGCCGCTGCAGGACATCGTCGACGTGTTGTGGACGGCGAAGCCGCACGCGATTCAGTTCGAGGCGGCGAACCCGCGCCACGCGCACGAGTGGGCCGTGTTCGAGACGGTGAAGGTGCCGGAGGGCAAGACGCTGATCCCCGGCGTCATCGAGTGCCAGTCGAATTACATCGAGCATCCGGAGCTCGTCGCGCAGCGAATCGGGCGGTACGCGAACCTCGTGGGCCGCGACAACGTGATGGCCGGCGTCGACTGCGGGTTCAGCATCCACGTCGGATCGGGCGGCGTCGATCCCGACGTGGTCTGGGCGAAGCTCGCCGCGCTCGCGCAAGGCGCCGCCATCGCGAGCCGCAGATTCTGGCGGTGAGCGCGCCGCAATTGCGCCGGTAGGGCCGGGCCTTCCGCCTTCGCTGAAGCTACGGCGGACCACCGTAGCCTTGGCGGAGGTGGTCAGGCCCGGCCGCGCGGCGACAGCCAGCCCCTGGCCCCACGTGTCATTGACGAAGACCCGCCAGAACCTTTGCGTACAGTTTGTCGTAGAGAGCGAGGCGGTGCGGATCCGGCGTCTCGTCGACCTCGCCGATGATCATCGGCGCCGGTTTCGCGTCGCTGAACGGCTGCCATCGCGGCAGGCCCGCGCCGTTCGGATCGCCCGTCCGGGCGAAGTTCACCCAGTAAGCCGACACTCGGTCCGCCAGCGCGCGATCGGACGGCGACGCCGACGCCAGTTCGGGCGCGCTCGCATCCGGAAAGACGCGCGGCGCACCGAGCGTGCCGAAGACGTACGGGATTTCCGACGCGTGCGTCGCTTTCAGATTCCGCGCGTTTGCCGCGTGCGGCGGCTCGTGCGTGAAGAAGTACCAGTAGGCGCGCTGTCCGCGCTTCGTCTGCAGGCTCGCATACAGGCGCATGTGCCACGCCAGCTCGTCGCGGAACGCCGTCTGCGACGAGCGCGTCGCTTCCTCGTCTCCACCGGCCGGGTACGCGTTCAAGAACTCGTCGGCGAGATCGCCCCAGCGCTGGCGCACACGATCGCTCCACGCCGCCGCCGTGACAGGCCCGGCGAACGTCCCTTCGTCCTTGTTCGATCCGACGAGCACGTCGACCGGCTGCTGCCGCCCCTGCGAAAAGATCAGCGACTCGTCCTCGGGTACGATCCATCCGTCGACGATCATCCCGGCGCCGAAACGCGTTCGGGAGATGTCGTCGCTCGAGAGCGCGCGAAGGTCGCGGAGCGGCATCGGCGCCGGCGGCGGTGCGCCGCGCCGTCCGATCGGCTGCTCGGCCTGCTGCCGCGTGCGCATCGGCGCGATGCCGAGGCCCATCCACGCACCGCTCTCGGAAATCGCGCGCCGGAACAGCCCCGCGGCCTGCGGGCTGCCGACGAGGCCGGCGGCCATCGCCGCGCCGGCCGATTCGCCGAAGATCGTGACGTTGCGCGGATCGCCGCCGAAGGCGGCGACGTTCGCCTGCACCCATTTCAGCGCGGCCACCGTATCCATCAGCGCCTGATTGCCCGACGCGTCGTGTCCCGATTCCTGCGTGAGCTCCGGATGCGAGAAGAACCCGAACGGGCCGAGGCGGTAATTGAACGTGACGACGACGGCGCCTTTGCGCGCCAGCGCCTCGCCGTCGTTGTGCGGGGTCGAGCCGGCGCCTTCGCTGTACGCGCCGCCGAAAATCCAGACCATCACGGGACGCCGCTCGGACGCGGACGCGGCGGCGGTCCAGACGTTCAGATACAGGCAGTCCTCGCTCGCCGCCGGCGAGTCGGGAAGATCGACCGACACGTTCACGCGGCCGACGCCTTTCGGCTGCAGGCAGACCGTGCCGAACGTGTCAGCCTTGCGGACGCCGGTCCATTTCGCGACCGGCTGCGGCGCACGCCAGCGCAGCGATCCTGTGGGCGGCGCCGCGAACGGAATGCCTTTGAACACGCGCACGCCGGGCGCTGTTCCCGCTGTGCCGGAGAGCAGGCCCGCGTCGGTCTTGACGGGCTCGGGGACGGCGGCGCGCAGTACGCTCGCGAGCGCGAGCGCGGCGGTGAATGCGGCACGCGTCTTCATCGGCGTGATAGCGGCGTTGCTAAAGATCTACTGACGCTCGCGGTTCTCGGTTCGCGGTGCTCGGTTCGCGGTTCTTGGTTCGCGGTTCTTGGTTCGCGGTTCTTG
>Ga0075434_100005721_pt1 | contig 11347 bp, 8 predicted proteins | sample RhiMethybrSRZTD3_FD_75298 | JGI IMG/M metagenome (GOLD analysis project Ga0075434, IMG submission 75298) | Populus rhizosphere microbial communities from Tennessee, USA - Rhizosphere MetaG P. TD hybrid SRZTD3 | ecosystem: Host-associated > Plants > Roots > Rhizosphere > Soil | place: USA...
GCTGAGATTGGCCTCCGGCCAGGCCTATCCATCACGGCTGGTTCGCATCATCGTGCCGGTCCCGCCCGGCGGCGCGCTCGACATTCTGGCGCGGCTGATGGGCCAGTGGCTTTCGGACCACCTGGGGCAACCGTTCGTGATCGAGAACCGGCCGGGCGGTGGCACCAATATCGGTGTCGAAGCAGTCGTGCGGGCGCCAGCGGACGGCTACACGCTACTGCTAGTTCCCGGGTCAGTAACCGCCAACGCCACGCTCTACCAGCATCTCAGCTTCAATTTCATCCACGACATGGTTCCGATTGCGATGATCTCGAGCCTGCCGCTGGTCATGATCGTGAATCCATCGAATCCAGCCAAGACCGTGCCGGAGTTCATCGCCTGGGCCAAAGCCAATCCGGGCAAGGTCAGCATGGCATCGGGCGGCACCGGCAGCACATCGCATATCGGCGGCGAGCTCCTCAAGCTGATGACCGGCATCGACATGCTGCACGTGCCCTATCGCGGCGGCGCCCCCGCGATCACCGACCTGATGGGCGGAACGGTGCAGGTCTATTTCAGCCCGCTTCCAGAGGCGATCTCGAACATCAAAGCCGGGAAGATCCGCGCACTCGCGGTGACGACGGCCAAGCGTTCGCAGGCGCTGCCGGATGTGCCGACGATTGGCGAATCCGTGCCGGGCTTCGAAGCCAATACCTGGCAGGGAATTGGCGCGCCCAAGGGCACGCCAGCGGAGATCGTCGCGCTGCTCAACAAGGAGATCAACGCGGCGCTTGCCGACTCCGTCATCAAAGCGCGCCTCGCCGAGCTTGGCAGTGTGCCAAGCCCGATGTCACCGCCCGAGTTCGAGACATACATCGTGGACGAGACCGCCAAGTGGGCCAAGGTGATCCACCAGGCCAACATCCCGCTGCAGTAAGCGAGCGGTCGCATCACAGGACACGGCATGCGCCTGCGCGATTGCCATAACTTTCACGACTTCCGGAAGCTTGCCAAGAGCCGGCTTCCCGGTCCGATCTTCAACTATATCGATGGTGCTGCTGACGATGAGGTGACCTATCGCCGGAATACGGAAAGCTTCGAGCATTGCGACCTCGTTCCCAACATTCTGCGCGGGGTCGAGACCATCGACATGTCAGTGACCGTGCTGGGCCAGAAGCTCGCGATGCCGGTCTATTGCTCTCCCACTGCGCTGCAGCGATTGTTTCACCACCATGGCGAACGCGCCGTCGCGGCCGCCGCCGCAAAGGCCGGAACGATGTTCGGCGTATCCTCGCTGGGAACGGTGGGCCTGGAAGAGCTGCGCAAGGCGCACAAGACGCCGCAGGTCTACCAATTCTATTTTCATAAGGACCGCGACCTCAACCACGCGATGATGAAGCGCGCCAAGGAGGCTGGCGTCGATGTGATGATGCTGACTGTCGACAGCATCACCGGTGGAAACCGGGAGCGCGACCTGCGCACCGGCTTTTCCATCCCGTTCCTGCTGACGCTCGGCGGAATGCTCCAATTCGCGATCAAGCCGATGTGGGGCATCAACTACGTCAGGCATGAACGCTTCAAGCTGCCGCAGCTCGACGAGCACGTCGACATGAGCGGCGGCGCCATGTCGATCGGGCGCTATTTCACCGAAATGCTCGACCCATCCATGAACTGGAACGACGTGGCCGAAATGGTGCGCGCCTGGAACGGCCAGTTTTGTCTCAAGGGCGTGATGTCGGTCGCGGACGCCAAGCGCGCCGCCGAGATCGGTTGCACCGGCATCGTGATCTCCAATCACGGCGGCCGGCAGCTTGATGGCTCGCGCGCGCCATTCGATCAACTTGCGGAAATCGTCGATGCCGTCGGTGATCGGATCGACGTCTTGATGGACGGCGGCGTCCAGCGCGGGACCCATGTGTTGAAGGCGCTGTCGCTCGGCGCCAAGGCCGTCGGGGTCGGACGGTTCTATCTGTTTCCGCTGGCGGCGGCCGGCCAGGCCGGCGTCGAGCGCGCGCTCGGCCTCATGCGGACAGAGCTCGAACGGGACATGAAGCTGATGGGCTGTACGTCCATCAGCCAGCTGTCACGCGACAATCTGCGGTTCAGGTAATGGCGCGACTAAATATCCCAGGTTCGAAACGCAAGGCAACGCACCCAACCTCATGTGCTAAAATCAATCGAGCTTCAGCATTCGATTGAAATGGTACCACTGCCACGACGACAACGCAGGAGGACGCGCCATGAAATCGCTTCGCAAATCGACGCTGCAGATCGCGCCCGGCTTCTGCGCACGCGTGGCCACCATCGTGGCCGCTCTCGCAGGTACGTGGGCGGTGCCAGTGCTGGCGCAGCAACAAACAGCTCCGCCCGTCTCCTCTCCACCGATTTTTTCCTGGGACCACACGGTCGGATGGATCGGGATGGGCGAATTCCGACCTGTGCCGGGCAAGGTGCCGCCCGTCACCAATGACCCGAAGCACCCCTACGTCCCGAACAACCAGGGCCGTCAGCCGACCTACCGGATCGCCGACCTCAGCAACCCGAACCTCAAGCCCTGGGTCAAGGAGGTCATGAAGAAGGACAACGACGAAGTGCTCGCCGGCAAGATCGCATTCACGCCCAGCCAGAGCTGCATGCCCGCCGGCGTTCCCGGCTTCATGGCTTTGGGCGGCAACAACAACCCGGTGTGGTTTCTGCAGACACCCAAAGAGATCCGGCTCATGCGTGCGGCCGACTCCCAGGTGCGCCGCGTCTATCTCAATGTGCCGCATTCGGCCAATCCGAAGCCGTCGTGGTACGGCGAGTCGGTCGGGCACTATGAAGGCGACACGCTCGTCATCGACACCATCGGCCTGAGCGCCAAGACGTTCGTCGACGCCTACCGCACTCCACATACCGAGAAGCTGCATGTCGTCGAGCGCTGGCGCATGGTCGACGACCGCAAATTCATGGAAGTCGTCTTCACGGTGGAGGATCCGGACGCTTACTATGAGCCGTGGACCGGAATGCGACGCTATCGGCGCGTGGAGCAACAGTTCCGCGAGGAGATCTGCGCCGAGGGCAATCGGATGCTGTTCGATTACAGCATCCCGGTGGCGAACGCGCCGGATTTCTGACGAAGGTCATGCGTTGTGCGGTGCGAGGCAGCCGGCAATCCGGTTATCTCGCCCCTGCAGCCCCGCGTTGGCATCAGCGCGTTCTTCGATCAAATCGAGCCTTCGGGGATACCTTTCCGCGACCGGACAGCCGTGCGAGAATTGCTGAGCATCCAACGTAGGCAAGCCGGGAGAAGGCAATAACTGGCCAGCCGAACGATTTGACCTTGTTGGAATGTCAGCTCTGACTGTTTGCGAAACAAGAAGGCCACTTTTGGGAGGGCACCATGCGATCACATGCGTTAAAAATATGTCTCGGCATGCTCGTCTTCTGCACAACCCTTGAAGTGCAGGCACAACAACCAGCGCAAGAGAAAGTCCACGAGCTGAAGGCCTCGCCGACCACCGTTCACCGCGGCTTCTTCGATGCGTCGCTCAAGCCCGTGCTGACCATCGATTCCGGCGACGTCGTGCGGCTGTGGACCACCACCGGCAATCCGCGCTACTTCGAAAGCCTGGGTGTGCCGAAGGAAAAGATCCCGCCGGAGCTCTATGCGGCGTTCGAGGGAGCGCCCGGCGCAGGCCGCGACGACCACACCCTGAACGGCCCCATTGCGGTGCGCGGCGCCGAGGTGGGCGACTCGGTTGAGATTCGCATCCGCTCGGTCGAGCTCTGGCTGCCGATCGGAGCCATGAGCTTCCGCGCCAACCGCGGCACATTGCCCGAAGACTTCCCCTATTCGCGTGATCGCGTGTTCTTCTTCGACCCGGCCAAGAAGGAGTTCGAGTTCGCACCAGGCGTGGTCGTGCCGGCCAAACCGTTCTGGGGTGTGATGGGAGTCGCCCCGCCGCCTTCCATGGGCCGGGTGCCGAGCGGTCCGCCCAACGTCTTTGGCGGCAACATGGATAATCACGACCTGCAGCCAGGAACGAGCCTGTTCCTGCCGGTCCACGTTCCCGGCGCATTGATCTCGATCGGCGACGGGCATGGTGTGCAAGGCAAGGGCGAGGTCGGCCTGTCCGCAATGGAAACATCGCTTCGAGGCGAGATCCAGGTGGTGGTGCACAAGGGCATGCGGACGTTGTGGCCGCGGGCCGAAACTCCGACACATTATATGACCATGGGCCTGCACCAGGATCTCAACGAGGCCGCCAAGATCGCGACGCGCGAGATGCTCAACTTCATCGTCGCCACCAAGGGTCTGCCGCGCGACGACGTCTACATGCTGCTCAGCGCCGCCATGGATCTGCACGTGACTCAGGTGGTCGACGGCACCAAGGGCGTTCACGCCATGCTGCCCAAGTCGATCTTTCGAAATTAGTGCTCCGTTTCCGAAGTTCGCCTGACACTGCAGCACGCTCGAAGCGAACTTCGGAAACAAACTTCAAATTCGCCGCACTAGTCCGCATTCGAACACAGTTGCACGGTTCAATGGAGCCGCTTGTCCTCACGCTCGCGCAGTCGCTGGCGAAGGCGCGGATGAGGGGGACGAGCGACGACAATTGATTTTGGCAGAACGAAACCAAACTGGCCGTTGGCAGAACGAAACCAATCCAGCGGCCGCCGAACCAGGCCGGTGAAGCGAAAAGCACCAATGCTCAAGGGCATATTGCCGATTTTCTAGACACCCAATTGCCATGGACAGGCGCAAATCGAGCGGGCGCAACACGAGCGCACGCAAAAGCCCATTCCCACTTTTGCCCAAAATGCTTTAGTGTTCCGATTCTCGAAGCTTGCATCGTTCGGCGGCACTCTCGTTTGCGGGCTTCGGAATCGAAAAGACACCGGTAACGTATTGCTCTAGTGTGGCTTTGGTTCAGAAGTCCGCAGCTGGGATGAGCGGCAAGCTGTTGCGGACTTCTGAGCCGTCATACGAAGGATCGCGGGTTGCGCTGATTTCTTGGGCGGGAGCAGGTCTTGCGACGCTGGACGATTATTGTTGCCGCACTCGCGGCTGCCATTACTGTATTGTTCGTGCGGGTTGTCGTCGTCGCCCGCGATTTCTCGGTGGTGGTGACGGCCGCCCGCTTCGACGCGATGCGCGACGACCATACCGCCCTGCGCACTTTCCTGCGCCGCATGCCGAAAGGCGCCGACCTGCACATCCACCTCACCGGCGCGGTCTATGCCGAGCACGCGATCGAATGGGCAATCCTCGACGGCTACTGCGTGCGCACGGCCGACCTCGCTATCGTGCCGCCGCCATGCGCGGAAGGCACTGTGGCGGCGGCCGAAGCGCAGAAGGACCAGGCGCTCTTTGATCGGCTCGTTAACGCGTTCTCGATGCGCAACTTCCGGCCGACGGACGCGACGCCATCAGGGCACGACCAGTTCTTCGCGGCCTTCGGGCGCCTCAATATCGCGCCGCACCGGACCTTCGAGCTGATCATGGATCAGCTGGTCCAGCGCCAGGCTGACGGCGTGCAGTATGTCGAGCTGATGCTGACGCTGATGCCGGCACGCGATCGCCAGACACTGGCCAAGACGATCGAAGGCGAGACCGATCTCGCCACGATGCTGGACACGCTCAAGCGCAACGGGCTCGACCGCACGGTCGAGGAGGCTCGGCGGCGTGTCGTTGACCTGATCGAGCGCGTCAATGCCGCGCTCGATTGCGGGAGCGAGCGGGTGAAGGCGGGCTGCGGCGTGAGCTACCGCTTCATCGCGCAGGTCTCCCGCAACAATCCGATCGAGGAAGTCTTCGTCCAGACCGCGGCCGCCGCCGCGCTCATTCGCGCCGAGCCACGGGTCGTGGCGCTCAATTTCGTCGGCCCCGAGGACCATCAGATCGCGCGCCACGACTACCGCGCCCACATGAAGATCATCGAATTCCTCGCCAAGGATGTGCCGGTCGCGCTGCATGCCGGTGAGCTGTGGCTTGGGCTGGTGCCGCCGGAAGATCTGACCTTTCACCTCACCGAAGCGGTGACGACGGCCGGTGCCCGCCGCATCGGCCACGGCACCGCGCTTGCATTCGAGCATGACGTCGGCGGGCTCATTCTGGCGATGCGGCGACAATCGGTCGCGATCGAGATCAGCCTCACCAGCAGCGATCTCATTCTCGGCGTGCGCGGCAGGGACCACCCTCTGTCCGCTTATCTTGCCGCCGGTGTGCCGGTTGTGATTGCAACCGACGATGCCGGCGTCGCGCGCATCGACCTCACGCACGAATACATGCGCGCTGCGCGCGAGCACAGGCTTGGGTACCGGACCTTGAAGGCGATCGCCCGCAACAGCCTGGTCCACTCCTTCCTCGGCCCCGACGACAAGCGCAGGGAGCTGGCCCGCTTCGATCAGGCGAGCACCGAGTTCGAGCAGTCCATTGCGGGGCGGCACTGGCAGCTCCAGCACCTCGTGGAGCTGGTGCGGGCCGCCGTGCAGCAGCTCCCGTAGGACAATTTTTTAAGCAAATTGAAAGACTTTTTGAGTGTGATCATCATCACTTTGCCGCATCGCCACACGATGGTAGACAAGGGGCGAAAGGAACTGGGCTAGCATCGGAGCCCCCGAATGTGCCGCTGGATTGCCTATCGCGGAGAGACCATCTCGCTTGAGCACTACGTCACGGCGCCTGCCCACTCGCTGGTGGTGCAGAGCCTGAAGGCGCTCGAATCAACTGCCAGCACCAATGGCGACGGGTTCGGGATGGGTTGGTATGGTGAGCACCCGGAGCCGGGCCTCTATCGCGAGGTGCGTCCGGCGTGGTCGGACGAGAACCTGCGCTATCTGTGCCGCCACATCCGCTCGCACCTCTATTTCGCGCATGTGCGCGCCTCCACCGGCACCCCGATCACGCGGCCGAACTGCCATCCGTTCGCCTGCGGGCGCTGGATGTTCATGCACAACGGACTGATCGGCAACTGGTCGCGGCTGCGCCGAAAGGTCGAGCAGCTGATCCCCGATGATTTCTACGGCTCGCGCATCGGCACAACCGATTCGGAAGCGGTGTTCCTGGCGATTCTTGGCGCCGGTGGCGACAAGGATCCGATCGGCGCGACCGCGCGCGTGCTCGCGACTCTGTCCGAGATGGTGAGCACCGAGGACCATAGCGAGCCGCTCCGCTTCACGGCCGCGCTCGCCAATGGGCAGGATCTTTATGCCTTCCGCTACGCCGCCAACGACAAGGCCAATACGCTTTACTATCGCGAGTCAGGCGGCAGTGTCGTGATCGTGTCCGAGCCGCTCGACGGCAAGCACGCGCAGTGGAAGACGGTGCCGCCCGGCCATATGCTCGCGGCCATTGCCGGAAAGCCGGTCAGGCTCGAGCCGTTCCTGTCGGCGCATCGTGTCGCGGCTGAATGAATTGACAACCCCCTAGCGTCAGCGTTCGATGCAGCCTGATAAAGGCTTGGGAGGATCGATCGATGGCGCGCCACTTCACAACCGCCGGATTGTTGGGTGCGGGTGTCATACTCGCTGCAACCTGTGCGCAGGCGCAGTCGGTCGCCGATTTCTATCGCGGCAAGACCGTTAACGTTCTCATTGGTGTTGGCGTCGGCGGTGAATACGACCTGCAGGCACGGCTGGTCGCGCGCCACATTGGCAAGCACATCCCGGGCAATCCGCTGGTGGTGCCGCAGAACATGACCGGCGCCGGCGGGATCAAGATGGCCAACTATCTCTACACGCAGGCGGCCCGCGACGGCACCAACATCGGGATGCTCGGCAACAACTTTCCGGCGACGCAAGCAGTCGGCGGCCAGGGCGTGCAGTTCGACTCGGTCAAGTTTCTCTGGCTTGGCAGCATGGCGGCAGTGGTCGAGACCATGGCGGTCTGGCACACCGCAGGCGTGAAGACGGTCGACGACCTGCGCAAGAAGGAGGTCATCGCCGGCGCTTCGGGCCGCGGCGCCATCACCTACATCTATCCCTCGATGATGAACGAATTTCTGGGCACGAAGTTCAAGCTCGTCACCGGCTATGAAGGCGGCAACCAGATCAATCTCGCCATGGAGCGCGGCGAAGTGCAGGCGCGCAACAACACCTGGTCGAGCTGGAAGGCGACCAAGCCGGTCTGGATCCGCGACAAGCTGATCACCATCGTGGCGCAGGCCGGACCACGCGCGCCCGATCTCGATGCGCCGTCGGTCGAGGAACTGGCCAAGACGCCGGATGAGCGCAAGCTGATCGAGCTCGTCACCTCAGGCACGCATCTCGGCCGTCCGATGGCGACGACACCTGACGTGCCGGCCGATCGCCTCGCCGCACTGCGCGCAGCCTATCGCGCCACCATGACAGATCCAGAATTTCTGGCTGATGCCGCGAAGGCGGGCTTTGAGGTTGCGCCCGTCCACGGCGAGGAGATGCAGAAGATCGTCGAGCGGATCATGAGCACGCCCAAGGAGCTCGCGGCCCGAGCGAAGCATCTGGTGGAGTGAGTTAAGCGGGTTAGGCCAGCAACGGCATGTGCCGTTGTCATGCCCGCGCAAGCGGGGACCCAGTAAACGCAGGACGTGAGGTGAAGCGCCTAGCGTCCCCACATTCGCTCTGGATACCGGGTCCCCGATGATAACAAAGGCAGCGTTCAGGAAACAAAGGCCGCAACTCGGGAACATGGCGGCAGCACGGAGGAGACATGACGAGCTTGCGCATTGCATTGGCGAGCGTGGCACTCCTTATCTTGGCAGCGCCTTCAGCTCACGCACAATCCTATCCATCGCGCACCATCACGCTGGTCGTGCCGTTCCCGGCCGGCGGTGGCAATGACGCGCTTGCGCGCCTCGTCGCCGAGCGCATGAGCAAGACGCTCGGGCAGCAAGTGGTGGTGGAAAATCGCGGCGGCGCCGGCGGCACAGTCGCGACCCGCGCGATCGCCAGGGGCCCCGCCGACGGCTACACCATCCTGCTCACCTATACGGGCACGCTTGCCATCAACCCGTCGCTCTATCCCAACGCCGGCTACGATCCGCGCAAGGATTTCGCGCCGATCGGCACGATCGGCACGCTCTTGAGCGTGCTGGTGACGCATCCGTCACTGCCGGTGCGCTCGACCGGCGACCTGATCACATACAGCAAGGCCAACCCGGGCAAGGTCAACTACGGCTTCGTGCCCGGCACGGTCGGGCACATCTCGACCGAGATGTTCGCACAGACCGCCGGCATCAAGCTCACCAACATTCCCTATCGCGGCAACGGCAACGCGATCGCCGACCTGCTCGGCGGCCATGTCTCCATGATGTTCCTCTCCATCCTGCCGGTGATCGGGCAGATCCAGTCCGGCAAGCTCAATGCGCTGGCGGTCGCAAGCCCGACGCGCTCGGCGCTCATTCCTGACGTTCCGACGATTTCGGAATCGGGCCTGCCAGGATTCTCCTCCATCATCACCTACGGGCTGGCGGCAGCAGCCGGCACACCGCGCGAGATCATCGCGCGGCTGAACAAGGAGCTGCGCACTGCGCTCGAGGACGGCGAATTGCGCGCACGGCTCGCCACCGAGGGCGGGCAGGTAATGCCCGGCAGTCCCGAGGATTATGCCGCGGTGATCGACAGCGAGGAGAAGCGCTGGGGCCCGCTGGTGAAGAACCTCGACCTCAAGGTGGAGTGAGCCACGGTGCTCCTGGTCGGCGTTGGCGCCGACGGGGAGTACGACGTGCTCGCACGGGAGCTCGCCCGCCACAGCGCAGAACGCGGCTCGCAATCCATCGAATCGCCAGAAAGGTGATGCGGCGTGTCTCCGGTTGCCTGCGGAGAAAGCCATGGCGAGCCGAACAGCTGTCGTGAAGTGGCTGCTTGATTCCGATCCGTCGATCCGGTGGCAAGTCATGCGCGATCTCACCGACGAACCCGACGAGGTTGTCGCGGCCGAGCGCTCGCGCGTCGCGTCCGAGGGTTGGGGCGCACAGCTCCTCAGCCTTCAGGCGCCTGGCGGCCAATGGGGTGCCGCCGACGATGAAGGCTGGATGACCAGCGTTTCCGCTCTGGCGCTCTTGAAAGATCTGGGTCCGGATCCGTCGAATGAGAAAGTCCGCAGTGCGATCGGCTTGATCCAGGACCGCATCACCTGGTGGCAGCTCGACGGCCTGCCGTTCTTCGACGGCGAGACCGAAGCCTGCATCAATGGAAGAATCCTGGTGGCGGGCGCCTATTTCGGTGATGCCAGCGACCGGCTGGTCGACCGTCTCCTCAATGATCAGCTCGAAGACGGCGGCTGGAACTGCCAGGCTCCGCCCAGCAAGCGATCCTCGTTCCACTCCACGATCTGTGTTCTGGAAGGGTTGCTGGAGTACGAGAAAGCACGGGGCGCAACGACTGCTGTGACGGAAGCCCGGGCCAAGGCAGAGGATTATCTCCTGGAACGCCGCATGCTGAGGTCGCTGACAACCGGCGAGGTGATCGACAGCCGCTGGACACGCTTCGCGTTTCCGACCGTGTGGCGCTACGACGTCCTGCGCGGGCTCGACTATCTGCGCAGCGCCGGCGCCAAGCCCGACGAACGGATGGCCGAAGCAATCGAGCTGATCGAGAAGAGACGGCACCAGAACGGCCGGTGGCCGCTGGGTAGCCTCCATCCCGATCGGATCACGCTCGATATGGAGCCAGGAGTCGGCAAGGCCAGTCGCTGGAACACGCTGCGCGCGCTACGCGTGCTGGACTGGTATGGAAACTGAGCGTGCGGCATGGCACGTTGGCATTCGGGAGCGCCGGGAGTATCCGTGAGTGCCAAAGCCGCTTGAACGAAACTATGATGGCATCATCATCGGGGCCGGTCATCACGGCCTGATCCTCGGCAGCTATCTCGCCCGCGCGGGGCTGAAGATTCTTGTGGTCGAGCGCAGGCTCACCTATGGCGGCGGGCTCGCTACGCACGAGGTCACCGAGCCGGGCTTCTATCACAATCTCCATTCGATCAATCATTTTCATATCAGCGAGACGCCCTGGTTCAAGGACCTAGGGCTAGACGACAAGATCACCTATATCACGCCACGCCACGAGTTTGGCCAAGCTCATCGCGACGGCACCGCGCTCGTGCTCGGGCGGGATATCGACGAGACGCTCGCCAATATCGCGCGCTTTTCGCCGCGCGACGCGAAAACGTTCCGCGAATGGAATCGCCGGGCGGAGACGATCACGGCGCGCATTCTCCTGCCCGAGCGCTTTGCCGAGCCGTTGCCGCAGCGCGAGCGCGAGGAGCTGCTGTCACGCACCGAAATGGGTCGTGACTTTCTTGCGACCACACGCCGGCAGCCGCTCGATCTCGTCGAGGAGCTGTTCCAGAACGAGCATGTACGGCTACTCATGCTGTTCAAGATCTCGCTGTTCGGCACCTGGCTGA
>Ga0075434_100005722_pt1 | contig 11346 bp, 8 predicted proteins | sample RhiMethybrSRZTD3_FD_75298 | JGI IMG/M metagenome (GOLD analysis project Ga0075434, IMG submission 75298) | Populus rhizosphere microbial communities from Tennessee, USA - Rhizosphere MetaG P. TD hybrid SRZTD3 | ecosystem: Host-associated > Plants > Roots > Rhizosphere > Soil | place: USA...
TAAATGGTGCGCATCATTGCCGGCCACGGCTTGGTGAGAACCAGATAACCGCCGCCTCCCTTGGGAACTGAATTGCCCTGCTCGTCGACAACATCGGCCTCGATGCCGGGGAACGGCAATGTCGCTGAGCCGGGCTTGAGCTTGGTAAGGGCAGGGAGTGGCGTGATCAACGGATGTCCCGTTTCCGTCTGCCACCACGTGTCCAAAACAGGACAGCGCCCGCCGCCGATATACTTGTGATACCAAACCCATGCTTCCGGATTGATCGGCTCGCCGACCGTGCCGAGCAGGCGCAAGCTTTTGAGGTTGTGTTTCGCGGGATACTCCGTTCCCCAACGCATAAAAGTGCGAATGGCCGTCGGTGCCGTGTGAAAGATTGTAACACCGTATTTTTCGACGATGCGCCAGAAGCGATCACGCTCCGGCCAGTCCGGCGTGCCTTCGTACATCACCTGCGTGACGCCGTTGGCCATCGGACCATAAACGATATGCGTGTGTCCCGTCACCCAACCGATATCGGCGGCGCACCAGAACACGTCGTCATCTTTCATGTCAAAGATCCATTTATTCGCAAGCGTGACGCCGGTGAGGTACCCCCCGGTCGTGTGTACGATCCCTTTCGGTTTGCCGGTGGTACCACTGGTATAGAGGATATATAGAATGTCCTCGCTATCCAGCTTCTCCGGCTCGCACCACAGTGGCGCGTTCGCCATGAGATCGTTCCACCAATGGTCGCGGCCCTGTTTCATTTGCCCGCCGGCATCGGCGCCGACCCGTTTTACCACCACGACATGTTCAATCGAGGGCGTCTCCAGCAGCGCTTCATCGGCATTCTTCTTCAACGGAATGACGCCTCCGCGGCGGTAGCCGCCGTCCGCAGTAACGAGCACCTTGGCTGTGGCGTCGTTGATGCGGTCGCGCAGAGATTCCGCGCTAAAGCCGCCGAAGACGACGCTGTGCGGCGCGCCAATTCGATTACAGGCATGCATTGCGATCACCAACTCGGGAATCATACCCATGTAGAGACAAACCCGATCGCCTTTTTTCACGCCCAGTTTTTTCAGCACGTTGGCAAACTTATTCACCTCGCGCCAGACGTCGCGGTAAGTCAGGACGCGCTCGTCGCCGGGCTCCCCTTCCCAGATGAGCGCCGCCTTGTTCTTGCGACCGCCGTGAACATGGCGGTCAAGACAGTTGTAAGAGGCATTGAGCTTTCCTCCGAGAAACCATTTTGCCCACGGCGTGTTCCATTCCAAGATTTTTTTCCATGGCTTAAACCAATGAAGTTCCTTGGCCGCTTTGGCCCAAAATGCTTGCGGATCTCTGCGCGCCGTGTTGTAGACATTCGCGTTATTGATGTTAGCGGTTTTTTTTAACTCCTTTGGCGGTGGGAAATTTCTTCGTTCTTCTAATAAAACCTCGATCGCCTTATCTGCCATGGCGCATCCTCCTCGAAGTAGACTATTCAACGGGATTGGAAACGGCTCGAATTCTATTGAAGCATTTTCGGCTTCGCAAGAGTCCACTTGTTGTTCCGTGCCAACCCAACCTCTACGGTTGGTTATTGATCCACTGATCTGACTGGTTGACAAGCGCTCTTTTGATGGCCTAGTGTCAAGTCACAAATAATGCATGACTATAAATTCAGTCCAATCATTACACTGCGAAAAGTATGAGCGATCTCGAAGTCACGGTGGAGCAGTCGGAGACCGCAGCAGTCGTGCACGCTGCGGGGTCCGTGGACAGCAATACGGCTCCACAGTTGCAAGAACCCTTGCTGCGTGCCGCCGAAAACGGTGCCGTGCAACTCGATCTGGCTAAAGTCCCGTACATGAGCAGCGCCGGTTTGCGCGTATTGCTTTTGGCCGCCAAGGCACTGCAAAAACGCGGCGAGCGCCTGCGCGTGATCAATGCGCCGGCGCAAATCTACAACGTTCTGAACATATCCGGGTTCACTTCGTTCATCGATGTGAGTTCATAAAGCGTCCGCCGAAACGGAGGAGACGCCCCGAGAGCCGGATGAAAATTGAAACCAACGTCTGGCAGAAAGTTCCTGGCACCCCCTCCGTTGAACTCTTTGCGATCATACTCAAGGCCAACTGTGTTTCGTCGAACTGTTACATTTTTTCCGCACCCGACGCGCTTGTCGTCGTCGATCCTGGCGCCAGCTCCGAGCAGACAGAGCAGATAAGCCGCGTTTTGACCGACGCCGTCGCGGTGTCGCAACGGCCCATCCTGGTGTTTCTCACCCATTGCCATCAAGACCACTCGCAGGAGGCGGGCGGCCTGGGATTTCCGGCAGGTACAGAAGTCAAACGTTTTGCGCACCAGTCCGGAGTCGAGGCGATGAAACACCGCGACCGCAATTTGACGACCGCTTATCTTTACCCATGGAATCCCGAAATATGCGCGGCTGAATTCGAGGGAATTCTATTCGCGTCAAACCCGGCGGCTACGCCGCCCGCAATCGAATTGGCTGACGGCCGACGATTCGAACTATACAGTGAGCCGATCCGAATGCCAGATGGCGAAACACTGCAACACCAGTGGCTTTCTCTCGGTGGCGGTAATCGGCTCGAGATCTATCACACTCCCGGACATTCGGCTTGCAGCATATCGTTACGGATCGGATCGCTCCTGATGCTTGGTGATTTGCCGTTTGCCGCCAACCCTGGGGTGTGCGGTCTCGACGGCTGGAACCACACAGATCTTCTACAAACGCTTCGCAAAGTCGATCGGCTCATGGAAACTACCGCCGTTGAAGTGTGCTGCCCCGGCCACGGTTACTGCGTTTCAGCGCAAAGCATGCGCGAGAAGCTCCGGCTGATGGAGAGCGAAGCTTCCAATCTGACCGACGTGCCCCTCATGGACGCCGAACGCATCACCGCTCTCAAGATCTACGTCGATGAACTGTTGGAAGAAACGGCCGCGCTGCTTACGATTTTTTCCGGCCGCCTGTACACCGCTTCCTACTATCTTTCCCTGCTGGATGAGCAGGACAGCGCGGCAACTCGGGTTCTTGGAGCCTTGGATATCGACCAGATCGACCGCATCCTCTCCGACTTTCGCCGCATCGCGGAAGCGTTCAACACCTGCGCGATGCCCGAATGGACCGTAGTGCTCAAAGGCGTACAGGTCGCCAGGTCACTGCAAAATGTCCTGTCCACAGAGCATGTTCGCCAACTTTTGGATTTTTCTCTCGTTGACCGAGCGGAGCGACGGCTCGAAGATTTCTTGAGCCTCATACGCGGTTTGCAATTTCTCCAGACTGAGCCACCCGGAGTGGTAAACGAAATCGTTGTGAACCTCATGAAACGGCTCAAGGAAACTATGATGGCGGAACCTACCGACCTGATGGGATCGCTGGACGATGACCAAACTTTTCTGCAGGCTCTCACGCGCCGATTGGCGGTGTATTCGCCGCTGCGAGATATCGAGTTTGAATTTGCGCCCGCCGCCAAGGACACGAAGGCAAACATAGGAGCGGAACGACTCGACGATATACTGACCAACTTGCTGGAAGGAATGGCCGCGATGGGAGTGAAGCACATCGGCATTGCCACTCGCGTGGCATCCGGCCAAGTGGAAATACAACTTTCAAGCCGCCAACGGCTGGATCCGGCTGCGCTCGGCAAGCGCCGGCTCGATCTCTACAACAGAACGCTCGGGTGGCTCGGCGGCAAACTCGAGCGGCACGAGCATGACGGCAACACGGAATTCATCATTCGTCTCCCGCTGCTAAACTCCGCTTAACCATCGTGCGACATAAGCCTGCGCCACTGAAGAATTTGTTTTCTGGAGCGCTTGCTCTTTATTGCTTGTTGAGTAAATCGTCGTCGGCATTCCGGCGGTATTCACCGGATCCGTCCAGGAGTTTGGGGCGATTCTGACTGAAGAAAAAGGGGACCTGGATTGCGTCGATCCAGCGTGGGACGTCGCTGTCGCGCCGAGTTACATTTTCGATCATTGCGAGCCAATAGGAAGTAACTGCCAATGGAACGAATTCGGACGCTAAAGTCAAAGATCCTGCTTTTGGTTCTGATTGTCCTGCTAACGGCCACCGTCTTTTTTATTGCTGTTTCCAAGTGGGAGTTTGAAGGCGCGCTTTACCACCGCGAGCAAGAAGCTGCTAAAAATGACCTTCACCTAGTCCTACAGGCCATCGAGAATCAGTATCAGGATCTCGTTTATCACAACCGTACAGTGTTAGAGATGCGCAAAGAAGCCATGAAAGATGTTTCCAGAGCCGTAATCTCGACCATTGACGGCTTCTATGAGCGCTTTAGCAAGGGATTGCTATCTGAACAGGAGGCAAAACAGCTAGCGTTGGAACGAGTGAGAGCCATTCGCTACGGGAAGAACGATTATTTCTTTGTTTATGATGCGGACTACACCGCCATCTCCCATCCAGATCCAGTCTTTATGGGCAAAAAACTCAAGGACTACCGAGACGCCAAAGGTCTCCTGGTCGTTCAGGAACTGATGAAGGCTTCACGACAGGAAGGAGGTGGCTTTGTCCCTTACCAGTGGAAAAGGTTAAGGAACGAGGAACCAGCCACAAAGCTCGGCTATGCCATCTTTTATCCGAGGTGGCAGTGGATGATTGGCACGGGACTGTATATCGACGATCTTGACGCAGAATATCAAAAAAAACTTAACGCAATCGCCGCGCAATTGAAAAGCAGCTTTTCGAAAATCAAGGCCCAGAATGGTGCTTCTCTGTTTCTCTTTAACGGAAAGAGAGAGCTGCTCGTTCCTCCGGTCGACTCGGGTGATCAGATACCCAATTTGGAGGAGTTCATGGAGGCCTCCAGACGCCCTAATCAGCCCTTTCGCTATCGGCTGCAATCGGCAGGAACAAGCCCTAAAGAGGTCTGGAATCAGGCCTACGTCGTTTATTTTGCGCCATTTGATTGGTACGTCGTCGGCGCATTTGATGAAGCTAAGCTGGAGAAACCAGGCAAGATCCTGATGCACAAAGCGATGGTGTTTACGGCAGTTGCTTTAATCATAGGGCTTGCGCTTGCCTACCTGATCGCGGCGAAAGTCTCCCGTCCCCTTAGCCGACTGGCGGGCTACGCCAAAAATCTGCCCTCGCAGGAGTTCCGGTCAGCACCCGATCCCGCCGTAGAGGGACTCTCGAGACGAGCTGATGAGATCGGGAGGCTGGCACAGGCCTTTTTGTTCATGCACAAAATGCTTCAGGAATATCTTGATCATCTCAAGAAGACCACGGCAGCGAAGGAACGGATCGAGAGTGAGTTAAAGATCGCCCATGATATTCAGATGAGTCTGGTCCCGAAAATCTTTCCGCCATTCCCCGATCGCGAAGAGTTTGATCTCTATGCGACATTGGTTCCGGCAAGAGAAGTTGGCGGAGATTTCTATGATTTTTTCTTTCTCGACAAAGATCGTCTGTGCCTGGCGATCGGCGATGTCTCCGGGAAGGGAGTGCCGGCCTCGCTTTTCATGGCCGTAACCAAGACTTTGTTCAAAGCGACAAGCGCCGGCAACGATCACCCGGACCAAATTCTCGGGCGCTTGAACGATGAGTTGTGCAAGGACAATACGACATGCATGTTTGTCACTTTTTTCGGCGCGATTTTGGATATCCAAACCGGGCAGATGGAATATAGCAATGCCGGCCACAACCTGCCGTACAAACTATCGCACGAGCAAGCTAAGCAGCTTGAAACCACCAAAGGCACGGTGGTGGGCGCGTTCGAAGGTGCCAATTTTGAGAAGAATACGATCGCTCTCGAGCCGGGCGATTGGATTATCTTTTACACCGATGGCGTTACCGAGGCGATGAATGCGCAGAAAGAGCTTTTTTCGGAGTGCCGTCTGGAGCAGTTCTTGGCATCGCTCGACAGCAACATTTCCGCTGAGGAACTCACCCGACGGTTGGCGAGTGAAGTAAGAGAATTCTCCGCCGGAACGGAACAGTCCGACGATATGACTATTCTTGTCCTGCGATATTGGGGCAATGGAAATCATGCGCAAAGCAAAGTTACTCTAGATCTGAGGAACGACCTTTCGGAGCTTACGAAGCTCAATCATACGTTGACTGGCTTTGTCCGGGGCCACAGTCTGCCCGAGGCAGTTTTGTTTGATATGAAGCTTGCCCTCGAAGAAATCATCACCAATGCAATCTGCCATAACTTCACCGATGACCTGGAACACCGGATTACTGTCAGTATCGCTTTGCAACAACAGGTCCTAAGCGCTGAGGTGGAAGATGATGGCCCGGCTTTCAATCCGCTGGAAATCACGCCGCCCGATACCACGTTGCCGTTAGAGGAAAGACCGGTTGGAGGTTTGGGCATCCATTTGGTTCGTACCCTGATGGATGAAGTCGCGTATCGACGGCAAAATGGTACGAATGTGCTCGTGCTAAAGAAAGAGATCAGAGAATGTAATCGCTCGGCCGTTCTGGAAGATATGCAGGGTTTGAACAGAAAACATCGGGAGTCTAGCTGATCGTTGGCAATGGAGTCTTTTTCGCGTCTGCCTTAGATTACGCCTTGTAACTTGAAATAGTTTTGCAGCAAGCGATGGGTCATAAGCCTGAGCAAATAAAAGCCGAACGACGGGTTTTGATAATAGAGCTCTACGACCTTGTCGTGCGCGATGATTCCGAGGTCACAATCGGCTTCACAGATCGCTGTATCCATTCGCCGTCCGTTCGGCGAAAAAATTCCGATCTCACCAACCAGACTCCCCGGCCCGAGCGAAACACTGACATCAGCCAGCCAGATCGATCCGCTGAGCAGCAGATACATCTCTGTCGCAAGCTCGCCTTTCCTGAAGAGAACATCGCTTTTCTTCATCATTTTTCGAGTCATAAAAGGAATCAACGATTCTGTCGAGGGTTCGGCGCGAGAGGCTTCGTGGACCTTGCTGACTAGCCCCCGCATTTGCCGTAGCCGGATCACATTTAGTGGCAGCAAGATCGTGTGAAGAATCAGCACCGGATAGAGACGGGCCCCCAAGCCATACAGAATGAACGCCACGTTGCTCAGAATGGCGACGATCCTCAACGGGATCATCATTTTCATGTAGAACGCGACGAAAACGAGCAGCGAAGCGATGTAACCACTCAACTCGACCCAACCCACGTTCGCTACTAGCCTCATAATCTCCTCCTAAGCGGACGCCAGCGGCTCATTAAACATTGCGATCGTACCTGTCCGGAGTGCAAGAGCGGACAGACGATTTTCCGGCGCCGCATGTGATCAGCTGTCAGATCTGGCCACACATTCAAGAACTTGCAACAGGATCTGTCCGTTCCTGTCCCTCTAAATATAGATTTCGTGCACTCCTCCAGTCGCTATTCCCGGCAGAGGTTATTTACAATCATATCGAATCTCGTTAACGAGTTTAGTTATGAGGAGAAAGTCTGAAAATGCAGATCAAGACCTCTATGGAGGCTTGATTCGCCTCCATATCATGCATCACGCGGCGGAGGGCGCGGTGTTCGGCTTTTGGTTTATCGAGGAGCTCGCACGACATGGGTACAAGCTGAGTCCCGGAACGCTCTATCCCTTGTTACACGGCCTCGAGCGCAAAGGATACCTCCGATCAACCACGAAGCGCTCTGGGAAAGCTTTACGCCGAATGTATCGAGCCACTCCTTTGGGGCAAGAGGTCCTGGCCGCTGCAAAACAAAAGGTCAGCGAGCTTTTTGGTGAATTGCTGGAGAATGACTGAATCAGGCCGCTCGGGCGGTCGATAACAGACACCCTCAGAGGCGAGCCTCAGCTAAATAAATATCATGGAACAAAAAGGAGGAATTCAAATATGAAGGAGTTGAAGAAAAACCAAAAGAATAAGTTGAACGCGGTTATGAGCGAACTCAAACGGCAGCAAAAGCAGCTTCATCAGATACACAGACAAACGGGCTATGAAGATCTTGAACACGGTGTGCTCGCGCTTGAAATTGCCGAACACACGGTAGAGGAGACTCTCGAACATACTGGCCTCGGAGGAGAGATTCCCCACAAGCCTGAAGCCTCCGCCTACCGAAAAGCTAAGGAATGGCACAAAGCGGTAAAAAGCCTGCGCGCTCAAGGGCACAAATTTCTTGAAGGTCACGACAATGAGGATCTGGAAACCGCGTTAAAAGCGTTGGCAATCGCTGAGGGGTCACTCAAAGAGCTAATGGAGCACTATGAGTGAGGTATCTCCACAGTCGCTCGAAGATCCTGAGCGGTCGCAAACAACGCTGAGAGAACTCGCCCGACTTTTTCTAAAACTCGGAACGATTGCCTTTGGCGGCCCCGCTGCCCATATCGCCATGATGGAAGGAGAAGTTGTGCGGCGCCGGCGATGGCTCGATCACGACCGATTTCTCGATCTCCTCGGCGCGACCAATCTCATACCTGGACCCAACTCCACCGAGATGGCCATTCACATCGGATTGGTCCGAGGTGGGTGGAAAGGGCTCATTGTAGCCGGTAGCTGCTTCATCCTGCCGGCGATGCTGATCGTTTGGAGCTTGGCCTCGCTGTATGTGAGGTACGGTTCTTTGCCTGAAGCAGCCTTTCTACTTTACGGCATCAAGCCGGTGATCATCGCAATCGTCATTCAAGCACTTTGGGGACTGGGGAAGAGCGCTGTGAAGGGGCCGTTGACAACCGTTATAGGTGCGGCCGTGCTGGTATTATTTTTTCTTGGGTTCGATGAGATCCTGCTCCTCTTTGCAGCTGGCTTTATCGCGATGGCGGCGAAGAACTTCTCGCAGCTTTGGAAGCAAGGGACGCTCAAGACACTGTGGCTATTACCTATCTCGATCTCTTCCGCTTCTGAGGTGGGAAGCGCAATAGTGGCGGTGACGCCGGTAATTCCGATAAGCCTAACGAAATTGACCCTGTTTTTTTTGAAGATCGGGTCGGTTCTCTTTGGCAGCGGCTACGTTCTCCTCGCATTCCTTCGGGCTGACCTCGTAGAGCACTGGCACTGGCTCAGCGACCAACAACTGCTCGATGCCGTCGCTATAGGACAATTCACCCCCGGTCCCGTTTTCACCACGGCCACGTTCATCGGCTATGTCATAGCCGGGTCGCCGGGCGCGGTCTTGGCGACGATCGGCATTTTCCTGCCGGCATTCGTCTTCGTTCTTATCACTAGCCCATTCATTCCCAAAATACGGAACTCCCCTTGGGCGTCCGGCTTTCTTGACGGCGTCAACGTCGCCTCTCTGGGTTTGATGGCAGGTGTTACATGGGAGCTTGGACGCGCCGCGGTGATTGACTGGCTCACTGCTGTTTTAGCGCTGATCTCTGCTGTGTTGGTGTTCCGGGTGAAGATAAATTCCGCTTGGCTTGTCATAGGAGGCGGAATCATTGGATTAGCGTCCAAGCTGGTGTTTCGAACCTGATCGCATACGAAAGTTGTGCTAGGGGCGCAATTCTGACGGAGAGGCGGCGGAGGATTTTTAAGACTTAAATAAAAGGAGCTTGTCATGGACCGCCGAGAATTTCTTCGCGTGGCCGGGATGTCGGCTTTGTCAGGCATCTCAATCCTCTCGGGCTGTGCACCATCAGCTGAACCAACGATACACTCAACTTTATCCGACAATCCGATGCGCCTTTCTCTGCGTATCGCTCCGGTCAAGCTAGAACTCTCGCCAAAGCAAATCATTCAGACGGTCGGCTATAACGGAACGATCCCAGGTCCTTTGCTTCGCGTCAAAGAAGGGCAGCAGGTTGTTGTCAACGTCCAGAACGACACCGAGATTCCGGAGCTTGTCCATTGGCATGGCTTGTACGTATCGTCAGAAGTCGACGGCGCCATGGAAGAGGGAACTCCGATGGTCGCTCCGGGCGCAACGCGGCAATATTCTTTTACGGCCCGGCCCAGTGGGACCCGTTGGTATCACACTCACGTCTCCGCCGGTAAAGATCTGCGCCGGAGTCTTTATTCTGGACAATTTGGATTTTTCTATATCGAACCGAAGAGCAACCCCGGGAATTATGATCGAGAAGTTTTTCTCGCCGCACATCAGTGGGAGCCCGAATTTGTCAGCATGCAGGACATCCGGAAGGGACCGCCGCCAGATAACGGCCTGGAAGTCATGTATCATGCCGCCACTTTCAACGACAAAGCCCTGGGTTATGGCGAGCCGATCCGGGTAAAAACCGGGGAACGCGTTTTGTTTCACCTGCTCAACGCCAGTGCGACTGACGACATTGGCCTTGCTCTTCCCGGTCACGAATTTAATGTTGTTGCGCTCGACGGTAATCCGGTGCCAAATCGCCGTCCGGTTCCCAGTGTAATTCTGGCTCCTGCGGAAAGAATCGATGCTGTTGTTGAGATGCGCCAGCCGGGAGTCTGGATTTTAGGCGCAACCCAAGACGACATGCGTCAAATGGGCATGGGTGTTGTTGTCGAATACGCAGGACAACGTGGCGCTTCGCAGTGGTCAAAACCGCAGTCGGTAAGTTGGGATTATACTCTCTTCGGTGCTAACACGGCCCGTCCTGAGCCCGATCAGCGGGTAATTCTTGTATTCGAGAAAATCCCTGGAGGTCACGGCGGGTTCAATCGATGGACAATTAACGGTAAATCCTGGCCGGATGTCGAGCCCTTGCAGGTGAAAGAAGGGCGGCGCTATCGAATCACACTGGACAATCGCAGCGGCGACGATCATCCAGTCCACTTCCACCGCCACACATTTGAGTTGACGCGGATCGCAGAAAAAGCGACGGCCGGGATTCTGAAAGACACAGTTAACGTGCCGCGGCGTCAGAGCGTAGAAATTGATCTGGTCGCCGATGATCCCGGGCTTACGCTTTACCATTGCCACATGCAGCTCCACATGGATTTCGGCTTTATGGGGCTGATGAATTACGCTTAGCGAGTTTTAAATGGCGACTTAACAAACTGGCGGCGTTCACACGCCTGCGTAAATGTCGCTCTGGTTCACCACGTCCTCAGTCTGGTTGCTATTTCGCTCGGGCATTAAGCTCGATAGTGCTGGAATATAAAACCGGAACACGAGCGAATATCAGCAAATAAAAAGTAATCATCTTCTGCGAAATTGCCGTGGGCGCGTTTGCAATGGCTGTGTATATTACACCATCATCCGCTGTATTGAGCTGATTGAATCCGAATTCGAGTAATCGTCAGCGTCCCACCACACCGGACTGCAGTTGCAGCGGATTGAATGCCGTCAATTTACAGCACGCGGGGGCCGCTTTTCGGGAGCTCTCTGCGGGTAGGCTGCGATACTGAACTCAGCAGGACGTAGTGCATTCTGCGCGTCGTGGCGTCGTGAAGACGATCCGTCCGACGAACGACTCCGCACTGGAGCGTGTATCATCCGAATCGATCGCGAGCGCAACG
>Ga0075434_100005723_pt1 | contig 11345 bp, 9 predicted proteins | sample RhiMethybrSRZTD3_FD_75298 | JGI IMG/M metagenome (GOLD analysis project Ga0075434, IMG submission 75298) | Populus rhizosphere microbial communities from Tennessee, USA - Rhizosphere MetaG P. TD hybrid SRZTD3 | ecosystem: Host-associated > Plants > Roots > Rhizosphere > Soil | place: USA...
CACCCGCGACAGCCTCCAAGCGCTGTCCAAGCTCTGCGAGCAGGTCGATGGCCAGTACCGGATCGTCAGCCAGCCGCCAATCGTGGTCCCGGCGCGTGACCTGGCCGCCACCTACGGGCTGTCTCCGGACCAGGTCATGCCGGCGATCCACGAGCAGTTCCGCGCCTACCGGCAAACCCTGCAAGACGACCGGCGCCAGCTGCTGGAGCGGTTCGAGATCGTGGACGCGGCCCGCAAGGTCGTCGGCGTCGGCAGCGTCGGCACGAGGGCGTTCATCGTGCTACTGCAGGGGCGCGACGCGCAGGACCCGCTGTTCCTTCAGATCAAAGAGGCGACAGCATCGGTCCTTGAGCCGTACGTGCGCAAGAGCCGCTACCGGCAGCACGGCGAGCGGGTGGTGCAGGGGCAGCGGCTGATGCAGGCCGCCAGCGATATCTACCTCGGCTGGACCAAGGGGCTGGACGTGCGCCGCCACTTCTACTGGCGCCAGCTCCGCGACATGAAAGGCTCCGCGCTGGTCGAGGACATGATCCCGCTCGGGCTCACGTTCTACGCGGGCATCTGCGGGTGGACGCTGGCCCGGGCGCACGCCCGCTCCGGCGACCCGGTCGCTATCGCCGAGTACCTGGGCGCGGGTGACGCGTTCGACAAATCGATCACCGACTTCTCGGAGCGGTACGCCGACCAGAACGAGCGGGACTACCAGGAGTTCACCAAGGCGGTCCGGTCCGGGCGGCTGGAAGCGGTCGAAGGCGTCTAAGACCTCAGCCACCCCCGTCCCCAGGCATGTCACCCGGCACCCCTCGCCGGCGCCAGGCACTGGCCCTGATGCGTGAGCTGTCCGGGCATATGTCCCCCACCCTGATCCGATGTTAGGTAGCCATGACCGCAGAACAGCAAGCACCCACGCCGGGCCCTCTGGGCCCGCTCGCCCGCTACGAGCGCAGCGTCATCGACCGCATCAACGACTTCAACGACCCGCGGCAGGAATGGCGGCGGCTGTTCTCCGAGCTGCTCGGCACCTTCTTCCTGGTGCTGGCCGCCGCCGGCGGGGGCATGATGGGCCACGCCTTCCCCGGCGTGATCAGCCACACCGCCGCCGTCACCGCCCCCGCGCTGACGGTCATGGCCATCATCTTGTTCATGGGCAAGATCTCCGGCGCGCACCTGAACCCGGCCGTCAGCATCGCCTTCGCCCTGCGCCGCGACTTCCCCTGGTGGCGGGTCCCCGGTTACATCATCGTGCAACTGGCCGGGGCCACCCTGGCCGCCTTGTTCCTGCACGCGGTCATCAACGTCTCGGCCATGTACGGGTCCAACTATCCCGCCAGCGGCTACTCCGGCCTGGCCGCGTTCTGGATGGAGCTGATCTTGACCACCGGCCTGGTCAGCGTGATCCTGGGCACCGCCTCCGGCGCCCAGAACGTCGGCGTCATCGGCGCCTTCGGCGTCGGGGCGTATATCGCCCTGGCCGGACTGTGGGGCAGCCCCATCTCGGGCGCCTCGATGAACCCGGCCCGCACCTTCGGGCCCGACCTGGTCTCCACCACCTTCACCGGCTACTGGGTCTACATCGCCGGGCCAATCGCCGGCGCCGCGCTCGCGGTAATCATCGCCTTCGTCCTCCGCGGCCGCGGCGGCGACAAGTCCGCCCTCGGCGCCGCCCAAGGCGACCTGTTCACCGAGGGCTACGAGCCCGGCAAATCCTGAGGATCCGGAAACCCAGCGTGGGGCGTGACGACATGCCCGTCATCCGGGACCACTAGATGGGGAACTCCTGGCGGTCGTCTTGGCGAGGGCCCCCCTGCTTGCGGGCCAGCGCACTGATGGCGCGCCTGATCCGCGCTGTCCTGGCCACGCCCAGCCCGGCCTGGCCATCGGCCCGTGCCGCACTCGGCTGGCCTGACGCAGGGGCATGAATGCGGCGGCAATGCACGGGGCCGGCCGACAGGGCCGGGACGGGAGCAGAAGGCGATGCCGGCTGCACCGCCTGAGAGCCCGGTCACCGAAGGAGTCCGCACCCTTGAGGTGCGCTGGATCTTCCCGGGCCAGCTGGAGACTGCGGTGGCCGGATGGTTCGGGCGGTTCCCGGCCAGGACGGAGTCACGCGAGGACACCTACCTCCTCGCTCCACAGTTGCCCAGGCTGTCGGTGAAGGTCCGCGGCGGCGGGGCACTGGAGGTGAAGGTGTACCACGGGAGCCCGGGCTTCCTCGCGGTGCCGGGCCGCGCCCGTGGGCGCATGCAGTCCTGGCAGAAATGGTCCTTTCCCGTCAGCCCACTCCGCCCAGACAGCGGTGACCCGCCCGGCTGGCGGCAGGTACGTAAAAGGCGGCGCATCAGCCGGTTCTCCCGGGCCAGCGGGCAGATCGTGGCACACGCCCCAGGGCTGGGCGAAGAGCCTCGGTGCGAGGTGGAACTCACCGAGATCCGCACGCGTGGTCAGGACTGGTGGTCCCTGGGCTTCGAGGCGACCGGCCCCGCCGATCTGCTCCGCAGCGAGCTCCAGGCCACCGCCGCGATCGTGTTCGCCCAGGCCCTGCCGGGTGGTGTGGAACCCAGCCCGGATAACTCCAGGTCCTATGCGCAGTGGCTAAGCCGGCGGCCGGGCGCCGGGAGTGACGTCGGCGCCTTAAAGACTGTCCCTCTGCCGAGCCAACTGGTCCGCCGTCCTGTTTGCCAGGCCCGGCCACGCCCAACCGGGAACGCCAGAAGCGACATCACCGCCACCGACCACATCGAGACCGTCGGGCTGGCGTGCGAGTGCATGGCCGAAGCCACGTACGCCCGATCAGCAGGCAGGGCGGAAGACGCACAGAATCGGTGAATCTAGCCGCCCGCGCCACAATCAACCAGCCAGCGGCCCGCCCGTGCAGAGTCGATCTGGCCGCCTCAGAATTGGGTCAAGCGGTTGGCCTGCTACCTCCGGCAGGATTGCCGCCGCGAATGAAGATGCTGACCATGCATAAGCATGTACTAGCGCAACGTCCTCAATCGGCTTTGTGAACGTGCTCCTGACCGTTACGACCAGGCCGCCGACGGAGAGATCCACCGTCGGTCGAATGGGAGACCGCGGCCGGGCCGCCTCCGGCCAGCTTCGCTACGGTCAGTGCCGAATCCGTCAGGCGCGGCAACAGCGCGTGGAACGACTCGTGGAACGAGCTTCGACGGAAGCTCTGTGCAATCAGTGCTTTCCGGGCACACAGAAGGGACATCCGTGCAGGTAGAGCGCTCTTAGCGCTCTAGCGGCCCTCTTTTAATCCGTTGGTTCAGGGTTCGAGCCCCTGGCGCCCCACCAGCCAGAACACCTACTACTAGACGTCCTCTGCGGACGAAACCTGGGACGAGTAGCTGTCCCTGGCTCAGCATGATCGCATTGCACGCGGAGCGAGCGGCCACTTGGAGCAACTGCCAAGCGACGGGTTCCGCGTTGACGTCTATGCGGGAACCGACCCGTTGACCGGCCGGGCCCGGTCCGCTTGCTGATTTGCCTGACCTCGCGAGCGCTCTCGGCGGCATTCGCAGAAGCGTGAGGTGGAGGGCTCAGGGCGCTGGGCGAAATGCCTCGATCTGGCACCGTGGGCCCGTGGCTCGGTAGGCAGAGCATTATCAGGTCCGCGGCTGAGAACCAGGGCGCCAGTCGACGCCGATCGTGCCTTGTGCTGCCGCCACCCCGCTCCGGCCGCCGCCGCGGCCCCGCAAGATATAGGCAATGCCGACCGCGATGGCACCGCCCGCCACCGGGCCGACCAGATAGGCCCACCACGAGGTCCAATCGCCAAGCACCAAGGCGGGCCCAAGCGACCGGGCCGGGTTCATCGACGCACCGCTGACCGGAGAGCCCCACAGCCCGGCCAAGGCGATATAGCTCCCCACGCCAATGGCGGCCAACGGCCCGATCTGCTGGGCGCCCGAGGCGGTGCCCAGGATCACGCTCACCAGACCCGTGGTCAGCACGAGCTCCCACAACATCGCCGTCGTCGTCGAAATGCCGACCCCGGGCAGGGTCAGGCCAGCACTGCCCTGCTTGCCGATCAGCGCCCACAACAGCAACGTGGCCAAGATGGCGCCTAGAAACTGGGCCACGATGTACGCGGGGACGCGTTTCCACGGGAAGTCGCCCCGCGCCGCGAAGGCCACGCTCACCGCCGGGTTGAGGTGCGCGCCGGACACCGTGCCCATGAACAAGATGATGGCGGCCACCATCAGCGCCGGGGCCACCACCTTCGCCCCGTACGGGACCGCGTTGCCGCCGAACCGGACGCTGACCATGCCGCCACCAACGGCGACTAGGACCAGGAAGAAGGTGCCCAGCAGCTCGGAGAACAGCCGCCGTGCTTCGTACCGGTCGTTCCAGAAGTCGAACTCGCTGGCGACCGAGTTCGGTTGCCCAATCGACCGCAGAGCGACGGCGGCGTGCCGGACCGCGTCCTGCCGGTCAGGCTCCGATGGCGGGGCTAGCCCGCCTGGCTGGCTGGTCACCTGCTACCTCATTTCCGGCTCCCACGGAGCATTCGCATGCGCGAGTACCGGCGCACCTGCAGCGCCCTGGCCACCATGTCATCGTCGCCTCGCCACATTGGCGTTGCCTCACCCACCACGGATGAACCAGCTACCCGGCAACCCGACACCAGCGTGTCAGGACCGGCTTCGTGATGGCCTTAGAAGACGTGCGGCGGGGGGTGCCCAAACACGGGAGAAGCACGCGCCTAGCACTTCTCCACGATTGTCTGGCTAGGGTTCACGGGCTGGGTTATTCACAGGTTGTCCTCTAGTGATCCACAGCGGCCCTCGCGCAGGCTGGCTGCGTCCACCCCTGGTCCCGATCAGCTGCGTGCGGCCGACCGGCAGGATCCGGCGAGCGTACCGTTGGTATGGGTACGCACGTGCGCCGGGCCGGATGGTACGGCAGCGTGGGGTCTGGCCAGGCGTCGGAGGTGTGGGGTGGCCGGGTCGTCGTTGCTGGAGAGCATCGCGCTGATTGATCATCATTGCCATGGCGTCACGTTCGCGGAATTGAGCGCTGCCCAGTTCGACGAGCTGGCCGGCGAGTCGTCAGCACCCGGCCGCCCGGGCCGAATGCTCGCCGCCAGCCAATTCGGCGCCGTTGTCCGGGCGGAGTGCGCACCCCTGCTCGGTTTGCCCCGGCACTGCAGTGGCGACGAGTACCAGGCCCGCCGACGTGAGCTCGGCGCGGCCGAGGTGAACCGGCGCCTGCTGACCGCAACTGGCATCAGCAGCTATTTCATCGACACCGGCTACCGTGGTGGTGAGCTGCTGACCCCGGAACAGATGGCAGAAGTCTCCGGCCAGTCGGCCAGGGAAGTGGTCCGGCTGGAGGCGGTAGCCGAGCAACTCGCCGACAGTCACGTCAGCGCGGATGGCTTCGCCCGTGCCTACGCCAGCGCGCTCGCGAAGGCGGCCCAGGAGGCTGTCGGGCTCAAGTCCGTCATGGCGTACCGCTTCGGCCTTGATTTCGATCCGGAACGGCCCGCCCCCCGTGATGTCACTCGTGCGGCAGGGGACTGGCTGCGGCGATGCACGCAGGAAGGGCAAGCCCGTCTTGACGACCCGGTCCTGCTCAGGCACGTTCTGTGGGCCGGGGTTGATCTCGGCCTGCCGCTGCAGTTCCACGTCGGGTTCGGCGACTCCGACATCGTGTTGCACCGCTGCGACCCAGCCCGGATGACCGGGTTCATCCAGGCGGTGCAGCCCTTGGGTACGCAAGTCATGCTGCTGCACTGCTACCCCTACCACCGGCAGGCGGGCTACCTGGCGCACGTGTACCCGCATGTATGGTTCGATACCGGCTCGGCCGTCTCGCACAGCGGCCTCGGCTCTGTGCAGCTGATCCGAGAGTCGCTGGAGGTTGCGCCGTTCGACAAGGTGCTGTTCTCCACCGACGCGTTCGGCCTGGCGGAGCTTTACCTGTGCGGCGCATTGCTTTGGCGCCGCGGGCTGGCGCAGGTCATGGACGAGTGGCTGGCCCGGGACTGGCTGTCCGCCGCCGACGCCGGACGTTTCGCCGCGATGATGGCGAATGGCAACGCCCGCCGCGCTTACGACCTGGGGGGTCACCAATAATGGCTAACGCGGCCGGCTGGAGCAGGCAGCAGTGACCGCCGCCCGGCGGCCGGCTGCCGCACCTGATGGCACCGTGCTCAGGACGCTGCAAGAGGCGGTGGGCCGGGAGGTGCCGACCGCGGTCGCCCTGCGCCGCGAGCTGCACGCCAGCCCCGAGCTCGGCGGCCACGAAACCAGGACCGCGAGGCGGGTCGCGGCCGCGCTGGGTGAACCAGGCGCCCCCTCCGTCACCACGGGCCGCCTTGTCCGCATCGGCGCTGCCAGCGGCCCATCGGTGGCCATCCGGGCCGAACTGGACGCGCTGCCGCTCACCGAGCAGACACCGGTCGCATGGGCATCGCAGAACGGCGCCAGCCACTCTTGCGGCCACGACGTGCACCTGGCGGCCCTCACTGCTGCGGGCCGGGCCGTGCGCGCCGCCGGTGGGCCGCTGCCGCTGATCGCGGTACTGCAACCGCGGGAGGAGAGCCAACCGAGCGGAGCCCAGGATCTGGTCGGTTCCCCGCAGCTCGAAGCTCAGGACGTCCGCGCCGTGATCGGCGTTCACGTGCACCCACACGTCGCCAGCGGCCAGGTCAGTGTCGGGCCTGGCCCTGTGAACGCAGCCTACGACCAGGTCGCCATCACCGTCCGTGGCCGTGGCGGGCATGCCGCCTACCCGCACGTGACCAGGGACCCGGTCATCGCGGCCGCGCACGTGATCCTCGCCCTGCAGCACCTGATCAGCCGCCGCACTGACCCCATGCACTCCGCCGTGCTCACCATCGGCACGGTGCAGGCCGGTACAGCCGCGAACGTCATCCCCGAACAGGTCGTTCTCACCGGGTCGTTGCGGACCTTCGAGCCTGCCGACCGGGCGTCACTGCGATCGGCGGTTGGCGCCACCGCAGGAGCCACCGCTGAGGCGTACGAGTGCACCGCGCAGGCAACCTTCACGCAGGGCGAACCGGTACTGGACAACGATCCTGCCCTCGCCGCGGCCGCGGCTGCTTGCCTGACCCAGGCCGGGTTCGGGGTGGTCGAGTCGCTGCGTTCCTGCGGGTCGGACGACTTCGCGTACTACTGCACGAGGTACCCGTCACTGATGATGTTCGTCGGCGTCGGGCAGCCGGGCACCCCAGACGCGCCAGGGTTGCATCATCCGGCGTTCCTGCCCCGGGACGAGGCGGTCGAAGACGTGGCCCGGGTCATGTTGGCCGGCTACGCGGCAGCCTGCTCGGTTGCGCTGCCGGCAAGCCCCGGACGGTAAACAGCTACCTGGGCTTCCTTGCCGCTGGCGGGTGCTCCCGGCTGGGCCGGTCACCAGGCGCTGCGCGCTGAGGCACCGCAAGCGCATCTTGTGGCCCACGTGGTCAGGTTCCTGCCCAGCGACCCGGAAAGACCCGGCCCGCTCCTGACCTGCAACGCAGCTATGGCGCGCCGCCCGGCTAGGTGGCAAGATCAACGCTACGGGGCACGTGTCCGTGCCTGCGACCCGCCGTTGAGCCTCGCACATGGCGCCGCATGAAGGCGGGCCCGGGCCAGGCTGAGCACACCGGCAGCGGGTGCTCATGGGAGGTGTTCCCATTGGCAGATGTGACCAATGACCGAGCCATGATCTCCGAGCGGGACATGATCTCCGAGAAGGTGGCTCCCACCCTGGTCGGCAGGGTACTGAACTCCTTCGACCTCGTGGTCATCTTCGTGGCCCTCGTCCTGTTCGTGTCGAACTCGTCAACAGTGCAGTTTGCCGGCTCCGCGATATACGTGTTCTGGATCCTTGGGTTCCTGACGTTCCTCATCCCCGGAGCCCTCGTCACCGCGCAGCTGGGCCGGATGTTCCCCGAGGAGGGCTCGCTGTACGTGTGGACCCATAAGGCCCTGGGCAAGTTCTGGGGATTCTTCGCCGGGTTCGTGGCGTGGTGGCCGGGTGTCCTGGTCATGGTCCTGACGGGGTCACTTGTCGTTTCGCTTTCACAGGCGATCAATTCCAGTCTGTTCACCAAGCCATGGCAGCAGGGGCTCATCGTGCTGGCCGTGGTGTGGTTCTCCTGCCTTCTCGGGACGCTGCGCTTCCGGATGACTCAGAACTATGTCAACGTCCAGTTCGTGCTGTACTCGGCCTGCCTTATTTTGATCGGGGTCTCCGGCTTCGTCTGGCTGGCCCAAGGACATGCCGCGGCAAACTCGTTCGCATTCCATGCCTCGGGCCTGAGCGGGTGGGGCCAGTGGACGTTCTTCTCGACCGTGATCCTCGCCCTCCTGGGCATCGAAGTACCACTGAACATGGGTGTCGAGATCAAGAGCGAGAGGTCGATTAAACGTTACTTGTTCTGGGGCTGCCTGGTCGTGATGGTCGCCTACCTATGGACCACCTTTTCCACCATGCTGGTCGTCCCGGTCGGCAAGAACAACGCAACCTACGGTGTGGTCCAGACCGTGCAAATCGCGCTCAGTCACACACTCGGCTCGTGGGTGGCCTTCATTCTTGTGCTCATCTTCGTGTCCGACATCGTCGTGTATAACTACTCGTTCGCGCGCCTCATGTTCGTCTCAGGCCTGGAGCGCCGCCTTCCGCATCAGCTCGGGCGGGTGAACAGGAACAAGGTGCCCGCCAACGCCGTCCTGGCCCAGACCGTGATTGCCTCGATCGTGGCCGCGATCATCTACTTCCCGATCCAGTCGGCCGGTTCGAACTACTCCACCAAGGTTTACCTGGTGCTGCTCGCCGGTGTCACGGTGGTGTGGTGCACGTCGATGGTGCTGCTGTTCAGCGATGTGTTCTTCGTCCGGCGCGCGTTCCCCGAGAAGTTCAGGGAAGCCCAGCGCACTCCGTGGCCCCTGCTGGCCGTGTGCGGGGTGGTCGGCGTCATCGCCGACGCAGCGGCTGTGTTTCTGCTGTTCTGGGGGCCATGGGCGCCCATCTTCACCAAGTCTGGGTGGGCCCTGGGCGTGGGGGCGATCGCGGTGGTGTCGATCGGCATCGGGCTCGCCATCTACTTCGTCTCAGAACGAGGCCGCAGGGAGCGCGTGGGCCCGAAGACAGCCGAAGCGCAGCCCGGGCTCTCGTGAGCTGGCTGGCGTCTCCGCTCGCCCGCACGTGGCCGGCGCGCTGTCGCCCGCCGGCCCTATTGGGTGGACGTCTTTCATCCCATCCGGGTGGTGTGCTGCCACGGATGCTGGGCCGATACTGCGAAGAGGCGGCCCGGACTGGGCTGGGTCGTCGCAGGTTAGCCCTACGTTGGGCGCTCTCGCCCGGGCGGCCTGCGGATCAGGCAGGGGGCCATGATGGCAATCGGACCAGTGCAGCTCATCGTCTTGGGGTTCAACCATCCACACTTCCACGGCGAAATCATCGAGGAGCTTGAGCGGCTCCATGACAACGGGACGGTGCGCGTGATCGACGCGCTGGCCGTCTACAAGGACGCCAATGGCGAGCTGGAGGCCGAGCACCTCAGCAATCTCTCCGAGGAGGAGGCCATCGAACTTGGCAGCAAGATCGGCGCGCTCATCGGCCTCGGGTTTGATGGCGAAGAGGGGGCAGAGGCCGGCGCGGCCGCCGGCGCGGAAGAGGCGGCAGCAGAGGGCATCAACATCATCGGCGGCGTGGATGAGTGGGACGTGCTGGAAGACATCCCCAACGATTCCGCAGCCGCCCTGATCCTGCTGGAGCACCACTGGGCGGTGCCGTTGCGCGACGCGATCGCCCGCGCGGGCGGGTTCCGCCTGGCCGATGGGTTCATCAGCCCGCTCGACCTGGTCGAGATCGGCCTGATGTCGGCCGAGGAAGCAAAGGAGTTGCACGACCTGGAAACCTCGGCCGCCGCTGGCAAGCAGTGACGCTGCAAGCAAGAGAGACCAGGCCAATCGCAACAGCCAAGGAGGCATGAGATGTTCGGATCACGCAGGGTGGCCCGCCGCACAGGGCGCCGCACGGCACGGCGTGTCTCCCGCCGCAGATAACAACCCCAGATTGCCGACTTCGATCTGGGACCGCGCGGGAGAGGACCCCGGCTCATCAACCCGGTGACCGGCCAGTTACGCAACGCCGAGCAGGCAAAACCTGGACCCTGCTCGGTGTGTCAGCTTCTTTGCCGGCGGGTTGCTGCTGCGGCCAGCACGCGCCGGAAGCTCACCGCTGGCCGCAGGGCCAGCCCGCGCCAGCGGACTTGATCGTGCCGGGCTTCGCGGCTCCCCGTGCCGAGAACCGCTCAGGCCAGGATCTTGGCCTTCTGGCTTTCGAACTCCTGGGCCGTGATGACACCCCGGTCGCGCAGGTCAGCGAGCTTGGCCAGCTGGTCCGCCGTCGAGCTTCCCTCGCCTGCGGCCTCTTGCACATAGCTGCGGAAGGCCTGATCCTGCTGCTGAGCTTGCTTCTGGGCCCGCTCCTGCATGCTGCTGCCGCGGGCGATCAGGTACACCAGGACACCGATCAGCGGGATGAACAGCACGAACAGGAACCACAGCGCCTTGCCCCAGCCGGACAGGTCCTGGCTCCGGAAGATGTCGATGAACACGGTGATCAGGATCCAGAACCAGATCACGAACAGGAAGACCTCTAGGATCGTCCAGAACACCCCGAGCAGCGGGTAGGAGTTGGAACTCGAAGCGAGCAACATGGCGTCTCCTTGACACGCAGCCGCCTGGCCAGCGCTGCAGGTGAGTGCGATGGTGAATGTGAGCGCCATGATCGTACTGGGATCTGCGGGCGCCGTGCTAGCCGACACCCCAAGGTTCGCGGCTGAAGCTAAAGCCAGGCGACCTGTTCGAGCGTGACCGGATGTGCCGGACTGGAGGAAGTATTGGCTCATTGAGGCACCGCTCACGACGCCGCTGGCCGGCTCATAGACCGTGCTCAACGGGCACGATGCCCCGGTGAGCGGCCTTGACCAAGGCCGCGTGATCGGCCTCAGTCTGGTCGGCATACAGCCGGGCGAACCGCGCCAGGGCGATGTCGAGGCGGTCAGAGGAGCCGACGTAACCAACGATCATCGATGCCCCGCTGGTACGAGCGTGGCCCTTGGCCAACAGGTGCCCGGTGATCGCGGCGTAGTCCGCCAGCGCGGCACCGTCGCCACCAGCCCCATTCTGGGATCTGCGAGCGGCTGCAGCGCGATGCGGTCCCGCTGGGCAAAACCCAGAAGACTCGGCATAACGGCATCGGGGAGAATGCCGATTGTGCTGCTGACGTTGTCCACCACTAGCAAGCCCGCGACCGACCTGGGGCATCTGCTGCACAAGCATCCCGCGCGGGTGCAGTCACTGCAGGTCCCGGCCGGCACG
>Ga0075434_100005726_pt1 | contig 11341 bp, 9 predicted proteins | sample RhiMethybrSRZTD3_FD_75298 | JGI IMG/M metagenome (GOLD analysis project Ga0075434, IMG submission 75298) | Populus rhizosphere microbial communities from Tennessee, USA - Rhizosphere MetaG P. TD hybrid SRZTD3 | ecosystem: Host-associated > Plants > Roots > Rhizosphere > Soil | place: USA...
GCGAGATCTGGAAGATCTTGGATTCGGCCGAGTCGAGGAGATCGTTCGCCGTGGAATGGCCGTCGTAGGCTTCCGTGATGATGGATGTGGAGGTCTCGATCAGTCGCCGGAGAATCGCCTTGTCCCGGACGATCCTGGCGTGGAACTCCAGGTTGGCCGCGGTGGGCACCGCGTCCACCAGCTCGGCGAGGTACTCCAGACCTCCGGCGTCTTCCAGCTCTCCCCGCCGGAGCAACTCGTCGCGCAGAGTGATATGGTCGATAACGACGCGCCGCTGGACCAAGCCCAGCATGGCACGGAATAGCCGCCGGTGCCCCTCCCGGTAGAACATCGAGTCGCTGACCAGTTCGGCCGCCCGAAGCGCTGCGTCCTGATCCAGGAGCATCGCGGCCAGAACCGCCTGTTCGGCCTCCTGGTTCCACGGAGCTGAGCGACCGACGTAGGGATCAGCAGTCGAGAAGCTGTCGGGCGATACGGACGTCATCCCAAGTGGGCTTCTTCCAATTCGGGTTGCGCAGCAGCGCTGCGGGGTGGTAGGTCACGATCAACGGAATACCGTTGTATCGGTGCACCTTTCCACGAAGCTCCCCCAGACCCTTCCTCACTCCTAACAGCGCCTCTCCCGCCGTGCCCCCGAGCGCGACGATCACCTTCGGTCGAATCAGCTCGAGTTGGCGATGGAGATATGGAATGCAGGCGGTGACTTCATCAGGCAGTGGTTTCCGATTCTGAGGCGGCCGGCACTTCATGATGTTGGTGATGTACACCGATTCTCGGGGAACTTCAATAGCCTCGAGAATGCTGTCGAGCAGTTGCCCCGCCTGGCCGACGAAGGGACGGCCGGTCGCGTCCTCCCTGGCACCGGGTCCTTCCCCTACCAGGACCAGTCGGGCCTTCGAATTGCCCTCGCCCGGGACCGCGTTGACGCGACTGGGACAGAGCGCGCAGCAATAGGTAGTGCGGATCCGCTCCGCTATCTCTTCCAGCGTGGTCAGATTCGCGAGGTCGTTGCCCAGGAGTCCCGGTTCGGGCGACTCCACCACCAGGCCCGGACCCGGGATTGGTGGCGCTCCTTTCTTCCACTTCGGGTCCTCCGCGGGGGCGGCGTCCGCCGAATTCGATACTCTCTCCCCCAACGACGGAGGGGTCCCCAGAATGACCTCGGACCCGCCGAGCTCGATCTGTTGCGCCAGATAGCGGCGCCACTCATCGCCCAATGGCGTTCTCCACCGCGTCGAGAATGGCCTCTGCCACTTCCCGCTTGGATTGCAGCGGCAAGATCGTAGGCGTCCCGTTGCGTCCGATCAAGGCAACTCGGTTGGTATCGTGCTCGAACCCAGCCCCGGGCTCGAGGGCATCGTTCACTACAATCAAATCGAGATCTTTCCGCTCCAGTTTGGCGCGCCCTTTCGTCAGGGCATCACCGGTCTCGAGGGCGAACCCGACCATGAGGCTTCCAGGCTTTCGCTCGCCCCGAGTCGTGGTCAAGATATCCTCGGTCGGCTCCATCGGAATCGCGAGCGCGCCATCGATTCGGGATCGCTTGTTCTCGCTCGGGCTGCTAGGCCTGAAGTCCGCCGGCGCCGCGGCCATTACCAGCACGTCGGCCAGGGGCAGCTCTTCACGCACCGCCGTCTCCAGCTCTCGGGTACTCTCCACCGGACGCACCGTGACGCCCACCGGAGCCGGCAAGGCAACCGGCCCCGAGATCAGTACCACGTCGGCTCCTCGCTCCCAGGCGGCCTCCGCGATCCGGTATCCCATCTTGCCGCTCGAACGGTTGGTCACCACGCGCACCGGATCGATCGACTCACGGGTCGGGCCCGCGGTGACCACGATCCGCCGCCGGGCCAATGGCCCCGACCCCCGGAGGACGCGTGCCGCGTGGGCCAAAATGGTCTCGGGCTCGCTCATTCGTCCAGGCCGTTCCGAGGGCCCTTCGGCCAGCGCGCCGATCTCCGGGCCGACAGCTGCGACTCCCCGACCGAGAAGACGGTCCAGGTTCGCTCGAGTCTGGGGATGGGCGAACATCTCATCGTTCATCGCTGGGGCAATGAGGATTGGCGCCGTGCTTGCCAGGAGGAGCGTGGTCAGCAGGTCGTCGGCCAGGCCTTGCGCCATCCGGGCGATCAAGTGGGCGGTGGCGGGTGCCACCAGGATCAGATCCGAACCCTGGCCCAACTGCAGATGCGAGAGCGCCCCGCCCGACTCCCAAATGGAGGAGTGAACGGGGCGCCCGGTGAGCGCCTCAAAGGTGAGCGGTCGAACAAACTCGGTCGCCGCCTGTGTCAGCACCACATCCACCCGCGCTCCCGCCTCGGTCAGTCGGCGGGCAAGGATGCAGCTCTTATAGCACGCGATCCCGCCCGACACGCCAAGCACGACGCGCCGGCCGGCCCACACGGTCACGCCTCGGATCGACGGCGGCGGACCAGCTTGTAATTCAGCTCACCCTCGACCAGCGATTGCATCGCTTTGGTGGTGAGCTTCTCCTCCGCGGCGGCCAGCTGATCCTTGGGAAACTCGTTGAGGTAGCGGGCGAACTTGGCCGCCACCAGGACGCCCAGGTACTTGTTTCCGGCCTGCTTGGCGACTTCAGCGGGAGTTGTAATTCTCATGTCTGTTCCAGGTGAGAGTCGTTGGTCTTTAGTCGTTGGTCTTTGGTCGTTGATCTCCGGTGAAAGCTCCCAGGTCTCGAATCGACAGGAGCAGAGACCAACGACTAGAGACCAACGACTCTATATCTTCGCTACCGCCTGCAATACATCTTGCCGCAAGCGCTCGATGAAGCGGGGCAGCTCATCCTGGCGGGACACCCGACGCGCCTCGGCGTCTAGAATCGCCGCGACTTGGGCGACGGCGAGCACCAGGTTCTCGTTGACAATCGCGTAGTCATACTCGCTGACCGCAGCCAGCTCGTCCGCGGCCCGCGCGATTCGTTCCTGGATCACCGAGGCGGGCTCGGTGTCTCGCCCAACGAGCCGCCCCAGCAGAACCTCCGCCGACGGCGGCAACACGAACAGATGCAGCGAATTGGGAAACCGGCTCCGAATCTGCCGCGCGCCTTCGATCTCTACGTCGAGTACCGCATTCCTCCCCCTATAGAGAATCCGGTCGATCTCACTCTTGAGGGTTCCATACAGTTCACCCGCGTAGCTGGCCCATTCCAGGAACTCACCGGCGTCCCGCCGCCGCTCAAACTCGTCGCGGGAGAGGAAGTAATAGTCGACCCCATCGCGCTCGCCCGGCCGCATCGGACGGGTCGTGGCCGACACCGAGTATCCCAAATCGTCCCGCGCCTGCAACAGCTGCTTGGCGATGCTGGTCTTCCCGCCACCCGACGGCGAAGAGAGCACGAGCAGGAAAGGCTTCACTCCAGATTCTCGAGCTGTTCCCGGAACTTCTCCAGCTCGCCCTTCATAGCGATGACCTGATGGGTGATCTCAGCGTCGTTCGCCTTCGAGCCCATGGTGTTGACTTCCCGTCCCAACTCCTGTGCCAGAAACCCCAGCTGCTTCCCTACCGGGCGGTCGGCGGCAAGCGCGTCACGAGCGGCGGCCAGATGAGCCCGAAAGCGCACCAGCTCCTCGGTGATGTCGAGCCGATCGGCATGAAAGGCCAACTCCTGGGCCAGGCGCCCTTCGTCTGGCTGGCGTCCATCGAGGAGCTCGGCCACAGCGGCGCGGAGTCGTTCGCGTTCGCGGACCAAACGGTCGGGCGCACGAGCCGCAATCCTCTGCCCGGACTCCTCGAGCAGGGTCAGCCGGTGGCGCAACTCCACGGCCAGCGCATCACCTTCTCTTGCCCGCATTGCCCGGCACTCGCCACCGGCCTGGGCCACGATCGGTTCGATCTCGCTCCAGGAAATCTCGAGAGCATGATCGCTCGAATTGGTGACTACCTCGGGCTGCCTGGCAACGAGGTCCAGGGTCACATCGCCGGGAAGGTTGAGGGCTGTCTGCAGCTCGCGTAACCGGGCGGTGACCATCTTTGCCCGATCCAGGTCAACCGCGAACCCGGTAGAGCGATCGGGATAAACCGACCAGCGGGCGTGAACCGAGATGTGCCCCCGCTCGAACTCCCGGCGGAGACGCTCTCGCAGCTCTCCCTCCAGCGCACCCAGATCACCCGGCAGCTTGGCCGCGAGGTTGAAGTAGCGGTGATTGACGGTACGGATTTCAATCCGGAGGCGGCCGCCAGCCACGGGGCCCTCCGCCGCGCCGAACCCCGTCATACTGTACGGCACCCCGCCTCCATCGTCTGGTAAAGCCTTAAAAGTTATGCTGGCAGAGGGGTTTAGGGAAGGCGGAAGAGGGTGAGAGGTGACAGGTGGGACTTGCTGGGAATGGCAGCGGGGCGAAAGCTAAGGCGTAGAGTTCGATGGGCCCAAACAGAGTGGAAACTACATGAAGTAAGGGGATCCATAGCGCGGTTTACCAATAACTTAACTTCGCTGAACGGCAGCTTAAGTTTCTCACGGTGACCCTCCCCTCCCACTTGGTTCCTGTCACCTCTTACGTGTCACCTCTCACGTGTCACCTCTCACGTGTCACCTCTCACGTGTCACCTCTCACGTGTCACCTCTCACGTGTCACCTCTTACCTAGTTAAAGAACTCCCATCTGATTCCGTAGTTGCTGCCATACGCCGGTATCCTGAAGCCACTCACGTAGGGGAGCCGCGTGGCGCTGAGATTCCCTCTGTCCCAGTAGATGGTGAAGCTCTGCAGTTGAATCTCCAGCAGGCTGCGGAAGAAGGTGGCGCCTCGCAGGGTGATGGGTGCTCCAGTCGCGTCCAGGCCGAGCGTACCTCGACCCCAGCTCTCCATGCTGAGCCGAAGCTTCAGGTCGAAGGCCCCGCTGGGGAACTTCCGGAGGAACTTGGACCGCAGCGTGACCGCGCTCAGCGAATGCGTCGGTGGTATCCCATCCGCTGTGCCCTGCCGGGGATCGCTGTACCAGCTCTCCAAGGTGAGCCATCGCACCGGTGCTACCCGGGCGGAGATCGTGAGCCAGTCGATCTTGGGTGAGGCGGCCAGTGTGGGGACGCGAGGAAACTCCGCGTACCCGAAGGGACTGAAGGCGGAGGTCTGGGACCAGCCGATCTGGAAACCGAGCCGCTCCCGCTCCCACCCGAGCGCCACCTGATAGTCCCTCAGCGTCTGGGCCGTGTCGGTCAACACCGATGGTGCCGCCACCAGTTTGCCTCGACGGGCTGAAGCAGTGAGGGCCAGCCCCCGCACCGGTTGCAGCGCCGCGGATAGCGCGACGTAGTCGCTCTTGCGGCCGCCGTCGTGCCCCTGGTGAACCAGCTCCGCGCTCGCGCTGAGTTGGCTTACGGGCGTCCAGCCCGCATTGCCCCGCAGGTCCAGCGAGGTCCACCGGCTGCGATGGAAGGCGGACCCGCCCGCCGAGAAAGTTGGGGTTCGGTAGGAGAGATAGCCGCCGATCTGGTTGATCTGCTGATCCAATCCCGCGCCGTCCCAAGCCGACCGCCCGTACACCAGATCAACCGCGGGACCAAGGCCGTAGGGTCGAGACCGGAGGGCCACTCGGATTTGAGCATCGGTTCGGGTCGCGGTGAACCCGGCTCCGATGGTGTCATTGGAAACCGGGGCAGCCACCACGAACGGTCGGCGCTTGGGATGGGAGTGCAGCAGTTGATACTGCACCCCGAATTTCGGAGATGGGATGTAATTGCCTTGGACCCAGATCTGGGTGTTGGAGTATCCGCTGCTCGAGCCGCTGGCCGTGGGTGAGCTGAGATAGTCCGCCGCCGCTCCAAAGCCGATCCCCACCTCATATCGTCGCTCCAAGTCTCCTTCGTACCGGGCGAAATTCCGGTCGCCGCGAGCAACCGCGAGCCGTGAGCGCGGGGCCAGTCGGTCATGCCGCCGGGTAAACAGTTCGACCCGAATCAGTCCGGGCCAACGCTCGACCTCGATCCGATCCAGGAAGCTGAGCGAGAAGAGCGCCGGGTCTACCGCGATGCTGTCGACGCCGGCAGCAACATAGGGAAGGCCGTCGAGATAGTACTCCGCCGAGGTAGCGCCCCGGCCCTGGAAGTTCACCGGCTCGGGTCGCCCGATGAAGCCACCGCGCCAGAGATACACCCCGGGGACCTGGGCCAGAAGATCACCCACGGTTGCGGCATTGCCCCACTCGATCGAATCCCGATCGAATACGATGCGAGTGAGCGGCGGGCGAGGACCGCGGCTGCCGGGATACGGCAGGACGGGGAGGCGCACTGCTTCCTGTTGTTGCGCCTGAAGGTAGCGGGCAGTGTAGTCGACGGTATCCGGCGGGATCGAATCCGGCGGAAGGGTATCGCCGGGGAGTTGCCCCTCAATCTGGGCGGCCAGGAAAGACGTGAAGGGTGAAAGGTGAAGGGTGAAGAGGATAACAGACGGCCCCCACCACCTGATAAGGCGATCCATTCTCCCTTCACCCTTCACTCTTCACCCTTCACGCTTCACCGCTGTTCCCGCTTCGCTTCAGGACAAACTCGCTGAACAGTCGCACCCCTATGCCGGTCGGTCCCTTTACCCGAGTGGCATCGTCCCGGTCGGTGTAGGCCGTACCAGCGATGTCGAGATGGGCCCAGGGAAAGCCTTCCACGAATTCGCGGAGGAACCATCCCGCCGAAATGCTGCCGGCGGGCCGTCCGCCGGCGTTCTTCACATCCGCGATATCCGACTTCATCAGATCGCGGTATTCCTCCCACAGCGGTAATGGCCACACTCGCTCACCCGAGCGTTCTCCCGCGCCGCGGACCTCCTCTATCAGATTCTCGTCGGTTCCCATCACGCCACTGGCGCTGTGGCCCAGCGCGACCACGATGGCCCCGGTGAGGGTCGCGATGTCGAGCACGCAGGCAGGCTCGTACCTGCGTGCGTAGGAGAGCGCATCGCACAGGATGAGCCGGCCTTCGGCGTCGGTATTGATGATCTCGATGGTCTTGCCCAAATGACTGGTGACCACGTCGCCCGGCTTGATGGCAGTGCCGGAGGGCATGTTCTCCGTACTGGGAATGAGTCCTACCACATGGACCGCGGGCCGCAGCCGGCCGAGCATCTCGAAGGTGCCGAGCACGGCAGCGGCGCCGGACATGTCATACTTCATGTCTTCCATGTTCTGCGCGGGCTTGATCGAGATGCCACCGGTATCGAAGGTGACGCCCTTCCCTACCAGCACGACGGGCGCGCCGGCCGCTCCTCGATACTCCAGTGCGATGAAGCGGGGCTCCTCGGCGCTGCCCTGCGCCACCGCCAGCAAGCCGCCCATCTTTTCCTGGACGATCGCGGGCTTGTCCAGCACAGTCACCTGTATACCATGGCGAGCGGCCAGCTCCTCGGCCGTCTTGGCGACGTAGCTCGGGGTGCACACGTTGCCCGGGAGCACCTGAATTCCCCGGGCGAGCATCTGGCCCGCCCCGATGGCGGCGCCGACGCGGTGACCTTTCTCCAGTTCGTCCGGTGCCTCGGTCGCCAGAATCTCGATCCGCTCAGGGAATGGCTTCTTCTCCTCGGACGGCCGCTTCATTTCATTGAATTGCCAGATACCTTGGGCCAATCCTTCACCGACCATCTGGCCCACGGCAAAGGGAGAGACCGAACCCCGGGCTTCGGCCGGCACCAAGATCGCCGCCCTGGGAACACCCACTGCGCGGGCTCGCTTTGCCGCGATCGCTGCCGCCCGCCGGATGCTTGCTCCCGAAACCTCCTCGGACTTCCCCATGCCGATCAGCAGCACACGTTGGGGCGGCCCTTCGGGATAGAGGAGCGCCGTTTCGTCTCGCTTGCCCGAGAAATCGCCCGAGGTCAGCAGCCGACCCAACCCGCCATTCAGGGCTCGATCGAGCGGGGCAAGGGACGGCGGCAAGCCGCCACGAGACAGCAGGATCGCGAGCAGCGGGGTTTCGTACCCCACGGGAGCGGCACGAACGACGGCAGACTCGAACGGCATAATCCCAGATGCAGAGGAGGATGGAATCGGGTGACGCGGGACGCGCTGCGGATGGGAAGCTATACGGGACGGTAAGGGCGGTAAAGACGGCAAGGACGGTAAGGCGGAGCCACGACGAGAGCGAGGTTCTTCGCCGAGCAGCGCTTTCCCGTCTTTCCCGCCCCTACCGCCCTTCACCGCTTGCCTCTACTGCTGTGGTGGCGGCCTCCCACTGCTCGAGGGCACGGTCCAGCTCCCGCCGGGCCGCTTCCAATTCCTCCCCCAGCTGCCGGGCGCGTAGTACGCCGTCGGGTGTGAGATACAGCGCGGGATTTTCCAGCTCGTCCCGGAGCGTGGCGACCCGTCTTTCCTGCTCGGCCACCGCCGACTCCGCCTGCGCCAGCGCCCGTTCGGCTGTGCGCCGGGCAGATTGCTGCTGCCGGCGGTCTTCCTCGGGACGCCTGGTCTGTTTCCGCTCCCGCACTCGCCGGATGCCTTCCTCTTCCTCCGCGGCAACCCGTGCAGCATGGGCCCGCTCCTGGCTGGTGACCTCCCACTCCTCGAAGCTGCCCTGGAAATCGGTGATCCTGGAGTCGTGCAGCACCCAGACTCGGGTGGTGAGAGCCCGTAACAGTGAGCGGTCATGGCTGACCAGCACGACGGTACCGTCAAACGATTCGATGGCGTCCTCCAATGCCTCGATCGACTCCACATCCAGATGATTGGTTGGTTCGTCGAACAGCAGGAGATTCGCACCCGAGAGCATCATCATCGCGAGCGCCACCCGCGCGCGCTCGCCACCGGAGAGGGTTGCCGCCCGGCGGTGGACCGAATCGCCCGAGAACCCGAACCGGCCGAGGTGTCCCTGGATCGGGCCCCTGCCCCAAGCCGGCCGGAGGTCCGCGATTATGTCGTAGAGGGTAGGATCGGCTGGTACCTGGGCCAGATCCTGGCGGTAGTGGGCCAGGCGAGTACCACCGGGCACTTGGATGCTCCCGGATTCCGCCGGTCGCTCTCCAGCCATGGCGCGAAGCAGGGTGGATTTTCCGGCGCCGTTCGGGCCCACCAGGCCGATCACATCCCCCCGCCGGACCCGAGCAGAAAACCGCTCCAGCAAGGTGCGTCCTGACACTGCGAGCGACACAGCATCGAGCACCACGACCTGTTCCCCTCCGCGCTCATCCGCCTGGAGCCGAAGGGACATCGACCCGTCTTCACCCGGTGGAGGACTGAGGCGGTCCATTCGCTCCAGTCGTCGCCGGCGGCCTTTGGCCTGCGCGCTGTTCTGCCCGGCGATGTTCCGACGAATGAAATCTTCCTCGGCAGCCACTTTCCGGGATTGCTTGACGAAGGCGCGCTGCTGGGAGAGTCGGCGTTCCGATCGCTGACGCAGGAAGGCATCGTAGCCGCCGGTGTACGCCACCGCGGTTTCATTCTCGAGATGAAGCACGTGGTCGACCACGCCCTGCAGCAGGGCTCGATCGTGACTGATCAGTAACACAGTTGTGCCAAGATCTTTGAGATATCGCTCCAACCATTCGGTAGTCTCGAGGTCCAGATGGTTGGTCGGCTCATCGAGCAGGAGCACATCCGCCGGTGACACGAGCTGATGTACCAGACCCAGCCGCCCTCGCTCACCGCCGCTCAGGCCAGCCAATGCTCGAGTGCGGGCCGTGTCGGGATCGAAGCCCAGCCCATGCAGCACAGCATCGATTCTGGCGGCGATGGTGTAGCCGCCCTCCCGCTCGAATCGCTCCAGGTCCCGATCGTATTGGGCCAGCATCTGGGGAGTGGAGTGGTCACCGGCTTGAGCCAGCGCGGCCGCCTGATCGACGAGGGAGCGCTCCAGCGCCAGCAGAGCGGCGAAGCCCCCGGCCGCGGCCTGCCATACGGTTTCGGCGCCGGGGAACTCACGGTGCTGCTCCATCAGCGAGAAGCGAAGACCCGTGCTCCGGGCCACGGTGCCTCTGCTTGGCTCCTGTTCGGACGACAGAATTCTGAGGAGGGATGTCTTTCCCGACCCGTTTCGTCCGATGATGCCCCACTTCTCTCCCCGTCGCACGGTCAGCGTCACGCCGCGGAACAGCGTGCTGGAGCCGAAGTCGACACCGACGTCTGAGAGAGCGAGCTGAGTCACCGGCCGGTCCATTCGCGCCAGGCCGGCTCGGCGTCCCCGATGGTAAGCCGGTGCTGAGAGCGAACCAGCGGAACCCGGAGCAAGAGCGGCTCCTCGACCAGGCGTTCCAGCCAACGTTCGTCGGACAGGCGGGCGGCGCCAAGACCGAGATCGGCAAAGCGCCGGGAGGAGCGATCCACCAGCGCGGCCACGCCAAACTTCTGGGCGAAACGTTTAAGCTCGCCCGCGGAGGCCGGGCGCTCCTGCAAATCCACGAAATGGGTCTTGACCCTTCGCTCCGCGAAAAAACGGAGCGCCTTTCGGGTCTCAGGGCTCTTCCTCGTGCCGAAAACCTGAACTTCCAAGATTTGCAGTCCCATGATGCGGGAATTTACCTGGCCCACGTCTTGCCCCGTGGCCCTGACTGAGACACTGTGGGCCCGCTTACTGGTATCATTTCACAGCTTGGCGGGCGGCCGCAGAGATCCCCCTGTCGAAAGCGACTACAATGTTGAGCTCGGTCGTCGCCTCCGGAGGTGCCCGGCACTTCCGTCGAGCAAGCGGGTTCAGTCCTGTCCGAGCGGGGCCTGACTGAGACGCAGGATTGCACCGGTGGCAAGTCGGCCGGTGCCGAAGTGGATGACGTTCTGCCCGAAGAACACCTCCCCTTCGCGCTTGCGATAGGTGGCGAGGGTCCGCAAGGGTTCAGGGCCGCGGAGGGTGGTAGTCTGGTCGGTCATGGGAATCGTGCACCGGTCGCAGGGTTTCACTACCTGAAAGCTGATGCTGTCGATCTCGAATCGCGCCAGCGAGTCCTCGACGTAGGGCTCCCCGCCCGCGATGACCAGGTTGGGACGGAAGCGGTTCATGGGCAGCGGCGTACTCAGTCGGGAGTTGAGATCGGCGAGCGATTCCTCCGAGATAAGGAGGAATGGAAACGCGTCGGCGAAGCTCACCCGCACGCCAGCAGGTGCGAAGGCCGGGTTCGCTGGTCTGACAGTCTCGTCCGGCAGGTAGACCAGGCTGCAGGGGCAGCCGAGCACCTGGGAGAACCAATCTCCCGGATGGCGACCGAGCCAAAGGGCGTCACAGGTGTCGTTCCAGACAACGACCTCGGTCTTGACAGTTGCTCGAGGGCGGATGGGAAGATCGAGGGGAGGCATGTCCGGTGCCTCGACGATGAGTTGCTGATCCTGGAAGGTGGGACGAACCAGGGCCAGCCGCGGATGGGTACGCTGAGTCAGAAAGCGTCCTGTCTCATCGACTACCATCCATCGACGGTC
>Ga0075434_100005727_pt1 | contig 11340 bp, 9 predicted proteins | sample RhiMethybrSRZTD3_FD_75298 | JGI IMG/M metagenome (GOLD analysis project Ga0075434, IMG submission 75298) | Populus rhizosphere microbial communities from Tennessee, USA - Rhizosphere MetaG P. TD hybrid SRZTD3 | ecosystem: Host-associated > Plants > Roots > Rhizosphere > Soil | place: USA...
TGGTGGATTTCGAGTACGCCGTGCGCACCGGTCCGGGACAGCTCCACGGCGGCGGCACGCTCGACACCGACCGGCTCGTGTTCGCGCGCCGCGTCGGCATCGGCCGGCCGCTTGTAGAAAAGGCGCCGGAGACGATTTAGCGCCGCGCGCGATTGGAGAGGACTTATGGACTTAACGCTCAGCGAAACGCAGGAGATGCTCAAAAAAGTCGCGGCCGACTTCGTCAAGACCGAGGTTCCCGTGCACGAGATGACGCAGTGGTATCGTCTCAAAGAAACATTCCGGCGGGAGATCTATCGCAAAGCGGCCGAGCTCGGGTGGGTGGGTATGCTGCTGCCGGAGTCCTACGGCGGCGCCGACGCGAGCTGCACCGACTGCGCGGTCGTCTTCGAAGAGCTGGGGCGCGGGCCCGTCCCAGGGCCGCTCTTTTCCGCCGGCACGCTTGGCGCGCAAATCGCCTTCGAAGGCGGCTCCGAAGAGCAGAAGAAATCCTGGCTGCCCCAAATATGCAAGGGCGATTTGATCGCCGTGCCGGCGATCGCCGACACGCCGGCCGCGTGGGGGCCGGAGAGCGTGGAAACGCGCATCGCAAAAAGCGGCGACGGTTTCATTCTCACCGGTAAGAAGCGATTCGTCTTGGACGCCGAGGGCGCAACGCATTTCATTGTCGCCGCGCGGACCGATAGCGGCGACATAGCGCTCGTGCTGATCGGCCGTAAAAGCCCCGGCATTTCCATCAATCGGCTGATCGGTTTCACCGTATCTGCGGACGAAGTGATTTTCGATCAGGCGCGGGTCGCGAGCCAAAATGTCATATCGGCGGGAAGCGGCTGGCGCGTTCTCGACGCGGCCCTCGAAAAAACGCTGCCGGTCCTCTGCGCCTATCAGGTCGGCGGCTGCCAAGAGATCTTCGACTTCACTGTGGAGTACACGCGGTCACGTGTCGTGTTCGGCCAGCCGATCGGCCGCTTCCAGCGCGTCCAGGACCACTGTGTCGACATCTCGATCCATCTCGACGCCGCGCGCTGGGCAGCGTATGAGGCGGCGTGGCTGCTTGACAACGCCCAACCCGCAAAGGCTGCGGCGCACGAGGCGAAGGCGATCGCCAGCGAAGGCTACCATCACGCGTGCAACTACGCGCACATGGTCTTCGCCGGTCCCGGCACGGACTACGGCCACCCGCTCATGGCGCACAGCGTGCTGGCGCACACGCTTTATCAGTACCTGGGCACGCCGGCGCTTCACAAAAGACTGATGATGGATGTGCTGTTGCCGCGGAAGTGAGCGTACTTCGTCGCAAGACGCTCTAAAGTTATTCCGCTTTCGCGCGTTCGCTCCCTCGCTGCGCGCCGGAGCAGCCCCAGCTGATACTGATCGGCAGGACGGCGCCGCCGTACTTCCTGAGTGTCCCGCGATAGGTGTAGTGCGCGCCTTTTTTCATCCGCAGCGCGGCGTTCCGCGCGTCGTCCGGCGTCGAGACGAGCACGTCGTACGTGAGCGTCCGCGGGTCGTGCTTAAAGCCGAGCGTCACGCCGCGGATGAAACTGTCGCCGACGTATGACAGCTCGCCGGCCCACTCGACGCAACGCCCTTGATACTTCTTCCACTCTTCCCGTTTTTGCGCTTCCGTCAAAGAGCTGTGGCTGCCGAATTTCCGGCTCACCTCTTCGAACGTGACCCTCGGCGGAGGTGCCGGGGGTTCGGGCTCGGGCTGCTTTTCCGCCGCAGCAGGCGGCGGTGCGGGCGGTGTCTTTGCCTCTTCGTGAGAATTGGAAAACTCCGACTGTTGAACGGGCTTTCGCGGCGGCGATTTTTTCGCGGCAGTCGCCGCCGGCCGTTTTTCCGCTTCCGGTGGTTTCGCGCCGGCCGCGCGCTGCGCGTTATTGCCCCCGGGCTGGCTCGTCTGTGTCTTCGGTTCGGCCGCTTCCTTCGCCGAAGATTCGCTTGCGCCGCGGTCGGGCGGAGCTTCGGCTAATCTTTCCGGCGCAGGAGCGCTGGGCTCATGGGCCAGCAGCGGTGGCGGGGAATATTGCCGTTTTACCTCTGCGGGTTTGTTGGCGGCGACAGCGGGAGCGGTGGGGCGCGCGTCGCGCGGAAGGACAAAGCCGTAGCAGTCGCCGTAAACATCGGCGCATTTCAATGAGGCCGCGCGGCTTAAACGATAGTAGTTTTCCGCGGCGCGGTAGAGGCCGAGGCCTTCCGCAGCCTTGCCGAGATAGAAATACGAAAGGTCGTCGGCGTAGCCGATTCTCAGAACGTTCAGCGCCAGTTCGTTCCACGCGCGCGCGTTGTACAAGGCTTTTGCGCGGTCGCGATAGAGCCCCCAGGTGATTGCGCAATGCATCTGGCAGCGGAGACGCGCGTCGCCGTTCTTGAAATCCTCGCTCAGCTCGACGCGGCCCGCTTTCCCTGAGCCTAGGCCCGACGAGGGTACGCTTGAGCACGCGGAGGAGAGGATGGCGATAGCGCCAATGAAGACCCAAGCGACGGCTGCAGATTCGTTCCGCATATCGATGCCGGCTACGAGGGGGTATTTCGGATTTAGCAGATGAATCGGAAAAGGGAAGATAGTAAGAACGCGCGTCGCTTTGCTCGATGTCGAACTGTGACGGTCCTTTTGAGTTTGTTACCCAACCTTATGAATCGCCCCGGGACTGTATGAAAATAACTACCTTCGTTTCTGTTCAACGCCTAGCGGGAAAATTTATAAACTAATGATCGCCGAGTTTTTCGCATGCGCCGATTTTCCCAATTGACAGGCCGTGGCCTTTCTCGTTATCTTCGGCCGTCGAAGACACGTCGAGGAGGGCCGCAGGATGTCTTTCTATAGGCTGCTTCTTCCAGGATTCGTTCTCATATCGATCTTAGTCCTAGCGTCGCCCAATAGCCGCGCCGCCGAGCAGAGCGGCGGATTGCCCGACGCGCCCGGCAAAGATCTGCTCATGTCGAAATGCTTTCAATGCCACAGCGAAGGCATGTGGAAAGACCAGCGCCAGGACCGCCGCGGTTGGGAGGGCACACTCTACCGCATGGTCGGTCGCGGCGCGCTCTGGTCCGAAGATGAGATCAATGCGATGGCGTCGTATCTCGCGACGCTTCCCGCGCAAGAGACCAAAGCAAAGTAGGAGGCGGATATGAGAGAATTGGTCGCGCGCTATTTATCACAATCGATCTCGCGCCGCGGATTTCTCAAAGGCCTCACCCAAGCGGGGATTTCGCTCGCGGCGGCCCAGGGGGTCCTGCAATCGCTCGATCAGGTCGCGTTCGCGCAGGAGGCGCGCCGCGCGGGCCCCGAGGGCGTGAAGCTCTTTCAGGGAAAAGGCGCGGAAGCGTTCGCCGAGCAGCTCATCGCTTCCGGCGTCAAATACGTTTTCGGCAACTCCGCGAGCGAGGACGCGCATTTCTATGATGCGCTCGTCGACCGACCGCAGCTTAAATATATTCTGACGCCGCACGAAGGCCCCGGCGCGGCGATGGCCGCGGGCTACGTCAAAGCGTCCGGCGAGCCGGCGATCGTGATGCAGGCGGGCTTCGTCGGGCTCGCGAACGCGATCGGCCAGATGTTCAACGCCTTCAAAGAGCAGACGCCGCTGGTTTTCTACAGCTATCGCACGGATTCTACGCGCCGCTCCGGGCGAGACGGCTTCGAGGAAGTCGCGAACCAGGAACAGGTCGTCCAGCCGATCACGAAATATTCGTGGCTCGCGCGCCGCGCCGACATGATACCCGAAACCGTCCGGCGCGGCTTCAAGGCTGCTTGGACGGCACCCTACGGCCCGGCCTACGTCTCCTGGCACGCGGACTTGAATGACGAGAACGTCCGGACCGAGATCATCGCGCACGAAAAAATTGATCCGCGCACGCGCGTCCGGCCCAATCCGAAGGAGGTCGAGCGTGCGGCGAAGCTCCTCGTCGAGGCGAAGACGCCGGTCATGATCGTCGGCGACGAGCTTTACAAGGCGAAGGCGGTCGACAAGGCGGTGAAGCTCGCCGAGATGATCGGCATGTCGGTGACGCAGGTGCGCCAGATGTTCGCCAATTATCCCGAGTCGCATCCGCTATGGGTCGGTACGATTCCCAGCTCGCGCGTCGATTCGCTCATGTACCCGAAGGACGCCGACGTGGTGATCAACGTCGGCAACAAGCTCCAGCACAGCACGCCGGCGCCGATCGTCGCGCGCAACGCGAAGTTCATCGATCTCAGAAACGATAACTGGTCGATGGGTAATGTCATCACAACCGAGGCGCCGCTTTTCGCCGATGTCGCCTACGGGCTCGACGACCTTATCGCGGCGGTGGAAGGCGTCATGACGCCGGCCATCCGCGACAAGGCGAAGGAGCGCTCCGAGGACATACGAAAATTCAGCGAGCGGGCGAAGACGCTCCGCGCCCAAATCGTGAAGAATCCCGACTGGAACGCGACTCCGCTGCTGGCCGACCGCGTGACCTACGAGGTCGCGCAGTTCGCCGAAAAAGACGCGATCGTCGTCCACGAGGCGGGCTCGATCGGATTTCACAGCTTCGAGTTCAACCCGCTCGGCGGGCGCGAGCTGTTCTTCTATTACGGCGCGCACCTGGGCTCAGGCGTCGGCACCGCGGCCGGCGTCAAGCTCGCGCGCCCGAACCGGCAGGTGATTTGTCTCGTCGGCGACGGCTCGTTCATCTTCGGCCCGACGGCGCTGTGGAACATGGCGCGCCTCGAGCTCCCGGTGATCACGGTTGTCTACAACAACCACGCCTATTCCGGCCCGCACAGCCGCGCGATCAACAACTCTCCTGGCGGGCGCATGGTCCAGACCGGCAAGTTCGTGCACGATTATCTCGGCAATCCCGACATGAACATGGCGTCGATTGCGAAGGGTTTCGGCGTCGACGGCGAAGTCGTCGAGTCGCCGGGTCAGCTCAAGGACGCGCTCGGTCGCGCGAAGCGCTTCACGCAGGAAGGCAAGCCGTATCTCATCGACGCGCAGGTGCGCCGCACCGGCGTCGCCTGGGCGGAGAAGCCGTGGACGCCGCCGATCCGCATCGCGCAGGAGAGAACGCGCAAGGTGTAAGCGGGCTGACTATTCGAGTTCTCTAAGCACCGCGCGGCACGGCGCGCCGTCCGCGCCGCGGACCTTGAGCGGAAAGCAGATCAACTCATACCGACCGGGCGCGACATCCGAGAGATCGACGCCTTCGAGCAGCGCGACGCCTCGGCTTAGAAACGCGCGGTGCACCGGCACCTGCTCGTCGCCGGCGTGCGCGACCGAGAGATAATCCAAGCCAACAAGCGTCAGTCCGCGCGCCGCGAGGAGCTCGGCTGCTTCGACTGAGAACGCGACGAAATCGGGCTCGTAGTTCTTTTGCCGCAGAAGCGACGAGTTCCGCGTCTTGAACAGCACGCGGCAGACGTCGTCGAGATCGAGTCCGGCGAGATGCCGCGGCTCGATATAGCGCTCGGCGTCGACGGCATGCACCACCGCGGGACCGATGAAGCGCTCGAGGGCGAGGGCGTCGATCGTGTCTCCGTCGGCGATGAAATGAAAAGGCGCGTCGAGATGGGTGCCCGCATGCAGGCTCATCGCCACCCCGGAGGAATTGTTGGCGTCGCCGCGGCTCATGCGGCGGCGCGCGACGAGCTCGAAAGGCGTGGATGTGGCCCAGCGCACGGTCTCTTCGGATAAATCGAGCGATATATCGTGATACTTCATAACGCCTCCCTCACGGCGGCTTCCTTTTTTTTCACCGACCGATGTGACATAGACGTTAAGCGTACGGCATGGCAAGACGCAAGCGACTCAGCCTGAACGATCTCGTGCGCGAGGTCGACGCGTGGCTGAAAGAAGAGCCCGCAAGCCCGAATCATGATTTATTGGCCGAGATGTTGTACCTGGTCCTCGACCTGGCCAGGCGCGATTTCGACCGCGGCGATCTCAAAGTCCTTGTCCGCTCCCTGCGTGAGGAGCGGCGCGCGTTCCGGCTCTTCGCGCCCTACCGGTCGGTGCGAAAAGTCAGCATCTTCGGCTCGGCGCGCGTCGCCGAGACCGACCCGTATTACGCGCTCGCGCGTGATTTCGCCCAGCTGATCGCCGCCGAAGGTTTCATGGTGATCACCGGCGCGGGCGAGGGCATCATGCAGGCGGGCCACGAAGGCGCCGGGCGCGCCAAGAGCATCGGCGTGAACATCAAGCTACCGTTCGAGCAGGCGCCGAACCGCTTCATTCAGGGCGACGCGAAGCACATGCCGTTTCACTTCTTTTTCACGCGCAAGCTCATGTTCGTGAAGGAGGGCGACGCCTTCGCGTTTTTCCCGGGCGGCTTCGGCACGCACGACGAAGCGCTTGAAGTGCTCACACTGACGCAGACGGGTAAAAGTCAGATTGTCCCGATCGTCATGCTGGATCTTCCCGGCAGGACGTATTGGCGCGACTGGCTCGCCTTCGTCAAAGAGCGGCTGCTCGCCGACGGCTATATCTCTGAGGAAGACCTCTCTTTTTTCAAGATCGTCGACAACGCCGAAGCGGCAGTAGTGGAGATCAAGCGGTTCTACCGGAGGTTTCATTCCTATCGGTATGTGAAGCGCGAGCTCGTGATACGCCTGAGCGAGCCGCCGGCGCCGGCGCTCGTGGCCGCCTTGAATGAGAATTTCCGCGATATTCTTACGGGCGAGATCAAAGAGACGGCGCCGCTTCCGGAGGAGGTCGACGATCCCGCGACGCTCTCGTATCCGCGGCTTCTCGTGCCGTTCAACCGGCGTAATTTCGGGCGGCTCAGACAGATGATCAATGTCATCAACGGAGAGGGCTAACTATGGCGTTTCGGCGCATAGCGATCATGAGCATCGGCGAGATGGGGTACCACTGGGCGCGGCTGCTGAAAGAGCACGGCGTCGAGGTGTTAACTGCGAGCGAAGGGCGGAGCGAGGTTACGCGGAAGCGCGCCGAAAACGCCGGCGCCCGCATCGTGCCCCTCGCGGAAGCCGTCTCGGAAGCGGACCTCATCGTGTCCATCGTTGTGCCGTCGGCGGCGGAAAAAGTTGCGGGCGACGTGGGCCGCGCGTTCTCGCAGACTGGCAGGAAGCGATGTCTTTACCTCGAGGCGAATGCGATCTCGCCGATGACGGCGGAGGCGGCGGGCGCGACGATCGCCCGCGCCGGCGGTTCGTTCGTCGACGGCTGCATTATCGGCTCGGCGGCGAAGCTTCGCAGCGCGACAATCTATGTCTCGGGCGAGCGCGCGGGAGAGCTGCTCGCGCTTAAAGAAGCCGGCCTCAAGGTCGAGGTCTTGGGCCCGAAGGTCGGTCAAGCCTCGGCGTTCAAAGTCGTCTACGCCGGGCTCACCAAAGGGCTTCAGGGGCTGTTTACCGAACTGTTGCTCGGCGCGCGAAAGTTTGATTTATTGCAGCCCATCATGAAGCGGTACGAAGAGAGCTTTCCCGGCCTGCTCGACAAAGTCGGCGGCGGCATCGCCGCGCTGACGCTTCACGCCGGCCGCCGCGCCGAGGAAATGGCGGAGCTCGCCGACACGTACCGGCATTCCGGCCTCGAGGCGGTGATCGCGCCCGCGACGCGGAGGATTCTCGAAGAGATTGCCGCCCTTGATTTGCACAAGCCCTCCGAAACCGGCGCGCGCGACGGCGACCTGATGGAAACTCTGGAGCTATTCTCGCGGCGCGGGTTGCTGCAACGTAAAAAGTAGCGACGACAAAACGCTCGCGTGCTCACGAATCATCCAGGGGTGCGCCGGCGAAATCCTTTACTCATTCAAAACCGAAGGGAGAACGCATCGTGGCAAAAAGAGCACCGATAGAAAAAAAACGGCCGGAGTACGGCTCGGACGTGATCGTCGATCTGATGAAGGCGCACGACATCGAATACGCGGCCTTTAATCCCGGAGCGACGTTTCGCGGCATTCACGATTCCATCGTCAACTACGGCGGGAATTACATGCCCGAGGTGATCTTCTGCTGCCACGAAGAGATCTCGGTGGCGCTGGCGCACGGCTACGCCAAAGCCAAAGGCAGGCCGATGATCTCGATCGTTCACAACATCGTCGGCCTCCAACACGCGAGCATGGCGATCTTCAACGCCTGGTGCGACCGCGTGCCGATCATCGTGCTCGGCGGCACCGGGCCGATGGACACGACGCGGCGCCGCCCGCGGATCGACTGGATCCACACGGCGCTCGTCCAGGGCAATCAGGTGCGCGACTACGTCAAATGGGACGATCAGCCCTACAACCTCGCGAGCGTGCCGGAATCGTTCATCCGCGGCTACCGCATCGCGACGACCGAGCCGATGGCGCCGGTCTACATCAACTACGATGCCGATCTTCAGGAGGACGCGCTTACCGGCGGGTTCGAGTTGCCGGACGTGTCGCGCTACGAGCCGCCCGCGCCGATGCAGGGCAATCCCGAAGCGATGAAGCGCGCGGCCAAGCTTCTCGTCGAGGCGAAGGCGCCGCTCATCATCGCCGACATGTACAACCGGAACGGCGAGGCGATGAAATCGCTCGTCGAGCTGGCGGAGCTGCTCGCGATTCCGGTCATCGACAAAGGCAACCGGATGAATTTCCCCAACAATCATCCGCTCGACGTCACCGACGGCGCGCGCGAATTGCTCGAAAAGGCCGATGTCATCCTCGCGCTCGACGTGATCGATCTGTACGGCTCGCTCACGCGCGTCAATCGCACGACGCGCGTCTCTGAATACGTCACCGGTAACGCGAAGATCATCCACATCACGCTCGCCGACATGCTCGTGCGGAGCTGGTGCGGCGACTACCAAGTGCTGCAGGCGATCGACGTGCCGATCGCCGCCGACAGCTCGGTCGCCGTCCCCGAATTGACGCGCCTCTGCCGCGAACTGATCGGGAATAAAAAAGGTTCCGGTGTCGAGGCGCGCATGGGCGAGATCAAAAAACGCCACGATGATTTGCGGAGCAAATGGCAGAGCGAGGCGCGCGGCAAAAGCGATTCCCAGGCTATCTCGACGGCTTTTCTCGCCTATGAGATCGGCGAGGCGATCAAAAAACACGACTGGGTGCTCGTCAACGGGAGCGCCAACGGCTGGGCGCGCAAGCTTTGGGACTTCGCCAAGCCGCGCCAGCACCTGGGGACGAGCGGCGGCGCTGGCCTGGGCTACGGCATGGGCGCGGCGATCGGCGCGGCGCTGGCGCTCAAGGACAGCGGCACGCTCGCCGTCGACATCCAGGCCGACGGCGACTTTTTGATGACATCGAGCGCGCTCTGGACCGCCGCGAAGCACCGAATTCCGCTGCTCATCGTGATGCATAACAACCAGTCATTCTACAACTCCGAGGAGCACGGCATTCAGATCGCCAAGCACCGCAAACGGCCGGTCGAGAACGCCGGCATAGGCACGCACGTCGACGATCCGGCCGTCGATTACGCGCAGGTCGCGCGCGGTTTCGGCGTCCATGCCGAAGGACCTATTTCCAAGCCGTCGGAGGTGCGCCCGGCGATTGGGCGCGCGCTCAAAATCGTGCAGGAAAAAAAGCTTCCCGCGCTCGTTGACGTCATTTCCGAGCCGCGCTAAGCCAAAAATGGATGGGGAGCGATCGCCACAGTGTTTTCCGCCGCGTCGTCGCGCAGGCGGGCGATGACTTCGACCTTGCCCGCGCGGCCTTAGCCATCGCCCAGGACGAATACCCGGCGCTCGAGCAGGAAGTCTATATCGCGCGCCTCGACAAGCTCGCGGCGCGGGCGCGCGACCTGAGCGGCGGCGAGAGCGATCCCTACCGCCTCATCGCCGCGGTCAATCACGTCCTCTTTACCCAGGAGGGCTTCCGGGGCAACCGCGGCGACTATTACGACCCGCGCAACAGCTTCTTGAGCGACGTCCTCGAGCGGAAGAAGGGCATCCCGATCACGCTCTCGGTGATCTATATGGAAGTCGCGCGCCGCGCGGGGCTGCCGCTCCACGGCGTCGGGTTCCCCGGCCATTTTCTCGTGAAATACGAGAGCGACGACGAGGAGATCGTGATCGATCCGTTCGATAAGGGCGAAGTGCGTACGCTGGAAGAGCTGCAGACTCTGCTCGATGGGCTTTACAACGGCAAAGTCGCGCTGCGGCCGGAATTTCTCGCGCCGGTCACGAACCGGCAGATCATCCACCGGATGCTCAACAACCTGAAGGGCATCTATCTCAGCGAAGAAAATCTCGTGAAGGCGCTTTCCGCGGCCGAGCGCCTGGTGATTCTCGATCCCGCTTCGGCGCCCGAGATCCGCGACCGCGGCGTTCTGTATATCAAGCTCGAATGCTTCCAGCAGGCGATCAACGATTTCGAAGCCTACCTGCGGCTCGCGCCCGACGCGAGCGACGCCGAAGATATCCGCGAACAGCTGGTGGAATTAAAAAAGGGCGCCGCGCTGCACTGACCGTTAACGGTCGCCGCGCGCTGCAGCTTTGAAGGTCGCTGCGAAGGAGGTCGTCAGATCGAAATCCTTCGCGAAGGTGGTGAGGAGCTTCCACGGACGGATGTGGCGCAGCCGCATCTTCTTCACGTGCTCGACCGTGTTCGCCCAGAACCGCTGGCGGTCCTGACGCGAATAAACGGCGCGGTTCGAGAAAGCGTCGAACTTGACGTGAATCAGCTCGATCTTCGGCGGCAGCTCGTGCCTCAGGCGCGCGTAGGCCTGCTGCCACTCCTGGATCTTGTTGCCGGCCCACGCGCTCTTGTGCAGCCGCGACATCTCGTCAAGCATGCGCCGCGCCGCTTCGCTTTCCGGCAGATACTTGCGGAGCTTCTGCAGCCTTTTCTGAACGCTGCCCCATCTTTTTAGGAACGCATTCAAATCTTTGCGCGTGACAATGACCTTCGAGCACTGCTCTTCGACGGGATCGAGCAGCGCTTTGCCCTTCTCGGGCAGCATGGTCTTCGCGCTGTTGTAGAGTTTTTGCCATTCGGCGATCTTGAGGGACTGCCATATCTCGCCCTGGATTCTCTGGATCTCCTGCAGCCAGCGCTCTTCGCGCTCGCTCTTTTTCCGCGACTGCAGCCAGACCTCTTCCATCTCCTTGAGGAACTTGACCCAGGCGACGAGCAGTTGGACGATCTCGCCGACGCGCTTCCATAAGTGGACAAGAAGCGAGTCGACGGCGAAGCCGGAGCGCCGGGCCGTTCGATCCTTCAGACGGAAGAACCCCGCGATCATGGGATGCTGCTTCTCGATAATCGCCGCGTTCTTGTACCAGAAGAAGACCGACATCAAGTTCCAATAAACTTTCGGATTGTGGCTCCAGCGCGAGAGCACGCGGATCATATTTTCTTTGCTGTAGAAAGTCTGCCACGCGTCTTCGTAGGCGGCGGTCCACTCCTCCGCGTTCATGCGCGGGT
>Ga0075434_100005728_pt1 | contig 11340 bp, 7 predicted proteins | sample RhiMethybrSRZTD3_FD_75298 | JGI IMG/M metagenome (GOLD analysis project Ga0075434, IMG submission 75298) | Populus rhizosphere microbial communities from Tennessee, USA - Rhizosphere MetaG P. TD hybrid SRZTD3 | ecosystem: Host-associated > Plants > Roots > Rhizosphere > Soil | place: USA...
TATGAGATTACTTTCATTATAAATCCGTTTTCTCAATCCGACGAGGAAAGTCTGGGCTGACATGAGGCCAGTCGCGGGCGAAAGAAAATGGATGAGGCGGCAAAGAACAGTTAAAAGCCGTTGCTTGACTGAATCCAAAACGCTAGGCTAGTCTGCATCGGTATTTACCAGCACTCACCTGATTCACTTTGGGGCCGTAGCTCAGCTGGGAGAGCGCATGACTGGCAGTCATGAGGTCAGGGGTTCGATCCCCCTCGGCTCCACCAATCATTTCAACGAGTTAAAGCAGATGGAAGAGATTCGAGCGGTTCGCTTGTGACAAACTTCCGACAATGCTGCTGCCAATACTCTGACAACACCACAATCGCTCCACGCTTTCCTTGATCGGTCGCGTGAATGTAGCGCATCGTCGTCACAATCGAGTACAGGATGGGCGCCAGCTTGTCGGAAGCAGCCTGCTGCATTTGGTTATAGGGTAAGAAAAGCCCCTTGCGCCGTGGTCCGGCGTAGATTGCGACCGTTATTAGCGATCTGTGGTATTCACGCTCGCCTGTCAGCTTGGCGAACAATCTATCTTCCTCCTCGAAAGATAAATGCCTCGTCCGAAGATTGTTTTCAGGCAGCGATTCCACCCCCTACACGGATTCTCCACAATCTCCCCTTAGTCAACCGTGCTGATCGTGCTGGATCACTGATGTAAAACAATTTCGTCACGCAAAAAGTGGCTAAGTCGTCTGAATGTTCAGATCGGGCGCATTAAACAGGTATAAAGACGGCATGCGGTGGAGACAAACTTGTGACAACACCACAGCGAAACTGGCCTGAACAGGGTTCAAGACGCCACCACGACAAGTGCCATGAACAGACAAATTGGCGGAATGGAGCCGCTCTTTATGCGTGAGAGAAAACAAAGGGCTGACATTGCCAAAGAATAGTTTGCATTTTGTTTCCTCGAAAGCTATGCGCAGCCAGGGCGAGAGCTAGCAGGCTGGGAAGGACTATTGAATGATCTTTATCGGCGCGGGCTGCACAGCCAGCACTTGCAACTGATCACTGATGGTCGTCCCGACATGGCAGCGGCCATTCAGATAGTTTATCCACGCCTGTTGCATCAGCGTTGTCGGGTGCATAAGATGCGCAACATCAGAGAGCAAGGCCGCAAGCGGGATCGCGCCGAGATCTGTTAGTCAATTTAGCGTTGACATTCAGCTGTGGCATGGGTAATGTGCGGCTGAATTCACCATCGACTTTTGCTGGCGTGTCCTCAAGTCGCGCCAGTCTTATCAACTATTCAGGCTATTCCCAACCTCTTTAATTTGGGAGGCAAAAGAACATGGCAGAAATGGAAGAAGATCAGCAGTTGGAAGCGTTCGGCAACTATCAGGTGGAAGAACATCCGCCCGCTGAGGAGAGTAACGCTCCAGCCGGATGGGAGGAGCAAGTAAAAACCGCGCTGAACACATTGCTTGAGAACTTCGGCAGAACGATCGAGACCGCGACAGAAGCCGGTAAATTCATGCCGTCCATCGAGGTTTTCGAGCGCGAAGGTCAATTCGTCGTTCGCACTGATCTACCAGGGCTGACGGCGGAAGAACTGACCATTGAGATCGAAGACTTCACCCTCGTTATCAAAGGTGAACGGCGTTACGAGGAAGAAGGACAAGAAGGACGCTTTTACTTCAGCGAACGCAGATACGGACGCTTCAGCCGCAGCATCCCCTTGCCGGAAGGCGTAGATGTCGACAGCGCGAGGGCGGAATTTCGTAACGGAGTGCTTGAAGTCGCGATGAACGCTCCGCAAGGTGGCACGCGACGCTTCAAGTTAATCGAACTCCGCCATCCGGGGCAGGTGACAACTGATCCGCGGCCTCCTGATCCGCGGCCTCCCGTGAAGAAGCGTACGAAGTCTCGCACATAAGAATGATTGCCCTCGAAAGGGTAAATAACGGTGAGGGGGCAATATGTGCACAGGTCTCCTGTGCAGTAGCTAGCTTCCTACCTTACGACCTGTTCCGGAAGAGAAGAACTTGTTTAGCGAACTGCCCAAAATCTTTGATAGGAATTTCGTCGTCGGCTTTTTCCTTCCCGTCGTGGTCTTCATCGCGGCAAGCTTGGGTTTCTGTTACCTCAGTGGCTTCCTTTCTCAATTGGTTGACGTGCTCAAAAAGGATACGTTACTTGGCACCACGATCATCGGCCTCGTCACTTGGTTGGGAGCCGTGGTTCTGCTAATTGTGAACCGTGACGTTTATATATTTTTCGAGGGTTATCAGCGGTTTAATCCACTGCGCCTCATGGGTTGGCTTGAGCACAGGCGGTTTCGGAATCTTCAGCGGGACATAGTGAAGGTGACTGATCAATCCAGACCCTATTACTCCGCGCACCTGACTCCTCCACCCAGTATTCGCAACAGGCGTAGAGATCTCATGAGTGAGGCGGCGCAGCGATTCCCCGATGAGGGCTGGGTACTTCCGACTGCTTTCGGAAATACGATCAGGGCTTTTGAGGTTTACCCCCGCGTCATGTACGGCATCGACGACATCGAAGGCTGGCTCCGTCTGTTAGCTGTCATCCCTAAGGACTACAGCAAGTTGATAGACGACGCGAAAGCGCAGACTGATTTTTGGGTTAACCTCAGATTGCTTAGCCTGCTGTACGTGCTCGAATACATTGCGATCAGTATTTATGTACAGAGGCTGAGAATGCCATGGCTTCCGTTGTTAGCCATTTGCGTTTCAGCTTTCGCGGCCTTTCGGGCGAGAAAAGCCGTCGTCGAATGGGGAGTTTTAGTCAAAGCCTCGTACGATGTTTTTCTGCCGAGCCTGCTTAAGAAATTACAGTTTCCGCAGCCTCGCTCGGGTGAGCATGAGCGCAGACTTTGGCGCGAGTTCAGCGAGGCGATTATCTACAGGAAGGCCGAGTGGATGCCCAAAAGGACGACACAAGACGAGACGGTGCCCAACGTTGGAGATGTCGAGCAGATGGATGAATAGCTATGTCGGTTGATAAAACAGGCGCTACTGCCAACGCCAGCGGCGCGGCTGATTCTGCCGAAAAGGCGACTCGTGTTCTGGCAATCATTCAGGAAGCAACCATCTATACGGCTGTCGCTACGGGTGGCGACCCAAGTGTCGCTGCGCCTAAACCGCCAGCTGCAAAAACACCCAAACCGGCCGGCGAGCAAGAGAATGATGAGGAGGCAGACACCGACACGCGTGAGGATGAAGGATTCATCATCATGACTACGCAGATAAACGAGCATTTTGATTCGTGTCGTAATTGGGCTCGAACATGGATGATTCTCTTTGTGGGGTCTTTGATACTTGAACTGCTTCTGACACTAGCATTCGTTCTGACGTTTCTCATTACTTATAAAGGAGAGATTCTTACATCGGACCGTTTACTCGATAGAATCACCACACAGTCGAATGTCAGAGTTGTGATTGTGGCTCTCTTTATAGCAATGCTTCTGGTTAATGTGGCGTCCCAATTTCATGAGCGATGGAGACTGAATCAGTCGACAATGAGTAAATTGGCCAGCCTGAAGATTGATTTAACAGACCCGAAGAGAATGCCTGCTGAAATACGCAATGATTTCAGAAGGATTCTTGAACAGCATCATCTCAGTGTGGAAGCGCAGAAACCCTTTCTCGGAACCAAACTGTGATGAGCTAATGTCTACTTGAGAAGTCACTGCACTAATCGGTAGCTATACAAACGGTTTCCCGAAGCGACATCAAACCCAACACTTCGTCGGTGATGAAGCGTTCGCCGAGATTTGATAATCGGACTTCGCCGATCGGTGCGGCCATTATTGATGTTTGCGCCTGCCAGCCGTTACCACCGCGATCGAGGCTGTATAGAAATACATCCACTGCCCACGCAGTTCCGCCACCCGCTCGCGATGCCAGAGGAATCGCGATAAACGATCATTGGTCGCATCGATAAAATCAAATCGTCACGATCTACGTCGAAACAGGGGGTCAGTCCATACGATTGAGGACAAACTTGTGACAAGACCACAGCGAAGCTAGGCTGAATAGGTGGTAACAAAAGGACTCGTTGGCGGCTGCAACCTGTAACAAATGTTAGTAAATCGTAAGAGCCGTAACCTGATGAGTGCTCGTGACCGCACTGGCAGTCATGAGGTCAGGGGTTCGATCCCCCTCGGCTCCACCAAAACCATATTTCTCAAGCAGACATTCGTTGAAACTCTCCGCCCTTCTCCTGCGTTTCCGAAACAGACAAATTTCAAAGATCAGATCTAACAAGCGGTGAACTCCTTTCTGAAGGAGAAAAGAATGACTTCACGATTACTGGTCGCCATCGCGGTGCTTCTTTATTTCCCGGTTAGCGCTCCGGCGCAGTCCGATTGGCCGCAATGGCGGGGGCCGGAGCGAAGCGGGATCTCGCAGGAGAAAGGCCTGCTCAAAGAGTGGCCCAAGGAAGGACCAAAACTGCTCTGGCAGGTAAACGACATCGGCGATGGTTATTCGACGCCCGCAGTTGTCGGGTCGCGTATCTACCTGATGAGCAACCGCGGCATGGAGAATGAATTTGTTCAGGCTCTTTCAACTACGGACGGAAAAGTTATTTGGACAACGCGCGTAGGTAATGTCGGTAACCCGAATCAGGATCCGCCTTTCCCGAAGGCGCGGTCCACGCCGACGGTTGATGGCGATCTCGTGTATGCGCTGGGCTCAGACGGCGACTTCGTTTGTCTCGACGCGAAGAGCGGCAAGATTCGCTGGCAGAAAAGCCTGCGTAAGGATTTCGGTGGCGAACCTCACGAATGGGCGTATGCAGAGTCGCCATTGATTGATGGCGACGTCGTAGTCGTCACGCCCGGCGGCGCGCAGGCCACGATCGTGGCGCTGAACAAAAAGACAGGGGCGGTGATTTGGAAATCGGCGGTTCCCGGCGGCGATCCCGCAGGTTATGCGTCGGCGATTGTTGTGGAGGGTGGTGGGCGCAAGCAGTACGTTCAGTTTTTGAGCAAAGGCATGGTCGGAGTTGATGCAAAGACGGGCGAGTTCCTGTGGCGCTACAAGGAAGTGGTCAAAGGCCCGGCGCAGGCTTTCACGCCGGTCGCGCGTGGCGAATATATTTACGGCGGCGCGCTTGGTATCGGAGGCGGACTCGTTCGTTTGAAGCCGCAGGGCAGTGGAATCACTGCAGAACAGGTCTACTTCGAGCGCGGCCTTCCGAACGGCTTTGGCGGCGCGTTGCTGGTCGGCGACTACCTTTACGGGACACAAGCGAGGGGCGGACTTGTCGCGGTTGAGTTCACCACCGGCAAAGTGAAATGGCAGTCCGAGAGTTTCGGCATGAGTTCGGGCGCCTACGCCGAAGGCAATTTATATATTCACGACGAGACCGGGGCTTTGGTGTTAGTGGAAGCGACGCCCGAAGGTTATCGCGAAAGAGGCCGCTTCATGCCACCGAACCCGCCGAAGAAAAAAGAGACGGGGCAGATGGCAGAGAAAGCGTTTGCGTATCCAGTGATTGCGAACGGGAGACTGTACATTCGCGACCTCGACTCATTGTGGGTCTACGACATCAAAGAGAAACGTTAGCCACCAAAACCCACAAGAGTCGCAAAAATAGCTTCAATGCTTCTCAGCGGATCCGTTCAGATCCTTCAGTAGCTTCTCAACGGCGGTGAAGTCGATTGGCTTGACGATGTGGTAGTCGAAACCCGCTTCGTAAGATCGGCGGCGATCTTCTTCCTGTCCCCAACCCGTCAACGCTACGAGCACGGCGCCCTTGCACTCGGGCTGGTTGCGAATTAAACGCGCTGCGTCGTAACCGTTCATCCGCGGCATACCGAGATCCATAAACACCAGTTCAGGCTTCGACGCCTTCGCCTGCTCGAGCGCTTCCACTCCATCATGGGCCGACGAAACTTCATGCCCGAGCATCTCGAGCATCATCGCCAGGCTATCGGCTGAATCGAGATTGTCGTCAGCCACGAGTATCCGGCGCGCCACTTCCGCCTTCTCGTTTTTCTTGTTATCTGACTTTGCTGGCCCATCCGGCTTCGCAACCACCACTGACGGCAACCGCACAATAAACTCACTCCCCGTGCCCGGACCATCACTAAGCACTTCGACACTGCCACCATGCATCTGCACCAGTTGCCGCACCAGCGTCAACCCAATTCCGAGTCCGCCCTGCGAGCGCTCCAACGATCGATCGACCTGCATGAAAATGTCGAAAATCCGCGGCAACTTGTCAGCCGGAATGCCGATGCCAGTGTCACGCACCTTCACGATTACTTCATCGCCCTCCTGCTCCACTTGAAACCAAATCTGGCTGCCGCGCTCGCTGTACTTCGCGGCATTGTTCAGCAGATTAGAGAACGCCTGCGCCAGTCGCACCGGATCGACATTGAGCAGTACCGGCTCAGACGGCAACGTAACCAGCAGTTTCTCATTTGCAGCGTCGATCAAGGGTCGACTCGTCTCCAACGCGCGATTCACCACCGTCGATAGCTCAACAAACTCCTTCCGCAACTCGAGCTTGTTGCGACTGATGCGAGAAACGTCCAACAGATCGTCAACCAACCGCTTCATCTGCTGAAGCTGTCGTTCCATCACCGCGCGCGCGTGCTCGAGCGTCGCGGGACTACTGGCAGCCAAACGCATTAACTGCAAACCGTTGTTCATCGGCGCCAGTGGATTTCGTAACTCATGCGCCAGGGTCGCCAGAAACTCATCCTTGCGCCGATCCTGATCACGCAGTTCTTCAATCAGGCGCAGACGTTCGTACGCTACCGTGACGTACTTCGAAATCGTTTCCAAAAACTCAATCTCTTCCGGGGCGAAATGATCGCGCGTGCGACTCGCGAAAGACAAAGTTCCGAGCAGCGTTCCGCCCGCCATCAACGGATTGCACGCGTAAGCTCTAACTCCGAATCCTTTGACAAGTTGGACCATCGGCTCAGTCGAATCCTGAATACACGTGGCTACGATGGGGCGATGCTCTTGAGCGACACGCCCACAGATCGCCTGGCCGAAGTCGAGCCGCGCAATCGAACGCGCAGTTGCTTCGTCGATTCCCGAGTACGAAACGAGTCGCAGCGCGTCGCCGGTTTCTGTCACCATGAAATTGAAATAGACGTCGAGACTCAGCGTCTTGCGAATCTTGGAAAACAGTGAACTCAACATGGCGTCAGGCTCGTCGGTTGTCAGCAACACTCCCGCTGCTTCCCAGAGCAAAGTCAAACGCTCATTCTGTTTCGCAATCGACTCTTCCACGCTCTTGCGTTCGGTAATGTCCTGGAACATCACGGCGACGCGGTGCTGCCCGGGCTCGCCGATGCGTTGGATAAAGAGGTCGTACCACCCCACCAACGGCTCAACTGTGATCTCGTATTCGAAGCGAATGGCTTCACCAGTGAGGGCAACCTCGCCGTAGATTCCCAACCACGGAACTTCATCGCCAACGACGATTTCACGAATCGTTTTGCCAACCATCCCGCGCGGCAGACCGGTGTGTTTGTAAAACGCCTCATTGGTTTCGAGGACGAGATAGTCGATCGCTTCGCCGGCTTCGTTGAACATTACCTCCGCAATCATGAGGCCTTCGTCCATCGATCCCAGCACCGTGCGGTATTTCTCCTCGGACTCGCGCAGCGCTTCTTCCGCTTCCTTGCGGCGCGTTACGTCGCTGGCCGTGCCGAGCCACTCGCGAATCTCTCCCCGGTCGTCAAGGATCGGGATCGCGCGTGAGAACGTCCAACCTAAAGTGCCGTCGCGACGAACGACGCGATGCTCCAATTCGAACTTGCGGCGGGTTTGAATCGCCATATTGATCGCCGAGAGCACGCGTTGCCGATCGTCCGGATGAATATACTCTTCCATCCATTGGTCACTGGGCTGCTGCGTATCCGGCAGAAACTCACGTCCATCGAGCTGACGCATCTCGCGCCAGTCGGCACTCATGCGGTAAACGGCATCGGAACTGGCGGTGACGAAAGCCCGATAAAGCGTTTCACTTTCGCGCAGCTCCCGCGCCACGCGCGCGCGTTCAATACTCTCCCAACAGCGTCCCGTCACCTGCCGGACCAGCTCGACTTCCTCGGCGGTCCAGGCACGTGGCTCGCGCATGTGTACGCCAATTGCAGCGACAAGCTTTTCTGCTTTATGGAGCGGAACCCAGATACAGGATCGAATTTGCGTAGCCCGATAAGCTGACAGGTCGCCAAGTGGCGGGTTGTACGTCTCAACATCTTCGGCGATGAAAGGCTCGTTGGTCCGCATAAGGTCGAGCACTTCTGCGCCGAAGTCAGACAATTTCAACTCGCCTATGAGGCTCTTCACTTCCGGACCACGCCGATAATTGCCGGCGACATGCATCGTGTCTTCGTCAGCCGCAATATCGGCATAAGCGCACCGATCTACGCGCAAATGCCGGCCCAGAATTCGCGCGGCCCTCATCGTGATGTGTTCGGGATCGTCGAGCGGACGAATCGCGTCGTCAAGTTGGACCAGGAACAGGTTCTTTGCTTCCGCGCGTTCACGAGCGCGTTCGGCCCGCCTGCGCTCGTTGCGCATCTCGGCCAAAGTGAGGCAGTTTGCGATGCGGGCCAACAGTTCGCGAGCGGAGAAAGGCTTGACCAGATAGTCGTCTGCGCCCGCCTCCAAACCTTCGACACGCGAATCCTCACCCGCTCGCGCTGACAACATGATGACGGGAGTAGCGTTGAGTTGTTCGTCGGCGCGCAATTCGTTCAGCAGGCCGAAACCATCCAACTCCGGCATCATCACGTCCGCAAGCAGCAGATCGGGTAGCCATTCGCGGGCGAGGCGCAGCGCTTCGGCGCCGTTGCCCACTGCGACAACGTCATACTCATGGTCCAACAATCGACGCACGTACTCACGCATGTCCGCATTGTCGTCGGCCAGCAGCACCTTCTTGCGCCGCAGGTGTGAAGCGCGCGCAGTCGCGAAGTGATCACTCGGTCGCAGGGCAGGTGGTTCCTGGTTGCCATCAGTTGGCGGTAACCAGCGTAATGCCTCTTCCACATAAGATTGACTACGTAGTGCCGTTGAAGGTGAGTGGCGTTCGGCGCCGATTCGCTCGGCGGGCAAGTGCGTCTTTCCGAGCGGAATTGAGACAATGAAAGTGCTGCCTCGATCGATCTCACTCTGCACCGTAACTGTACCGCCGTGCAGTTTCACTAATTCCTGGACCAATGCCAGACCAATCCCGGAACCTTCGTAACTGCGACCACGCGCTTCTTTGACGCGATGAAACCGCTCGAATATGTGAGGCAACGCGTCCGCGGGTATGCCGGTGCCCGTATCGCTCACGGCCAACTCAACCTGTTCACCAACCGCTCGCAGTTCGACTTTGATTTCGCCCTGAAACGTGAACTTGAAAGCGTTGGATAACAAGTTGAGGACGATCTTTTCCCACATTTCGCGGTCAACATACACACTTTCCGGTAGTTGCTCGCAGTTCACGACAAACGACATTCCCGCGCGCTCGATGGCAGAGCGAAAGTTCGACGCGAGTTCGGCCGTCAACTCATCCACATCAACCCGTTCGTAGACGGCTTCGATCCGGCCCGCCTCGATGCGCGAGAAATCGAGCAACGTGTTAACCAGCTTCAGCAAACGTAAACTGTTGCGATGGGCCAAAGATAATCGTTCCTGCTGATCCAGCGGCAACGAACCGTCGTTGAGGATGTCCTGTAGTGGGCCAAGCATGAGCGTCAGCGGCGTGCGAAACTCGTGCGAGACGTTTGAGAAGAATGCGATCTTGGCACGATCGATCTCGGCGAGCGCTTCTGCTCGTTTTCGTTCTTCTTCATAAGCACGCGCGTTTGCGACGGCGGTTGCGATCTGCGTGGCGGCGAGTTCGATAAAGCTGAGATACGACTCGTCAAGTCGAAGTCGCGAGCTAACGCCTGCGATTAACACGCCGGCGGGTTGATGAGCGACGTTCGACCGAATGGGTGTTACGACAGCTTGAGTCGGCGGATCCGACCATGGTCCAGCCGGAACATCGGAGCCAAATCGTGCGGCAAGGTCGGAGATGGTTTGTGCCTCTTCACTTTTCACCACCTCTGCCAGCGGCCATGTGTGACTCGACGTCAGATCGATTCCAGCGGGACTGATCGAAGTGCCTTCGCTGACACCGGCGGCTCCCGCAAGCCGCAGTTGGTGTCCGTCTTGATCGATCAGATAAAGCAAAGCGAAGGGGACGTCTTGCTGATGCCGGCCCAGGGTCGACGCGGCTACCGCGCAGGCTTCTTCCGCGGTCTTTGCTTCCGTTACCCGAGTGCCGAGGTCGCGAAGCGCAACGATGCGACGTTCACCAACAACTTTTTCGCTGATCTCGTGAACCGTTGCGAGCACGCCACCGATACCACTGGGCACGGTTTCATCGGGCACGGGACTGTAAGCGATGGTGAAGTGAGTCTCTTCCGTGAAGCCGTACCGATTGATCTCCAGGTGGATATCTTCCATCCAGGTGGCTGGGCCGCCGTTGAATGGCGTCTCGATAAGTGGACGCAGGATGTGCCAGATCTCCGACCAGCATTCGCTGACTGGTCGACCCAAAAAGTGCGGGTGCTTGGTGCCGAGGATCGGGCGATACGCGTCGTTATAGAGCTGGCAGAATTGCGGTCCCCACCACAGCAGCAGCGGGAAACGATTGACGAGCAGGAAGCGCGCCATCATCTTGAGCGTTGGCGACCACGATTCCAACGGACCGAGAGGAGTTTTGTCCCAATCCAGCGCGCGCATGAGCGCGCCCATCTCGCCGCCTGCAACCAGCCAATCGGCGTTCGATTGTTCGACAGACTTGTGGTTGCTGCTCATAGAAACTGTAGACCGCAAGGCGTAAAGCTACCTCACGAGGTTTGGAGGGATTCAACGGGGGACGATCCTGATCTTGAGGGGAGGCACTCATTACAGCACGGTAACGCCAAACCTGCAAATCCATCACCCATCGTGATCAGGAGCGAGTACTAGCAGCCGCAGATGAACGCAGATGACGCAGATCTGCAAGGCGGTTTCGGGTTATCTCAACATACTCGGGATTAATCTCACTCGCGACAAAGCGTCGATTACACTCCATCGCCGCCGCACACTCCGATCCCGATCCCGCAAAGGGGATGACGACCATTTCATTCTCGTTGGAGAAGTGTTCGATCAGCCGTCGTGATAGGGCTAAGGGTTTTTGCGTGGGATGTTTGGTTCGCTCATTGGCGAACCGCCGTCCCGCGAGCGTTGGAAAGCGCCACACGTCTCCAGCCTGGCGTCCGGCGGGATTGGGCGTCCAGCGTTTTCCGTTTTTCGTGATCGCGTGACGCAGACGTTCTTCACT
>Ga0075434_100005729_pt1 | contig 11339 bp, 10 predicted proteins | sample RhiMethybrSRZTD3_FD_75298 | JGI IMG/M metagenome (GOLD analysis project Ga0075434, IMG submission 75298) | Populus rhizosphere microbial communities from Tennessee, USA - Rhizosphere MetaG P. TD hybrid SRZTD3 | ecosystem: Host-associated > Plants > Roots > Rhizosphere > Soil | place: USA...
AGAGCCACACCATCGAGCTCCTTGCGATCGTAGCGATCGATGACTGCGAGCCCCGGCACATTCCGTCGCGCGACATAAATGCGGTGACCGGAAGGTGAGAACGCGAGCGCGCGCGGGGCGTCGGCAAGCCTGATGAAGCCCGGGTCGCGACGTCCGAGCGGATCGTAGAACGTCACGCCGGAATCGCTCGCGACGGCGACGAGGTCACCCCAGCGCGACGCGGCGACATCGCCACCCGCGGCGATGGGCCGCACGGTCGCCGGCTGATCGGCGGCCGCGACGAGCAATTTGTCCTTCGGAATTACGCCGACGAGATGTTGATCGGTGGCGCCGAAGAGATCGCGTGGCAGCGCAGTCAGCGCTTGTGGCCATGCAAAGCGCGTGCGACGCGAGAGCGAGATCACGTGCCGCAGCGTGTCTACGGCATACAGCGTCCCGTCGGGGCCAAGCGCAGCCTGCGCGACGGCGACGGCGACGGTGTCTACACGACCGCTGCCGAGGTCGAGCGAGAGCAGCTCATGTTTGGCCGTGGTGACGTACAGGTATTCCGACTCAGGGTCGAGTCCGACCACCCGCTCGACTGGAGGCAGCTTGCCCTTGAGGATGCCCTCGACAGGCGTCAGCCGGGGGAGCCGATAGAGCTGGGGTGTCCCCCCCTTCGCCGGGAGTCTGATCGCGACGCCAGGCGAGCGTGCCAGGATCTGGATCTGGCTAACCTGTTGCGGCGACTGTCTTTGCGACGACCCAGCCGCCGGCGCCTTGGAACGACAACCCCAAAGCGTAGCAGTCGCAAATAGAAGGAAGCGGGTAATGGGCAAGTGGCCTCGCCGGACAAAATAGATAACCGGCTCCGGCCTAGCAACTGTTTTAGGGATGCGGAGTTAGAACGTCGGACCTAAACTGATGGTCCAATACGCCTTCTTTTCCGGCCGGTCCAACGGTTTGGCGAAGTCGAAGCGCATGATCATCAAGCCGAACATGTTGGCGCGGATCGACCAGCCCCAGCTCCGGAGCGGCGTGCGCACGAGCACGGGGTCTGCGAGCGGCGAGCGATCCCACTTCACCACACTCGAGCCGTTCCAGGCCATGCCGATGTCGTAGAAGACGGCACCTTCCACGGGCGGGAGTCCCACCGGCAGGAATCCGAGAACGAGGCTCCGCGTCAGCGGGAAGCGCAGCTCGACGTTGCCGACCGCTATTCTCGATCCGATCAACTGATCGAGCTCGGGACATCCCCTCTGAGCGCCCTCGGGACCAAGCGAGCACTCGTGCCCGCGGAACGATCCCGACGTGTAGCCGCGAATCAGTTCCGTGCTCCCAAGGAATACGGGGAAGCGATCGCCGTCGCGGCCGAATCGGCCAAACATCAAGCCGCGGACCGCAACCGTGAACGGCTTGACGAACAGGTACCGGCGGTAATCAACCGTTGTCGCAACAAACGACCAGCTGCCGATCGCCGGCGCGACCGAGAAGCGCGAGCGCGACCCGGCGAACGGTCCCACGTAGCCGAACAACGTGTTGTCGTGGACGTGCGCGATTGTCGGCTGGATGTACGTCGCGGCTGGGCCACGGCCCTGGACGAGCTGCTGGTCGACGTAGGCGTTCGTGCCGGCGTCGTACATCGTCCGCAGCTCCAGCATCGCTTCCGCAACGTTGACCGCATGCATCCCCAGCTCGATGCGGTTGAAGCGGCTGAATGGATAGGCGGATTCAACGAACGCATCGCGAGTCACGAACCGACGAATCCGCGTGGCATAGACATCGAGACTGTCGCCAGGATTCTGCGGGTCTTCGATGCGCGTCCAGTCGCTCCCGCCATAGAAGTAGAACGGATCTTGCGAGAACCCACCCGCCCAATTCAACCGCCGCGACTGATTGACGTACAGCCCGAGGACCTGCGCCTCACTGATGCGGCCGTTGATGGAGCCGGCCAGGATGACCGAGTGATTGCCGAGAATGTCGGACAGCGCGATGGCCGTTCCGCCGAACACACCGCGGCCGAAGTTGTCACGCGCGTAGCCGACGGTCGGACGCACGACGTAGTCGGCGGTGAACCGCACTCTGTAGGGCCGGAACGTGAACTCGCTCGTGTCGGGCAGCGACAGCGAGGCCGAGTCGAGCAGCGCGCGCACGGTGACCGGGGCGGGCGTCGTCGATTCCCCTGCGGGTTCGGGCTCTGCAGAGGGCCGGAATCCCGACGGCGACCGGTAGAGCGACTGCGGCGCCGACGCACTCGGTGGCGCATTGGATGGCGTGGTGGTTCCGCCGAGGTCGTTCGGATTCGCGCTCGAGACCTCTTCGAACAGGGACGGCGCCGACAGCAGGCTGTCGAGCCGCTCTTTCTCCAGCAGTGACACGACCGGCATCGTCGAGGGGCCGTGGTACGGCGCGCGCCGCAGCGAGCGCGGATTCTCGATCGAATACACGCTGTACTGGCCGTCTTCGTAGTAGACGAAGGCCATGCGATCGGCCTGCGACGCCCACGTGAGTACGGGAGACAGGGGTGTGATGCCCTGCACGCCCGTATACATGTTCGTCAGTTGGTAGATCTGCCCGTCGGTCAAGTCGTACAAGAAGATGTTGCCGATTCCAGTGCGATCCGAGACAAAGGCGATCGACCTCCCGTCGGGCGCCCAGAGCGGATTGATGTTGTGCCCGACCTCCATGTGGCCGAGCAAGTCGATCTGGCCGCTCTCGAGGTGGAGCAGGGCGACGCGCAGGTTGCCGAAGCGCAGCAAGTCCCAGTCGGTTCCAGGACCACGATCAGTGACAAACGCAATGGTCCGGCCGTCGGGCGACCACGACGGCTGCAAGTCGGCATACTTGTCGTCTGTGAGGCGTCGCAGCCCGGTGCCGTCGCGGTTGATCATGAATAGATCGGTAAAGCCGCCGCTGAAGCCGGTGAATACGAGCTGCTGGCCGTCAGGCGACCACTGCGGTGTCTGCAGGCTGCTCAACGGGACGGTGATGCGGCGCTCCTCTTTGCCCTTCTTCACATCGAGGATCACGAGATCGTCGCGGTCTTTTCGCTTGGCGGCCATCGCGAAGTAGCGTCCGTCCGGCGAAAATGCGCCCGCCGAATTGATGAAGCGCAGGCTCTCGTAATTGTTGTTCTGCGTCGATTTCACGAGCCGCTTCAACACGTGCCCCGTCTCGCCGTCAGCGAGCCAGAGGTCGACAAAGAAACCGCCCTCGTCGCCGAAGAACGCGAGCTTCTTGCCGTCGGGACTGAGCGCCGGCGCGAGGAAGAGGCGCCCGCGAGAGTGCCGCTGCGTGAGGGTGGGTTGCGCGATCCGGCGCGCGCGATAGTGATCGCCGAGCTGAGGCAGGAACGTCGTCTGGATCGCGTCGCGCCAATCGTTCGAGAGATCCTCGAGCGTCCGGCCCGTCGCGCGCTTGAACGCCGGCTCGAGGCCCGCCGTCACGGTAGACTGCAGGATCTCGCCAATCACCTCATCGCCCCACTTCTCACCGATGTACGCCCACAGCGCGTGACCATACCGGTACGGGAAGATGTAGGGATCTTCCGTCATCTCTTCGATGGACGGCAGATGACCCTCGAGCGCCGCGTCGCGCAGCCACATCGCCGTCTCGGGGTTGATCGGACCGAGCGACAGATACTCCGCCATCCCCTCCATGAACCAGAGCGGCGGGTTGACCGCCATCAACGTCTGCACGCCGGCGCCGGGATGGCCGCGGCTGTAGACGTCGTACTGGAACTGGTGGACCATCTCGTGCTGCAAGACGTGCTCGAACCCGGCGTAGTCGCCCGTGAACGGCAGGACCGCGCGATGCTTGTAGAACTCCGTCACGCCGCCGAGGCCCTCGCCCGACGCGTCGACGATGTTCGTCTGCTGGAAGTCTCCCTGGGACGCGTACAGGATGATCGGCTTCCGGCTCTGGAACTGATGGTGCAGGATCCGCGACAGCCGCGCATAGGCGCGCTCGGCCATCCGCGCGGCATCGAGCGCGCCCGGCCGCTCGTCGGGATAGTAGTAAATGTCGAAGTGTTCGGTCTGGATCGACTGGAACTTGAAACTGCGGTACTGGACCTTGTTCTGACCGAAGTATTGCGCGGACGCCGGCGCCGCAGCCAATACGAGCACCGCCACCACGGCTCCAGCGAACCGGCCTACAGTATGCATCCTGCGCTCCCCCTAACCCTTCGCGTCTGCCTCCCCGGCAGCGACGACGGGCGCATCTCCCCAGAGCCGCTCTAACTGATAGAACTCGCGCAACTCAGGGTGAAACACATGCACGACAAAATCGACGTAATCGAGTAACACCCAGCGACCCTGCGCCAGCCCTTCAACATGATGCGGCTCTAAACCAGAAGGCGCGAGGGCGGTCACCAGGTGCTCTGCCATACCCCGCACGTGTGCATCCGATGTTCCCGATGCGATCACGAAATAGTCTGTCGCCTCGCACAACCCGCGCAAATCCAATACCACTGGATCGACAGCCTTACGGTCGATAAGCGCGTCTACGACCTGTGCGAGCTCAGTCTTCATTCTGATAGAACACGCCCCACGCACCAATGCCGGCATGCGCGGCAATCACCGGTGTGATGGGCGTCACCAAGCACTGCATCGGCCGGTAGCGCGAGACCAGCTCGACCCTGAGCGCGTCGGCAAACTCCGGGATGTCGCCGTGCACGATCCCCAAGCGCAGCGCCCGCGGGCGCGGTGTAAGGGCGCGATCGAGCAGCTCGATCATGCGGCGCCGAGCCGCGTCGCGGCCGCGCACCCGGCCCACCGGCTCAATCTTGCCTTCCATAGTAAGCGCCATCACCGGCTTCAGATTCAGCTTCGTTCCCAGCCACGCCCTCCCACGCCCCAACCGTCCCGAGCGCACCAGCCGCTCGAAGTTGTCCACCGTGAAGAAGCCACCCGACTGCGCTCGGACGCGCTGGAGCTCCTTCACAATTGCGTCCGCTTCCCACCCTGCAGCAGCAAGCTCCACGCCACGTATCACCAGCAGCCCCTCCCCCAGGGAGGCGCTCCGGCTATCCAGCACGGCTACACGACCTTTCCCCTCGTCGAAGCGCCGGGCTGCAGCTTCGGCGTTCCCGTGCGTGCCCGAGAGCGCGCTGGAAACCACCACTACGATGACGCGATCTGCGGCACGGGCCGCATCGGTATAGGCGTCCGCGAAGGCTTGGGGCGCGGGCTGCGACGTGCTGGCGTCGTGCCCCCTGCGCAGGCGACCGAAGAACTCGCCTGCGGTGAGCTCGAGCCGGTCTCGGTACGCCCGGTCGCCCACGATCAGCTGCATCGGCACCAAGCCGATGTCGTACTGCAGCACCAGCTCGTCGGGCAGGTCACAGGCGGTATCGCTGACGAACGCGATCGGCCGGCGGGCCTGCAGCGCCTGGTGCTGGGCCCGCATGTCGTCGGCCTTGGTCGATTCGAGCGTGCCCCAGGTGCTGGCCAGCTTGAAGACTGCGCCGGGGGCATCGGTATGGATATGAGCCTTTAGGAGGTCACCCGTCGCGAGCACCACGATCGAGCCACCGTGCGGCCGCAGGGCCGTGCGTACGGTTGCAGGGTCTGGCAGGCTGGACGAGCGCACCATGAGCTCGGTGCAGTATCGATAATCCTTGTCGGCTTCGACTTCGGTCTGCGCCGCAGCGCTGGTCCCCGCCTCACCGGTGAGGCGATCGACGGCGCCCTGGGCGACATGCCCCTCTTCGATCAGACGCTTCACGCCCTCGAGCAGCCGGACGAATCCCTTGGCGCCGGCATCGACGACGCCGGCGCTCTTGAGCGCGGCAAGGAGCTCGGGTGTGCGCTGCAGCGCCGTTTCGGCCCGGCCGAGGATGCGGCTCATGAACACACGCAGGTCGGACTCACCGCGGGCTTTTCCGGCTTCGTCGGCCGTTTCGCGCGCGACCGTCAGGATGGTGCCTTCCATCGGGTCGTCGAGCGATGAGTGCAAGCGCTCGAACCCCGTGCGAATGGCGGCGGCGAGCTCGCGCGCGTTGATGCGCAAGCGCTCGCCCACGCCGTCGCGGAACCCGATCAGGAATTGCGACAGCATCATGCCCGAGTTGCCGCGCGCACCGCGGATCGAGGCTTGAGCCATCGTTTCCGCGACGTAGGGCAGGGGAAGCGATGCGTCACCTTCGCCGTTGCCGAGGTCGCGCAGTGCGGCGGCGACCGACCGGAGGGTGAGGCACATATTCGTCCCCGTGTCGCCGTCGGGGACGGGAAAGACATTGATCCGATTCAGCTCGTCGCGTCCGGCGGCCACCCAATCGGCCGCGGCCAATAGCGAGCGGCGGAACCGCGCACCGTCGACGTAACCGATCGCGACGATCGTTATTCCTTCACCACCGTGACGCGCACTTCCGGCCGCACCTCAGGGTGGATCTTGATGCCGACGTGGAACTCGCCGAGCTCACGAATCGGCTCGGCCAGGTCGATCTTGCGCTTGTCGACGCGGATACCCAGCTCTTCGAGCTTGCGCTGGATGTCGCTCGCCGTGATGGAGCCGTAGAGCTTCTCTTCTTCGCCGACTTTGGCTTCGAAGGTGAGGTGCACCTCGGCCAAACGCGTGGCTTCGCCCTCGGCCGCGGACTTCTCGGCCGCCTGCTGTTTCGCCAGGCGCTCGCCTTCATAGGCGATCTTTTTCTTGTTGCCTTCGGTCGCGGGATACGCGAGCCCCTTCGGCAACAGGTAGTTTCGGGCGTAGCCGTCCTTTACTTTGACGACGTCGCCGACCTTGCCCAGATGCTGGACGTCTGCCCGCAGAATGATTTCCATCGCTTCGATCCTCTAAGGTGTGTTGGACCGTTGCCCCTGCCCGGCTTTCGCGGCGGCCAGACGGCGACGGTACTGGTACCATGTATCGGTGATGCCCAGCGTGCACAGTCCTGGGAGCACGAACAAGAGCGGCAGCGCTAGGGCCGCCGCAGCCGCCGCGACCAGCACGAGCGTCAGCGCCGAGATGCCGAACGCTTCCGCGAACGTCGCGACGATCGCCGCGCCGCGCAGCACATACAGTGTGCCTGCCACGAGTCCCAGATTCGTGCCCGCGACATGCAAAAAGCTCGAGACCGGGAGAATCAACACGCCGAGCCACGCCACGATGCCCCACACCCAACCGTCGCCGATCTCGAAATCCTTGAACCGCATCAGCGGAACGCCCTGTGCCGTGGATGCCGCGATCCGTCGGTGCAGCTCCCAGGCGAGCGCCAGGCCTGCCAGCGTTTGGAGCGCCAGCATGGCGGGCCACGTCATACTGATGAAGCGCACCATCGGCTCGTAAATCGGAAACGCGTCCGGCGCAACCTCTACCACCACTCGCATCGTCGTACTCGCTAGGCGCGTGGCCTCCCACGCCAACGCGCCCCAGGTTCCCGGACCCCAGATCGCCTGCATCAGCGCTGCGGTGGCCATGCCGCCTAACGCAATCGACCGGAGTGCCTGACGCAGAATCGTGTCCGGCCGCAGCAGCACCAGCGACACGAACGCGGCGCTCACTAACACGATGTAGGCGCTCGTCGCGGCTCCGAGCCGGCTGCCGGCTCCACCACTCAACACCAGCAGCGCGACGCTGACCGCGCCGAGCAGTCCGGCGACCGGCTGCGACCAGTTCGCACGCTCGCTGCCCGGCGCAATGATCAATAACGCCGCGCACGGCAGGCCCACGAGGCTCGGATGTGCCCACAGCAGGAACAGGAGCAGCGCCAAAAACAGGCGCCACCACGGTCTCCTGGCGAGGACCGGAGCGGTGGCTATGCGGTGTGACCCTTGATATACGGAAGCAGCGCGAGCTGCCGTGCGCGCTTGATCGCCGTGGCCAGCTGGCGCTGGTGCCGCGCGCACATCCCCGAGAGCCGGCTCGGTAGAATCTTGCCGCGCTCGGTCAGAAAGCGGGTCAGCGTCCGGTCATCCTTGTAGTCGAGTACGCGCGCGCCGGATTCGCACACGGGACAGGTCTTGGCGGGACGTCTCACGCTTCCTCCTCTTCCAGCTCTTCATCTTCCGGAACGACCGCCGTCGCCACGACCGGCTTGGGCTGCTCGCGCGAGGCTTCGACGCACATGTAGCGCAACACACCCTCGTCGAGCTTCACCGCGCGCTCGTACTCGGGCAGCAGCTCGCCGGCCGCCTGAAACTCGGCGACGACGTAGTAGCCCGTGTCTTTCTTCTTGATCTTGTAGGTGAGCGTCCGCTTGCCCCAGTGGGACACGTTCGTCATCGACCCCTTGCCGTCCTTGGTCAAGAGGGCGTGAAAGCGGTTCAGTTTTTCCGTGATTGCCGGCTCGTCCAGGACACTATCAAAAATGTAGACCGTCTCGTACCGACGACTCATGCCACCTCCCTTTGGTCATAGGTGACCCGGTGCGGTGGAAGGCACCGAGTAGGGTGATTTGTGAGGGGCGAAAGATAGAGGCAGATGGCGGCAATTTGAAGACCGCACTACAATGCAGCATGGTGGGCCTGAAGCCGCGCTCGCTCCTTGGCTCGCGTCTTGCAAAACCGGTGGGATCGGTATTTTCAGCCGCTTATCGGTCTGGCTGGAGCGGCAGAATCAGAGCAAGCCAGTAGGTTAGTCAGTGAGGTGCGAACATGATTGCCTTCTCCCTTGTTGCGGCGATCATCGCTTCATCAGTGCAGGCCCCCCCTCCTCCGGCGCCGGCGGACAGCAGCGCCGGCATTCACGGTGCGGCGATTTCTTCCTATAACGGACGCCCACTCGCGGGCGTGCTGATCTTTGCACCCGACTCGCGGAAGCTCGTCATGACCGACACGAACGGGCGCTTCGCGCTGGGCGGGCTTCCGGTGGGGAGGCAGGCCATTCAGGTCTCGTACGACGGGCGCGTGACCCAGGCATACGTCTTCGAGCTGCAGCCCCACAATTCCAAGCGCATCGCCGTGCTGCTCGACATCGATGCGGTCGATCTCGATCCGCTCGTGGTGGAGGCGCGCGAACCCAATATTTGGCGCGACCTCGCCGGATTCTATGAGCGGCGGCAGGAGTATCGGGGCTTCGCGCACTTCTTCACGCGCGAGGAGATCTCCCACGTGCGCGTCGAATCGATCGCGGGATTGCTCACGTCCGAAGGCATCGTGACGCGCTGCTCGCCCGGCTGCTGGCCAACGCGACTGAATCGCGGACGGATGTGTGTCGTCTCCGTCAGCGTGAACGGCGTGTCCCAGCACGAGCCGGACTATGACGGGATCGATATCGAGGATGTGACGGGCGTCGAAGTGTACCGCGGCGTGCCGCCCGCCGACTTGAGCCGCTCGATGGTCCCGAATACGACGGGGGCGTCGATGTGGATGGGGACGGGCATGTCGGCCGCCGGGCAGTGCGGCCTGGTGGAGATCTGGACGCGTTAGACGTTGAAGCGAAATAGCAGGATGTCGCCGTCCTTCACGACGTAGTCGCGGCCTTCACTGCGCACCAAGCCTTGCTCGCGGGCAGCCTTGTAGCTGCCCGCTTTCACAAATTCCCCAAATCCCACCGTCTCGGCGCGGATGAAGCCGCGCTGGAAGTCGGAATGAATCTCGCCCGCCGCGGCGAAGGCGGTGTCCGCGCGGTGCATGGTCCACGCGCGCACTTCGTTCTCGCCGACGGTGAAGAATGTTTGCAGACCCAGCAGCCGATGGCCGGCGTGAATGAGTCGATCGAGCCCGGGCTCGGCGACGCCCGCGCTCTCCAGGTATTCCTTGCGCTCAGCACCCGCGAGCTCACCGAGCTCGGCCTCGAACTTGGCGGAGAAGGGAACGATCTCGGCTTCTTCGTGATGGGTCTGGATCGCGGCTTTGAGCTTGTCGATCCACTTGCCCCCGCCGGCCGCGAGGTCGTCTTCATTCACATTGGCAGCGTAGAGGATCGGCTTCGCGGTGAGCAGGCCGAGTGTGCGCAGGAATTTGATCGCGTCATTGGTCTCCCCAGCTTCGCGCGCGCCGCGACCCGCATTCAGCTCCGCCACCACGCGCTCGAGCAAGACGAGCTCGAGCTGCGCTTCCTTGTCTCCCGACCGCGCGGACTTCCGCGTCTTCTCGAGACGGCGCTCGACCACGGCGAGATCGGCCAGGGCGAGCTCGCTGGTGATGATGTCGTGGTCCCGCACCGGATCGACTGGCCCCATCACGTGGACGACGTCGGGATCCTCGAAGCAGCGGATCACGTGGACAACGGCATCGACTTCGCGGATGTGCGAGAGAAATTGATTGCCAAGCCCTTCGCCCTGAGACGCGCCTTTCACCAGTCCGGCGATGTCCACGAACTCGACGACGGCAGGGACTTTCCGCTTGGGCTTGACGACCTGATTCAGCGTCTCGAGACGAGGATCAGGCACCTCGACGACGCCGACGTTGGGCTCGACCGTGCAGAAGGGATAGTTCTCCGCTGCCGCGGCCTTCGACGAGGTGAGCGCGTTGAACAGCGTCGACTTCCCGACATTGGGAAGCCCGACGATCCCTAGGCGAAGCATCTCAGCCTTTGAGCCACTTCTCGACCTCTTCGATCATCCGCGGCATCAGCGATTTGACTTGTTCGCGTTCTTCGGGCTCGAACGGCGCCAGCACGTAGTCCGCCCAGTCCTCGATGCCTTCCGGCAAAGGACCCACGCCGATCCGGAGGCGTGCGTAGAGCGGTGACTGCAACGCTCCTTCGATGCTCTTCAAGCCGTTATGCCCTCCGGCCGATCCTTCCGGACGGAATCGAAATGTGCCGAGCGGAATCTGGAAGTCGTCAACCAGAATGAGGAGATCGCGCGCGGGATCAAACGCAGGGTCGGCCCGGAGCGACGCCAGCGCGGAGCCCGAGCGGTTCATGAATGTCGTGGGCTTGAGAATGCGGACTGGGTGATCGGCCACCGTTCCTTCCGTCGCGCGCGCGCGCTCGGCGCGACGGAAGGGCGGCAAATTCCAGTGCTCGGCCAAGGCGTCGGCCAGGAGGAAACCCGCGTTGTGCCGCGTCGTCGCGTACTCTTCGCCCGGGTTGCCCAGGCCGACGACGGCGCGCAAGAACTACTCTTCCTTCTTGCCCTTCGGCTTTTCCTCTGCTTTTGGCGCGGCCTTGCCTTCCGCCGCAGGTGCGGCGCCCTCGGCGCCCTCTTCGCCTTCCTCGCCCTCGCGGACCTTGCGGATGAGCTCGGGCTCGGCGACCTCAGTCGCGGCTTCCGGGGTCGGGGCGGCGACTTCTTCGGCGCGCGGCGGCACGACGGTCGCGATCGTCAGATCGGCGCCGGTGAGAATGACCGCGTTCGGAATCACCAGCTCCGACACGTGCAGCGAGTCGCCGATCTTCAGCGCGGTCACGTCGAGCTCGACGCGGTCGGGAATGTGCTCGGGCAGCACTTCGATTTCGACTTCGCGCGT
>Ga0075434_100005738_pt1 | contig 11332 bp, 11 predicted proteins | sample RhiMethybrSRZTD3_FD_75298 | JGI IMG/M metagenome (GOLD analysis project Ga0075434, IMG submission 75298) | Populus rhizosphere microbial communities from Tennessee, USA - Rhizosphere MetaG P. TD hybrid SRZTD3 | ecosystem: Host-associated > Plants > Roots > Rhizosphere > Soil | place: USA...
GACATGGGAAAACCTGAGTGGGATTGGACAGCTTTTTAGGCCGCACTCCACGCGAAGCTCGAGTTTCGAAATTTGACGGCGCTCGAGAGTAGCAGAGTTTGGTTTATGCCGAATTTTCCGGATCAATGACCCGCGTCGGATCTTCTTCGAGGAGCCCAGCGCATCGCCGGCCATATCGCGGAAGCATCACGACAATGCGAATGATCCTTAGAGAGGCGTCAGGCAGCTAAAAGCGTAAGCGCACCAAACCCGACGGCTGCTGCGACGACGACAGCTAAGCCGACCAGAAAGATTTTCACCGCCGCGGAGAACTGCCGCCAGACGCCGCAGCTCAGGGCAAGCAGCTTTCGCACTCGAATTTCGGTCCAGTCCAGTGCACGAGCAACTGTTAACGAGTGCTGCGCAATGAGTACGGCCCCTAAGAGCACAAAGAGCGCGCCTGGTCCGGGCAGGAAAAATAAAACTATTCCAATTCCGGTTAACAAAACTCCGCTCCCGACGACAAGAGCTTTTTGCAGGGGACTGCGTGCAAGCTCGTGGCGGCGCTTAAACTGCTGCTGAAAACGTTTCCCAGGAGAATCCGCTTTAAAACGTTGCCAGCTGGCTTTGATCTCTTTGAGCATCGTTGATCGTCGCCTCACTTTCGGTCCCTGCCGGTCGAATCAAATCATTTACCCATTCAAGTTAGCATAGAAAAACCGATGACTATAGCTCTGCGCAGCAAAGATGTGCCATCCCACAGCGGTTGTGCTGAGACTGAATGCACAAGCATAGATGCATCGGTTGCTATCATGCTCAGCCCCGACGTTTGGCGGACAGGCCGGGGCGAATCGCATCAGCCAGCTTAAGCTTGGTGGCCGTATTCGGCAGAGTGAGTTGGCTCAATTTTCCGCCCAACTTCAGATAAATACTGGATCGCTTTTCCACGGTTTCGATTGACGCTCACGCACGCTTTGCCATATGAAACAGTTGCCGAAAGGGGTAGTCAATGAAAATTGCCGAAATCGAAATTCATGAACTGCAAAATATCCCGATTACGCCGCCGCTGTTCAAAGAGCCGATGCGTGCGGCTGTACGTCTGCTGGCGATAAAGACCGACAGCGACATTAACGGGATCAGTCAAATCGGCGGGTTCATGCATTCCGCGACCATCGCTTTTATCCGCAACGAGCTTGCGCCTTTTTTAAAGGGAAAAGATCCTCTCGAGACGGAGCGGCTGATGCATCAGATGATGTGGAAGTTCAACACTCGAGCGCATGGCGGCGTTTGGAATTTTGCAGTGAGCGCGATCGATGTGGCGCTTTGGGACATTAAAGGGAAGTTCTATAGCACACCGGTGTGGCGTCTCCTCGGCGCGGCGCAAAAATCGGTGCCGGCCTATATTACGTTCGGACTCCGAGCGTACTCCATGGATGCGCTTGCGGAAGCGGCCAAGCATTGGGTCGCCAAAGGTCAAACGCGGCTAAAGATTCAAGTCGGACGATTGAACATTCGCGGTGAGATGGATCCCTCGGGCGCGGGTGCCGAACAGCGCGAGGACAACCCCTCCCAGGATGAGAGCCGCGTGAAAGCAGTTCGAGAAGCGGTCGGCGAGAACGTCGAACTGATGGTGGATGCCAATTGTCTGATGAAATACGACGCGGCGCTTCGATGGTGCAAACGATTCGAGCCGTACAATCTGATGTGGTTTGAAGAGCCGATTGTTCACAACGATCGGCGATTGCTGGCGGAGTTGCGCAAACAGACGAGCATTCCGATTGCAGCAGGACAGTGGGATAGTTTTTTTGCCCTCTCTGACCTGGTCAAAGAAAGGGCCGTTGATTTTCTAAACATTCATGTTCTTTCTGTGGGTGGCTTCACCATGGGAATGAAAGCGGCTGGACTGGCCCAGGCTTTCAATCTTCCTGTCGGCAATGGCGATCACTTCGATCTTCACCTCCAGGCTGCGGTTCCCAACGGTTGGCGCGCCGAATTTCACGTGAACAATTGGCTGACCTGGAATGTGCTCTATAAAGAAGTGCCGGAGCCGGTCAACGGATGGGTGACATTAAGTGAGCGGCCGGGGTTGGGGCTGGAGCTTAAGGAGGATGCGGTAAAAGAGTACCGGATAAAGTGAGTGCGCTGTTCCGAAATTATTTATTCGAATAAAGACGAGCGTCTTGTCGTAATCGGTGAAAAAGCTTCTCCGGAATTGAAAACGGTGCGCGAAAGCGCACCTTACGAAAAGAGGAGTCAAAACGGCGCATGCCCTGCGCCACTAATCTTAACTGCCGAGCATTTTCTTTACCCGATCGAGAACGTCCGCAGGCGCGTCGAAGATCTCTTTTACCAAGGCTTCCAGCTCTTCTCCCGGCGTCGGCTCCACGTCCATTCGTGCCTTTTTTGCTTCGTCGAGCACTTCCGGATCGTTCAGTGTTTTAGCAAAAGCATCGCGCAGCAGTTTTATCCTTTCCGGCGGCGTACCGGGAGTCACGATCATCGGACGGCCAAAATCTCCCGCCGCCAAAACGATCTGCGCAAAGCGGCGGCTATTGGCCGGTACTTTGTACTGATCGAAAATTTCCAGAGTCGTCGGGACATCAGCAGCGCGCGAATCTCTTTTGCGCGCGACCTGCACGAGATGGCGGTCGAAATTTTTCTTGTGCCAGGTATCGAACGGCTCGCGCCCAAAATGCGCCGATGTGCTGTGGGCGCGGCAGACGACTTCGCCTTTTTCCACCGCTAGATCGATCTCACTGCCGCCCGGATATCCCTGGACCGTGTTGAATCTTGCTCCCACGGTTTCTTCCAGTACCTTGGACAGAATGTAGTCGCTGCTTGCCGTACCGGTTGAGCCGCATTTCGGCGGCTCCTTGGCTTTTATGACATCAGCGACGGTCCTGTAGGGAGTGTCTGCCCGGATATAGAAGATCACCGATTCAACCGCCGGAGAGCCGATCCAGTGAAACTTGCGCAGATCGAACTGCACCTCTTTTCGCCCGACCAGTTGATCGACGTAGACGCTGTTGAGCGGCATGCCGATCGTCAGACCATCGGGCTTGGCGACGCCGAACACATGATTGGTGGCGATCACCGAGCCGGCTCCAGGCATGTTCTGGGCAACTATCTCAGGCTGACCGGGAATATATTTCCCCATGTATCTCGCAAACAGCCGCGCCCACCGGTCATAAAATCCGCCCGGCGTCGAGCCGATGATGATGCGAATGGTTTTTCCTTTATAGAAAGGATCGGCTTGCGCACGGAGTTCATTCGGATAGATCACAAAGATAACCGCAAAGCCGAAAATCAGACTCATCAGGAGGCACCGAGTCTTCATGATGATCTCCTTTCGAACAATACCTAGGGTCCGAGTCGTTGTGCTTTAAAGCAGGTGGCCGGAGTACTTTCTTCTAGACCCATCAGCTGACGACCGGAGTACTCGATCCAAAGGTTAAATACAATCCTGGTTCGGATGTGAGTTGACATATCGGATTGCTATCGAATAGTCTCCGCTTCGAAACGCGCAACGCGAGACTTACACTAAATTCAATTCATTTACAGAGAGAGGAAGCCGATGAAAAAACTACAAGAGGCACATGTGCCCTATAACACCGGCTGGGCCGGCGAATTAAAAAAAGGACAGGTGATTCGGATTATCGCGACCACGACCGTCGATTTTGTGTGCATGAGGCTGGAAAATCTGAAGGAGCGCTTTGATCAGGCGCGCACCAAAGTTTACAACATGAAGATCTTTCTCACGACCGGCGATAAGCTGATGGGACGCAACAACCAGCACATGATGACGATTGTCGAGAACACCAACCGCGAAGGCACTCACGATCTGCAGAAAGGCATGTGCAGCGGCTATCGCTTTCAACTCGCCAAGCAGGAAGGAAAGCTGAGAGACTATTATCACCGGGACTATAAAGACGAAGAGATTCCCGATCATGGCTGCTACGAAAATCTTTCGCGGGCTTTGGCGCCGTACGGGATCGCTCCCGAAGACGTTCCCAATCCGTTCAATCTCAATCAGCACATGAAAATCGACGGCGTGACCGGCCGCATGGATCATACCACGGTGCGGCCCAAAGCTGGCAGTTACGTGGATCTCAGAGCAGAGATGGATCTGCTGGTGGCTTTCAGCGCCTGTCCCGACATGCCGGTTGGCGGAAAGCCGGTCGACCTTCTGATCTACGAGCCGTAAAATTTTGATCTTTGCGCGCGAGCAGCTCGCTCTCGGAAGCGAGCTGCACGCGCGTGTTGATCCATTGCACATTAGTGGCCGGCGATTCAGGCGACATTCAGCACGGCATGCCTTTCAACTTGGCTCAGGGTGAACTCCTGAGCTCTGACTTTTACAGGAGAGCAAGATGAACATTGTGAAGCACCGCTACAGCGCGGAGATTCAACGCACCAGGGGTCTCCTGGAGCTCGCCGCCGCTCTGTACGACACTTCTCTTTCATATCAAACGGAGCGCGCTGCCGAACAGGCGATGCAAACCGAATCCCGCGTCGGTTACTCGTTGACATTGGCGCTTACGGCGACGCGTGAGAAAGGAATCTCCTTCTCGTTTGCGGCAGATGGATTTCGCGAACTGCAGGCGGTTAGCCGGGGCGCGCTCTCGCTCGCCTGGATCAATCCTTCCGTCGCCGCAACGATGGCGTTCAAGGGCAAAGGGCTATTCTCGAAGCGGCAGCGGATCAGGACTGTCGCGGTATTCCCTTCCTATGACGTCATGGGATTTGCGGTGCACGAGTCCACCGGAATCACTTCGCTCGAGCAGATTGGAAAGGAGCGCATCCCGCTCCGACTCTCGACCGGAACCATCTCCAAAGAGTGGGTGAAGTATAGTCCGACGATGTTCACGGTGAGCGCGGTGATGAAAGCGGCAGGATTTATGTTTGCGGACATACGACGCTGGGGCGGGAAAATCCAGTCGGTGACGCGACCGAGCCATCCGGACCGGCGCGAGGCGCTCGAGAAGGGAACCATCAATGCCGTCTTTGATGAAGGAATAAAAAGCTGGGGCCAGAGCGCGCTCGATGCGGGATTTCGCTATCTGCCTGTGCAGGGGAACATTCTCAAGAAACTGACCGTGATCGGCTATCGCGCATCAGTGCTGCCGAAATCGCGATTTCCTGCGCTGCCCGCCGACGTGCCGACCGTGGATTTCAGCGGCTGGCCGATGGTGGTCAACGCCGCAATGCCGAACGATGTCGCTTATGCTTTATGCGAGGCGATCGAGGCGCGCAAAGCGCTCATGCCGACCGACAACTTCAAGCCGCTAGATATGGCGCAGCTTTGCGCCAACGATCTCGAAGCGCCGTTTGACGTACCGCTCCATCCGGGCGCGAAGCGATTCTATCTGAAAAAAGGTTATCTCAAAACGGGCGTATGAAAAGGCGCAAGTTGTCCTGAACGACTCGGCTGTGTCACCAGGAAGCACACCAAGACCCAGAAAACCCGGAATATTACTGCTGCAACTAGTTCGGTAGGAGGGTTCGCTATGTTTATCAAAGCCGTCTGGCTTGTTCTGGCTACGGCACTGTTTGCTGTGCAGGTGAACGCCGAGCAAATCAAAATTGCTTATTCCGGTGTATCTGCAGCAGGCACGCCTCTTTGGCTCGCCAAAGAGGAAGGAATCTTTGCCAAGCATGGATTGGAGGCGGATCTCGTCGCCGTGCGCAGCGCTCCAGTACAAGTTACGGCCCTTGTCTCGAATGAGGCGCAGTTTGTCAGGGGAAGTGTCTCCAGTATGCTGACGGCCGCAGCGCAAGGGGCGAAGCTTAAAATTCTGTTGTCGCTTTTCGCTGAACGAGCCTCCTACGATTTTCTTGTCTCTCCGTCGATTACCCGTCCTGCCGATTTGAAAGGCAAAAAAATCGGCGTGCAGGATTTTAGCGGCCTTCTGTGGACTCTGACGATGTTGTCGCTCAGGGAAATGGGACTCGACCCGCAAAGGGACCAGATCAATATACAGGCGATCGGCGACAGCACCGTGATCGCACAGTCGCTGACAACGGGAATCATCGATGCGGCCGCATTGGATAAATTGCAGTCCGTGAGGCTTCAGGGTCTGGGAGTCAAAGTTCTTTTGGATCTAAGCCGGATCACTTTTCCTTCCAGTCCTTTCATGGGCGCCGAACCGTTTATCGAAAAAAATCCCCAGGTCGTAGAGAAGTTTATCAGGGCGCTGATCGAGGCTAGCATCATCATGCGCGCCCAAAAGGAAAAGGGCCTCGCCGTTTTGCAGAGACATATCAAAACAGACAGGGCGCTCGCGGAGATCGGATACAAAAATCTTCTGGACGATCTGACGCCTTATACTTTTACGACTGTAAAGGGTTTGAGAACCGTACAGGAAATCGTCGCTCTGCGCGATCCGAAGATCGCGAAGTACAATGTCGAGGATCTTCTGGATCAGCGCATCCTCAAAAAAGTCGTTGAGAGCGGTTATGTGGAGGAACTCGAGCGAAGATACAAGATTCGATCCTAAAACGGTCGGTGTGAGGGTGAGCGGACAGAACGAATAACCGTTCAAATTGTTCAAGCCGTTCAAGCGCTACGCTCAATCCAAGCCGTGTAGACACGCCGGGTTCAGGTTCAATGGTCGGTTCGATGTGTGAACGTGCACCGATACGATGGGATCTTCGTGCGCTGGCATTGCTCGCGATTGATAAACGCAAGGAGCGCGGAAAATGGAGAGACGATGAATTTCCTCGATCTGACGATGGCCCTAAATCATCGCTGGATGCCGGATGAGGGGTTGCCGACGGCAATTAAATTTTTCCTTGGACCCAAGGATCATCAAGAAAAAGGCATTGTTGTCGGGAGCGATTCGGGAACCAGCCTGGCGCTGCCGTCGATCTTTGCCGAGTTTCGCGAGACGATACGGCTAGACCAGGTACCCGTCGAAAAATTGTTTTTGCGGCCGGCCGTGGTGGCGCACATCGATAAACGGGATGAAAAAGAAATCAGCACATCGGACGTCGAGGGGGCGTTTAATGAAGCCGGTCCAGCGAAAGGCGATGCATTTATGATCAGCACGGGTTGGGGCGATAAACCGCATCCCCAGAGCGAGGGAAACGACTACATTCTCGGCAGCCCGTATTTCTCCTTTGATGCCGCGCGAGCTTTGGCACAGGCGCTGCACGAGAATGAAAATGACTTGCTGCTCACCGACACGGCAGTGCTCGGGCTTCCGAAAGCCCATATCATTCCGGAATGGTTCTCGATGCTGCCGACTCCGTCCGCCGAGTCGGCTGAAGCCCGAATGTATTTGCATCTGTACGACGCCGACAAGGCCAAAAAGGATTTCGCTGTAGAGAGGGAATTTGCCCGCGCGGGGATTACGACCGTGCGAAAGCTCGTCGGGTGCGGCCGGATCAAGAATCAGCGGATCAAGCTGATGGTCTCGCCGTTAAACATCGTCCGAGGGGTCGCTTCGACGTGCAGAGTTGTCGCAGTGGAGGAGTGACATGAAAATGATCGATTTGACCATGCCGATCTGGGAAGGCGCGGGGTACGGCGAAATTTTGCCTTTTACGAACTCGTCAGTAAGGCTTACGGAGTACATGTTTTACGACAAGCATGGGGTCAGGATGACGCGTATGAAACTGGACGGAGAAACCGGCAGTCCGTTCATGGTGCCGCATCAGCGCATGCCGTTTGATTCCACGCCTTTGCAACCCGACCCCAAGTATTCATGGACCCTCGATCAGATCCCGCTCGATCGACTGCTTCTCAGAGACACGGCGATCCTCGATATCACAGCGCCGGAACAGCACGAGATTACCCCTGACGAGATGGACAACGCGATTAAGAGCGCCGATTTCCGCAACGGAGACGAGGTGCTGATCCGCACCGGCTGGGGCACGCGCGAACGCGCCTACGAGCTCGGCCTCGACTACTACAAAAGGACACCGAGCATCCATTTTGACGCCGCCGCGCTGCTGGCGAACAAAATGGACGAAATGGACAGCAGCATTTTCATGACCGACTGCGGTTTGGTTAATCCGCCCAGAGTGCAAGGCAACAACTGGTTTCGTGGTGAAAATCCGATCATTCCGCATCCGAAGCCCTGGCCGTCTGCCGAAGCACGGGAACGGGTCCTCGATCTGGGCGCTCATCGGCACGGTAGTCCGCATCCTAGCAGTTATGGCGCGTTGATCAGAAAGTCCATCGCAGGCTGCAAGTGTCTCGTCGATTGCGACAAGATTTCGAAGCGTCGGGTGAAGATGATCATCCTTCCTTTGTTGATTAAACAAGGCGGCGCTTCGCCGTGCCGTTTCATTGCGGTCGAAGAATAAAGTTCGACTCTGTTTACCTGTTCACTGCCCAACAGGGCGCCAGCGGGTCGGTAGCAACAACAGATACTACAGTTTCTTTGATGCAAAAATTTCGCTATAAAAAAATCGGTCTAGACGCCCCGAAGACTCAACGCGCGATTTTGAATAGTTTGATGAGGGCGGTCGTTAAGTCCGCCGAAGGAAAGTCATGACGTTGACAGCGCATAATCGAATTCCCGTTCCTAACTTTATGTATGGCACTGCGTGGAAAAAGGCGGCTACCAAGGAACTCGTACAATTAGCCTTGGCCTCAGGCTTCAAGGCGATCGACACGGCAAATCAACTGGTTCATTACGAAGAAGCGTTGGTGGGTGAAGCGCTGCGGGCGGTCGCGCAACAAGGCATCAGACGAGAGACTCTGTTTCTGCAAACGAAATTCACCTCCGTGGACGGTCAGGACCATCGAACGCCGTACGATCCCTCGGCCGATTTGACCACGCAAGTAGCACAGTCCTTTGAGAGCTCCTTGACCCACCTCGGCACAGCTTATCTGGATTCCTATGTTTTGCACGCGCCGTTTCAGCGGCGCGGCTTGGGAGATGCGGACTGGGAGGTGTGGGCGGCGATGGAAAAATTTTACGAGTCGGGCAAAACGAAAATGCTCGGCATCAGCAATGTCGGGGCCGATCAGCTTGCCGAGCTCTGCGCCAACGCCCGTCACAAACCCATGGTTGTACAAAATCGCTGTTTTGCGGCGCTCGGCTGGGATAAACAGGTTCGGGATATTTGCCAGGCTCAGGGAATTATCTATCAAGGCTTCTCGTTATTGACCGCCAATCGAGCCGTCCTTGTCGATCCGGAAATTCGTGCGATCGCGCGACGCTTGGGTGCAGGTATCGCACAGGTGATCTTCCGGTTCGCCATGCAAATCGGCATGCTCCCGCTGACCGGCACCACGAGCGAGCAACATATGAAAGAAGACCTTCAAGCTGAACAGTTCATGCTCTCCACCGAGGAACTCGAGCGGATTGAAACAATCGCCGTCTAAGCAATTGGCTGGCTCTCTTCAAAGGTTAAGTCCTTCAATCTCTTTGCTCGCTTCAGAAAAGTTTCATGCGCAATATCGCGGACGAAATGCGAATGGCAGTTGAGAGGAAGTCGCTTGGCACGCCTGGCACAACCTTCGAGGTTGACGGCAAATTTTTATCAGGAGATGAGATGCCCAAGAAACAAATTGTTCAAGTGAATCTTGCCGCCGCAAATCCGAACCTTTCGCCGGCAACACGTTTTGGGAACCTCGTGTTCGTGGCCGGTCAAACCGGCCGACATCCGATCAGCGGAGAAGTCGGCCGGGACGTGCGCGAGCAGACCCGGTATGCTATCGAACGCATCAAGATGATTTTGGAAACGGCGGGGACCTCGCTCGATAATATCCTGACCGTGCTGACGCATCTCACCAGACGCGAGGACCTTGCTGCATACAACGAGGAATACGCCAAATTTTTCCCGACCGATAAACCCGCCAGAACTACCGTAGAAGCAATGTTGAACTTTCCCGAACTCCTCGTGGAGATAACGGTGACCGCGTGCATTCCCGATTGACAGCCGGTCGTGCAACGATTCCACTCGGCTCGAAACCTTCGATAGGCCTGTCCATAGGCAAACGCCAGGCTTCCTGCTGGAATACCGCTGAGCGGCGTCGGAGCGATGTTCGATGACATCAGGAATATGGCGAAAGAAGCGGGCCGAGATCCGTCCGCGTTCGAGATGATTGTTACGGCAGGAGTCGAAATTCACAAGGGTCCGCCTGGCGGTTGGCAAGCAAATTTGACGCATGAGCGATTGATTGTGAAGCGCCGTGATGGGCGCGTAAGCTCAAATCCATACGCCGCCTCCGGAACCACCTTGAAGAGAAAAGAATGGGTGAAATACTGGATCACGAGTGCACCCGACGCGCTGAAATTTGACCAAAAAGCAGGTCGAAAACGGAGAAGACCATGGCGAGAATAGCAGTTCATTCTGAAATGCCGTACCGCACTCTCGGCAGCACCAAAGAACGAGTATCGGCTATCGGTCTTGGAGGCTGGCACCTCGGTCTCAAAAAAGTCGATGAACGACTCAGCATCCGGATCGTCCGCCAAGCGGTGGATCGCGGTATTAACTTCTTGGATAACTGCTGGGACTACAACGATGGCGCCAGTGAGATCCGGATGGGCAAAGCGCTTCGGGACGGCTACCGGAGCAAAGCGTTCCTGATGACCAAGATCGACGGCCGCTCCAAAAAGGAAGCCGCGCGGCAATTGGAACAATCGCTGCGCCGCCTGCAAACCGATTGCATCGATCTAGTCCAGCACCATGAGATTCTTCGCTACGAGGATCCGCACCGCATCTTCGACACAGAAGGAGCTAATGCCGCGCTGAGCGAGGCTCGCAAAGCGGGAAAGCTTCGTTATATCGGCTTTACCGGTCACAAGGACCCGCGCATCCATCTGCATATGCTCGAGCTAGCCAAGCAACATGGGTTCAAGTTCGATACCGTGCAGATGCCGCTCAATGTCATGGATGCGCATTACCGGAGCTTTGAAAAACTGGCCCTCCCCGAGCTTGTCAAACAGAAAATCGGCGTGCTCGGCATGAAAAGCATGGCGAACGGGATCATTTTGAAGTCGAAGACCGTGACCGCAATGGAGTGTCTTCATTATGCGCTGAACTTACCGACATCGGTAGTCATTACCGGTGTCGATAGCATGGAAATTCTCGATCAGGCATTTGAGGCCGCGCATACCTTTAGGCCAATGAGCAAGGCCCAAGTCAGCTCATTGCTGGCGAAGACCAAACAACCGGCCTCACGCGGCGCATTCGAGCTGTTCAAGACGACGTCGATTTTCGACGGCACTGCTTCCAATCCATCATGGCTCGGCGAGGAACCCGAGCGAGTGCAGCGGGTGATGCCCGCGTAAAAACTCGGTGGCGCACTCCGAACAGAGTCGCGGGTTGGGTCCGACCAGCCTGTTCGCCTGCCGGGCCATCTGTCATCGCCACATCAATCCGGCAGTCGTTCCGA
>Ga0075434_100005739_pt1 | contig 11331 bp, 11 predicted proteins | sample RhiMethybrSRZTD3_FD_75298 | JGI IMG/M metagenome (GOLD analysis project Ga0075434, IMG submission 75298) | Populus rhizosphere microbial communities from Tennessee, USA - Rhizosphere MetaG P. TD hybrid SRZTD3 | ecosystem: Host-associated > Plants > Roots > Rhizosphere > Soil | place: USA...
ACCCGGCCGGAGTCCCGCTCATCGTCGGCGAACCGTTCGGTCCACGACACGCCGTTCCCGGAGTCGGGGGTAAAGGTCAGCGTGCCGTAGGCCCCGGTGTCCGGCCCCGTCAGCGGCGCCTCCGGCGCCGCCGCCCCGATCGCGTCGGCGAAGCCCTGCCAGTTGGTCAGGAAGGACGGGTACGCGCTGCCCGGCACGCCCGGGATCTCCTCATGGATCGCCGGGTCGAGCGGATGGCCCGCGTAGGTGTGGAACGCGTGCCAGTCCGGCTCGTTCCCGATGGCGAAGCTGTCCACGCCCTCCCGGTAGTTACGCCAGATGTACCCGGCGGCCTGGGCATTGATCGATTTCAGGTCATCGATGGGGGCCGTACCTGGGCTGAGCAGGCGGAACGTGTAGATGACCTTGACCCCGGCCGCGGCGGCGAAGGCAAACAGGTTGTCGATCCCGGTGAAGCCATCGCTGCCCGTGCCCGCGGGGATCTGCTGATCCACCGAACCCCCGCCAACCCGGAGGCTGCCCAGGCCCAGATTGCGGAACAGGGTGACCAGCGAGTCGTTCCCGGGGCTGAACAGGTAACCCGCCACCCCGGCGTTGCCGGAGTTGAGCGGGCCCCGCTCGAAACTCAGCCCGGCGAAATCGCCCGGCACCACCGGCCCGGGATGCTCATCGTCAATGGTGATCGTGACCGGATGGCTGTCCAGCCGGGCGGGCCGCGTCCCGGCGCCCCGGCCGCGCCGGCCAGCCAGTATCCGCATGACCAGGTGGTGCCCGGCGGCGGGAACCGCCTAACCGCCGGTCACGGGATCGTCCCCGGCGCGAGCTGGCTGGCTGGCGTCAAGCCGCCTTGCGCAGCGTGGCGACCGTGATGTGAGGCCAGCTCAGGCCGTTGAAGTTCAGCAGCACGGTCTGCGAGTACTGCAGCTGACGGGGCCCGGGGTCTCCCCGGAGCGTCTCCAGCCAGAACGTGGCGGCGGCGCGCGCCGCGACCGCGTTCGGGCCCTGAGCGGCGCCCCGCAGGAAAGCCGTATTCGCGGTCCCGCCGCCGGGCAGCGAGCCGTCGCTGGTGGACACGTGCAGCGTGGTCGTGGCCTGGATGCGCTGGGCCGCGATCGCCGAGCGCAGGATGCTGTTGGGGTTGTTCACCATCTGCTGGGTGATGCCGGTCAGCCCGGCACCGGAGGTACGGAACTGGCTGGGCTTGGCCAGGGTCTGTTCCGGGAAATTGATCGTCGCGGTCGGCTTGCCGATCGTGAAGGGCTTGATGCTGACATTGGGGATGGAGGGGGCCGTAGCCGACGTGCTGGCGGTGCCCTGGGCCAGAATCGTGGTGCCGTGCGGGATGGACGCCAGGCGGGCCACGGTGGGGGCCTCCCTGGGGTCGCTGGTCTGGGGGATGGCCACCCACAGGCCCGGCTCGAGGTGCAGCCCCGCGCCCAGGTTCGCGTCGGAGATCTGCTGCACGTAGGTCAGGCCAAACATGTTGATATCGGGCTGCAGCAGGCCGCGATTGGGTATCGGCCCGCTGATGGGGTCGAATTCGAGTTGCTCACTGGTCAGGTTGAGCTCAAGGAAGCGGTCCTGCCCGGATGGGTTGTGGTTGGGCCGCCAGATCACGTTGAAGCCCTGGCCGCTCCACTTCCCGGCGAGCCCGTTTAGCGGCCCCAGCCGGCTCGCCAGTGCCGGGAACGGAAACTCAACCGGATTTTCGATCGGCGGCAGCGGGGCGAAGGAAAAATCCGCGGCCAGCTCCATTGCCATCCCCCTACCTGAACTGGACCGTGGCGGGATGGGTCGTGTCTGTCAATCGGCTGCCACCTCAGCGCGGCAGCTCATAGTTGCCCCGCGGCCAGGGCATTGTCAAGATCTGCTGATTGGCCTTTACGCCGTGCGCTGACCGGGGTCCCGGCCGGCGGATCGGCGGGATTTTGGCCGCGTTAGGGCCAGACGAGAATTTGCCACCGCTCGACTTCAGCGTGGCGCATCCCGCACGGATCTACGATTACTGGCTGGGCGGTGAGAACAATTATGTCTCCCGCCAGCGGTTCACGGCCGGCTCCTGATCTCAGGCGGCGGACCACGCGATGGGCAGGCGCTTGACCCCGCGCTGGAAGTTGGACCGCAGAAACGACGGCTCGCCCGCGTAACTCAGCGTGGACGTCCGCGCGAGCACCTCGCGGAGCAGGACGGCCAGCTGGGTCCGGGCGAGATGCGCGCCCAGGCAGAAATGCGGGCCGTGGCCGAAGACCTGGTGCGGGTTGGGGTGGCGGTGGATGTCGAAGCGGTCGGCGTCGGCGAACACCGCCTCGTCCCGGTTGGCCGATGCGAACGAGACCACCACCTTGTCGCCCTCGCGGATGCGCTGCCCGGCGAGTTCGCAGTCCGCGGCGGCGGTCCGGCGGAAGGTCATGACCGGCGTCCACCAGCGCAGCATCTCGTCCACCGCCCGCGGCATCAGGGCGGGATCGGCGCGCAGTTCCTGCTGCGCCGCCGGGTGATCGAGCAGGGCAATGCAGGCACCGGGCAATCCGTTGCGCACCGTCTCGTTGCCGGCCACCGCGAACAGCCAGAACATGTTCTCGAACTCTTCGACCGATACCTGGCTGCCGTCGTCGTCGACCTGCGCGAGCAGGATGGACATGACGTCATTGCCGGGCCGCCGCCGTTTCTCGCCGGCCAGCAGGTGCGCGTAGGCGTAGAGGTCGGGCATGCCTTCCCGGGTTCGCGGGTCGGGCAGGCGGCCTTGTGGGTCCGGGGCAGGCCGCAGCGCGACCGCCTCCCGGGCCATCGGCGTCCCGCCGGAGGAGTCGAATTCGGCCGACGAGGCATAGTCGGGGTCCTGGTAGCCGATCACCCGGTTCGACCAGTCGAACAGCAGCCAGCGATCCTGCTCCGGGACGCCGAGCACATCGGCCAGCGTGAGGAGCGGCAGGTCGGCAGCGAGGTCCTTGGCGAAATCGCACTCACCGCGCTCGCCGGTCAGGACGCGGTCGCACAGGGACCGGGCGTACCCGCGGATCCGCTGCTCGAGCCCGGCGACCGCTCGCGGCGTGAACGACCGGCCCAGCAGCCGCCGCAGCCGGGAATGCTCCGGCGGGTCCATGTTGAGCATCATCCGCCGGACATAGCCGAGCGCGGCCGGCGTCGGCGGGTCACGGATCTGGGTGGCGCCGAGCCAGGAGGAGAACAGCCGTGGCTGGGTCAGCACCTGCTCCACGTCGGCGTGCCGGAGCACCAGCCAGAAGCCCCGGCCGCCGGGCCAGCCGAGCACCGGGATCTCCTCGGCCCAGGTCACCGGGTTCTTCCGGCGCAGGCGGGCGAGGGCCTGGTAGGGGACGCCGTCGACGTACGTGGCGGGATCGTAGATGATTTCGGTGTCGGGCCTCGCCTTGGTCATTCCCGCCTCAGGAACTCCTCCATCGCCGTCGCCAGCGCCACCGGCGTCTCGAACATGGGTAGTGCCCGGCGTGGTGCCGAATCTAGCGGTCATCCGCCGGAGGTGACCAGGGCCTCGTCGCCGATGGCCGCCCGCACCCGCATCCGTGCCTGGTGCAGCCGGCTCTTGAAGGCGGCCTGGCCGACACCGGCGATCTCGGCCGCCTCCTGCGTCGAGAGCCCCTCGACGTCGCGCAGCACGATGGCGGTCCGCAGCGCGGGCGGCAGCTCGGCCAGGGCCCGGGCGAGCGCCCGGCGCAGCTCGTTGAATTCGGCCTGCCGGGATGGGTCATCGGTCGCCGGCCCGGGCAGCCGCAGCTCGTCTGGCCCGATCGGGACGGACGGCGGACGGCGGCCCCTCCTCTCCAGCGCCCGGTTGGCCTCGTTGACCGCGATCCGGTACAGCCAGGTGAAGTAGCTGGACGTGCCCCGGAACCCGCCGATGCCCCGCCAGGCGCGCAGCATGACCTCCTGGGCCACGTCCTCGGCCTCGCCACGTTCGCCTAGCAGCCGCAGCAGCAGCATGAACAGGCGGTCGGCGTAGGCGCCGGAGAGCCGTTCGAACGCGCCGACGTCCCCGGCCTGGGCCCGGGCGATCAGGCTCGCCTCGGTGCCGGCGGGGCCGGGGGCGCGCCGGCCGGCCAGCGGCGCCATCACACGTCTTGCGCGGAGGGTGAGCCGCCTGAGGTGGCCAGCCGGACCCGGTCGAAGATCGTCGCGGGCGCGCGGACCCCGGCCAGCCCGTCCAAGCCCTGGACCGCGTACACCAGGGCACGCATGGCCTTGGTGCCGCGCCCGCAGTCCACGCAGCCCAGCGCGTGGCGGTCGAGGCGGCGGCGGGCGCGCAGGCCCAGCTCTCCCTCGACATAGTGGGAGAGGTGCTGCTGCGACCACTGATGGTCGTCACTGCGACTGGGCACGCCCATCACTTCTCCCCTCGCGGCTCAGGGCTGGGACTGCCGTAGTCACGGTAGTAGATCATCCCTGAGCCGGTCTGGGTGCGGTCAGCCAGTCGGGCCGGGCTGCGCAGCCCCGCCCTCGTCCTGCTCCGCGTGCTCCGCCGCGGGCTCGAAGGCCAGCGAGCAGGAGTTGATGCAGTAGCGCTGCCCGGTCGCGGTGGGCCCGTCGTCGAAGACGTGGCCCAGGTGGCCACCACAGCGGCGGCAGACGACCTCGGTGCGCCGCATGAACAGGCTGTTGTCCGGCCGCAGCTCGACCGCCTCGGCGATCGCGGGCTCGTCGAAGCTCGGCCACCCGGTGCCCGAGTCGAACTTGGCGTCGGAGCTGAACAGCTTGCTGCCGCAGCCGGCGCACCGGTAGTAGCCGTCGGCGTGGTTGTGGACGTACTCACCGGTGAAGGGGCGCTCGGTGTGAGCCTGGCGCAGCACGCTGTACTGCATCGGGGTCAGCTCCTGGCGCCACTGCTCGTCCGGCTTCTGGATCTCACGGACGTCGGCGGTCCCGGTACCGGCATGGGCCTTACGCATCTATCTGGTTCCTTCCTTCTTGTCCTTCACCTGGTTAGACCCGCGCCCCGGCAAAACGGTTTTTGGCCAGCGCGTCCGTCCAGTCGAGGGCGTGGGGCCAGCGCACGGTCCACGGATCGCCGGCGAGTCGGCGATGCAGGCGGAGCAGCGCCGAGCCGATGCCCGCGGTCCCTTGCCCGTAGTCAGAGGCGCACTGGTATCGGCCGCACGGTGGGGTCCATGCCATAACCGGCTGGCAGCAGAACCCACCCGCTGGCCAGGCGATAGACCACCTGGCGGCGGTAATAGCCCATCAGGGCGTGCGGGTCGGTGCGCAGCCGGCGCGCGTAGCACAGCACCGCGTCGACATACCGCCAGCTCGGGTTGTACACGTAGAGGGCGGAGCGGATGTTGCGGGCCGCGCCGTTCCCGGCCAGGAGCCGGCCGGCGGCGAGGATCGCATTACGGGGGCGGTGAATGTTGCCGTGGCCGTAGATGGCCCAGGTGGCCGGCATGAACTGCATGGGTCCCTGGGCGCCGGCGCTGCTCGGGCCGGCCACCCGGCCGAAATCGGTTTCCACGAAGTTGATCGCCGCCAGGTAGAACCACCCGACGCCGGTCGCGGCCTGCGCGGCCCGGTAGTCGGCCAGCAGCGTCGCCGGATTCTCGGCCGCGACGATCCGCCACGGAGGAAGCCTGCGCCTTGGCTGCGTCAGCGCCACCAGGTCCGCGGTGGCCGCGATGTCGGCGGCGGCCGCGGCGCGTCGGGCCGACGCCACCTTTCCGGTCACCACGCTGGCCCAGCCGGGGTGGGCAGCAACCCGCAGGCAGGCCAGCTGGACGATCAGCGCCTGCCTGGCCATGGCCGCCGGGGGCGCGTCGCCCTGGCCGAGCACGGTCTCGGCCGTGGTGAGCTGGCCAGCAAGACGCGCCGTGCCGCCGCCGATCACCGGCACGGCGCTGGCCGACGCCGTGTCGGCCGGCACCGTGCTGGGCAGCACCGTGCTGGCCGGCACCGTGCCGCCGGGGGAGGGGGGCGGCTGGGACGGCTGGTGGGTGGTGGGCCCGGCCATCACCGGGCTGGGTCCCGCCGCGTGCCCGCCCCCGCCGGCCGCCGCGCATCCCGTCACCGGGCAACTCGCCAGCGCGCAGACCGCCGCCAGCAGGGGCAGCCTACGCAGCCGGGCCAGCGGCAATCCAGGCACGGCAGTCGACCTTAGCCCGGCCCGGACGGGACTTCCGGCTCTTACCTCCGTTCGCCGCTGGCGCCAGCCTGGTGAGTGAGGTTGTTGAGGAGGCAGGACCCGTGACGACGGCGAGGGAGCACGAGCAAGCGGGAACGGGCGGAGCCATCGCGGCCCGCCTCACCAGCGAACAGGTCTGGCGCGCACTCACCAGGGCGTCGTTCGCCGTGGTGAGCTATGTCACGCCGGCCGGGGAGCCGCGGTCCAGCGGCGTGGTGTATGCCACTGACGGGCGCCGGCTGTATGCGGCCGTCGCCTCCGACAGCTGGAAGGCCAGGCATATCGCGGCCAGCGGGCGGGTGGCGGTGACCGTCCCGGTACGGCGCGGCGGCTTGCTGTCGCTCGTCTTCCCGATCCCGCCCGCCACCGTCAGCTTCCACGGCACGGCGATCGTCCACCCAGCCGGCCCGGTGGCGGACCGGGCGGTACCCGGGCAGCTGGCGTCCCTGCTGCCACCCGAACGGCAGGCTTCGAGCCGCATCATCGAAATCCTTCCCGAGGGCCAGTTCATGGTCTACGGGCTGGGCGTGTCCCTGGCGCGGATGCGCAGCCCAGCCGCCGCCCGGGCCCGCGTGCCAATGGACGCGCACGAGCACGAGTGAGCGCGCCGGCCCGGCCTGGATGAAGGGCCCCCAGGTGACCGCCGTCGCCGGATCAGCCCGCCCCGCGGCGACTATGATCCAGGGATCGTGAGGAGCCCGGGACTGCTGGTCGCCAGCGCCGCATTGACGGTGCTGTGCGTTGCCGCCTGCTCGCCGGACCTGGCGCTGCCCGGACCGACCAGCCAGCCGCATCCCACCGTGACCACCACCGCGCCCGCCACGGCACCGGCTCAGCCGCCGGCGCAGCCCGCCTTCCGCGCCTCCGTCACCGCCCTCGGCTCATCCTGGCGCTGGCGCCTGCGGCACACCTGGCATCCCGGCTGCCCGCAGCCGCTGTCCGGCCTCGCCCTGATCCACATGACCTACTGGGGCTTCGACCAGCGGGCGCACACCGGTGAACTGATAGTGAACGCCGCCGTTACGAAGAAGATCATCAAGGTGTTCTCGGTCCTCTACCGGGCGCGGTACCAGATCCACCGGATGGTGCTGCCCGACGTATACCAGGGCAGCGACCCGCGGTCCACCAACGCCGACAACACCTCGGCGTTCAACTGCCGCCTCGTCGACGGCACCAATGACTGGTCCATGCACGCGTACGGGCTCGCCGTCGACATCAACCCATGCGAGAACGTCTACATCGAGAACGGCTATATCGATCCTCCGCGGTGCAAGGCGAACGCCGACCGGTCGCGGCATGTGCCCGGCCTGATCCACGCGGGCGGCCTGGTGACCCGCGCCTTCGCCGCCATCGGCTGGGGGTGGGGCGGCAGCTGGGTCACGCCCAAGGACTACCAGCACTTCTCAAGCAACGGGCACTAGGCGGCAGCGACGGGCGCTGAGAGACGCCGGTGCCCAGCCAAGTGGAGCAAGGGAGCTCGCAGATGTCAGGAACGGCGACGCGCGCGGGATCTGATGCCGTCACCGCGGCGGTCGGCGAGGCGCGGCAGCGCTACGCCGCCCGTCGCCCCCGCACGTCGGCCCTGCACGAGCGGGCACGGGCGGTCCTGCCCGGCGGCAACACCCGCAGCGTGCTGTACCACCGGCCGTTCCCGCTGCGGATCGCGCGGGCATGGGAGGCGGTCCTGGAGGACGCCGACGGGCATCAGTACGTCGACCTGCTGGGCGAGTACTCCGCCGGACTCTACGGGCACTCCAACCCGGTCGTCATCAAGGCCATGACCGACGCGCTGCAGGAGGGGATCAGCCGGGGGGCGCACACCCGGTACGAGATCGAGCTCGCCGAGGCGGTCTGCGCGCGCTTCGCGTCGGTGGAGTCGGTCCGTTTCACCAACTCCGGTACCGAGGCCAACCTGATGGCCCTGTCGGCCGCGCGGGCCTTCACCGGGCGCGACCGGGTCATGGTCTTCCGCGGCGGGTATCACGGCGGTCTGCTGACGTTCGCGGACGGGCCGTCGCCGGTCAACGCGCCCTATGACGTGCTGCTGGCCGAGTACAACGACACGGCGGGGGCGCCGGCCCTGGTGCGCGAGCACGCGGGCAGCCTCGCGTGCGTCCTGGTGGAGCCCATGCTCGGCTCCGGCGGGTGCATACCCGGCGATCCGGCGTTCCTGTCGTCGCTGCGGGAGGCGACGCGGCAGGCCGGCGTCCTGCTCATCTTCGATGAGGTGATGACCTCGCGCACCGGGCCCGGCGGGCTGCAGGAACGGCTGGGGATCCGGCCCGACCTGACCACGCTGGGAAAGTACATCGGCGGCGGAGCCTCGTTCGGCGCCTTCGGGGGGCGCGCCGACGTGATGCGGCTGTTCGATCCGGCCCGCCCCGGTGCGCTGCCCCACGCCGGGACGTTCAACAACAACGTGGTCTCGATGGCCGCTGGCCACGCCGGCCTCACCCGGGTCTACCCGCCGGAGACCGCACAGTGGCACACCGCCCGCGGCGACGCGCTGCGCGAGGAGCTGGCGCAGACGTTCCAGGCGGCCGGGGCGCCGTTCGGGGTCACCGGGGTCGGCAGCCTGCTCGCCATCCACGCCACGGCGGCACCGGTGAAGACCCCGAGGGACCTGAGCCGCAGCGACCCGCAGCTCCTTGAGCTGCTCTTCCTCGACCTGCTCGAGCTCGGGTACTACATCGCTCCCCGCGGCTACATGGCACTCAGCCTCGCGCTCACCTCCGGCCAGCTCGCCGGCTTTGTGGCGGCCGTGAGCACGGTCCTGGACACGCGGGCGTCCCTGTGGGCGCCGCCCGGCGAGCGGGCGCAGCATCCGTAGCCCGGCCGCGGCCGGGGGTTGCTGAGAAAGGATGGGGGATGGCCCGTTCCGTGCCGCGCCATGATCGTGACGCCGGCGGCCCAGCCGAGGTGCTGGCCGCGAAGGCCGCCCTCCGGCAGGAGGTGTGGTCGGAGATGAGCGCGGCCCGGGTGGCCCGGTTCCCGGGGGCGGCGGGACGCATCCCGAACTTCACCGGCGCGGAGGCGGCCGCCGAGCGGCTCCGCGCCACCGGTGTGTGGCAGGCCGCCGGCACGGTGAAGGCCAACCCCGACTCCGCGCAGCTGCCGGTGCGGCAGCGCGCGCTGGAGGACGGCAAGACCGTGTACATGGCGGTGCCGCGGCTGGCGGAGCCGGAGCCGTTCTTCGCCCTGGATCCCGCCCACCTGAGCGAGCCGCCGCGCAAGGCGGCCTCGATCCGCGGGGCGTCGCGCTCCGCCCGGCGGGTCACGCTGGCCGAGCTGTCCCCGGTCGACCTGGTGGTGATGGGCAGCGTGGCGGTCGGCGAGGACGGCGCCCGGCTGGGCAAGGGCGGCGGGTTCGCCGACCTGGAGTTCGCCCTCGCCACGGCGGCGGGCCTGATCGGGCAGCACACCGTGTCGGTCACGACCGTGCACGAACTCCAGGTACGCGCGGCCGGGATGATCCCGCTGACCGGTCACGACGTGCCGGTGGACCTGATCGTCACCCCCGAGCGCATCATCGACTGCCGCCCGTTGCACGGGCCACGGCCGGCCGCCGGGATCCGCTGGGAGGACCTGACCGAGGAGAAGATCGCGGCGATACCACTGCTGGCGGCGCAGCGAGAGCAGCGGTAGACGGGACCCGGCCTCCCCGGGCCGTTCCCGCCGCGTCCCCGGCGGTCACCCGCGAGGCGGGATGGTTACCGCTGGACCGCTCCTGGTCAGGCCGCCGACGTGCTCGGCCGGCCCGGGCGGGTGAGGGATGCCCGGCGGCGCGCTGACATCGGCCAGGTCCGGCTCCCGGGCGGCTGGCTCCTGGGCGGCCGGGGCCCGGGCGGCTGGGGCCCGGACGGGCAGGCCGGGTGGTCCGGGCGGGTCGCGGAGGAAATCCGCCGATGGCACGAAGAACATGCACCCGGTGACCGCGGCCGAGAAGTCGAGTATCCGGTCGTAATTGCCGGCCGGGTTGCCGATGAACATGTTGGCCAGCAGCTGCTCGATGACGCCGGGGCTGGCGGCGTAGCCGACGAAATAGGTGCCGAACTCACCGCGCCCGGCGCTGCCGAACGGCATTTTGTCCCGCAGGATCCGCCGCTGGGCGCCGCCGGGCCCGGCGGTGCCGGTCAGCGCCACATGGGAGTTGGCCGGCCGGGCCCCGGCGGGCAGCGCTATGTTGGCCAGCTTCGTGCGGCCGAGCACCTTCTCCTGCTCCTCGGCCCGCAGGGCGTTCCAGGCCCGCATGTCATGCAGGTACTTCTGGGCGATGACGTAGCTGCCGCCGGTGAACCGCGGGTCCTCGAGCCCGACCAGCGCGGCCGCGGCGGCGGCCTGCCCACCGGGATTTTCCGTCCCGCCCACGAAACCGAGCAGGTCGCGTTCCTCGAAGTGGCGGAACCCGTGGACCTCGTCCTCCACCGTGACCGCCCCCGAGAGCCGGTCCATGATCTGGGCGGTCATCTCGAAGCACAGGTTCATGCTCATGGCCTTGATATGGAAGAACAGGTCGCCGGGCGTGGCGATGGCGATGTACTTCGACCCGGCCAGTTCCGGGAACGGGTGCAAGCCGACCGGCCGCAGCCCGCTGAACAGGCGGTCCCAGGCCGCCGAGCCGATCCCGGCCACGCAGGTCAGCGCGCCCGCCGGCGCGCGGGCGCCCACCGACCGCTGCAAGCCCGCCAGGTCGGGCAGCAAGCCGCGCACGGCCTGCTCGCCTCCCGGGTTGACCCGCACCACCAGGAAGATCGCCGTGCCCGTCGGCGGGCTGAGCACCGGCTGCGGCACCGGCGCCACGGGCTGCTGCGGATTCGTCACGTGCGGGGCTCCCCGATAACGATCTCGTCACACGCTGCCGCGTGGATGATAGCCAATTCCCCGGGGCCATTCGCCGGCATTCAGGACATCGGCCGGCCAGCCGGCGCCGCCGTCCGCTCGCCGGGCATCATCACGCGCAGCGGCCCGGCCACGAGGCAGCACGAGGCCGCAGGCACCGGGCCGGGTCAGCCGTCTCCAGCCTGGCCGGCCGGGCCATCCGCACTGGCCTGGTCGCCGTCGTCCGGCGCGCGCCGGCCCTCCCGCCGGCGGTGATCCTCGCGGATGTGCAGCTCGAGGATGGGGAGGTTGTCGAAGCGGAGCCCGCACAGCGGGCAGGTCCTGATGAGCGTGGCTGACATGCGATC
>Ga0075434_100005740_pt1 | contig 11331 bp, 7 predicted proteins | sample RhiMethybrSRZTD3_FD_75298 | JGI IMG/M metagenome (GOLD analysis project Ga0075434, IMG submission 75298) | Populus rhizosphere microbial communities from Tennessee, USA - Rhizosphere MetaG P. TD hybrid SRZTD3 | ecosystem: Host-associated > Plants > Roots > Rhizosphere > Soil | place: USA...
CCCGCTCGAGCGCCAGCGGCATGCAGGGTCCCGACGTCATGAAGGTGACGAGCGAGCGGAAGAACGGTCGCTCCTTGTGCACCGCATAGAACGCCTCGGCTTGAGCAGTCGTCAGGCGCGTCAGTCGCGCGGCGCGCACGCGAAATCCCTGCGCTTCGAGATGCGCGAGGATGTTTCCCGCGTTGTTGGCGGCGAGGGCGTCGGGTTTGATGATCGCGAGAGTGAGCATCGAGTCCGGGACGAGGGAGGAGGGACGGGGGACGGGGGACGAGTTAGAGACGTGACTTCAAGAGCGCGACGACGTCTGCCGGGCGTTTCATCACGGAGATTCCCGCATGCTCGAACGCTTTCATCTTGTCGGCGGCGGTGCCACCGGCACCGGAAATAATGGCGCCCGCGTGCCCCATGCGGCGACCCGGCGGCGCGGTTTGTCCGGCGATGAAGCCCACGACCGGCTTCTTCATCTTTTGTTTGACGAAATCGGCGGCGTGCTGCTCATCGGAGCCGCCGATCTCGCCGATCATCACCACGGCCCTGGTATCGGGGTCCTGCTCGAACGCCGCCAGGCAATCGATGAAGTTCGTGCCGATGATCGGATCGCCACCGATCCCCACGCACGACGACTGGCCGTACCCGTTGGTCGAGAGCTGGTGGATGATTTCGTAGGTGAGCGTTCCGCTGCGGCTCACGACCCCGATGTTCCCGGGTTTGCAGATGTTGCCGGGAATGATGCCGACCTTGCTCTGCCCCGGCGAAATCATGCCGGGACAGTTGGGGCCGAGCAATCGCGCCCCCTTTTCCCGCACGTAGGGCAACACCTTGGTCATGTCGAGCACCGGCACCCCTTCGGTGATGCACACGATCAAGGGCAATCCGGCATCGGCGGCCTCGAATATGGCGGACGCGGCGAACGCGGCCGGCACGTAGATGACGCTGGCATTGGCACGCGTCGCCGTCACAGCCTCGGCGACCGTGTTGAAGACCGGCACCTTGCCCTCGAACTGCTGGCCGCCCTTGCCGGGGGTCACGCCCGCCACGACCGCCGTTCCATACTCGAGCATCTGCTTCGCGTGGAACGAACCGTCGCGGCCCGTGATGCCCTGCACCAGCAGCCGGGTGTCGCGATTGATGAAGACGCTCATCAGGCCGCGCCTTTCGCGGCCGCCACGGCCTGTTTCACCGCTTCATCCATGTCTGTGAGAGCCGCAAATCCCGCTTTCTTCAGAATCGCGACGGCTTCCCTTTCGTTGGTCCCCGTCAACCGGATGACCATCGGCACCTGGAGCGGGAACTGGGCGGTGGCCTGGACGATGCCGTTGGCGACGTCGTCGCAGCGCGTGATGCCGCCGAAAATGTTGAACAGGATCGACCGCACGCTCGGATCGCTGGTGATGATCTGCAGGGCGTTGACGACCTTCTGCGGATTCGAGCTGCCGCCGATATCCAGGAAGTTCGCCGGATCGCCGCCGTAGTACTTCACGAGATCCATCGTGGCCATCGCGAGCCCGGCGCCGTTCACGCAGCACCCGACCGAGCCCTCGAGCTTGATGAACGTGAGGCCCGCCTCCCGCGCCCGGACCTCCGATGGCGCTTCGCCGGCAGGGTCCCGCAGGGCCGCGATTTCCGGCCGCCGATCGAGTTCGTTGTCGTCGATCGCGATCTTCGCGTCCAGGGCCACGACCTTGCCGGCGGGCGTCGTGACCAGCGGATTGATCTCGGCCAGCGACGCCCCGACGTCGTAGACGGCCGCGGTCAATTGCTGCATGATCGCGGCGGCCGCCCGGGCCTGGGCGACGTCGGGATAGAGCGCGAAGCCCAGCCGCAGCCCTTGATGGGCGAGCAACCCGTAGCGCGGATCGATGGGCAGCTTGTGGATTCTCTCCGGGGTCTTCGCGGCGACCTCCTCGATGTCGATACCGCCGGCGGCGCTGACCATCAGGACCGGCCGCTGCGTTTCGCGATCCACGATGATCCCGACGTAGCTCTCCGAAGCGATCTCGGCCGCCGGCGCGACCAGCACCTTCTGCACTGTCAACCCTTTGATCGTCATGCCGAGAATCTGGCTGGCCACCGTTCCCGCCTCCGCGGGCGACCGCGCCAGCTTCACGCCGCCGGCCTTGCCGCGCCCGCCGGCGTGAACCTGGGCCTTCACGACGACCGATCCGCCGAGCCGCTCCGCCGCGGCCCGCGCCGCGACCGCCGTGGTCACGACCTCGCTGTCCGGAACGGGTATGCCATGGCGCCGCAAGATGTCCCGCGCCTGGTATTCGTGCAGATTCACCCCAGCTCCTCAGTGAGAGTCGTTCCCGCTTCCCCCTGCAGGGCGGCGAGTCCATGGGCCAGCTCGGCGATGATCGCCCGCTCGCCGCCCGCGCGCACGAAATCCGCCGCCGCCTCGACCTTGGGGCGCATGCTGCCGGTGCCGAGCTCGGTGCCCTGCAGCAGCTGATCCGCTTCGGCCAGGGAGAGCCGCCGGATCGCCCGTTGCGCCGGCGTGCCCCAGCTCCGGTACACGGCGTCGACATCGGTCAGGATCAGCAGCACCGTCGCGGCGATCTCGCGCCCCAGAATCGCCGCCACACGATCCTTGTCGGCCACCGCGTCGATCCCTTCGAGACCGAGCTTGGGATCCTCGTACACGGGCGGTCCACCGCCACCGCAGGCGATCACGATGTACCCCTCATTCACCAGCGTGCGGACCATCGTCCGCTCGACGATCGCGACCGGCCGGGGACTCGGCGCCAGGCGCCGCCACTTTCCGGGTTTGTCTTCGACCACGGGCACGCCCTGCGCGCGCAGCCGCTCGAGCCGGATCGGATCCAGCCCGTGCCCAATCGGTTTCGTGGGCTCGCGCAGGTGCGGGTCGTTGGCGTCCACCAGGGTTTGCGTGATCAGCGTGACGACGCTCCGATCCACACCGGAGCGCCACAAGGCGTTCTGCAACGACTGCTGGATCATGTAACCCATCCAGCCCGCCGTGGCGGCGACGAGGACGCCGAGCGGCAGCGGCTCGAGCTGCCCGGCGCCCAGCTCGTTGCGGGCCAGCTCGTCGCCTACCTGCGGCCCGTTGCCGTGCACCAGGGCGATGTTCCATCCCGCCCGCGCCAGGTCGACGATCGGGGCCAGGCTCTCCCGCGTATGCCGGAACTGATTGGTGATCGTGGGACGCTCAGTTGCCGGAGCCACGGCGTTCCCGCCCAACGCCACGACGATGGTCCCACGCCCGGTCGGCACGGCGGGGCAACCTACCGAGGCGGCGTTGCCGGAGCAAGCACGCGGCGCCGCGGGGCGAGCAGCTCGCCGAGCTGCCGGTACACGCGACCGAAGGCCTCGAAGTCCCGCAGCCGCAGCGTGGAATCGAGCTGGGCGAACAGACGACCAGCGCGCTCCCAGCGGGCTGCCAGCGACGTATCGGCGCTGCCGGGAGCCCCTGCGCTGGCCAGGTCGCGCAGGGCAGCGCTGCGGGTCGCGCCGTCTCCAGCGCGGTTGCCCCAGGTGACAAACACCCGCTGCAGCACCGGCACCGCCCCCACCAGCTTGGGCTTGATGAAGCGGGCCTGGGCCGATGCCAGGTGGCCGGCCGCCATCCAGAAATGCGGCAGCTCGGGCACCGTGTCCCCCGCCCCCACCAGGGGCTGCGGCGGCTCTTCCCCGGTCGATGCGACGTAGATCAGCCGCGGTCGTCCGGCCTCGACCGACCCTACCAGGAATCCTTCCACGCGGCGTCCCTGGTTCGAGGTGAACCCCTGCACCAGCCAGGGCGTGCCGTCCACCGGCGAGGCCAGCTCCCACGGATCGCGGGTCAGGGTGCGCCAGCCGGTGTCGGGGGGTGTGGCCGCGTCTTGAATGCTGTGCACGGCCAGGTCGAACGTGGCTGCGGGAAAGCGCAACGTCGCGGCGAGTGATCGAGGCAGATTCTCGGAGGGCGCGACGAGCGGGAAGAACAGGCGTGCCCACGCCGTGGTGAGCGAGTCGGCGCCGGGCAGCAACCAGAACCGCGTTTCGCCCGTCGCGGCCCGGACGGCGCTCAGCAGGCCGGCGCGGTGATAGCGAACCGACCCCTGCGGCAGATGTTGCGTGTCGACCAGCGGGAACGTGGAGGAAGAGACATACCCGACCGCCCGCCACCACAGGACCCCGTCCACCATCACGGGCTCGGGCTTCGTGAACCGCGCGAACGGGGCCAGCAGTTTCAACCGCTCGGTTGCCGTGCGTCGCCACAGCAGGTGATCGTCCGTCGTGGTGCGGCGGGCCACCTCGGGGCTCTGCAGTACCCACGCCAGCGCCACACGCCGCCAGCCCCCGGTCAAAGGGATCCCCATCCTGTCCGGGGTCTCCCCGGAGACCACGGCGTACTGTGTAAATCCCTCACCGAACCACTGCACGGAGTCGCGTACGTCGAGCGGAACGGCGCCAAGCCCGGAATCGTTCTCGACGAACCCGAGCGGCGCCGCCGCCCGGGCACGGCGCTCGCGATGCACCGTCTCCCACGCCAGCTCCGGCTGCGACGACAGACTCGAGTCGTCCGGTGCTCTCGCCACGATCCACTCCGGTAAGCCATCCGGACGATGCCACAACGACACACCGGCCACGGCCTCGTCCGACTCGAGGCTCGATCGCACAGTCGCCGCGACGAACGGCGCGGTCCAAAGCGGTGCGGCGCTCGCCAGGGTTGCGACACTCGGATACTCACCCAGCGTCGAACCCGATTGCCTGTCAGTGCCGAAGGCCAGTGCCGTCAGCTCCGCGCGCTCGCTGGCGAAGCTGACGGGCGTGCGCCGGCCGAACGCCGGAAGGATGCCGTACACCACGATCTCCGCGGACAACGCCAGACCCCAGCCGACGGTCAACCACCGGATCCGATCCCACCCGGCCCAGGCGAGGCTCGCGATGGCCGCGACACCGGCCGCGATCGCGACGGCGCCCGATGCGGGGATGCGCATCGTGACGAGCCCATCGGTCAACGGCCCGTGCAGTCCCGCCACCACCTCCGCGGGATCCAGCAACGCGCCCCACAGCGTCGCCAATGCCACGCCGCAGAGCAGCACGCCCACGTGCACGCGGGCATGGGCACTGGCGATCAACCGTCCCGCCTGCCACCGCAGCGACCCCATGCCCACGTAGAGAAAGGTGACCAGCACGACGGCCGTCACCGTCGAGAGCATCAGGAATCCCTGCCGCTCCAGCGCCCACGGCAGGCCGCCCAGGTACTCGCCCAGATCGCGATGCAGGATGGGGTCGACGCGACCGAAGTGCGGTGCCCCGGTCGCCAGCAGCAGCTCACGCCACCAGTCGCCTTTCCCCCACGCCAGCCCTATCCCGAAGACGAGACCGGACGCGATGGCCAGGACGAGCAGCAGCCGCTGCGGCACCGCCTCGACGATCTCGAGGTTGCCGACGCGCCGCGGCATTTGCACCGAGCCGATGGCGCGATAAACGATGTAGAGATTGCCCGTGCCCCAGATCGCCGCGATCAGCCACACGGCCAATCCGACCAGGCGTGCCAACGATCGGGTCACGAGGTAGACCGAGCCGACCGGCAGCGTCGCGGCCCAGGCGCGCTCCGCTGTTTCCACCGCGAGCCAGCGGCCCGCGACGAGCAGCAGGGCCAGAACGGCGGCCGCCACCAGCAGCGCGCGACCACGCCGCCGCCCCGCGGAGCGCGGAGGGGGAGGCCCGGCTACGCCGTCGCGGCGTTGCGCGCGAGCCAGCCTTCGACCTCCCCGCGGTACTGCGCCAGCTGGGCCGCCGTATGAGCCTCGAACCGCATGACCAACACCGGCTGGGTGTTCGAGGCCCGCAACAGACCCCATCCGTCCGCGAAGGTGATCCGCACGCCGTCCAGCGTGAACACCGGATACAGCGTCGCGAAATGGCGCGCCGCCCGCTCCACCAGATCGAACTTCTTTTCGTCCGGGCAATCCACGCGCAGCTCGGGTGTCGACACTGTCTTGGGGAGATCCGCCAGGTGACGCGACAGCGGGCCACCCACTTTCGCGACGTACTGCAGCAGCCGAGCCGCCGCGAACAGCGCGTCGTCGAACCCGAACCAGTCGCCGCCGAAGAACATGTGACCGCTCATCTCGCCGGCGAGCGGGGCGTGCAGCTCTTTCATCTTCTGCTTGATGAGCGAGTGACCGGTCTTCCACATGGTGGGGATGAGCCCGACCTTCTTGAGCTCCTGGGGCAGCACCTCGGAGCACTTCACGTCGAAGATGACCGCGTGCTTGGGACCCATCCGCTGGGCCAGGTCACGGCCGAACAACACGAGGAGGATATCCCCGAACACGGGCGTGCCGTGCTCGTCCACCGCCCCGATCCGGTCGCCATCGCCATCGAATGCGATGCCCAGCTCCGCTCCCTCGCGCGCCACCGCCGCCTGGAGGTCGTGGAGATTCTCCACCACCGTGGGATCGGGGTGGTGGTTGGGAAACCTCCCGTCGGACTCGGCGAACAGCGGCACCACCTCGCAGCCGAGACCCCGCAGCGTTTCGATCGCGATCAGACTCGTCACGCCGTTACCGCAATCCGCCACGACTTTCACACGGCGCGCGAGCGGCGTGTTGCGTTGCACGATCGCGTCGCGATAGGCGGCCAGGATCCCGGCTTCCTTTTTTTCCTCTCCTCCTGCCCTGGTCGCGAGACGGTCTTCGTCGATCATCCGGTACAGCCCCTGGATCTCGTCACCGTACACCGCCTCGCCCGACAGCACCATCTTGAAGCCGTTGAACTCGGGCGGGTTGTGCGAGCCGGTCACCTGAATCCCGCCATCCACGGGCAGGGTGTGCGTCGCGAAATACAGCGCCGGGGTCGGCAGCTCCCCGACGTCGATCGCCGTGCCGCCGGCGGCCACGATGCCCTGGCGCACGCTTCGAGTCAGGTCCGCCCCGGACGGCCGGTTGTCGCGCCCGACCGCGACCCGCGGCGGCCGGCCGAGGCGCTCGATGGCCAGGGTGGCGTAGGCGGCTCCCACCGCGCGCGCCAGCTCGGGCGTGAGCTGGTCACCCACGGTGCCGCGGATGTCGTACTGCCGGAAGATCGTAGCGGGGACTTTCATGGTTGCGCGATCAGTTTCCCGGCGGCAGCGCCGCGGCGCCAAGAGCGGGCGTCAGGGTCGCTCCGCTCGTCTGGGCCAGCGCGAGCAGGCGGTTGGGGCGAACACCGAAGTAGAGCACGGCCGCGATGCACACGGCCAGGGCCAGTCGCCCGAGCCGGCCCACGCGCATCCCGGCATGGGCTTCGGCGAATGGGGCGGACCGCATGTACATGGCCATGATCACGGGCAGATAGTACCCTGCGGAGATCACGCTGGTCAGCACCAGCAGCGCCGCCAGCCAGCCTTTCCCGCCGGCCACGGCCGCCCCGAGGATGTACCACTTGCCGATGAACCCGGCGGTTCCCGGGAAGCCGAGCAGCGACAGCATACAGACCGCCAACGCGAAGGCGAGCCAGGGCCGCGTGGTGGCGAGCCCGGCCAGGTCGTCGATCTGCACGTCGCTCTCGCCGCCTTTTCCTTTGGCCGCGAGCAGGGCGAACGCCGCGACCGACGTGAGCCCGTACGCCACGAGATAGAACAACACGGCCGCCGTCCCCTGCGCGTTCCCGACCGACACGGCGACCAGCAGGTATCCCGCGTGCGCGACGGACGAATAGGCAAGCATCCGTTTCAGGGAGCGCTGCGCCAGGGCCACCAGGTTGCCGGCGATCATCGTCACCACCGACAACGCGACGACGATGCCGTGCCATGCCGCCGTCCCCGAGAACGCCACCACCAGCACGCGGGCCAGCGCCGCGAACGCGGCGGCCTTCACGGCGGTCGCCATGTAGCCCGTGATGGGGGTGGGCGCTCCATCGTACACGTCGGGGGCCCACATGTGGAACGGCACCGCCGCGACCTTGAACGCGAAGCCGACGAGCAGCAGGCCGAGCCCGAGCAGCAGCAGGACGTTGCTCTGCAACCCCAGCGAGGACACCTGGACACCGATCAGGGCGAGATTGGTCGTGCCCGTGGCCCCGTAGATGAGGGCGATCCCGTACAACAGAAAGGCCGACGCGAACGCCCCCAGCAGGAAGTACTTCAGGGCCGCCTCGGCGGCCTTGGCCCGCTTCCGGTCGATCCCCGCCAGCACGTACACCGCCACCGACATCAGCTCGAGCCCCAGGAATATCACGATCAGGTCGCCGCCGCCCGCCATCAGCATCATGCCGAGCGTGGCGAACACGATCAACAGATAGTACTCGGGGACCAGCAGCTGCTCGCGCTCCAGGTAATCGAACGACACCAGCACCGTCAATCCGGCCGCCGCGAGAAACAGCCAGTCCGCGACGTACCGGAAATCGTCGACCGCCACCATCGGGCTGATGCCCTGCGTAGTCGTCGCATTCCACCACAGCCACCACACCGCGACACCCGTCGTCGCGAAAGCGGCGAGCGTGAGGGCGCCCGTGAGTCGCAGATCGCCCACCGTCTTGTGACGCCACGCCACCACGATCAACAACACCATCGCCCAGCCGGTGAGGACGATTTCTGGAAGCAACGCCAGCAGTAGCTCGCGGGTGATGGACAGGTCGAGATTCATCGAATCGCGGTCGGCGGGGCGGGTTTCACCTGGTCGATCAGGTGCTGGGCCGCGGGCTCCATCCGCGACAATATCGGCTTGGGATAGATCCCGATCCAGAAGATCGCGGCCAGAATCGGCGCCAGCACCACCAGCTCGCGCAGCGAGAGGTCGGGCAGCTTTTCGTTCTCGCTCTTGTCGAGCTGATTGAAGATGACCCGCTGCAGCGCCCACAACAGGTAGGCGGCCGCGACGATCACGCCCGTGGTCGCGATGCCGGCCGCCACGGGATAGGTCCGGAACGCGCCGATCAGAATCAGGAACTCACCCACGAACCCGTTGGTCCCGGGCAGGCCGATCGATGACAGCGATACGATGGTCAGCACCGTGGCGAGCAGCGGGACGACCTTGGCGATGCCGCCGTAGGCCTCGATCATGCGGCTGTGGCGCCGCTCGTACAGCATGCCCACGAGGAAGAACAACGCGCCGGTGGAGAGTCCGTGATTGATCATCACGAGCAACGCACCCTGCACGCTCTGCAGCGTGAGCGCCCAGATCCCGAGCATCACGAATCCGAGGTGCGACACCGAGCTGTAGGCGACGAGCTTCTTCACGTCGGGCTGCACCATCGCCACCAGGCCGCCGTAGATGATGCCGGTCAGCGACAGCACCACGATGATCGCCTGCACGGTGGGATGCAGGGCCACGGCCGGGAAAAACGGCAGCGCGAACCGCAGGAAGCCGTACGTCCCCATCTTGAGCAGGATGCCGGCCAGGATCACCGAGCCCGCCGTGGGCGCCTCGACGTGGGCGTCGGGCAGCCAGGTGTGGAACGGGAACATCGGCACCTTGATGGCGAACGCCAGGAAGAAGGCGCCGAAGAACCACCAGCCGGCGGTCCCCAACGATCCGACGTTGGCGAGCAGGAACGCGTAGTCGAACGAGTACGTGCCGGTCCGGGCGGCGGCGGCGAAATACAGGCCCAGGATCGCCACCAGCATCAAGAGCGAGCCGAACATGGTATAGATGAAGAACTTGATGGCCGCGTACAGGCGTCGCTCGCCGCCCCAGATCCCGATGATGAAATACATCGGGATCAGCATCACCTCCCACATCACGTAGAACAGGAACAGATCGAGCGCCACGAACACGCCGATCATGCCGGTGGTGAGCACCAGCAGATTGGCGTAAAACCCGCGCTCGCGTTTGGTGATGTAGTGGTAGCTGCCGAGGATCGAGAGCGGGACCAGGAACGTGGTGAGCAGCACCATGAAGAGCGAGATCCCGTCCACGCCCACGTGGTAGTTGATTCCCCACGCGGCAATCCAGGGGCGGGTGGCCTCGAATTGCATCCCGCCGGCCGGGACGAAGCGCCACCACAGCGGCAGCGAGATCGCGAATTCCACCACGCCGGCCGCGAGAGCGAGGTGCTTGGCGAGCCGTTCCGGCGCGAGCCAGAGCGCCGCCGCCGCGATGATCGGCCAGCCCAGCAGCACGGTGACGACGAGGTGGTCGTACATGGCCTATTTGAGCGCCCGGAACAGCACCGCGACGACCCCAAGCACGAAAACGGTCACGTAGAAGCCCAGCTCCCCGGTCTGCAACCGGCTGCCGAGCCACCCCAGGATGCGCGACACCGCGGCCGAGCCGTTCACGCCTGCTCCGTCCACGATGCCCACGTCCACCACCCGCCAGAGGACGGTCCGCGACACCCAGACGACGGGACGGACGAACAGCGTGTCGTACAGCTCGTCCACGTACCACTTCTTGTTGAGAATCTTGCCGATGCCGGTTTCCGCAGGCGCCGAGCGTGCCGGGACGAGCGCCGTGAGATCGAGCGCCCGCATCGCGAGCACGATCCCGCCCGCGGCGACGGTCACGGCGATACCGATCAGCATCCATTCCGTGTTGTGGGACAGCTCGTGGGCGGGCGCGATGCCGGCGCCCGCGGCGGTCACCGGCTCGAGCCAGCGATGCAGCCAGGCATTGCCACCGACCAGCTCGGGCAGGTTGAGCGCCCCGCCGACGAGCGAGAGCAGCCCCAGCACGACGAGCGGTGCCGTCATCACCCACGGCGCTTCGTGCAGGTGCACCTGCTCGCGCGCCCCGGTACGGTTGGGACCGTGGAACGTGTACAGCATCATCCGGGTCATGTAAAACGCCGTCAACAGCGCTGCGAACAGCCCGAGTCCCCAGAACACGTACCAGATGGGCTGCGCTCCTCCGCGCGCGAACGCCGCACCCAGGATCTCGTCCTTGGAGAAAAACCCCGAGAACGGCGGGATGCCCGCGATCGCGAGCGTCGCGATCCACATCAGGGTCGCGGTCCACGGCAGGAATTGGGACAGGCCGCCCATGTTGCGCATATCCTGGGCGTCGTCGTGCGCGTGCGTCGCGTGATACGCGTGATGCATGGCGTGAATCACCGAGCCCGATCCCAGAAACAGCAGCGCCTTGAAGAAGGCGTGCGTGGCCAAGTGGAAGATCCCGGCGGCCATGGCGCCGGTGCCGACGCCGACGAACATGTAGCCGAGCTGCGACACCGTGGAATACGCGAGCACGCGCTTGATGTCCCACTGCTTCAACGCGATCGTGGCCGCGAACAGTGCCGTCAGCGCGCCCACCCCGGCCACCACGCCCTGGGCGATCGGCGCCAGGGCGAACAGCACGTTGGCCCGCGCCACGAGGAACACCCCGGCCGTCACCATCGTGGCGGCGTGGATCAGGGCCGAGACGGGCGTGGGCCCGGCCATCGCGTCGGGCAGCCAGGTGT
>Ga0075434_100005743_pt1 | contig 11328 bp, 10 predicted proteins | sample RhiMethybrSRZTD3_FD_75298 | JGI IMG/M metagenome (GOLD analysis project Ga0075434, IMG submission 75298) | Populus rhizosphere microbial communities from Tennessee, USA - Rhizosphere MetaG P. TD hybrid SRZTD3 | ecosystem: Host-associated > Plants > Roots > Rhizosphere > Soil | place: USA...
CAGGGATTAGGGATTAGTAGGGATCAGGGATTAGGGATTAGGGATTAGTAGGGATCAGGGAGCAGGGATTAGGGATTAGTCGTGCTGCTTCCCGCTTGCGCGCGCTTCGTTTGATACCGGCACGAAGTGGCCGTCGCCAACTTTGTCGACTTCCACTCGGGCGGAGCCGGCGGTGCCGTAGACGATCCGGCGATCCGGCGTGCCGCGGTGCGCGGTGTCGAACGACACGGTGGCGAGGCGCTCTTCGGCGTAGGTTTCCCATTTGTCGAATTTGCCGTCGCCGTCGGAGTCTTCTTCCGCGCTCACCATGCGGTTCGCCCGGTAGTGCTCGATGCGCGTGACTTTGCCATCACGGTGCGTGGATACTTCGATGCGGCTGATGCTGCCGTCCGGACCGGCGTACGACCACGCGTCCTCTTTACCGTCCTTCGACCGCGAGAAGCCGATTTTCTCGAGCTTCCGATCGGCGCCGTAGTATTCCCATCGATCGATCATCCCGTCTTCGTCCGTATCGATTTCGATACGCACGATGCGGGCGCCGTCCATGTAGCTCCAGGTGTCGACCTTGCCGTTGCCGTTCGAGTCGTACTTCAGGAGCTCCAGCTTGCCGGTTTTCCTGTCGTACTCCGGCTGGATGCGTTTCCTCGCGTCTTCGACGCCGGGGGCGCCGCGATCGCAGGCGATGCAGCCGGCGCTCGCGATCGCCAGAACTGCGGCTGCTTTGCGCAAATTATTCACTGTGAATCCTCGTGCGGACGTAGCTTCGCCCCTTGACTTACAGCAGCTTGGATTTTTGGGAACTCCAAAGAGCTGCGCCGATGGTGCAGACAGCCCGGAGCGCGCACACCATCGGTCTTCTGGCGGGAGCGGGGGGAGTCGAGCCGTCTTATGACTTTATCGGACGAACCGATTGTCAATACAGCTCAGTTGCGTGTCAATGTGAAGACAGATGCAATCAAAAAGATACGCGCAGCGTTTTTACGATTTCGCGACGTAGTGCGCAGCGGAGAGAAATATCGTGGAGATGAGATCGCGGAGATGGTCGAGCGACTCGCAGGTGTTGATCGCTCCGCGCAGCGAGGCGCCGCCCTCGACGCCCTTCGTGTAGTAGGCGGCAAGCGCCCGGATCTTGTTGATCACCCAGCGATCGTGGCGAGCCTCGCGATCCTCGTCGACGCGTTCCTTCAGTAATAGATCGATGTACTCGAGCAGAAACCGCCCGCGATCTTCGTCGGTGACGACGCGGGCGGGCCGGCCTTCCGCGAGATCCTGCGCCTGCGCCAGGATCCACGGATTCCTCAGAACCCCGCGTCCCACGAGCACGCCTTCCACGCCGGATCGGATCCGTTCGACGATCTGGTCCGGCTCGACGCAGTCGCCGCTGCCGAACACCGGAATCGCGAGATCGTCGGCAATGCGCGCGACAAACTCCCAGTCGGCGAATCCACTGTAGCTTTGGGCCGCGGTACGCCCGTGGACGGCAACTGCCGCCGCGCCGGCGTCCTGCACCATGCGGGCGAGCACGGGCGCGTTGCGCTCGTCATCGTTCCACCCGGCGCGCATCTTCACCGTCACGGGAATCTTCACCGCTCTGGCCATCGCGCCGATCACCGAGGCGGCGTGCGCAGGCTCGCGCATGAGGCTGCAGCCGGCGTTGTGCTTCGCGATTTTCGGCACGGGGCATCCCATGTTGACATCGACGATGTCCGCGCCCATGCCCTCGACGATCTGGGCGGCGGCAGCCATTTTCTCGGGATCGCCGCCGAAGATCTGTATCGAAACCGGCCGCTCTTCCTCGGTGTACTCGGCGTATTCGAGCGTCCGATCGATGCCACGAACCAGCCCCTCGGAGCTCACCATTTCGGTGACGACCAGACCGCAGCCACCGCGGCGTTTCACCAGCCGGCGGAACGCCGAGTCGGTCATCCCCGCCATCGGGGCGACGGCAAACGGTGATCGCAGCTCGACGGATCCTATCTTCATTGATGCATTACGGTGATTCGATGCGCCCGTCGACACAAAAGACACAAAGGACACTAAGGATACAAAGATACAGGAGGATCAAAACGATACAACAATAATAGCGTTATGCGTCGTCTTCTCTTATGGCTGCCGGTCCTCGTCTACATGTTCCTGATTTTTCACTTTTCTTCAGAGTCGAACCCGATGCCTGAAGTCACGGAACGGGTGTGGGACAAGCTGCTGCACACCATCGAGTACGGCGGGTTGGCGGTGCTGCTGTTCCGCGCGTTCACGGGCGAAGGAATGCGCTGGCTGCCGGCGGCCATCCTCGCCATCCTGACGACGAGCGGCTACGGCGCATCCGACGAATGGCATCAGGCATTCGTGCCGAGCCGTTCGTCGGATATTCGCGACTGGATGGCAGACACGATCGGCGCGACGATTGGGATTGCTGTCTGGACGCTAATACGGTCGTACGTCGGCAGCGTCGACTTCCACCGACACCGCCTGTCCGATCAGGTCGACTGACAGCACGAGCCGTGCTTTCGGCGCGTCCTTCCGCTGCAGACGGCCGATGACGCCTTTGAGCGGACCGTGGACGACCTCCACCATCATGCCTTCGTGGATCATCGGGCACGGATCGTACTGGAGCTCGCTGCCGACGAGCAGGCGGATGCTGTCGACCTCGTACTCGGGAATCGGCGCCGGCTTTCCTTCGAAGGACACGATGTTGACGACGCCCGTGCACTTCAGAACCGACAGCGCGTCGTTGGGATCGAAGCGCGCGAAGCAGTAGCCGGGAAACAGCGGCCAGTCGATTTTCTTCTTACGATCCTTCCACCGGCTCCATCGCGTGATTGTCGGGAGGAAGGCCTCGAATCGTTTGCGCTCGAGCTGCTCGCGAACGACCTGTTCGTGGCGGGAACGGGTCCAGATGGCGAACCACTCGCTCATTCGCTCGGAGTGGATTGCTGCTGCTTGATCCCCGCCTCGAACGCGCGCTTGATGTCCTCGTTCTTCCACTCGATGATCGCCTGGCCCCGCAGCTTCTCGAGATACTTCAGATATTCGGCTTTGCGCTTGTCGGTAAAGACGCGATCGCTGATCTGCTCGCGCGCCTGATCGAACGACAGCGTCTCGACAGGCGTGGAGCTCTCGAGCTTGAGGACTTGAAAGCCGCGCGTCGTGCGCACGACGTCGCTGACGCCGCCGACCTTCATCTTCTCGATCATCTGCCGCAGGTCGGGCGAGAGATCGTTCAGGCTGATCGGTCCGATCAAACCCGCGTTGGCCTTCGACGGCGCCTCCGACGCTTCGGCCGCAACCTTCTCGAACGGTTCGCCGCCGGTCGTCACGCGTGTCCGCAGCTTCTCCGCTTTCTCCTTCGCGGCTTCTTCCGCGCCGACGTTGATGCCGCGCGCGTCGGTCGGCACCGTCACCAGCATTTCGCGCAGCGTGATGGTCGGCTGCGTCGTGAACTCGTTGAGGTGCGAGTCGTAGTACTGGTGCGCTTCGCTCTCGGTGACGCCGATCTTGCTCATCACCTCGTTCTGCTGCACGCGCTGCACGATCATCGAGCGCTCGAGGCTCTTGCGCAGATCCGCCATCGTCATGTTCTCGGATTTCAGCGCGGCCTGGAACTGCTCCTCGGACTCGATTTTGTTTTCTTTCTTGATGTTCTCGACGACGCTCCTGAACTGCTCGTCGCTCAGCTTGTATCCGAGCTCCTTGCCGCGCTGGACGATCAACATCTCGTCGACGACGTCCACCATGATCTGCGGCGTGATTTCGTCGAGCGCCTTGCGCAGCTGCTGGTTGCCGGCATCGCTTTTCAGATCCATCTGCTGGCCGCGCTGACGCAGCACGGCGATCTGACGCTGTTCGAGGTCGGTTTTCGTGAAGATTTCGCCGTTCACCTTCACGAGAATCTGCTCGAGGATTTCGGCCCGGAGGGAGATACCCGACACGCCGAGAAGAACCAGCAGCGCGGCCGCAAGAGATTTCTTCAACATAAGTTCCTGAATCACAATATTTTATCGCTGATCGAGAAGATCGCTCAACAATCCGCCGACGCGCTCGAACACGCCGCCCGGCGCTCTGGGATCTTCCTTCGCGGGGCGCAGAATCTCTGCCTTGGTGAACCCGGGCTTGACCTCGCCTTCGCGCGCTCGAGCTGTCCACCAGGACGGCGCCGCGCTCGTGGATTTCGACGCGCGTTTGCCGTGACCGGCGCCGGCGGACGGCTGACCTTTCGCGTGCCGGCCCGCGTGATCGCCCGCGGCGCTCGCCCCGTCGAGGTTGAGTTTGAGACCGGCAGGCGGGACGAGCGTGAGGTCGGACCGCTGCCGCACCAGCGTGACCAGCCTCGCCGGATCGACTCTCGCCTGCGGTCTGAACTTTAAGACGACGGTGCGCGCTTCGCGGTCGATGGCGTCCACGCCGAGGCGGTCGGCCATCACGCGGATGCGGCCGTAGTCGGCAAGGTTGAGCACCGAGGTCGGCAGAGGCCCGTACCGATCCGATGCCTCGTCAAGAATGCGATCGATCTCGTCCTCGTGACGCGCAGCCGCCACCTTGCGATACAGCATGAGCCGCTGATTCATATCCGGCACGTACGATTCGTCGATCCGCAGATCGACGCGCAGGTTGACCGTCGCGCGCAGGTCGTCCTCGAGCTCTTCGCCTTTCAGCTCGCGAACCGTCTCCTCGAGGAGCTTCATGTACATCTCGAAGCCCACTGCCTCGATGTGACCGCTCTGCTCGCCCCCGAGCAGATTTCCGGCGCCGCGGATCTCGAGGTCGAGCGCGGCGACGCGGAAGCCGCTGCCGAGATCGCTGAACTCCTTGATGGCGGCGAGCCGCTTCTTCGCGATCGGCGACAGGTTGTCTTCGGGCGGAATCAGCAGGTACGCGTACGCGGGACGATCGGATCGGCCGACGCGGCCCCGCAGCTGATAGAGCTGCGACAGTCCGTAGCGATCGGCGCGATTGATGACGATGGTGTTCGCGTTCGGGATGTCGAGGCCGTTCTCGACGATGGTCGTCGCCAGCAGGACGTCGAACTTGCGCCCGATGAAGTCGAGCATCGCGCGCTCGAGCAGCTCCTCGTTCATCTGGCCGTGGCCGATCACGACCCGCGCTTCGGGAACGAGACGCCTGACGAGATCGCCGATCGCGAAAATCGACTCGACGCGGTTGTGAACGAAGTACACCTGTCCGCCGCGCGCGAGCTCGTTGCGAATCGCGCGGCAAATCACCTGCTGATCGAACTTGACGACGTTGGTCTGAATCGACAGCCGATCTTTGGGCGGCGTCTCGATGATCGACATGTCGCGGATGCCGACGAGCGACATGTTGAGCGTGCGCGGGATTGGCGTGGCGCTCATCGTCAGCACGTCGACTTTCTTGCGCAGCTGTTTGATTTTTTCCTTGTGCGCGACGCCGAACCGCTGCTCTTCGTCGACGACGAGCAGTCCGAGGTCCCGGAACTCGACGTCTTTCGACAGCAGCCTGTGCGTTCCGACGATGACGTCGACTTTCCCGGCGGTCAAATCGGTGAGCACCTCTTTCTGCTCGGCCTTCGTGCGGAAGCGGCTCACCATGTCGATCCGCACCGGAAAACCGGCAAAGCGCTCGCGGAGCGTCTTCTGATGCTGAAACGCCAGCACCGTCGTCGGCGCGAGAAACGCGACCTGTTTTCCGTCCATCACGGCCTTGAAGGCCGCGCGCATCGCGACTTCGGTCTTGCCGTAGCCGACGTCGCCGCACAGCAGGCGGTCCATCGGCGTCTGCGCTTCCATGTCGCGCTTGATCTCGGCAATCGCGGTCTTCTGGTCGGGCGTGAGCTCGTACTCGAATGTGTCCTCGAATTCCTGCTGCCAATGCGAGTCGGTGCCGAACGAGTGCCCGGGGACCGCGCGGCGGGCGGCGTAGAGCTTCAGCAGCTCCTCCGCCATATCGCGCATCGCCTTCTTGACCTTCGTCTTCGCGCGCTCCCACGAGGTGCCGCCGAGCCGATCGATGGGCGGACGGGTGGCGCCGGTGTATTTCTGAACGAGGTCGAGGCGTTCGACTGGAACGAACAACTTGTCCTCGCCTGCGTAGCGCAGCTCGAGGAACTCCTGCACGTCGCCTTGCGCTGAGCCTGTCGAAGCGCCGACGCCAATCTGTCTGAGGCCGACGAACATGCCGATGCCGTGATCGACGTGGACGACGAGATCGCCAACCTTCAGATCGCGCAGGTCGGAAAGGAACGCCTTCGTCGCGGACCTGCGCCGGTCCGGCGCGCGGCGCTCTTCCTCGAAGACGTCGGGCTCCGCGTAGATCTGAAGGCCGGCGTCGGGCAGCCGGAATCCGCGCGACAACCCGCCGACGGCAACGAGCACGGCCGCGTATCTCGCGTCCTCTGCGCGCTCGACGGGGACGGCGAAGACCTCGTACTCCTTCAGCAGCTCGATCGTCCGCTCCGCGCGGCCTGACGTCGCCGCCACAAACAACGTTGTCTCGCCTGCATCGCGCACGCGGCGGATGTCCGCCACCCAGTCGGCCACGCGTCCTTTGATCTCGACGGTGGGCTGACAGCGGATCCGCTGCGACTGCGCGCTGTCTTCGTCGATGCCGAGCTCGGCCAGATGCGTGGCGTGATCGAGACGTGTGGAAATCCCGTCCCAATCGGCGAACAGCTCTTCCGGCGCCGGAGCGCTGATGTTTTGAATCGACGGTGCCGGTCGCGATCGGCGCCGTCGCGATTTCAGCTCGACGCGCTCGGCGAGGATGTCGGCGTCATCTTCGGCGCTCAGTTCGGCCCATTCCTCGGGCGTGATGAGCGTGTCTTCGTCGGCCGGCGCCGCGGCGCCCGTCGCCTGTGCGTAGCTGCGCCGCACCTGCTCGAGCATCTTCGTCGCGTGCGCGTCCACTTCGTCGCGCTCGGAGACGATGAGTCGAAAGGTTTTCGCGCGCGCGAGATAGTCGAAGAGCGTCGCGGTCCGTTCGTCCTGCAGCACGTCGCGCAGCGGAACGATGGCCGCCTGATCGATCGGCGCGATCGAACGCTGCGTGGCGGGGTCGTAGGTGCGCAGCGACTCGATCGTGTCGCCGATGAACTCGAGGCGGACCGGATGCGCCTCGCCGGCCGGAAAGATGTCGACGATACCGCCGCGGACGGCGAACTCGCCGTGCTCATCGGCCGGATCCTCGCGCGTGAGGCCGGCGTCGACGAGCAGCTCGGCCAGATCCGTCGGCGCGATCTCCTGACCCGGTTTGAGTTCGAGCGACGCGTTGAGAAGGCGGGACGGCGAAGAGACCCGCGGCAGCAGGGCAGCCGCTGACGCGACGATAACGCGAGCGCTGCCCTGCGCGATCGCGTGGAGCGCGCGCGCGCGGGCCGACGTGACGCCGACGTGCGGTGCGAGCCCTCGGTACGGATCAATCTCGTGCGAGGGAAACGGCAGCACCGCGCGCTCGGCGGCCGCCGGCGACAGCCCTTCCATCGCGCCGAGAAAGAACGTGACGTCGGCGACGGTCTGCTCGAGGTCGCCGTCAGCCGGAACGACGCACGTGACGACTTCGTGCGGCCGCGCCTGTGCGGCGGCGGCGACGTACAACGCTTTCGCTGCCGGCGTGAGACCGGTGACGGCGCGCGCAGGCGCATCCATGCCGCTGCGCGCCGCGGCGGTCTTGAGCAGAGCACGGAGATTCAGCGACGTCGCGGTGGACATCCAAAATTCTCAGTGTAGCAAAGCAACCGCAGAGCGCGCAGAGAACGCGGAGATCCTTAGAGCGCGTTGCAAAATCTGTAGGGCGAGGCTTTCAGCCTCGCCTTGGCGGCCCTGAAAGGGCCGCCCCACGTCGATTTTGCAATGCACTCTTAAAAAACTCTGCGGTCTCTGCGTTCTCCGCGGTTGCTTGTCGTGCGGCTACTCGCCTCGAATCCGGCGGATGATCGCGCTCGTCGAATAGCCCGGCCGCACAGGGACGCGGACCACTGTTCCGCCGCGGGCTTCGACGATGTCGCGGCCGACGATCGCATCTTCGGCCCAGTCCGCGCCTTTTACGAGCACGTCAGGTTGAATCGCTGCGATGATCGCGTGCGGCGTCTCCTCGTCAAACACCACCACCGCATCCACTGCCGCGAGCGCCTCGAGAATTTCGACGCGCTCGCGTTCGGGTGTGATCGGGCGCCCGCTGCCTTTGTTGCCGCGGACCGATCGATCGGAGTTGACGCCGACGATCAACACATCGCCGAGCGCACGCGCTTCCTGCAGGTACCTCGTGTGGCCGGGATGAAGGAGATCGAACACGCCGTTGGTAAAAACGATTTTCTTTCCGGCCGCCCGCGCACTCCGCACGAGCGTGACGGCATCCTCGAGGGTCACGGCTTGAAGTGGACGTTCGGCGAGAAGCGCCATTCGTGCTTCGGCCGGTAGATGCCGACGTCGCGCGTCCGCGACTTCACACGAAACGTGTACAGGAGCCGATGGTAGTCGTACGGGTAGCCGTCACGTTTGTGGACCGCGACGTCGAGCTTGTACGTGCCTTCGACGAGATCGAGGCTGTCGATCGAGAAGCTCGCTTCCGCCTCGCCGATCAGATGCTCCGGCGTCATCTCCTCGATGTATGTGTTCGTGCCGTAACAACAGATGCCCTCGGCATTGAAGATGCCGACGCCGAACACGAAATCGTCCGTCGGCGCCTGCGCGCGCACGCGGAACCGGATGGTCATCGGCTCGCCGGTGTGAAAGACGAACGACGCATGACCGCCGGCGTCGAGGAGGACGACATCGAGGATCTCGATCTCGCGCGATCCCCATCGTCCTTCCGTCGCCTGAAACATGTTCGATGTGGGATCGGCCGGCTGTTCGGCCGCACTCTCGCCAGCGTGCGACGCCTGCGCCTCGCGCGTCGCCTCGTCGACCGCCTTGGCCGTCGTCTCGGCGAGCAATTGCTCCTCGCTCTGTTCGACAGCGGTCAGGTATGCGCCGACGACGCGCTTGGGATCGCCGTGCGATTTCGCGTGTCCGGCATCGAGCCACACCGCGTCGTCGCAGAACCGCTCGACGAGATTCAGCGAGTGGGTGACGAGGAGGATCGTCTTGCCGCGCCGCCGGAACTCCGCGAACTTGTCGAGACACTTGTGCGTGAAGCCCTCGTCGCCGACGGCGAGCACTTCGTCGACGAGGAGGACGTCGGGATCGACGTGGATGGCGACGGCGAACCCGAGGCGCATGTACATGCCGGAGGAGTACGTCTTCACGGGCGCGTCGATGAACTCGCGCAGCTCGGCGAAGTCGACAATCTCGTCGAAGCGCTGCTGAATCTGGCGCTTCGTCAACCCGAGCATGATGCCGTTGATGAAGACGTTCTCGCGGCCGGAGATCTCCGGGTGGAACCCGGCGCCGAGCTCGATGAGCGCCGAGATGCGGCCTTCGACGCGCACGGTGCCGGTCGTCGGTTTCGTGATCCCCGCGACGAGCTTCAGCGCCGTGCTCTTGCCGGATCCGTTGCGTCCGATGACGCCATACGTCGACCCGCGGCGGACCTGAAACGAGACGTCGCTGAGCGCGGGGAAGGTCTCGTCCGGCTGGAGATCGCGCATGATGCTGCGCTGCAGCAGCGCGCTCTTGAGCGTCGCGAACTGACGGCCCGTGTATTTGCGGTAGATCTTCGAGACGTTCGTGAGCTCGATCGCGTTCACAGGGGCCTCGATGACGCCAACATTCCGGTCTTCCTTTGTGTCCTTGGTATCCTTTGTGTCCTTTGTGTCGCCGAAGGCGTCAGACAACCTCCGCAAAGGAGTCGCGCAGCCGATCGAACACCCAGTAGCCGCCGAGGAACAGTACGATCGACGCCGCGCCCATCGCGAGCAGCCATTTCCAGTGGCCGATCTGTCCGGGGTAGAAGAGGATCTCCTGATACGACACGATGATGTGCGTCATCGGGTTGAAGTCGAGCACGCGCTTGCTCAGTCCGGGCGCCGACTGAATCGAATAGATGATCGGCGTCGCGAAGAACCAGAGCGTCAGCAGATTCGACAGGATGTCGCGAAGATCCCGGAAGTGCACCGTCAGCGCGGCGAGCAGCAGGCCCAGCGCCGTCGTGAAAATCAATTGAACGAGCACCGTGACCGGAAACCAGATGAGATCCGTCGGGTCGGGCGGGTGCCGATAGTAAATAAGGAAGAGGACGAGAATCGGCAGGCCGAAGAAGAAGTGCACCATGTTCGCGAGCACGTTGACGATCGGCAGCACTTCGGCCGGGAAGAGGACCTTCTTTATCAGGTTGCCGCCCGAAATCAGCGAGCTCGACGCCTCGATGAGCGACGAGGAAAACCAGGTCCACGGCAGGATGCCGCAGAACATGAACAGCGCGAACGGCTCGATGTCCGGCGGATGGAGCCCCGGCATGATCACCGTGAAGACGAACGAATAGATCGTGAGCAGCAGCAGCGGGTTGAAGAACGACCAGAAGAAGCCGAGGACCGACCCGCGGTAGCGCGCTTTCAGCTCTCGAGCGACGAGACTCTGGATGAGACCACGGTAGCGAAACAGGTTGGCGAGGTTCGCGATCAACTACGAACGGATTCTAGCGCGACTCGACACCTGCAGGCGGATGAGCGCCTTCATCAGCGCGATGCGCGCCCGCTCGAAATCGATGTCGGTGATCTGGCTGGCGAGCCGCTCCTCGGCGCGCTTCTTCGCCGCCTCCGCGCGCGCGACGTCGATCTCCTGGGCCTTCTCGGCGATCTGCGCGAGAATCGTCACGCGATCCGGCTGCACTTCCGCGAACCCGAACGCGATCGACAGATACGACACGTCGGTGCCGCGGCGATACCACAGCTCGCCCGCGCCGAGCAGCGCGAGCAGCGGCGTGTGGCCCGGGAGCACGCCGAAGTAGCCGTCGGCTCCAGGAATCTCCACCTCGTCGACCGTCTCGTTGACGAGCGATCGCTCGGCCGAGACGATCTGCAGCTGGATCTTTGTCGGTAGCGGCATCTCTAATCTCTCGCTACATTAGTGCAACCACGAAGACACGAAGGCACGAAGACACGAAGAAGACATTTCAAAGTACAGATCAGTTCTTCTTCGTGTTCTTCGTGCCTTCGTGCTTTCGTGGTTGCACTGATGCTCGCATCTACTTCCGCTGCTGCGCCTTCGTGACGACCTCGTCGATCGTTCCCGCCATGTAAAAGTCCTGCTCCGGCACCGCGTCGTGCTTGCCCTCGACGATCTCCTTGAAGCCGCGGATCGTGTCGGCAATCGCGACGTATTTGCCCTCGAGGCCCGTGAACTGCTGCGCGACGAAGAAGGGCTGCGACAGGAACTTCTGGATCTTGCGCGCTCTCGCAACCGTCAGCCGATCCTCTTCGGA
>Ga0075434_100005745_pt1 | contig 11327 bp, 8 predicted proteins | sample RhiMethybrSRZTD3_FD_75298 | JGI IMG/M metagenome (GOLD analysis project Ga0075434, IMG submission 75298) | Populus rhizosphere microbial communities from Tennessee, USA - Rhizosphere MetaG P. TD hybrid SRZTD3 | ecosystem: Host-associated > Plants > Roots > Rhizosphere > Soil | place: USA...
AACTCCGGTGACATGACGTGGATGACGCGAATGAACAGCAACATCGCGATCGACACGCACTGGGCCGGACGCTTTTCCGTCGGAGCGGCGGCGTACAGCCAGAATCCCGACGGTGGCTTCTTTGCACAAGGGCTCGCTGTCCGGCAAGGTGACTTCAACAACAAGTGGGTTCCCGGGGTAGCGATCGGTCTCCGCAACATCGGTCCTCGCAAACACGAAGATCGTTTCATGATCGGAGAGGACATTCACCTGAATCCGAGCCCCGGCGACACCACCTGGTCGCACACCGTCCCCGCTCGCTACAAGGATTTCAGCACCGCGCAGACGTTCTACGCCGTTGCCACCGAGGAATTCCCGCTCACCACCAACGCCAACTCGCAGTCGCTCAGCGTGACGTTCGGTTGGGGTAACGGCCTGTTCAAGGACAACGGCGGTCTTGGCAGCGCGTACAATCGACGCGGTACGTGGGGCGGGTGGTTCGGCGGATTGCGCTACGCGATGCATCCGTCGCTCAACTCGACGCTGACGGTGATGACGGAGGAGGACAGCTGGGACTGGAACGCCGGTATCGTGCTCGATTGGCGTGGTCTTACCGCCGGTTTCTACGGCACCGAGCTCGAGGAAGGCGGCAAACGTGACGCGACCGGCTTCTTCGTCTACAACTACGCGAAATACAACCTTTCGCTCGGCTACACGGGCAACCTCGTCGACATCTCGCACGGCGTGATTCTACGCACGCGCATCACGGAGCTTTCGCGCGAGCAGCAACGCCTCAAGTACGAGATCGCAGAGCGGAATCGAAAGATTCGCGGACTCGAGGTCGCGCTCACGAAAGCGCAGAGCTCGGAGGTCGCTACACTCGAGAATCGGCGTCAGGATCTCGAGCGCCAGGTGCAGGAGGAGCGCGAACAGATCCGGAAAGCGGAAGACCGTCTGAAACAGCTGGAGCAGAATCAGACCAGACCCGCTCCGACGCCGGCCAAGCCCCCGACAACGCCTCCGCAGTTCTAAGCGATGGAGAAGAGGTATATGCGTTCGATGCACAATACGGTCGCCGCGGCACTGCTCCTCGCGGTACTCACGACGGGAGCGAGACCGCTCGGTGCCCAGCAGGGGCAGGTGTACCCTCAGACCCTCTACTGGGGGTCGGGTCTGATCGACATTCCCGTGGCGTGGGTGGCACCGGTGTCCGGTGACTTCGCGATCAACTACGGCGGAAAGTCGATAAACAAGCCTAACGCTCCGAACATCAGTTGGAGCAACAACGTGAACTCGCAGCTCGCGCTGACGCTCTCGGGCTGGGGTCGCGTGGATCTGGGTTATGCGGCGTACTCGAGCAACCCCGAATACGGATTCTTCTGGCGTGCGCTCGCGCTGCGCGAGGAGGACTGGGGCCAATCGCGATGGGCCAGCTGGCTGGGACCATCGGTGGCCGTTGGCATGAGGAACATCGGGAAGTACGGGCACATCGACAGGTTCGGGATCGGTTACATCATGCTTCCTGGACCGAACAACAACATGCAGCACCTGGTCGACTCGCTGCACCAGGGCTTCGACACGGACAACACGTTCTACGGCGTGCTCTCCAAGGGCTGGGCGCTACGGCAATTTCGCACGTCGTGGCCCGACATGGATCTCGCCCTGTCGATCGGCTACGGCAACGGTCTTTTCAAGAACGATGGCGACCTCGGAAGCAGCTACGCGGGGCACAAGACAGGCGGTCTGTTCTACGGCCTGAAGACGGACTTCAACGCCGCGCCGCACACGCTCGTCACGGTGCTGGCCGAGAATAATGCCTGGGACTGGAATCTCGGTCTGGTTGGCACGTACCGCGGCATCCAACTGGGCGCGTATTGGACGCAAATCGGTGGCGCACAATCGACGGCGAACGCGGCGACTTCCGCCCTCTACGGTCAATCGACGTTTTCGTTCACCGTCGGCTGGCAGAGCAACGCGTTCGCGCTGCTGAAGGGAAACTTCCTGCAGAGCCGTACCGCGGCGCTCGAACGGCAGCGTCAGGGTTTGCTTGCCGAGATCGCTCGGCGCCAGGAGCGCATCGCGCAATTGGAGCTCGAGATCAATCGGTATGAGGCACAGAATCTGCTTGAGCTCGAACAACGCCGAGCCGCAGCGGAAGTGCAATTGAAGGATGAGAAAGAGACGCTACAGCGACTCGAGGATCGGCTACGGCGCATCGAGCAGCAGGTGACGCCGGCGCCGGCACCGCAACCGACGCCGAAGCCTCCGCAGGGGTGATGCGGATCACACGAAGTGCAACCTCAAGACGGGAAGAGCGGAGCATGACGCGGGGAGTGGTGACGGTGCTCGCGGCGATCGCGATGGCTCTACCAGCCACCGTCGCTGCACAAGACGCGACGTACGTGCAGAAGCGGCAACAGCTCGTCAAGGAGCTCGAAGAAGCGCAGAAACAGGTGCAGGAGCTTCGAGGTCAGCGGCTGCAGCTCGCGGCGCGAATCGACAACGTGCTCGCGCAGGTCACGGAGCAGCGCGCACAACAGCTGATGTTGAGCAACGAGCAGACGTCGTTGAGACAGATGGACTCGCTGCTCACCGCGGCGCAGGACAACCTCGGTGATCAGCGCGATCGGCTGATGACGCTGGCGTCTGCCATTCGCGATCGGTCGGGCGCGGTGCTGGTGGTGCTCTTCCGCGCGGATTCGTCCACGACTCGCGATGCCGTCCAGACGGCGACGCTCACCGTGGACGGGACCACCGCGGCGACGCGTACGTACACCGAGACGGCGCGCGGCGCCATGCGGCTCGGAGCCGTGGACGAGGTCTTCCGCGCGAATGTGTTGCCGACTGGGCACGCGGTGGTGCTGTCGGCAACGGTGAACGGTCAACCCATGACGCAAACGGTGAACGTGACGGCGGGCTCCGCGTCGGTCACGTACGTGCAGTTTGCGTTGCGCAACGGACAATTGGTGCAGACGACGTGGTCGAGCAAAGGCACGACTCCCTTCTGATCGTGCGGCGCCTGGTGGTGTCCATGAAGCTGAAGCTCAGCATCGCCGCGCTGCTTGCGTGCGCGGCATCGGCGGCGGCGCAGGTGCCGACGACGCGCGATACCGTTAGGCGCGCTCCGGCGCCCGACACCACGAAGCGGCTCTCCGCGGCGGATACGACTCCGCGGATCGGCGCGATGATGCTCGCGCGCGACAGCGGCGTCGTCAGGCCGCTGCCGAATCAAGCGCGCGGTGTGGATGCCGAGATCAGAATCGCGCTGTACGAGCTGCTAGGCGACCGTGCCGTGCCGGCACTCCGGCGTCTCCAGTGGCTCGCCTCGTCGCCCACGGCGCTCTCGGATGAACCGTCCGCGGCGAGCGCACTGCGTGGCCGGCGCGATCTCATGTTCCTGCTCGCCGAGGCACAGTACCGCTTCGGCATGGACAGCGCGTTTCAGGGGACGGCGCAGCCGCTGGTGACGTCGGGCTCGTTGCCTCCGCGGTATACGTCCCTCCTCAAGTCGCAGTTGCTGCTCGCCGCGTATCGAATGGGTGACTACGCTCGCGTCGTGCAGCTCGCCGCGACGTCGGACGATCCGGGAACGCGCGGGCTGGCTTCGCTCGTGTCCGGCCTCGCGTCCTATCAACTGCGCAACTACAGCGAGGCGCACGCGTCGTTTGCCCGCGCGCAGCAGGCTGGCGGACCGTACACGCAGTACGCGCACTACATGGACGTCGTGACGACGCTCAAGGCCGACACGGCTCAGGCAGCGGCGGCGCTCACGGAGCTGCAGTCGATCGCGTCCGCGGCGTCGGGCGACTTCGCCGATCAGGTGCGCCTGACCGCGGCGCAGCTCGCGTACGAACGAGGCGCGTATCCCCAGGCGGCTTCACTGGCTGACGGCGTTTCGAAGAACAGTGCGCTCGCTGCGCCGGCGCTCCTCACCAAGGCTTGGGCACAATACAAGTCGGACCAGATCGCCGACGCAGGGCAGACCTTCGCGACGTTCGCCGATCGCTATGCGCAGCTTCCCGAACGGGATGAAGCGCGACTCATGGCAGGGCAGGCGCTGCTTCAGGTAGGGAAGACGACCGAAGCTGGGCGTGTCTTCGCCTTGGTCGCGGACTCCACGACGGTCGAAGCGCGCGCGCTGCAGTCGTCAGCGCAACAGACGATGACGGAAGCCGCGCGAGCGCTCGTTGCAGCGCGTGCCGCGGGGCTGCTCTTCGTGCAGGATCCTACGACAGGCAAGACTGTGGTGCTCGCTGATCGTGCAGGCGCCGATCCGGCGTTGCTCGCGATGGCGGTGTCGGACACGATCACCGTCCAGCCGAGCGTCAGCACGAGCCGCCTGCTTACGTTGAGCGATCTTCGCTCACGTTTCGATTCAGTGAACGGCCTCGGGACAGCCTTCCCGCGTCGCGTGCTCTTCAGTCCTGCATCGGCGACGGCGGGACGTGCGTCGTTCGCCGGTGCGGCGCAGGCGCTCTATAGCGCCGACGCCAACATCGCGATGGCGCGGTACGATCTCGCGAGTGCGTTGCACGCATACGAGATGCAGATCGCGCTGCTCAAGTCGCTCCAGGTCGTGCTGAAGCAGCGGAGGGATTCGCTGCAGGTCGTCGAGACACGACTCGAGCAGAACCGCGCGGCGATGACGGCGCTCTTCACCGAGTTGGAGGCGGCGAGGGTGCGCATCAAGAACATGCTGTCGCAGCAGGCGATGCTCCTGCGCGCGGCGAGCTACGACAACGCGCGCATGATCGACAGTGTTCGCACGGCGCTGGGCAGCATCGCGTCGCCCGAAGACCAGGCGATCCTGGCGCTCGAGACCGAGACGCTCGCCGCCTATCGCCGTACGGCCGACATGCTGCTGCCGCGGCTCGATTCGGCGGTCGCGCACCACCCGGCGTTCATGCTCGCCGACACCGTGCGAGCTCGGCGCGACTCCGTAACCTCGTTGTTGACGCAAACGCGGGGCGCGTTGGCGTCTGCGGAGCAATTGGTGAACGGCGAGCTGGCGCGACTCCAGACCGAGCCCGATGGCATCACGCGGCTTCGCACGGCTTTGGCGTCCGCCGAATCACGACGCAGTGCCGCAGAGGCGCAGCTGGTTGCTGCAGTGGACGCGGAGCTTCGCGCGAGATCCACTGAGCTGCTCGCCGATCTTCAGCGCAACACCGAGGCTGCAGAGTTCGGGCGTGCCAGCGCATCGTTCTTCCAGGCGCTCGATCAGTCGACGCGCGCGAGCGGAGCCGTGGGAACGACTGGCGCAAACGAAACGGCAAACAACAAGACGTCGGTGGCGAAAGTCACCTCACCATCTCCGCCGCAGAAGTAGCCATGAAGCGACTCTTACGTTTCGTCGCCGTTGCCCTTTGCGCCGCTACGCTTCCTTTGGCGGGAGCTTCGCTTGCGGCACAGGTCACGCCGGCGCGCGTCGCGTCCACTGCATCGGCGTCGCCGCCGGTGCTCGACACGGCGATCACGCAGCTCCAGTCGTTCCTCGATCGATATCCGTCCAGCACGCTGAGGCCTAACGCTTTGCTTCAGTTGGGCGAGCTGCTCGTGCGACGCGCGGACGAAGAGTTCGCGGCGTCGCAGCGGGCGTCGGGCACGGATACCACGAGCCGCGCCGGCGCGCCCGCGAAGCCCAACTACAGCCTGGCGATCGCGCGCTACGAAGAGCTCGTTCAGCGATTCCCGACGTACGAGAAGATCGACGCCGCGCAGTATACCCTCGGAACGCTCTACGCTTCCGAGCAGCGCTACCCGCAGGCGGCGCAGATGTTCGAGCTCGTCGCGGCGCGAGACTCGTCGCGCTTCCGGCCCGAGGCTCTCTTCCGGCTGGGTGACGCACGGTTCGAGCTCGGATCAGCGGCGAGGGGAAACGACCGTCGCACGATGTTCGCGCAAGCGGCGCAGGCGTACGAGAGTGCGACGCAGGTCGCGCCTCAGCAGGGTGACATCTACTTCCTGGCGCTCTACAAGCTCGGCTGGGCGTACTACAACCAGGCGAACCAGGCGAATCAGGAGGAGTATCGGAAGGCGGTGAACGTCTTCGGACGGCTCGTCGAGGCGTATGACAAGCTCACGCCCGATCAGCAGTCTCGGCTCGGTCTCAAGGGTGAAGCGATCGAGTACATGGCGATTGCGTTCACACAGGTGGGAGGCGCTGACGCGGCAAATCAGTATTTCGCGCGCCACGAGGCGTCGCCGTACCGCAGCACCGTCATCCGACGCGTGGCGCAGAGCCTCCGTGACCAGGGCGACTTCCCGGGCGCAGTGCGGGCGTACAGCAACTTCCTGGTACAGACACCTAACGACTCCACGGCGCTGGCGGCGCAGGAAGAAGTCGTCGACATCTATCAGAATCGCATGCTCCAGGCGGATTCCGCGCAGGCGGCCCGTCTGCGGCTGGTGCAGATGTTCGCTCCCGGCTCCGCCTGGGCCAAGGCCAATCCCGGCCTCGTCGATTCAGCGCAGAAGGCGCGCGAGATGGCGCTGCGACAGAGCGCGCAGTACGAGCTGGCGGCAGCGCAGGGCACGAGTGGAAATCGTGCGAAGTACGCCGATGCGGCACGCCTCTACAAACAGTATCTCGAGGAGTTCCCGAAAGCCGACAGCTCACGCGTCGTGAATCTCTATTATGCCGAGGCGCTGTTCGGTCAGGGCGACTACGCGAACGCGGGCGCGCAGTACTCGCGCGCCGCGTACGCCTACTCGGGCAAGGACAGCATCTCGCAGGAAGCCGGGCGCAACGCGATCGTCGCGTTCGACTCGGCACTCGTGAAGAACAAGGGCGATCGGGCGGCTCAGGATTCTCTCTTCCGCGCGGTGGATCAGTACGTTGCCGCGTATCCGAACACGGACCTCGCGAAGAAGGCGCTCATCGAGAAGGGGCGTCGCGCGTCCGAGACGCAGCGGTGGGACGTGATGAGCGAGACCTTCCGCACGTACGCGCAGCGCTACCCGAACGATCCGTATACACCCACCGCGCAACGCCTCGTGGGCGACGCGCTCTACCGCGGCGGCCAGTACTCGCAGGCGCAGGCACAGTGGGAGTCGGCGCAGCAGCTTGCCATGTCCACCGGCCGGCGCGCCCTCGCCGATTCGATCGCCTCCACTCGCACGACGGCGGCGGCGAACTACGCCGATACACTCATCAAGCAAGGGAACTACAGCCGCGCCGCCGAGGATGTGTACGTCTCATACGCGAAGGCGAACCCGAAGTCGGCGAAGGCGCCGGACGCGCTTCGCAACGCCATCGAGACGTACATGGCGGCTGACAGCGTGGCGCGCGCCAAGGGGGATCAGGGCGCGTCTCGTCAGGCACGTCAACGTGCGGCGGAGCTCTCGCAGGAGCTCGTCACGTCGTATCCGGACTACAAGTATCGCCTTCAGTATCAGACCCTGCGCGCCAGGCTGCTGGCCGAGTCAGGCAACCGCGACGCCGCCGTCGGCGCATACCAAGAGCTCGTGGCGCAGAACCCGTCGTGGTCCGGCCGACCTGATGCGATGGTTCGGATCGCCGTACTGCTCGACTCTGCTGGGAAGAAATCAGAGGCGGCAAAGGCGTACGAGCAGTTCGCGAACGCGTATCCACGCGATCAGCGCGCACCGGGCGCCTTGTACAACGCGGCGGTCACATACAAGGAAGCAGGGGACAACGTCGCGGCGGCCCGGGCGTTCGGGACCTTCGCCCAGCGCTTCCCACGAGATCAGCGTGCGGACGACGCTCAGGCCGCGCGTCTCGACCTGCTTCGCTCGTCAGGCGATACCGCGGCGGCCAACGCCGCACTGGCTGATGCGTGTGCGCGTCCCACCGCGGATCTCCGCGAGGCGTGCAATGCGACCGCCGCGAAGCAGACGTTCGAGAGCGGCGTCGCGATGTTCCGTCAGTATCAACAAATGCGCTTGCGCATAGCGACACGAGGGCAGCTCACTCAGGCCGGCGTGAAGCGCGCGTCGGCGCCGAAGCAAGCGGCGCTCACTCGGGTAACGCAGCAGTTCGCGGCGGCCATCCGCAGCGGTGTGCCCGAGTACCTCGCTGGCGCCAGCTACTACGTGGGGTTGGCGCAGTGGGAGTACGGCAACTTCCTGAAGAACGTCGAATTGCCGGCGAACCTCAACGACGCCGAGCGGCAGGCAGCGCAGCAAGGCGCAACGGAGCAGGCGGAGCAGTTCTTCAACGCAGCGCGCCAAACGTGGCAGGAGCTCCTGGTCAAGGCGCAGTCCACGCCGGCGCTCGCGAATGATCCGAAGGCGAAGAAGTGGCTGGATCGAGCTCGTTTCGCCGTCAACGGGAACGTCGACACGAATCCCGGCGGGCCATGAGACTCTCGATGCGGCATTCCGAGCGAAGGTGCGAAGCGCCGAAGCGAGGAACGATCGGAAGGAAAGCGCGGAGAGTAATGATGCATTGGAATCGAATCGCACTCGTAGCGCTCGGCCTCGTCATGACGGCTGCGGCCGCGCAGGCGCAGCAGCCGACCCAGCAGCCCGCGCAGCCGCCAACTCGGCGTCGTCAGGCGCCGATCGAGATCCGCGGTCAGGTGCCGACACCGCAAGTCGTCACGGTGCGTCCGCGCGCGATGCCGGCCTACAGTCGGCAAGTGCTCGTGCCGCGCTTCTTCGATCACGACTTCTGGCCCGAGATCCAGCTCGGGTATCAGCTCGTACCGGAGCGGCAGGTCAACGGCCGCCTCATCGGCGACACACTTCACACCACCGCCGACAGCCTCACCGCACAACGCACGGATACGACGGGCGCGCGGCGCGACTCCCAGCGCCCGCGAACGGACTCGACGCGTGCGCGGCAGGTTCCGGCGGACACGCTCGCGCGCAAGCCGGGCACGCCTCCTGCCCGATGAACCACGAGCGACCGCGCCCCCTTTCTTCGCGAACCAGGCTCACGCCTTCTGAGGAGACTTGACCCACATGGGCACCATCATCGAGTGGTATAAGAACGGCGGACCGATCATGAACTTCATTCTGCTGGTCGGCGTCATCGGGCTAGCGGTCTTCATCGAGCGGTTCTATACGATCGTCATCAAGTCGAAGGTGAACGGCCGCACGTTCATCGAGCGCGTGATCTCCCTGGTGCGCGCCGGCAAGATCGACGACGCGATCAAGCTCTGCGCGAAGTCCACGGCGGCGCTGCCGGACATGGGGTTACTCATTCTCCGCAGCCGCAGCCGCGACGAAGGCGATCTGCAGAACGTGGCCGACGCCGCCGCGCTCTCCGTGATGCCGAAGCTCACGCGCCGCCTCCAGTATCTCCCGATGTTGGCGAACGTCGCGACGCTGCTCGGTCTGTTCGGAACGATCTACGGTCTGCGCGAAGCGTTCGCGTCCGTTGCGTCGGCGAGCGCCGCCGAACGGTCGTCGCGTCTCGCCGCGGGCATCGCGATCGCGCTGAACGCCACGGGCTTCGGCCTGCTCGTCGCCATCCCGCTGTCGGTGGCGCACGCGTACCTCGTCAGTCAGTCGGAGACCATCATCGAGCAGATCGACGAATTCTCCGTTCGCCTCATCAACGCTCTCATCGATCGTCCGGACGTTCGTCTCGGACACCGGTAAATCATGGCTCACGCCACGTCACGTTTTCACAAGGCCAAGCAGCGACGCGCCGAGCGCGCGCCGCTGACGGCGCACGGGGCGATCAATCTCGTGCCGTTGGTCGACATTCTCACCGCGATCGTGTTCTTCAGTCTCCTCACGTACACGGGCGCGGTCATGTCGACCCTCACGGCGTTCGACCTCCAGCTGCCACCAGTGGTCGTGACCGCGGACCAGGCGAAGACGAACGCCGCGCAGAAGGACACGCTGACGCTGATTCTCGCGGTGAAGATACGCGACGGAAAGTTGAGCGTGGAGCACTCGGGTGGCGCTGGCGGCGCGCCCTTCCAACAGGTGATCGGCAGCACGAAGGGTGCGGCGCTCGATACGCTCGAGACGCTGCTCGCGCAGATCAAGCAACAGTTCCCGGACAACAAGGACGTGCTCGTGGTGCCTGACGACGCCGTGCCGTACGACGACATCGTGCACGTACTCGAGCGCATCAAGCTGGCGAGGTTCTCGGGGATCTCGATCGGCAGCAGAGAGCGAGCGACTCAGATCGCGGCGTCGACCGGGGGGAGGGACTAAATGTCATTGACTCCACGCGCGCGAGCCATGCGCGAGGCACGCCGCTCGGCGCAATTCAGCAAGTTCCGGCTCGTGCAGCTGAATCTCATACCGCTGGTCGACACGTTCGTCTCGATCGTGTTCTTCGCGCTCACCACGGCGACCGTGGGCGAGCTCATTCCCGTGATGACCGGTGTCTCGCTTCCCGAAACGAAGGTCGGGTCACCGGCGCTTCAGCAGAACACCATCGGCATCGGATCGAATCCGGCGCAGATCACGTTCAACGGTCATGCACTCATGACGGTGCAGCAGGCTGCCGCCGCGCCGTCGAACGACCCCGCGCAGCCGCTCCTCGTGCCGTCGCTCTACGCGGCGCTCAAGAGCGCCGCCGATTCCATTCGTCGCGCGAAGAACATTCCGCAGGACCAGTCGGTCGATTCGCCGCTCGCGATTCAGGGCGATCGAACCATGCGCTTCGATCTCCTGTCGCGCATCATGCAGACGGCACGGCTGGCCGGCTTCAGGACGCTGACACTCCAGGTCAAACGCACCACACCTGGCGAAACGACCGCGTCGACCACGACCTGACATGGCTACTCCGATGACGCCGGCGACTCCTGCCGGGAGCCCTCCACCTCGCGAACCGAACGACGACCTCGCGCGTTCGCGGCTGGAGTTCATCGATCCCGAGCAACGTACGCTGCTCTGGTCGTACGCGATTTCGGCGGGCCTCGCGATCATCTGGTTGATCATCGTCGGGATGTACAAGGCGCCGCCGCCGTCGCTCTTGCCGCCTGACGAGAGCGTAACGATCAATCTCGAACCTGAAAGGCCGGCACCGCCGCCGCCGGCGGTGGAGCCGCCGGTGGCCACGAGCCCCACGGAGAACAGGGCGGCGGGCCCGAAAACACCGGAACCCAAGCAGATCGCCAGCACTGGACCGCGCAACCTGCCGGCCGGTCGCAGAGGGCCGAAGGGAAATCCCCGTCCAGGACCGCCGGGCTCGAGAACGGAAACCAACAGCTCGGGCGCGATCGGCACCGCGTTCGGCACGGGCAGTGGCGCCGGCACCGGCGGGCTCGTTGGCGACGTGTCGGGAATACTCCGCGGCGTGGCGGTAGCAAACGGCTCCGGAGGCACCGGCGGCGGCCAGGGCGGACGGGGCGGAGGCGGCGCCGGCGGCAAATCCGTGCTCGGCTACGGCCAGGGCGGGGAGGGAGGCGTTAGGCCTG
>Ga0075434_100005747_pt1 | contig 11326 bp, 11 predicted proteins | sample RhiMethybrSRZTD3_FD_75298 | JGI IMG/M metagenome (GOLD analysis project Ga0075434, IMG submission 75298) | Populus rhizosphere microbial communities from Tennessee, USA - Rhizosphere MetaG P. TD hybrid SRZTD3 | ecosystem: Host-associated > Plants > Roots > Rhizosphere > Soil | place: USA...
AAACGGAGGAAGAGGGATTCGAACCCCCGGTACGGTTCCCCGTACAGCGGTTTTCAAGACCGCCGGTTTCAACCACTCACCCATTCCTCCGGCATTTAGAAGCAATAGCTTACCAGGATCGACGCTGCCAAAGAAACCCTCCGGTCCGCTTTTAGTCCGCCTTTGGTCGGCTGAGACTTCTAAGCAGATTAGGAAGCCGGGAAGTATTTTAGATTTTCAATCCCGTGTACCGGGCTTCTAGTGAGTGTTTCCCTCCCATGGATTCCGCTTTGGTGAGGTCGCTTTTGAACGAGATTCGCATCCTTAGATCAACGTGTTTGCGACCGCTCTAGCGTCAGCGAACGGTGAATCGCATTCAATAGATCTCGATCGCAAAAAGGTTTCGTGAAAACGCCGACAGCACCTGCCTTCAGAGCACGGATTAACACCAAATCGTCCGCCTGTGCCGTAATGAAAATGATCGGAATCTGAACATTGGCGAGTGATAGTTCTCGTTGAAGATCTAATCCGCTAAGTCCAGGCAAGCCGATATCCAGAATCAGACAACTGGGTAAGCCTGGGATGTCGCTATGCAAAAAATCGTAAGCCGAAGCAAAGAGCTGCGGCTCGAATCCGGCTGACCGTAGAAGATTCTTCAGAGCAGTACGCATCGAGAGATCATCTTCCACAACAAATACGCTGATGTTTTTGCCTTTAATATCGGACGCTTTCGGGAATTCGGCCAGCTCAGTATTTATGTCGTCGAGCTTTCCAATTGCTTGTTTCGGGATCATCGCTTGTTTTCCTCTCGGCCAAGAAAGTTGGTCTTTTCCCCAACTTTGGTACTCCGGAAGTGTTGGTGGTTCTCCTATCGAAAAAAAACGAGGGTTACCAATACAAATGTCGGGATCAGGACCGCGGCGGAATACAGCATATAGCGCCCAAAGGACGGCATTTCGATTCGGTGGTGTTCGGCAATACTCTTCACCATGAAATTGGGTCCGTTGCCGATATAGCTGTTCGCACCCATAAATACCGATCCTGCCGAAACGGCACGTAGAAGTGACACGCCGAGGTCTGATTGAAGCAAACCGCTTAGACTTTCCGTTTTGGCGCCAACTACCCCGAGCGCCATTGACGTGAAAGTCAGATAGGTCGGCGCGTTGTCTAGGAAACTCGACAACGTGCCGGACATCCAGAAGTACTGCCAGGGTGCGTGAATTCCCATGGTGGCCGATCGCATTCGGAGAACTTCCAACGCGGGAACCATCGTAATAAATATACCCGCGAAGACAGCGGCGACTTCCAGAATAGGATGAAAATGGAAATGATTTTCTTCGTGAATATTCTTGGAAGTGGTGAACCATGAGGTAAGAGCCATGGAAATCATCAGCAGCTCTTGAACTCCTCGTGGCCAGGCAAAGTAGCCGCTGGAAATGGCCGCCACCATCACTCCTGCGAGAAAAAAGAAATTGCGCTGGCCTTCAATACGCAACCGTCGACGAGGTTGAACATCTTCTGCGAGCGCTCCTGGAGTTTCAACGTCTTCGCGTACAAAGATGAATTGATCGTAAATATTGAATACGAGTAAAACGACGCCAACGGCCGTTACCCAGATCGGGATCAGGTTTAAAGTCCACTGAAACGGGACACCACGAAGAAAACCAAGGAAGAGTGGCGGGTCACCGAGAGGCGTCAAAAGTCCACCGATATTGCTCACGACGAAGATAAAAAAAATCGCCAAGTGCGCTCGGTTTTGACGTTTCCGGTTTGCGCGGAGGTATGGCCGAATGAGTAGCATCGACGCCCCCGTCGTTCCGATCAAATTCGACAGCAAAGCTCCAATGCCGAGAAATGCTGTGTTGCTTAGCGGCGTTCCCGCAAACTCCCCTTTGATGTAAATGCCGCCGGAAATCACATACAGAGAGCCCAAAAGGACGATGAACGAGATGTAATCGATCAATGACTCAAGCAACAGATGCGCGCCGCTCGGCATAACAATCACCAAAACCGGCACAGACATGCACAGACTCAATAGGAGCTTGTTCCTGTTCTTGTCCCACCAATGGGACAGAGTTAAGGGGACAACGGCTATTGAAAGGAGCATCATCAGAAATGGAACGACACTCCATAACGGAAACGCCAAATCTACCTTCCTCTCAGCTGGAATTGATATCCGATGCGGGGTGCGTTCACCAAAAGTCGCGGTTTCTGGGGGTCGCTTTCAAGTTTCTGCCGGAGTTGCCCCACCAGCACGCGAATATGCTCTACACCCCGGCGTTTCTGCGATGTCCAAGCTTGCAGAAGCCGCTCGTACGTTAGTACGCGGTCGGCATTTTCAATCAGGAGTGAAAGGATCCGATATTCCAGGGGTGTCAAATGCACGTTCTTGCCGGAAACTTGAACTCTGCGATGGCGAAAATCGACTTCCAACCCTCCGGCTCGAAATATTGGACGAGGTGTCTCCCGTTTCATAGCAGCATGGCGGAGGGCCACCCGTATTCGCGCTCCCAATTCGCCAATCGAAAACGGGTTGGGAATAAAACCATCAGCACCAGCGTCGAGGGCGGCGGTTAAGAAATTCAAACTTGATAGCGCAGAAATTACGACGACGACACTCTCCGTTTCCGCGCAAATTTGCCGCACAAAATCGATGCCATCGATGTCCGGCAGGCAGATATCGGTTAGGACGAGTGTCGGCGTAAAGAATTTGATCAGTGCCATTCCCTGAGCGGCAGTGGATGCCTCCAGCAGACAACAATCCAGACACGATAGACACCGACGCAACATTTCGCATGCTGTAGCATCGTTGTCGATAAGAACGATCGTAGGGCGGTTTGAATGCTTCATAGCCGGTTTAGCGGAGATGAAATCCAACTGGATTTCATCTCCAAACGTTATGTATTAAACGCTTCTGGCCGGCACGACGGCGGGAGCCTTTCCGACGGAGGTGTGCCCCGACAATTCGGGTAACCCCAGGTTGTCCACTACTCCAACGTAACCAGGCACACCCATTTCGTCCATATCGAGGCCCTCGGCCTCGACTTCCGGCCTTACGCGCAGGCCAACGGTTACATCGATCAGTTTGAAAACGATGAATCCCAATGTTCCGATCACGACGATGTTGGTACCCACGCCGATACATTCCGCAATGAATTGGGATGCGTCGCCGTAGAACAATCCTCGCACGGTCCCAGGAACTCCGTTCCAGCCATCGCCATAGGTTCCATCCGCAAGGAGACCAAGAGCCAAACACCCCCATGCCCCGTTTACACCGTGCACCGCGATTGCACCGACTGGATCGTCGATCTTCAGCCGTCGTTCGATAAAGAAGGCCGCTTCAACCACGAGAATTCCCGAAATAATTCCGATGAGACATGCGCCCGGCGCGTTGACGAAGGCACAGGGCGCTGTGATTGCGACGAGACCAGCGAGCATTCCGTTACACATCATGCTTGGATCCGGTTTCCCACTGCGAACCCACCACATCCACAGAGTTGTTGCAAAAGCACCAAATGCACCGGCTAACATCGTGTTTGTTGCTACAACAGAGATGCGAAGATCCGTTCCGGCCAGAGTGGAGCCCGGATTGAATCCGAACCAGCCAAACGCAAGAATGAATGTTCCGATCATCGCCATAGGAATGCTGTGAGCGGGAATTACATTGGCGGTTCCGTCTTTCTTGTATTTCCCAAGCCGAGGGCCAATCATCAGCGCTCCAACAAAAGCGAGTACTCCCCCTGTCAGGTGAACCACTGATGAGCCTGCAAAGTCGGCATGGCCATGTCCTAATCTGAAATTGGCTCCGAGCTGGGATAACCAACCGCCCCCCCAAACCCAGTTGCCGAATACGGGATAGATAATCGACCCAACAAGCAGGCCGTAGATAACAAACGCAGAGTATCTCCACCGCTCGGCCATGGCTCCGGTGGGAATCGTCGCTGTCGTGTCCATGAACACCATTTGGAACAAGAAAAGAGCAAAGACGGCTGTGTCGTAGCCGGCGCCTGTCAGGAAAAATCCCTTGGCCCCGAATAGGCCAAACGTATGGCCAAATAAATTGATAGTAACTTCGTGATTAAGGCCAGCGTATCCGCCCATCGTTCCTATCGCGCCGAGCCCTCCGAACATGATTCCGAAACCGAGCACGTAAAAGCCGATCATGCCAAGGGGATAAATTAGAAAGTTCATCGCGAACGTGTGGGCAGCGTTTTTCGCCTGGGTCAAACCGGTTTCAACCATCGCGAAACCGGTTTGCATGAACATGACGAGGAAACCCGTAAGAAGCGTCCACATCATGTTGATGGCCACTCGGTTGTGACCAACAGTGGCAGCTAATTCCTCCATTGTTGGCTGGCCTGCTTTCGCTGCAGGAATATCAGAAGCGGAACCAGTATTGGCGCCGCTGGGATCCGGTTTGGGTTCGGCTTGACTGAATGCCAAGGTGCAACCAACCAACAGCATCAGTAAAAGCACTCCAACTCTTCTCATTGAATGTCTCCTTGGTTTCGAAATCGACCTAGCGTTGATGCGCGCGTCGGCCCAAAAAAAAGACGCCCGCAGGCGAAATTTCACCCGGGACGTCGGTGTCGGAGCCGGAGCAACAGTGTCCGGCCGTAAAAAAGAAAAACCTCAATCCAGTGAATTCAGATTGAGGACTTCATCGTCAAACGGCGCACATCATCGTGACGCTGTGATGGAATTTCTAAATTAACTTTTTCTTTATGTCAATAAAGAATTTTAACTATAAGGACGAGCTGATTCTGTCGTCAGCCGATAACCGATGCCGGATTCTGTTCGTAAGTACCGGGGCTCAGTGGGATCCAATTCGATTTTTCGCCGCAGTTGCAACATATACACTCTCAAGTATTGGATTTGATCTTCATGATCCGGCCCCCATGCTTCATTCAACAACTGACGATGCGTGACGACCTTGTCGGCATGCCGAACGAGCACCTCGAGAAGTTTGTATTCGATGCGTGTCAAATGCACTTCCGTTCCCGCGACTGTAATTCGCTTTGTAGCAAAATTCACTTCGAGATCCCCTGCGCGAAAAACAGAAGATGTTGCCGGGTCCGGAGCGGTTGAACGGCGAAAGACAGCACGGAGCCGAGCCAAGAGTTCGCCGACAGCGAACGGCTTGTTGACGTAATCGTCGGCGCCGGCGTCCAATGCAAGGATCTTGTCGCGTTCGCGCGAGCGAACCGAAAGGACGATGATGTGAACAGCCCTGTTCCATTGCCGCATCCGTCGTATAACCTCAATCCCATCGAGATCGGGTAGCCCAAGATCAATTACGATCACATCCGGTGGATTCTCGACTGCTTGTGACAGGCCTTTAGCAGCGGTACTGGCTTCACGAAGCCTGTAGTTTTCGGCAGAAAAAGTGGTGCGCAGGAATTTGCGGATTTGGACATCATCTTCGATGAGAAGAATCTCCGGAACAGTATCAACGGCACGGCGCTGCGTCATCTTAGTGAAGTTTCTGATATTTGTTGAACCGGCGGCGGCGCGCCTTCCATCGGTAATTCCATCGTGATCGTCGCGCCACCCGTGCTTGAATTCGAAGCTGAAATGACGCCTTGATGACGTTCCACTATCGCTCGACAAATAGCCAGTCCCAGTCCGGCGCCCCGAATACCGTCTGTCTTGCCCCTGAAAAACTTCTCAAATACTTGCCGTTCCTGCCCCAGCGGAAAACCGGGCCCATTGTCACGAAGAAAGACAAGCAGCTTCTGGCCGTGCGACACCGCCGAAATTCCAATCCTGCTTTCCGGTGGCGTGTACTTCGCGGCGTTCTCGAGAAGATTGATGAAGAGTTGTTCCAGGAGAACACCGTCAGCATAAATGAGTGGAAGATCGCTTGGAATGTTTGTTGTGACTATTCGGCTACCCAATAATTTCTTGGTGTTCGTCAGGGCGGACACGATGATTTCTTCAAGCGGTTGCCAATCTCGCTTTATGTCAAGGCCTTCTTCCAGCCTTGTCATTTCGAGCAGGTTCGTCACAACCTGATTTAGCCGTTCGGCCTCATCCGCAATGCTCTGCGTAAGTTCATGCCGTTCAGATTTGTCAAGGCGGTCCTCCTCTTCCAGCAGACTGGTCGCCGCGCCGTAAATGGAGGACAAGGGCGTTTTGATGTCATGAGAGACGGCGCTCAATAGTGAGTTCCGCGTACGCTCCGATTCAACTGCAATTTGGGAGCTCAGCACTTGGGCGGCCTGAGCGCGGATTTTGAATGTAAGAGTACTTATAACCAGGGCGACAACCAACATCGCAATGAGTGTCAGGACGTAATTAGAGTTCTCCAAAACGAAGCTGTCCCGAAAAGGCACGCAAAAGTAATGAAAAGCTGTAACGCTCAATAGCGCGTTCAGGATTGCTGCGGACCGGCGAAGTCTCATTGCGACCACGACGACTCCAAGCAAGTAGAGCATCGCGAATGTTGCGGTCTCTAAACGATTTCGCAGCAGCAGTGCAACGACCGTACAAGTGCCCACAACGGCGATGCTTATCACGCAATCCACTATCGGGGATGTGCTCGATTGCAGCGACATTCGCGATTGATCGTTAATCATATTACGATGCGACGGCTTCAACTGCGAGGGCGAGGCCCATGCCGCCGCTGATGCACAGGGTGGCCAGGCCGTAGCGGGCATTTCGTTTTTGCATTTCGTGGACGAGTGTTGTGACGATTCGGGAGCCGGTGCAGCCGATGGGGTGACCGAGCGCGATCGCACCACCATTCACATTGACGCGATTGGGATCGACCGGTAAATCGCGTAAACACGCGATGACCTGTGCGGCGAACGCTTCATTAATCTCGACCAGATCGAATTGGTCCAACTTCATGCCGGTCTTCGCGAGCAGCTTTCGCACAGCAGGCACCGGCCCGATACCCATAATCTTCGGATCCACCCCTGCGACGCTGTAGTCGATGATTCTCGCTATGGGCTTCAGATTGCGCCGCCTGGCTTCATCTTCGGACACGAGAACCGTGGCAGATGCACCGTCCGTGATGCCCGACGAATTGCCTGCCGTGACCGTTCCGGTTTTCGAGAAGACTGGCGCAAGTTTGGTCATATCGGAGAGCGATGCGTCCATGCGTACGTGCTCGTCGAAGTCGAGTTGCCTGGTCTCGCCTTTTTTCCCGGACACCGATACCGGAACTAACTCTTCCGCAAATCGCTTCGAGCGAGTGGCGGCGGTAGCGCGCTGTTGGCTTCGCAAGGCGTATTCGTCCTGCTCTCCGCGCGAAATCTTGTAAATAGTCGCGAGATTCTCGGCCGTTTCGCCCATCACGAGTTCGGCAAGTGGGCAATAGAAGCCGTCGCGATACATGCCGTCGACCAGCTGCTGGTTGCCCAGCCGGAGACCCCATCGCGCCTGATCGATGAGGTATGGAACGTTGCTCATCGACTCCATGCCTCCGGCAACGATGACTTCTGCGTTACCTAAAAGGATTTGCTGGGTCCCCAAGATGATCGCCTTCAGGCCCGAGCCACAGGCTTTGTTGACAGTGTATGCACAGACCTCTTGGGGGATGCCGGATCGGAAACCAACCTGCCGCGCCGGATTGGGGCCATTGCCCGCCCCCCGAGCATGCCCCATTATTACTTCATGGACCATGGCGGGCTCGAGACGGGCATGGATGAGGGCCGCCTTCACTGCGATCACTCCAAGGTCAGCTGCGCTTAGAGGTGCGAGCGTCCCGCCGAATTTTCCAATCGCGGTCCGGACGGCCGACGCAATGAATACCGGTCGCATAATTGTCTCCCTACTATAATCGCTGCCGATGAAAACGGAGGATCTAAAAATTCTCCTTGCGCTAGAGCCGAAATGGACTGTTTCCCTTAATGGGCTTGAGTTTCTGACGATGCGATCTTCCGACATTACTTTGGAAGACTCCGCAATTCGAGTCGCCGGCCATTTCCGCCGGATTGTGAAACTGGAGTGGCTGCGGCCCAATGTTGTTCGAATTCAGGGCCGCTCTAAATTCCGAACAGGACTGGACGCGATCACGCTATACGCCGGCGAGCGATTGCCCTCCGCCATCGATCTCCAGCGGCGCCGCAGAGCTTTCCAGGTGGAAATCGGTCGAGCGCTCTGCTCTTACTTTGGTGTGCGGAGAATCGAGCGACATATGCGCCACTCGGATCGCCAGCATGGCATCGGCGGTGCCTATCCAAGATTTTTGGCGGGTGGGAACGCAGTGATCGCGGTGGATCCCGACGAATCTTCGGCCGTTATCAACGGATTGATGCGAGCATCTCTGCTTTGGGCCGCGCTCGTGCACAAACGTGTCGTCGCGGTCGTTCCAGCCGGCCGGAAGCAAACGATTTGCAGCAGATTGCGCATGATGGCAAAAGCTCGGCGCCTGGTCCAGTGGCTGGAATGGGACGGTGTAGGCATCATCCCGCTGCAGGAATCCACCTCTGAGCCGGTGACGGATATTCAGGAATTTGCGATCCCCGACGTGGCAGCCGAAGTTGATCGGATCTGTAGTCTTGCACCGGAACTGTTGCAACCGGTTCCCCACATCGCGGGCAATGGCATATCTGTTCGATTACGGGGAATTGAGATTGCACGCGTGTCTGCAGAAGGAACCACTTATCCGTTAGGTGAACCGCTGTCTGACGTGATCCGCGAGATCGCCGCGGTTCGGCGCGAAGGTCACTCCCATCCCCTCTCGCGCGCTCACGAAGAGCGGTGGCTGGAGTCCAACTTAATTCGTGAGATCCGCCAACTGCTGCCCTTTGTGGACGCTCGCCACATTTATCCGCAAGTCCCGAGCTTTGTTGGTGAAGAGCGCAGCATAATCGACCTTTTAACCGTCACAAAGGAAGGCCGGCTCGTTATCATCGAGATTAAAGCTTCCGCGGATCCGGAGCTCCCGTTTCAGGCTCTAGATTATTGGATAGCGGTGGAACGGCATCGTAAAGCCGGCGACTTTCGAAATAAAGGCTACTTCGCTGGGTGTGAATTGCGCAACGAACCCGCGCTGCTCGTGTTGGTCGCTCCGTTGCTCGCGTACCACAGGACGGCCCATCGGCTCATTTCGTTTTTCCCAGACGAGGTGCCAGTGACGGAAATCGGCATTAATCAGAGATGGAAGGGACAGATACGAATCTTGCGCCGTAGAGGGATGCTCGGTTAGGCTGAGGATGGAGAATCAATATGACAATCAGGCATTTGCTTGTTTTCGTGATCGCTGTGCTGCTGGTCACAAGCATGTCCATGGGCTCTTCACCACAAGGGCCAAAGAAGGACATCGGCAAAGATGGGCCGGTGTCCGTTGGCCCGTCGGATGGAAAGAGCACACCACCATCAAAGGGTGACGATCAACTGCCGAGGACTACTTTATCGATTGATGTCGATGTTGTGACATTTGACGTCGTCGTCACGGACCAGAGTGGCAACCCAATCGGCGGTCTCGAGAAAAAACACTTCAGGGTTTTCGAGGATGATGTTGAACAAACGGTGACCAATTTCAGCCCGACCGAGGCGCCGCTAACGGTTGTCATTCTCGCCGAGTTCAGCAATACATTTGGTTACTACTTCGACGATGTCGTCGGCCCCGCTGCGGGATTCATCGAAAGTCTTCGCCCTGACGATTGGGCGGCGTTGATCGCATTCGATATTCGGCCGGAAATTCTGACCGATTTCACAAAGAACAAGAGAGAACTGTTCAGCGGACTCAGCCGCATGCGCATTCCGGCCTACAGTGAAACATGTCTCTACGACGCGGTGTATGACACACTTCAACGCCTTGAGAATGTCGACGGAAAGAAAGCTATTTTTCTGCTGAGCACAGGCCTCGATACCAACATCAGCAAACACACGTATGGGGAAGCTCTGAAAAAAGCGGAGTCGTCGGACACCATGATCTACTCCGTTGGCATGGGACAGCTGGCGCGTTTGTATTACGAGACACGGTTGTCCAGCCTCGACCAGATCACGTTCCTGCAAGCTGATAACGTGATGCGATCCCTCGCCGAGGCTACTGGAGGCTACGCCTGGTTTCCGCGTTTCCAAGGGGAATATCCCGGCATCTATCAGCAGGTCAGTGCAAATCTCCGAAATGAATACAGCCTCGGCTTCGTACCGAAGGTTCGCAAGACCGACGGAAAACTGCACAAGCTACGAGTTGAAGTTCCCCCGCTCGACGTCAATCACGACGGAAAGCCCGATAAGCTGAAAGTACGACATAAGAAGGGATACTACGCGCCGAAGAGCTAACTGTTGGCGCCTGTTAATTCCCAATTCTATGATTCGCAAACCGGCAGTCTCAGGTCGGTTTTATCCTGCGCAGCCCGCGGCGTTGATTGAAACGCTCGATGGGTTTCTACACCCCGCACAGCAATCAACGGCGTTTGGCGTCATCGTGCCACATGCCGGATACATGTATTCGGGACATGTGGCAGGCGCCGTCTACTCACAGATTCACCTGCCTCCGCGGATCATCGTTCTTTGCCCCAACCACACCGGTTACGGAGTACCGCTGTCGATTATGAAGTCGGGCGCGTGGCAAACGCCGCTCGGTTTGATGCAGATCGATGAGGAACTCTGCACGGCGCTGATGTCCGCGGATTCGCATTTGCAGGACGATATCGAAGCGCACCGATTCGAACACGCTCTCGAAGTTCAGTTGCCCTTCTTGCAGCGCATCAGCGGGAGTTCGCTTCGTTTCGTTCCCATAACTTTAGGCACTGGCAATCTACAAAGGCTGCAGGAGCTAGGCAAAGCGATTGCAGAAACTGTTGAGTCCGTCGCACCGGATTCGCTGATTGTGGCCTCGAGTGACATGAATCATTACGAATCGGACGCAGTCACGCGAATCAAAGATCGCAAAGCCATTGATGCAATTCTTGCAATGGATCCTGAAGGCCTTTACGACGTTGTTCGGCGAGAGCACATTTCCATGTGCGGCTACGGTCCAGCGGTATCGATGTTGACTGCCGCGAAACAGTTGGGGGCCTCGAAGTCGACACTGGTGAAATACGCCACATCCGGCGACGCATCCGGGGACTTCGACCGCGTGGTCGGATATGCCGGAATTATCGTTGCTTGATCGGAATGTGGATAGGATCCGACATCGGCGGCACGATCTGGTTTGGCTGATAGCCCGGGCTCGTCGGATTGTTCACCACCGGAGGTACGATGGCGCCGGAATCTCTTGGTTGGCGGCCGCGACCTCCTCTCCGATCGTCTCCCAGGGAAAAGGGGTAAACGTAATATGTCGGGGGGAAAATGTAATCCCCATACAGCACATTCGGCGGCAGGCTCGGCGCCAAAAGCGTCGGAAGAGGTGGCAACGGCAAAATATCGATCGGTCTTTCCATGGTGG
>Ga0075434_100005757_pt1 | contig 11316 bp, 10 predicted proteins | sample RhiMethybrSRZTD3_FD_75298 | JGI IMG/M metagenome (GOLD analysis project Ga0075434, IMG submission 75298) | Populus rhizosphere microbial communities from Tennessee, USA - Rhizosphere MetaG P. TD hybrid SRZTD3 | ecosystem: Host-associated > Plants > Roots > Rhizosphere > Soil | place: USA...
GACTTCCCGAACCGTGCGCAGATCTGGTGGCCGATGGAGCTGATGGACCAGAGCAAGTCACGCACCTCGCACAACTGGGACGTGGTGGGGCGGCTCCGGCCGAGGGTCGAACCCGTAATGGCGGAACGCGAACTGGCCACCATTCTGGCGTCGCTGAAGCCACAGTACTACCCCGACTTCGACGCAACCGGCGCGGTGGTGACGGGTCTGCAGCAGGCGGAGACCGCGACACTGCAGAAGCCGCTTTGGCTGCTGCTCGCAGCCTCGGGCGTGTTTCTGCTCGCCGCGTGCACCAATCTGGCGAGCGGGCTGCTGGCGCGGGGGACGGCACGCCTCGGCGAGCTGACGGTGCGCTCGGCGCTCGGCGCGACGCAACTTCGGCTGGCGCGGCAGCTGCTCACCGAGAGCCTGTTGCTCGCGGTGCTCGGCGCCGTCGTGGGGCTGGGCCTGGCGATCGGGCTGCTCAAGCTCTTCACCCCGCTCGCCCCAGCAACCCTGCGCATGGACCTGGTGCGGGTGGACGGCTGGGTGGTGCTCGCGGCGCTCGGGATGACCATTGCCACGACGCTGGGATTCGGGCTGATTCCCGCGCTGCGGCTGGCGACGGTCTCGACGGTGACCGAGCTCAGGGAAGCTGCGGTCGGCATGGCGAGCACGCGGCGGATGCGGGCCTGGAACACGCTGGTTGCGGCGGAAGTCGCGCTCGCGGTCGGCCTGCTGGCGGGGTCGGTGCTGCTGATCAAGTCGTTCCAGCGGGTGATGGCCACCGAGCAGGGCTTCGATCCCGCCGGCGCGCTGGCCCTGAGCGTGGACCTCCCATCGGTGAACTATCCAGGCAATTCGTCGCGGGTGCAGGAATTCCATACCCGGCTGCTGGCGCGGGTGGCCGAGCTGCCGGGAGTGACGGCGGTGGGATTCGCCAACATGCTGCCGCTCTCGGGCGGCGGGCCGAGCGGCTCGCTCCGGATCGAAGAGAAGCCGCTGGATCCCAAAGGGCCGTTCAACGCCTACGCGATCTACCGCGTGGTGGGCGGCGACTACTTCAAGGCGATGGGGATGGCGGTGCTCAAGGGCCGCGCGTTAGGCCCCGGCGACGACGCCTCGGCGCCGCGGGTGGTGGTGATCGACGAAGAGTTCGCGCGGCAGGAGTGGCCCGGCCAGGATCCGCTGGGCAAGCGGCTGCGCCCCAGCGGCATGGATTCCGGCAAGGACGACGAGCCCTGGTTCACGGTGGTGGGAGTGGTGCGCAGCGTACGTGCGAGCTCGCTCACCGGCGGGCTCAGGCCGACCTACTACTTCGATTACCGGCAGCGGCCGCCCTACCGCTCCAATTCGGTGAGCTATGCGGTGCGCACCGCGCTGCCCGAGGCGAGCGCGGCGCCGGCGCTCCGCGACGCGATCCGAAGCGTGGATCCCGAGGTCCCGATGCTGCTCCGCACGCTCCCGGAAGTGGTGGCGCGCAGCGTGGCCGACAAGCGCTTCACCATGCTCATGCTGTCCTGCTTCGGCGGGCTGGCGCTGCTGCTCGCGCTGGTGGGGATCTACGGGGTGGTGTCGTACGCGGTCGCGCAGCGCACCCGGGAGATCGGCGTGCGGCGGGCGCTGGGCGCGTCGCCCTGGCGGCTCCAGGCCATGGTGCTGGGGGGCACGCTGCGGGCGATCCTTCCCGGGTTAGGTGCCGGGGTGCTGCTTGCGCTGGCCGCCGGCCGGGCCCTCGGGGCGCTGCTCTACGGGGTGCGGCCCTTCGATCCCGCCACCCTCGCGGCGGCGCTCGGGGCGCTGGGAGCGGCAGGCGTGGTGGCCAGCCTGGTTCCCGCCTGGCGTGCGGCCCGGGTGGATCCGCTCCGCGCCATGCGCTCGGAGTAGCGTCGCAGAACCATCCCCTCCGGTGTGTGGCCGAATCCATCCCATCCGTCGTAACCCGGGAGAGGATGACCTTGGGGAGGAGGATGGGTATGCTGACGCATCTAATGGTCGCAATCGCTCTGCTGGCGCAATCGACCGCCGTCAAAGTCGACATCAATACCAACAAGGGTGGCGGCGGGACCATGTGGTACTCGACCTGGTGGTTCTGGGTCCTGGTGGGACTGTTCGCGCTCATCGTCATCATCGCGATCACATCACGCAGCAAGACGGTGGTGCGGGATTGACGGCCGGGCCGGGCCCGCGCGCCAAGGCGCGCGGGTGGGCCTGAGCGTTACCCGGTCAGGCCGCGGCGTCGGAGCGAAAGGCGGAGTGGTCGTCGGGCACGGCGGGCAGGAGCCGGGGAAGTCCTAACCCGTGCACCCCGGCGACGTAGAGCGCCACGAAGACGCCGCCCTTGATCACGAGGTGCAGGACGGCGCTGGGCGGTGCCCAGCGCGCCGCCAGCGCGGCCAGCACTGCGGCGGTCGCGGCCAGCAGCACGGCACGGGCGTAGAGGCCCCAGGGAACGATGGTCGCGAGTCGTGCCCCGGTGGCGCGGGCGATGCGGGAGAGCAGGAAGAGCCAGTAGATCAGCGTCGCCAGCAAGGTCGCCACGGCCATGCCGAGCATGCCGAAGAGCCGGGTGGCCACGATGCCGAAGCCGGCGTTGAGCGTCAGGACCAGCCAGCTCGCGCGCCAGAGCGAAGGAGTGTCGCCCGCGGCGCGCAGGGTGCCGCCGTGGTCCGCGATCCGATGCAGCAGGAGCAGGCTGCAGATCTGGAAGGGCAGGACCGCCTCGGGATATTTGCCGCCGAATAACACGCGGAGCAGCTCGGGGGCAGCCACGACGCAGCCCGCCGTGACCCCCGCGACGACCAGAATCATCCGTGCGACGGCGGCGAGCCAGTAGGCGCGGGCCTGGTCGATCAGCCCATGGTGGAAGGCGTGCACCATGCGGGTGGCCAGCACCGCGCCCGCCGAGGTCGCGAGGATCGGGACGACGGGAACCTGGGTCGCGGCGATCGCGAAGGCGCCGAGGTGCAGCGAGTCCCAGCCGGCGACGATCCACTTGCCGATGCCGGTGTTGAGCGACGCCGCGAGAATCGAGAGACCCAGCGGGGCGGTGTAGGCGATCTGATAGCGCACCGAGGCCCGGTCCAGGCGCAGGGGCGCCGTCTTTTCGGTGAGGCGCAGCGTCAGGATGACGAAGGCGATCAGGCGCAGCGTCGCGTAGGCCACCAGCCCGTAGAGCGCACCGGTCACGCCGCGCCCGAGCAGAATCGGCCCGGTCACGCAGAGACAGCGGAGCAACGCGGCGATCGCGTTCCACGCCGCCGAGCCGAAAACGCGCTCCTCGGCCAGCAGGAGCAGCGGTGCACCCAGGGTCGGGACTTCGAGCAGGATCGCCAGCGCCAGCCAGGGCAACAGCTGGGGCAGCGCGAACGGCGAAGCGTGGAAGACCGGTCCGACGAAGAGGATGATCGTCGCCGCGATGGCTCCGGTGCCGGCGAGCAGCAGGGAGGTCTGCACCACGAAGCGGCGGTGGTCGGCCCTGGGAATGCGACCGAGGAAGAAGAGCAGGCTTTCGGGCAGGCCGAGCCCGCCGACCCCGATCGCGGCGGCATAGATCGAGAGGATCAGCGCCACGGTGGACCATTCGGCGGGGCGGAGGATTCGCACCAGCAGAATGGCGATGAGCAGGTCGCCGACGCGCGCCAGCACCTGGCCGAGCGTGAAGAGCAGGGTGCGCCCGGTCATCGAGGGGGAGGGACTCATCGGGTTGGAAATATGCCGGGTCTGCGTGCCCCCGCGATATTCCCGGCATGCTCAGCCTGAGACGCGCCGGCCGGGCGCTGCTGGGACGCGACTGGTATCCCCGGCGCGAGCTCCGCTGCGCGACCCGACACCTGGGCACGCGCTACGGGGGCAGGCACGTGGCGCTCGAGGGGATCGGGCCGGAGTGGGTGGTGTACTCATTCGGCATCGGAAAGGACGTGAGCTTCGACCTCGCGCTGATCGCGCAGTTCGGAGTGACGGTGCAGGCCTTCGACCCGACGCCAGACTCGCTTGCCTGGATTGCCCAGCAAGCCTTGCCCGCGCAGCTGATCATTCACCCCTATGGGCTCGCCGAGCGGGACGGCTCGCGCGAGTTCTTTCCGCCGAAGAACGCTCAGGCGGTATCGCACAGCGTGATCGAACGGAGCAGCGCCCGGGGGCCTTCCATCACCCTTCCGGTCAAGCGGCTCGACAGCATCGCCGCCGAGCTGGGTCATACGGGGATCGATCTGCTCAAGCTCGACATCGAGGGGGCGGAATACGCGGTGATCGACGGCCTGGAAGAGCTGCGGCTCAGGCCCAGGCAGATCCTGGTGGAATTCCATCACCGGTTTCGGGAGATCGGGCTCGAGCGGACCAGGCGAGCCGTCGCGCGCCTGCGCCGCATGGGCTACGGGCTGTTCCAGGTCTCGAGCTCCGGGGAGGATTACGGCTTCATTTACCGGGGGCCCGGGGGATATGAAACTCGACTCCCGCAGCCACTTCCCAGCCCGTGAAGCGCAGATTGCGGGGAAAACGCGCTGGAATAGTTTTGCTGTTCTGGCCACCCCAGTCGAGGCTCGCCACGTTGCGCAGGGTGTAACCCGGCTCCAGGAAAAGCGCGAAGTATTCGTTGCCCGCCTTGAAGTTGAGCGCGGCGCCGAGCGAGCCGCCCACCTCCCAGGTCGAACCGCTCACGGGATAGTAGGCGCCGGTGCTGTCGTAGATCGCCACGCTCTGCAGGTTCACCAATCCCATGTGCACGCCGAAGTACGGCGCGATCCTGCGTTCCGGGTGATACTCGGCAAACCAGGCGAGCCGGGGCAGCTCGCGAATGGAGCCACGCAGGTCGAAGCTCGGGTTCTGCGAGCGGAATCCGGTGATGTGGGAGTACGCGATGGCGAGCTCGAACCGCCACGCCGGGGCGGTGTCGGACGGGACGCGCTCACTACGGGCACGCCGCACATCGCGTCCGGCGGCGCCCATGTGGAAGGTGAAGGCGAGGCCGGGCCCCTGGAGACCGCTCTGCTTGGCGGGCTTGCCGGGGCTGCCGCCGGTCATGGTCTTGGAGTGGGGCAGAAACCCCGCGTAGGTCCAGAAGCCGCCGACGTTGTCGAGGTTGCGAAAGAGTCCCTCGATCAGGCCGAGCTGCGCATGGAGCCGGTGCGGTGCCAGGACGAGAAGCGCGAGGAGAGCGGCGAGTCGGTGAGGGCGCATGGACCAGGGGATTAGTGGATTAGTGGATTAGTGGATTAGTGGATTAGTGAATCAGGATGTCGGTGAAAAAGTGCCGACGATGGCGGCGGCGGCGAGGTCGCCCGAAGCGTTCAGCACCGTGGCGAAGAGATCAGGAATCGCGTCCACCGCAATCAGAATCCCGATGCCTTCGGCGGGCAGGCCGATCGCCAGAAAGAGCGGCGTCAGCATGAGAAACGCACCACGGGGCACGCCCGGGGCGGCAAAGGCCAGGAAGATCGCGGCGAACGCAACCGTGGCGAGCGCGCCGAGTCCCAGCGGAATACCGTAGAAGTGGCCGATGAAGAGCGCGCCGATGGTCCAGGAGACCGGCGCGGCGAGCTTGAAGGTGGAGACGGCGAGGGGCAGCACGAAGCCGCTGATCCGCTCAGGGAGCCCTAACCCGCGCTCGGCGCCTTCGATCAGGGCGGGAAGCGAGGCGATCGAGGACGAGGACGCGAACGCGACGGTCTGGGCGGGGAGCGCGGCCCGGGCAAACCGGCCCGGCGCGATGCGGCCGGCGAGGGCCACCACCGGGTAGAGCAGCAGGACCACGAGGATGCAGGCGACCGAGTACACCAGAACGTAAAAGCCGACCGCGCCCGCTACGCCGGCGCCGCCGTGCGCGGCGAGCGGCAGCACCAGCGCGAAGACCCCGAGCGGCGCCAGTGCCACGACCCAGCGCACGATCACCAGCATCGCCTCGGCGAGAGCCTTGAAGAAGCCGAGCAACGTATCGCGCGCGGCCGGGGTGCAGCGGGTGATCGCGAGCGCGAGGATCAGCGTGAAGAGGATCAGCGGGAGCATCGCGCCGTTGGCCGCCGCGGCAACCGGATTAGTCGGGATGAGCGAGGTGAGCCAGGCGCCGAATCCCGGCGCGGGACCACCGGCGGCGAGCTGCCCCGCGGCTTCGGCTGCTCCCGCGGGCAGCGGTGGCCGGGTACCGCCAGGGAACCACTGAAACGCGAGCACGCCCAGCGGCATGATCACCAGGGCGGTGCCCAGCAGCAGCAGGAAGAAGGTGAGCAGCGTCCTGCCGCCAAGCCGGCCGACGCTCTTCAAGTCCGCGGCGCCGGCCAGGCCGGTGATGAGCAGGGCGATCACCAGGGGGATCACGGTCATCCGGATCGCGTTGATCCAGAGCGTCCCCACCGGGACGATGGCATCGGCGGCCTTGAGCAGACTCGCGTTGCCCGACAGCGCGATCGCGATGCCTCCTGCGAGGCCGGCGGCGAGTGCCAGGAGGACCCTGGTGCTCTCTTTCATCCCCTCTCCCCTCCCTCACATCATGAGGTCGCCGCCGTTGATGTCGAATACGGCGCCGGTGATGTAGCCCGCGGCTTCCGAAGCGGCGAAGCAGATCAGGTCGGCCACCTCGAGTGCGGTGCCGAGTCTCGGAATGGGGTACCCCCCGGCGATTCGCTCCAGCTCGGCGTCGCTGGCGCTTTCGCGGGTCAGCTCGGTGTCGATCATGCCGGGGCAGACGGCGTTGACGGTTATCCCAAAACGGCCCAGCTCCTTGGCCGCGGCGCGGGTCAGGCCCAGCAGGCCGGTCTTGGTGGCGGTGTAGTGGGCGCCGCCGAGCGTGCTGACCATGCGGCCGGCGGTCGAGGAGATGTTGACGATGCGGCCGTAGCCCTGCGCCTTCATGGCGGGCAACGCCGCACGGGTCAGCAGGAACGGCATGGTGAGGTTCACCTCGACCGCGCGGCGCCATTCGGCTGGAGTGATCTGCTCGAACCGCGTGGTGAAGGGGAGCGCGGCGTTGTTCACCAGGATGTCGAGCCGGCCCAGCTCGGCGAGGGTGCGCGCGACCAGCGACTCGGCCACGCCATCGTGCTCGAGGTCGCCGGGGACTGCCAGGACCTTGCCGCCGAGCTCGCGCGCGGTCGCTTCGGCGCGGGACGCGTCGCGCACGTTGACCGCCACGCTGGCGCCGCGCTCCAGCAGGCGGGCAGCTGCGGCGCGGCCGAGGCCGCGCGACGCCCCGGTGATCAGCGCGACGCGGCCGGCAAAGTCCTGCGGTGGTGGATCGGTCAGGCGGGCCTCACGGCCCGGAAATCTACCGGCTCAGCGCGGCAGTGGCACGGCCAGGAGAATCGGAGCGGTGAGCCGGGCGCCGGGAGTCACGGTACCGTCGTTTCCATGCTTGTCCCACTGGCTGTTGGCCACGTAGACGAAGCGATTGCCCGCAATGGTGCCGATGGTGGGCTCGTCGGCGATGGGAAGGTTCCGGTCCAGCACGGTCACCCCGATGATGCTGCCGCCGGCCCCGTCGAGCTCGAAGCGAACGATCCGCGGCGGCGAGACGCCGTTCTGTACGGCAATGATGCTGCCGTGATACCAGACGATTCCGTCGCAACCGAGCGAGGTCGAATGCGGTGCGTCGGCGAGGCGGTGGACGGTGTTGGTAACGAGGTCCACGCGCAGCAGCCCGTGCGAATAATCCGCGAGATACAGGCGGCCGTCGGGGGTCGGGGCGAGGCCTTGCAACGAATGGAAGAGCGGATTGCTGAGGCGCTCGAGGGTATCGGCGTTCGGCCTGAGCCGGTAGAGCACCGGCTGGTTCGAGTCGGTGAGGAAGACATCACCATGGGGGCCGATCGCGAGGTCTCCGAGCACGTGACCTCCCGGCGCAGGGGGCAGATCCCAGCGGCGCTGGATCGTGCCGCTCTCCGCGTTGATCTCGAGCAGTGCGGCGATCGCGGAGTCGGCGGGGACGAAACCCTCCATCTGGGGGAGACCGGAGGTCGTGGCCCAGATCCGGTGGCGGCGCGGGTCGGCGCGCACGCCGAGGATCGCGCCGAACTGGTGCTGGTCGCGGGGCCAGAGCTCGCGGACCTTCCCGCCCGGGCGCCACTCGGCGACGGTGCGATGACGCACGCTCGCGAGGTAGAAGCGTCCGGTCGCGGAGTCGTAATCGGTGCCCTCGGGCCAGAAGGTCGAGTCCGGAAAGCTCGCGAGCGGTGAGCCGCGGGTTAGCGGACTCCTGTTGCGATCGTGGGCCGCCTCGAGCGCCGGGAACCCGGGCAGCTCGAGGAAGCGGGCGACGCTGCTGTCGCTCGCGAGATCGCGGCCGAGACCAAGGTCGGCGTAGGCCTGGAGCGCGCCGCGCAACGCTGCGGTATCGGACTGGCGTGCGGTGACGAGGACGAGTCCCCAGGGGTAGGCGGGCTGGGTCGGCCAGGCGCGCGCGGCGCGCTCGATCTCCTGGCGCGCCGTGACGAGGTCGTGGTTACGAAACGCGGCGACACCACGGGCCCAGGCGCTGCGGGCGACGGCCGCGGAATCGACGGCGGGGTCTTGCGCCATGCGCCACGCGCTGAGCGCCAGGAGGCAGCCCAAGGCTCGCTTCATTGCAATCGGAGACTTGCCGAGCAGTTTCGCGTAGCTCACGAGGGAAACAAGATAGGCGCCCCGCCGTCGCAGTGAGCTACATTGTCCCCCGGCCTCAGTCCGGGGGGATCATGCGCGTCAATCTCAGTCTCCGGGTCGCGGCGCTCGCCGCGTTCCTGGTCCAGCCGCTTCAGAGTCAACAGCTTCCCGCGGAGCTCAGAGCCGCGATCGACCGCGCGGCGCAGGGCGTGCTCGAGCGCAGCGGAACGCCCAGTCTGTCCATCGCCGTCGTCAAGGACGGCGCGGTGTACACCGCGGCCTACGGGAACGCGAAGCTGGAGCCGCCGGTTCCCGCCACTCCGGCGATGCGCTACAGCATCGGGTCGAACAGCAAGCAGTTCACCGCGACCGCGCTGCTGCTGCTCGCAGAGCAGGGAAAGCTCTCCCTCGACGACAAGGTGGCCCGCTGGTTCCCGAACCTGACGCGCGCCAACGAGGTCACCCTCCGGCAGGTGCTCTCGATGACGTCGGGCTATCAGGATTTCTGGCCGCAGGACTACCTGATGCCGAACATGATGCAGCCGGTGACGGGCGAGGAGATCCTGAAGCAGTGGGCGATGAAGCCGCTGGACTTCGAGCCGGGCACGAAATGGCAGTACAGCAATACGAATTACACGCTGGCGGGGATGATCTTCGAGAAGGTGAGCGGCGAGAAGCTGTTCGGCTTTCTGCGGCGCACGGTATTCACCCCGCTCGGCATGACCACGGTGTACGACGTCGACAAAGCGCCGCTGCCGGCGGGCGATCCGGTGGGCTACATGCGGTTTGCGCTGGGCCCGCTGCGGCCCGCGCCGAAGGAAGGACCGGGGTGGCTCGATGCCGCGGGCGAGCTGGCCATGACCCCTGCGGACCTGGCGCGCTGGGACCTCGCCATGATGCAGCAGAAGCTGCTCAAGCCGGAATCGTACCGACAGCAGCAAACGGTGACGCTGCTCAAGAGCGGCGTCGCGACGGGATACGGGTTAGGCATCTCGGTGGGGATGCAGGACGGGCGCAGGCTGCTGAGCCACGGCGGCGAAGTGATGGGGTTCAGCACCAGCAACAACATCTACCCCGACGACGGCATCGCAATCGTGGCGTTCACCAACCAGGACGCCACGAGTGCCAGTGACATCGTGGCCGGGGAAATCGCCGGGCTGATGTTTCGCGCGAACGAGGCCGAAACCTCCGCCGCCACCGCCCGCGCCCGGGAGATCTTTCTGGGGCTCGAGCGCGGCGAGATCGACCGCGCCCAGTTCACCAGCAACGCCAACTCCTACTTCAGCGAGACGGCGCTGCGTGATTTCGCCACGAGTCTGTCGAGCTGCGGCGTGCCGAGCGCGTTCGTGGCGCTGCGCCGCAGCGAGCGGGGGGGCATGATCGGGCGGAGCTGGAGGGTGCGCTGCGGCAGCCGCGATCTCCGGGTATGGACGTTCGAGCTCCCCGACGGCAAACTGGAGCAGTACCAGGTGGCGCCGACGGGTTAGGGCAGCGCTAGCGGCGGTCCAGCGTGACGCCATCGGTAACTCTGCTAGTGATGCATGAATGTGCGCGAAGCGTAATCCTCCGCCTTGCAGATGCCATCGTTCGTCAGGACTAGCCCACAAACCCACCCTTCGATGGATAGTGAACTGCCGGGAACTCTCTACACTTAGAACGGGGCCAGAGGTCGAGGCCCGTTCCCTCTGTGAAAGAGACTCCAGTGCGCAGCCCAATAGGCTTCCGAAGAGCCGTCCCGACCCGAACCATCCTCGCAGGGCTTGCGGTGGCCGGGCTCGTAGCATGCGGGGGCCAGGCCGGCTCGCAGGCGAACGCCGACGGGACGCGCAACAGCGGAAGTCTTACGCTTGAATCCGGAACCCAGATCGAAGCGACTACACTCCGCGCGATCTCTTCCCGCACCGACAAGGCAGGACAAACCTTCACCGCTCGCATCACGAACGACGTGAAGGACGGTCGTGGCAGAGTCGCGATTCCCGCCGGCTCGACGCTCAACATGACCATTACTCAGCTGCAGTCGGCCACGGACAAGAGCAAGGCTGACGGCAAGATCACGGTGCTGGTGCGTTCGGTCACCGTGGGAACGATGACCTATCCCATCTCAGCCGGGATCACCTCGATGACCCACAGCCTCAAGGGCCGCGGTGTCGGCGAGTCCGAGGTCGAGAAGACCGCTGCCGGCGTGATCATCGGCGGGATCGCCGGCCGGGTTATCGGGGGCGATGCGAGCGGTACCGTCATCGGCGCGGTCGTCGGCGGAGCGGCCGGGGCAGCCGTCGCAGTGGAAACCGCCAATCGCGATGTCGTGGTGGCCGTGGGAACACCGATCGTGGTCACCTTGAATGGACCGTTAGCCCTCGCAGTGAAGTAGGAGAATTCTCCATGGACGTCGTGACCCTGCTTATCGTCGGCTTGCTCGCCGGGCTCCTGGCCAGCCTCGCCGTTGGTGGTGTCGGCTACGGGCTCCTGGGCGACATCGTCATCGGGATCGCCGGTGCCTTCTTCGGCAGCTGGCTGTTCCGCGCCTTGCACATCAGTGTCCCGTTCAGCGGTCTCGGCGGCACGATCTTCGTCGCCTTCATCGGCGCCGTGGTGCTCTTGCTGCTCCTGCGTGCCATCCGCAAGAGGCGGCCGGCCTAGCGAGGGGGATGTGCTGCGAGTCGGCAACGTGACGGTGACGGCAGACGAACGGCAAACCATTCCCGGGTGGGCAGGAGCGCCGGCCATGGTCGCCGGCGCGGTGCTGCTGGTGGCCGGGTTGAAGCC